>Ga0213827_1001682_pt1 | contig 12349 bp, 12 predicted proteins | sample MC6MC0898MG_FD_180669 | JGI IMG/M metagenome (GOLD analysis project Ga0213827, IMG submission 180669) | Enriched soil aggregate microbial communities from Iowa State University, Ames, United States - MC6-MC0898-MG | ecosystem: Environmental > Terrestrial > Soil > Unclassified | place: USA: Iowa...
GTGGAAGGGGCGGGGATCAAGGTCCACGCACCGCTGCAGTTCCTGAGCAAAGCCGACATCGTGCGTGAAGGCGTCCGCCTGGGCGTGGACTTCGGCCTGACCGTGTCCTGCTACAGCGCCGACGACAGCGGCGCGGCCTGCGGCCACTGCGACGCCTGCCGCCTGCGCGCGCAGGGCTTCACCGAGGCCGGCGTGCCCGACCCGACCCGCTACGCCTGATCGCCGCACGGGTACGCCTGGGCGCCAAGATAGGTTAGAATGCGCACCCCCGGCAGCGATGGCGGGGCAAGCAATGGGCCGTTAGCTCAGTCGGTAGAGCAGAAGACTTTTAATCTTTTGGTCGATGGTTCGAATCCATCACGGCCCACCAATTGCATCAACGACTTAGGCGCCCGCAGGGCGCCTTTTTTGTGTCTCCGGAAAAGTTGCCGGAAAATTCAGCGCTTGGGGGGCGGTTTCACGAGCAACACATCTTGATCGTAAAACTGCCGCATCGGTTCAGATTCGTGGCCACCCGATATATTGTTTTTGCTGTCGGCAAGGCCGTGATGTTTTAGCACGTGTAGGGCAAACCTCTTCGACTCAACTAGCGTCGGAACTCTGTGATCGGGGCGCCGCTGGAACACTTGTGCCGCTGGCGCAGTACGTCCGCCGAGGGGTGGTCCCTGGAGAGTTCTTACAAATCCGCGGCTACCGCGAGGAACACGCGTTCAAGCCGGGCAGCCTCTTCCAGCTTCGCGACGCCGACGTGGACCAAGAGATCTACGGCATGCCCGAATGGCTGTCGGCAGTGCAGTCGGCGCTGCTCAACGAGTCGGCGACCCTGTTCCGCCGCCGCTACTACGACAACGGGTCCCACGCCGGCTTCATCCTGTACCTGTCCGACGCGAACGTGAACGACGGCGACGTGGACGCAATACGGCAGGCGGTGAAGGACTCCAAGGGCATGGGCAACTTCCGCAACCTGTTCCTGCATTCGCCGGGTGGCCAGAAGGATGGCATCAAGCTGATTCCCATCAGCGAGGTGGCGGCAAAAGATGAATTCAGTGGCATCAAGAACGTCACCCTCGACGACATTCTGACCGCGCTGCGGGTCCAGCCGCAGCTTCTTGGCATCGTCGCGCAGAACTCTGGCGGCTTTGATGATATCGGCAAGGCGGCACAGGTTTGGGCCGCCATGGAGCTGGCCCCGCTGCAGGCGCGCATGACCGCTATCAATGAATGGCTCGGCACGGACGCGGCTATTTCGCCGCGCGGCTCGCGTCGTGAGATGTGTTCAGTTCGATCGTTCGTGCCTGCGCATCGCAGTGCGTCCCTTGTCGCACGCACCAACGGTGCGCCCCGTCGCGGTTCGCCGCAATGGAGGATTAATCCGACGGCCCGCCTAGGAAAACTCCGACACGGGTGAGAACGTCCCGGGCTATGCTCGCCGGAGCCACTGTCGAACGCCCACGCCCTTCATGCACGGGGCCTCGCTTCGAACGAATGACCGCCGACGCGGTCCGGCCGCCGGTTCAGCACAGCGACCCCAGTCCACGGTACGGACGAACACCTCGCAAGGAGAAAGTGATATGCAACGAACTTTGGTTCTCCTGGCGCTGTTGAGCGGCGCCGCCGTCTCGCTCCCGGCCGCCGTCTCGGCCGCGCCGGCTAACGAACTTGCGCAAGCGCAGTCGCACCAGCAAAAACGCATACAAGCCCTGTCCCGGCGCGATCGCCAAGGCGCGTACGAGGCCTTGGTCGCGACGGGCGACGCGCGACCGCCGGCGCCATTGCGCGACGCCACCGGCCACGTCATCGGCTTGAGCGTCGAGCAGCGGCAGGCCGCGACGCGCGAGGCCGCGATCGATCTGGCGGCGCTGGGCTTCACGGCCGCCGATGTATCGGCCTATCGCAAACGCGATGTGGACCTGTTCGAGCTCGTGCGCAAATTTTTCTCGGGCACGGCCTCGCCCGGCGAGCAAATGGCGATGGCCGACACGGTCGTGATCGCCACCGCCGGGCCGGCCGTGCAAGGGCGAACCCGTTTGGACGGTTTCCTGTCGGCGATTCCGCTGACCGTCGTCGACTCGTTGAAGGGTTCGCGCGCGCCGGGAGACACGGTGTACCTCGCGCGCAAATCCGGGCTCATGCCGGACGGCCTGCTGATGGAGGTGTCGTCCGAAGTCGCTCTCGTTCCCGGCAAGCGTTACCTGCTCGCGCTGTCGAAGAATCTGTACGAGCAGTGGACGGCCGAGGCGCGCAAGCAACCGGAGGCGGCGTTCAGCGCGCTGCCGTTTCTGATCTATGAAGTGTCCGACGGCGGCGCCCTGCTCGCCGGCCCGCAACCGGCGCGTTCGGGCGCGAACCCGAAGGACATCAAGACGGCCGAGCGGCAGCTCCGCACGTTTTCCCTGGACCAGCACTGAGGCAGGAGGCCTTCATGAACATCGAATTTTTGCGCGCCGCCCTGGCGAGCGGGCTGTTCGCGTGCGCGGGTTTCGCCCACGCCGCGCCGGCCGCGGTTAATCAGCAATGGGAGGTGACGTCCGTCCGGGTCGGATTCCACAGTTCCGTGTCGAGCTGTATTTTTTCGGCCATCGGCGCGACCAATGCCTGGAACGCCGTGGGCGCCGACCTGTACCTGCCCACCGACAGTCTGGCGACCCATCCGCGGGTCAGCGAACAGACTCAGGCCTTCAACTACGCGAACATCACCGTCGAAGACGCCGACAACGTCACCCCCGGCGCAGGAATGGAAACACGCACAACGGTCAATCCGAACACGGGGACCATTCTCAACGCCGACATCTACGTCGACCGCAAGCGCATGGATCAGACGCCCGGCGTCACCCAGCTCATCTGCACGACGGCGCCCACCATTCCAGCGGATCGGTTCGACGGAGAGTCCGCGCTCCTGCACGAATTCGGGCATGCAGTGGGATTCGACCACGGCGACGATTCCAACTGCCCGATGTACCCGACCATGCCGGCGGGCCAGGTGAAACGCGTGCTGTGCGAGGCCGAGATGGAGGAGTACCTGTGGGCCTACGGGCTGTCCTTCAAAATCCTGAGCCTCGCCAGCGTCAGCGGGCCGCAAGGGGTGAACATCCCCGCCTCGGTTCACTATCAAGGCAATCCCGCCTTTCCGGTGAAGCGGCAGACGAAGATCGTCCAGTGCGCGTCCGGGTGGACCTGCAGCGATTACAACGGCACCTACACCAGCGCGACGCCCTCGCCGCTGACCTTCAATTTCCGCTGCACGAACACCTCGCCGCTGCCGACCGCGACGTTCCGCTGGCGGACCACGTTGACCGATGCCAATGGCGTCGTCACCAACGCCGTCGAGCACACCAGCACGTGCACGCGGCCGGCGGGTACGGTTGCTAACGCGAGCCGGGCCGGGGACGGCAACAGCGCGAACCGAATCGTCATCACACCGTGAGCCGTCGGACGGGAGCGCGTGGAGCGCGCTCCCGTCCGACGGCGACCGACGCGTCGCCTTCCGCGGCTCGCATGCGGCGAGCCGCGGATTCGTGAAAAGTCAAGCAAGTGGGCGTCGTTGGAAGCCCTCCTTCCTAGTTTAGGTGAGGATTGACGCGCCGGAGTAGGGGGATTCCTACGGACTCTCCTGCTTGCTCCGATTTGCGATCTCCATCTAGAAATAGCGTTAGCAGTGGCTTGTTGGCTCCATAGTCACTGAGACTGCAGCGCCTGGAATGGCCAGCTCGGATTGGCACAAGGATCTCGTGTGGCATGCTGTCGCTGCAGCAGATTCGATCAGGCCCACGCCGCAGTCAAGATGTGTGCAGTCAGGTACCAGACCGGCCCGCATGCGGTCAGGATCACTGCGTATCGGGAGGCGGCGCGCGCGGACGGGCTGGCCAAGTCGCGTCTGCCACCGCCGTTCGGATGGGATTGCTGGCCGCCGACGGCTGCAGCAGCTCCCTGTCGATCGACAGGAGTGTTGGCGGGGAAGGACGGGCAGCTCGCCGGAAAAATGGCATCCGCAGCCGCGCTACAACGCGGGTTCCACGGGGTTGCATCGGAAAAAATGCGACGCATATGTCATTGATTTTCAGGCGTGAATGTGGAGCCTTTTAATCTTTTGGTCGATGGTTCGAATCCATCACGGCCCACCAATTGCGGTATCAAAAAAGCGCCCCTGTGGCGCTTTTTTCGTAGGCGCAGGCAGTAGCTCACCAGCCGACCGGGCGGTGCGGGTCGCGTCCGCTAGTTCGCGGCCTGTTCCCTGGCAAGCCGCTCGCGCGAGCGCGCGTCGCCGAGTGCCGCGCCGCGCTCCAGCAGCAACAGGGCCGCGGCGCGGTCGCCGCCGTGGCCGCGTTCCAGCCGCATCAACGCGGCGTTGTAGGCGGCAATCGCGCTGCCTTTGGCGGCGGCGTCCTCGAAGCCGGCCAGGGCTTTATCCGGGCAGAGGAAGAACACATCGACGCCGGCGGCGGCGCGCATGAGGAGGTCGGGGTCGTCGGCCGGGATACGCGCCTGCACGAAGGCCGGCCAGCCGGCGGCAAGGGCGACCAGCACGTCGGCGCCCCGCGGCAGGAAGTACGGCCCATCGCCCTCGCGGAAGGTGAACGCCTGACGCGTCGTGCGGCGGGTGCCGTCCTGGGCAAGCCAGAGGAAGCCGTCCTCGCCGCTCACCGGGACGCCGCCGAGCGCCGTGGACACGCGGCTGGCCAGCGATGGCGTGCCCGGTGCGGGCGATACGCCGGTCCATGAGCCGAGCAGCTCGACGCGTTGCACCTTGCCGACCAGCTGCGGCCTGGCCGCGGCGGCAACGTCCTCGACCGACAGGATGCGCATCTGCGCGTCGTACATGCGCCATGGGCTGGCCTGCAGGGCGATCGTGAGCACCGTATCGCGGTCGGGCACCGCCTGGGTGTACGCATACACGGTGCTGCCGGCGGGCACGCAGCCGGTGGGGTCCTGCGCCGGGGAACAGCTCGGCACGGTGACCGTGCCCGACAGCGGCAAGTGGTGGGTGGTGCAGGCCAGCGCGGCGGGGCTGAGCAGGCAGAGCGCGAGCAGCAGGGGCTTCATCGGCTACGTTCCGTGTAGAGAGTGTCCAGCCGTCATTAAACTCCGCTTTTGGTGCCCGCGCCCGTCGCGGGTCTCCCGCGTCGACCAAACGGACGTTGGTTTGCTGCGCATGATCAGCCCCGGTTGCACGGGCATGCATCGAATCGGAAGCCGGTCAGGCGTCGTAGCGCGGCGGCAACGTTTTCGCCGCGGAGATGCCCCCGGAGGGGCTGCGCAACCTCGCGCCGGAAGGCCAGCACAGCCACGGCGCACGCTATCGGCCGCCAGTGTGGCCGGCCCGCGTCACATCTGGCACAGCGCGTTGCAGGGCGCGGCGTGGAAGATGGCCGCGGCCTTGCGCAGGTGCGCCTGCTGCGCCACCTCGGCTGCCGCCGCGCTGGCGTCCAGGCGCTCGGCGATGGCCTGGCGCTGCGGCACGCTCAGCATGCGTGCGGTGGCGTCGGCGGTATCGGCCAGTGCCGTCGCCAATGCCTGCTTCAGGTCGTGGCCGTAGCCGGGCACATCGATCATGCGTAGCACCCCCAGGTACCCGCGCTGGACGCCGGCCCGCATCGGGGCCGGGTCGATGCGCTCGCTCTCCGCGAGGTCCTGTTTCGCCCGGGCGTCGACAACCTGCTCCAACAGTCGCGGCATGATCGCAGAGCAGCGCATCACGAACGGCAGCGTCACGGTGAGCTGCGGCTGGAAGCGCAGCCGGTTGCGTTCCATCTGCTCTTCCACGCGGACCGCAAAAGCCTCATGCAGTTGCCCGGGGGCGGGGGCCGTCGGTACCCCAAGCTGGAACAGCTGGTTGTTGGCGTCCTGGGCGCGTCGGCATATGCCCATCAAGCGGTCGAGGTCTTCCGGCCGATACGTGACCTGCTCCAGCAGGCCGCGCCGGTCGGCGATGCGTGCCAGCAGGTCCATCGCGTCCTGGCGGGCCAGCCGCGCCACGGCACCCGCATCCCCGGCCTCCAGCACCAGCAGCCGGAACTGCAGCAGCGCGCGTTCCTGGGCCACACCGGCATCGTCGAGTGCGTCCGCGGCCGCCGGGCCGGCGAGCAGGGCCAGCGCGCCGGATACGACCCAGCCGGCGATGCGACGGCGCCAGCGCTGCGCGCCTGGTCGAGCAACCGGGAGGGCGCGCGGCGCGGTCCCGGGCAAGCGTGCTTGCATGGTCGAGAGGTTCCTGGAGGAAAGCGAGTCGGGAGCGTAGGCGAGCTGCTCCCGCCGGGCAATGTGGGGCTTGGTCGATCGCCCGCGACGATGGTGCTAGTCTGCTGCCTCAACCAAACGGACGTTGGTTCACAGACCATGATCAGAATCGGCCGCACGCATACGCGACTGGAATCCGAGGACGGCGAGACGCTCTGCCGGTTTGGCAACGTTCTTGTCCTGGACACGCGCAGGGAGGGCGTGTCCATCGCGGCGGTCGGGAACAGTGATGACTGGGAACCCGATCAACTGCCGCTGCCTGCCCATCTGGTCCAGATCGACCTGGTGGCCGCCGCGCTGGAAAAGCATGAGCACGCGGCGACGCTGTGGGAAGGATTCGTCCGGTTTTTCATCACGGCCGGCAGGTTCAAGCGCCCAGTGCCGTTTCGCACGCGGCTCAAGCACCTGTTCGTCAACCCGGTCATCGAGGTCCGTGTCGCCATTGGCGACGTGAACGCCCGGGCGGCGGTGTGTGCTGCCATCGAGAATGCCGGCTCCAGGCATGTGCTCCGGGTAACCGGCACCGACGGCGACTGACCGCGGGGCGCGGCGTGGCGTACTCCCTGGCCGCCGACTATGGCTACAATCGAGCCATCCCGGTAGCTCCCGGGCGCTGACCAAGTGCCACACAGTGAAGATTCTGCTGACAGGAAGTTCAGGCCGGGTCGGGCGCGCGATATTCGGCGCGCTGGCCGCACGGCACGAGGTGGTGGGGGTCGACCGCAACCCCTTCAACACCACCCGGCACGTGGCCGACATCACCGACGCGCGGGCACTGCGCAGCGCGCTGGTCGGGGTGGACGCGGTGATCCACTCGGCGGCGCTGCATGCGCCGCACGTCGGGCTGGTCCCGGACAGCGAATTCCAACGCGTCAATGTCGAAGGCACGCGCTCGCTGGCGATGTTGGCGCGCGAGGCCGGGGTGTCGCGCTTCGTCTTCACCAGCACCACCGCGTTGTATGGCCATGCCATCGTGCCGGGGCGCTGCACCTGGATCGACGAACGCACGACGCCGCTGCCGCGCACGGTGTACCACCGTTCCAAGTTGGCGGCCGAGCAGTGGTTGCAGGAGGCGGCCAGCCCGGGGTTCCAGGTGCGGGTGATCCGCATGTCGCGCTGCTTCCCGGAAACGGCCGAGCGCCTGCTGCTGTACCGGCTGCACCGCGGCATCGACGTGCGCGACGTGGCCGACGCGCATGCGGCGGCGCTGCACAACACCGGCCCGATGTTCCAGCGCTATATCGTCAGCGGCGCCACGCCGTTTGGCCCGGAAGACTGCGAACGGCTGGTGACTGAGCCGCGCGTGGTGCTGGCGCGACGCTGCCCGCAGTGGCTGGCCGAGTACGATCGCCGCGGCTGGGCGCTGCCGGTGATCGACCGCATCCACGATGCCACCGCGGCCAGCATCGGCCTGGGCTGGCGAAGCCAGCGTGGCCCGGAAGCGGTGTTGGCGCAGTTGGCCGAGCATTCCATCGAAGTGCTGCCGCATCCGATGCGCGACGCACCCTGCACGGTTGACTGACACGCCGCGCGTCAGTGCCGGGCCAGGTCCACGCTTACCGCATCCAGCACCCGCTGCGCGCGGGCGCGGGCCGATTCATCGGTGCGCATGTCGATGGGCAGGTCCGGTGAGATGCCGGCTACTTCGTCGCTGCCATCGGCGCGCAGCCGCACGCAGTTCGGGATGCGTATGCGCAGCTTCGAGTGCGGCAAGGTGCGGGCTGGTGGTGGACTCATGAAGCCGCAGCCGTAGCCGCCGGTCGTGCTCCCGACCACGCGTGCGATGTGGTTGTCCTGCAGCCGTGCGGCGAACATTTCCGCCGAGGAGACGGTCTTCGCATCGGTGAGCACATACACCGGCCCCTTCCAGGCTGCCCAGTGCCGGCGCAGGTCCTGGGCCCAGTCCAGCCGGTGGGCAATCAGGAAATCATTGATGCGGTCCACCGCCGGGGTGGCAAGGGGACCGCCCGAGCTGCCGGCGGCGACCAGGCGCCGGCAGGGCAGGGCCTGCCAGTCGCGCGACGACTGCCACACCCACGTCATGTCGCAGGGCGGCGCCTGCGTGGCGCGCAGGGACGCGGCGAAGCGGTCGCGCTGCTGGACCAGCAGCGGACGCGCGCCTGCGTCGGGATGATGGCGGCGCAGGGCATCGTCGATGCGCTCGTACTGCTCCTGCAGGTAGTCGCGCCCGGCCGCGGACTGGCTGACCCAAAGCGGCGCCGACTGCACCGGCGAGCCGCTGAACAGGCGCGTGAGCGTGTCGCCGGTGTCGTCGCCGCCCGGGTTGGTGCCCACATCCACCAGCACCGCATCCACGCCCTGCTGCTGGAAGCGCCGCAGCGTCGCGGCGATCTCGGCCACCCACGCGTCACTCAACGTGGCCCGCATGTCGTTCACTGTGTCGGCATGCCGCAGTTGCCCCCAGAGGCGGTGGCACAGGCCGGGGTAACGCAGCGCATCGAATTCATGCAGGCGCAGCAGGCCGAGGCGGTGGCCATCCGGCAGCGCGACGACCCCACTGCGCAATGCCGGGTCCGCGCCGCCGGCCGTAGGGTGGTAGCCGGGCAGGGTCTGTAGCGGCACGCTGTAGTCGTGCCGACCTTCGTCCAGTACGCCCAGCGCCGCGCAGCCTGTGGAGGCCTCCAGCGTGCGAGGGTCCACTGCGGCGGGGGCCGATGCCGGCGCCTCGGTTGCCTGCCGATCCAGCAGTTTCAGGTGGCCATCGTGAAACCCGGCCAGGAACGCGCGCAGTGACTGTTCCGCCTGCGCATCGCTGCCGGCCGTGGTGATGGCCTCCTGTGCATCGCGCTCGAGGGCGGGCAGGTCAACGCCGCTCTGCCCGGACGCCGTCCAGGCCAGGTGTGCATAGTCGTTCTGCAGGGTCTGTTTCAGTACCGCCAGATCGCCGCGCCAGGCGTCGCGATCAATGGCGGGGGCGGCGTGGCTGGCAAACGCCATCGACAGCGCGACGGACATCACCGCTCCTGGCCTCGAGAAGTGTCCTACCGACATCACCGCGCTCCCTGCCAAGGCGCTGCATGCGCCTGCGAACCTCGATCCTAGCCAACGCGGCACGGTGGCGAAAGGGGCACGCATGGCAGGTCCTGGAGGCAACGGTGCATTACGCAGCACCCCTGGCTGCAACAGCGGTATCCACTGCACGCTGTTCGCCCGTGGGCACTATTGAACGGCTTCCACCACAGAGTGCCGGGAAGAAACACCGACAGCATGAGGCTGCGCGTAGCGCAGCCCCACTCTCTACGCCGCAGTTACTTCTGCTGCTGGTTCTTGCTGGCGTCCTTGGTGTCCTGTTCCTGCTTCTGCTGCCTGGCCAGCGTGTCCTTGCGCTCCTGCTCCTTCTGCTGGTCGGTCTGGGCGGCGGCATTCTTCTGGACGTTGTTTTCGTTGTTCTGCATGTTGGACATTGCATACTCCACTACGACGTTATGTCGTGATATCGATGCTGCGCGCATCGCTGTTACGCAGCGGTCGCATGCGGATGAGGGTGGGGTCAGGGTGGTGCCCAGGCCGTCCTGCCATTCATGTTCACGCTGGATCGCGTCGTCCCGCTCCGCCTGTCCGCCGCAGGCCCGACGGCGCCGTCGCGCCTGCACGCCACCGTTGAACTGGCTTGGCCTGCACACGTTGCTGGCACGATTCGGCGCACAATAGCGGGTCTTTCGTCGATCGCTGTTGGAGGTGCCATGTACCGTTTCGTCCTGCTGGGGGTGGGGGCGCTTGCGCTCGCGGCCTGTTCCAAACCTGCGCCGTCCGATACCGCCACGCCCGCACCCGCGCCAGGCACCGCCACGACGACGCCTGTGCCGACCCCCGCGCCCCCCGCCACGGCGGCCGAGCCGACCCTGCAGCCGCCGTCATTCGATTGCGCCAAGGCGCAGTCCGAATCAGAAAAACTGGTCTGTGGTGACGCCCGCCTGGCCGCGCTGGACCGGCAGCTGGCCGCTCTTTACAAGCGCGTGCAGACCAGCCCGGATGAGCTGGATATCGCTGCCGAACAGCGCGGCTGGGTGAAAGGGCGAGATGCCTGCTGGCAGGCCGTGGACCGTCACCGCTGCCTGGTCGAGTCCTACCAGACCCGGATCGTCGAACTGAACATCGGCAGTGGCGGCGTGTCCGCACCGACGCCGGTGAGGTACCAGTGCGATGACGCCAGCAAGCCGGTCAGCGTGGTGTTCTACAACGAACTGGACCCGCAGGCGGCCGTGGTCAGCTGGGGCAAGGACCAGGCGATCGTGTTCCCGGCCCAGGCCGCCAGCGGCAGCCGTTATACCCGCGAGGGCGTGGAGTTCTGGGAGCACCAGGGCGAGGCCACGCTGGACTTCTACGGCACCACGATGAGCTGCAAGGCCGCCGGCTGAGCAGGCCCGGCGGACGTCGCGTGCGTGCTCAGCGCACGCGACGGTAGCGCACCTCGTTCTGGCGGTCGCCGACTTCGGTGGTGACGAAGCCGTCGCGGCTCTGGTTGATGTCGAACACGTTGCCGCCCACATTGAGCTGGCCGCCGTTGACCCAGCCGCTCAGGTTCTGCCCGCGCGCCTGTGCGCTCATGCGGCCGTCGCTGTCGATGCGCATGCGGATGTCGGCCCCGTAGATGGGGTTGTAGCCCTCGAACTCGCCGACCATCCAACCGGGCACGTAGGACGTGTGCCGCGGGCCCTGGTAGTTGTCGTCGGTGTAGCGGTCATCCTGCTTGCTCGCGTTGTGGGCCAGCGCGCCGAGGATGGCCGCGCCGATCAGGACGCCGGCGGCGACCTTGGCATCATGGTTGTCGTCGTGGTCGTCGTCGCGGGAACCGCCACCGTGCACCCGGAAGGAGGCGCGGCAGCCATCATCGACCCAGACCTCGCGGCGATCGTAGTCCCAGCTGCGGCCCTGGCGGCAGTCGGCGCCGGAGAGTTTGCGGTCCAGGCTGACGTAGCCGGCGCGCGGCAGCGGGCAGGACTGGTAGCGGTTGTCGCGGCTTTCGCAGGTGACGAAATCGTCGGCACGGGCGTCCGACAACGACGCGGCCAGCAGCAGGGGGGCGGTAAGCAGAAGGCGGGTCTGCATGGTGCGGTTCCGGCAGGAGAGGGCACAGGGGAACGATGCCATCCATGGATGAAAACCGGATGAAGGCGTAGGCTTTCCCCGCGGCACAACGCTGCGGTGGCCACAGGGGGCCGGGATGCGCGGTCACGGACGACGAGGCGGGATGGCCTGGCTGCTGCTGGCGGCGTGCCTGATGGCGAGCGTGGTTGCGGACGCGGGCAACACGCCATGCTCCGGTCGCAAGGGTGGGGTCTCGCACTGCGCCGCAGGCCGGTTCGTCTGCAACGATGGCTCGGTCAGTGCGTCGAAAAAGGTCTGCAGCGCCCCAGGCAATAGCGCGCGGGTCGCCCCGCCTGCCGCGACTGCGGCGGGCAGCTGTCCGTGCAGCGCGGGCGCGCTGTGCACGGGCCCACGGGGGGGCCGCTACTGCCTGACGCCGTCAGGCAACAAGCGCTACACGCCACGCAACTGAGCGCACGCGCCTCACGCGGCCTGGTCGGTTTCCACGGCGCCGAAGCAGGCGCGGATGGCGTCCAGCAGCTCGCTCATCGAGTATGGCTTGGGCAGGAAATGGATGCCCGGGCGCAGCTGGGCGGTGACGTCGGCCGGGTCCAGCCCGGAGGTGACCAGCACCGGCAGGCTGGGCTGGAACGCCTTGATGCGCTCGGCAGCCTCGATCCCGCTCAGGCCGCCCAGGCAGACATCGGTGAACACCAGGTCGAACCGCTCGCCGGCCAGCAGCAGCCCCAGCGCGGCTTCGGCCGAACTCACCGCAGCCACATCGCAGGCCTGGCTTTCCAGCGCCATCCGGCTCAATTCACGGGTGTCTTCGGTGTCTTCAATCAACAGCACGCGCGGTGCAACGTGGCGCTTGGACAACAACATGACGCGGTGTTCCTTGGGGCTGGGGCGGAAAGGGCGCGCAATTATGCGGGGGCCCGTGGTGAGGAGGTCGTGCACGCGGCGCCGGCTACCGCGGCGCGTCCGGTGACGGCCGCAGCCAGCAGGCCAGGGTGAGCACGGCCATTGCCGCAGCGGCGAGGCGCAGCGCAGTGACCTTCCCGTC
>Ga0213827_1001683_pt1 | contig 12338 bp, 10 predicted proteins | sample MC6MC0898MG_FD_180669 | JGI IMG/M metagenome (GOLD analysis project Ga0213827, IMG submission 180669) | Enriched soil aggregate microbial communities from Iowa State University, Ames, United States - MC6-MC0898-MG | ecosystem: Environmental > Terrestrial > Soil > Unclassified | place: USA: Iowa...
GATGCGGTGCTGGACGCAATCATTGCTGAAGACAAGTTCGCCCGTGTGGCGTGCGAGACTCTGGTGAAAACGGGCGTGGCGATCATCGCCGGCGAAGTCACTACCTCGGCCTGGGTTGACCTGGAGCAGATCGTTCGTGACGTCATCACCGACATCGGCTACACCAGCTCCGACGTCGGTTTCGACGGCGCAACCTGCGGCGTGATGAACATCATCGGCAAGCAGTCCCCGGACATCAACCAGGGTGTCGACCGCGCCAAGCCAGAAGACCAGGGCGCCGGCGACCAGGGCCTGATGTTCGGCTACGCCAGCAACGAAACCGACGTGCTGATGCCTGCGCCGATCACCTTCTCGCACCAGCTTGTACAAAGGCAAGCCGAAGCCCGTAAATCCGGGCTGCTGCCGTGGCTACGCCCGGATGCCAAGTCCCAGGTTACCTGCCGCTACGAAGGCGGCAAGGTCGTCGGCATCGACGCCGTCGTCCTGTCGACCCAGCACAACCCGGACGTGTCGTACAAAGACCTGCGCGAAGGCGTGATGGAACTGATCGTCAAGCACGTTCTGCCAGCCGAATTGCTGAGCAAGGACACCCAGTTCCACATCAACCCGACTGGCCAGTTCATCATCGGTGGCCCGGTGGGCGACTGCGGCCTGACCGGTCGCAAGATCATCGTCGACAGCTACGGCGGCATGGCCCGTCACGGCGGCGGCGCGTTCTCCGGCAAGGATCCATCGAAGGTTGACCGTTCGGCCGCCTACGCCGGTCGCTACGTGGCCAAGAACATCGTGGCTGCCGGCCTGGCCGAGCGTTGCGAGATTCAGGTGTCCTACGCTATCGGCGTCGCTCAGCCTACTTCGATCTCGCTGAACACCTTCGGCACCGGCAAGATCAGCGATGACAAGATCGTCAAGCTGGTACGCGAAGTGTTCGACCTGCGTCCATACGCCATCACCAAAATGCTCGACCTGTTGCACCCGATGTACCAGGAAACCGCAGCCTACGGCCACTTCGGCCGCACGCCGCAAACCAAGACCGTTGGCGAAGACACCTTCACCACGTTCACCTGGGAAAAAACCGACCGCGCCGACGCCTTGCGCGCTGCCGCCGGCCTGTAAGCCCAACGGCCTGCAACACAAGCCCCGCCCGGTTCGCCGCGCGGGGCTTGTGCTTTTTCGGGGTGCCGACACACCTTGCAAAGCACCCAACGACACCCGCTTCGGTCCTGATCTAGCCTTGAGTTTCTCCCCCTCGAGCAAGGACGCTCACGATGCCGGTTCGCTCACCCCTGTTGCTCGGCCTGTGCCTGGCCAGCGCCTGCCTGCTGGCCAATGCCAACCCCTGCCCCGATTGGCCGGCCGAGCGCGCGACTGCTGAAATCGAGGCCCTGCAGCAACAGATCCAGCGCTGGGACGAGCGCTATCACCGCCAAGGCCAGTCACCGGTGGCTGATGAACTCTATGACCAGTCCCGCGCCCGGCTCAGCGTCTGGCGCAGCTGCTTCGATGCACACGCGGCAGCCGACAATCCGTTGCTGACCGCTCGCGGTACCCTGCTCCACCCCACGCCCCATACTGGCCTGGACAAACTCAGCGACGGCCAGGCCGTCAAGGCCTGGCTCGCCTCGCGCCAGCAGGTCTGGGTGCAGCCCAAGGTCGACGGCGTGGCCGTGACCCTGGTCTACCAGCAGGGCCGCCTGACCCAGGCCATCAGTCGGGGCGACGGCATCCTGGGACAGGACTGGACCGCCCAGGCCCGCAAGCTCGGCGCCGTCCCCCAACAATTGCCGCAAGCCATTGACCTGCTGGTGCAGGGCGAACTCTATTGGCGCCTGACCGATCACGTGCAGGCCACGGCAGGCAGCCTCAATGCCCGCAGCAACGTGGCCGGGCTGATGGCCCGCAAGACCCTGCAGCCGCAGGAGGCCGACGGGATCGGTCTGTTTGTCTGGGACTGGCCCCGGGGCCCCGTCGAGTTGCCGGTCCGCGCCGCAGCCCTGACTGATCTGGGGTTCAGCGACACACAGCCCTTCAGCCATCCGATCCGGACCCTTGCCGACGCCGAGCGCTGGCGCGAGCATTGGTATCGCACGCCGCTACCGTTCGCCACGGACGGCATTGTCCTGCGCCAGCAACAACGCCCGCCTGCCGACCGCTGGCAAGCCAGGTCGCCGTATTGGGCCATCGCCTGGAAATACCCCTTCGCCCAGGCTTTGGCCGAAGTACGTAAGGTGCACTTCAAGACCGGGCGCACCGGACGCATCACCCCGGTGCTGGAGCTTGCGCCCTTTACTCTCGATGACCGGCAGATCAGACGAGTGAGCGTCAGTTCACTACAGCGTTGGCAGCGCCTGGATATCCGCCCCGGCGACCACGTTGCGATCAGCCTGGCCGGACTGACCATCCCGCGGCTCGACAGCGTGGTGTTGCGCAGCACCGAACGTGCCGAGGTCCTGGTGCCGCGCGCTGAAGACTTCCATCCACTGAGTTGCTGGCAACCGACCCCCGGCTGTGAAAGTCAGTTCCTGGCGCGCCTGACATGGCTCAGTGGCAAGCAGGGCCTGGCCTTGGCGCAGGTGGGGCCGGGCACCTGGGAGAAGCTGGTCAAGGCCGGTCGTATCAAAGGGTTACTGGATTGGTTGACCCTCGATGCCCAAGAGCTTGCTACCATTGACGGTTTCGGCGAACGCAACAGCGCACGCCTGCTGGAGAGTCTGCAAAGTGCCCGTCAGCAGCCGTTCGCCCGCTGGCTCAAGGCCTTGGGTGTTCCGCCCACTGGCGCGGCAAGGCTGGTAGGCCCATGGCAATTGCTGGCACAGCGAGACACCGCTCAATGGTTAGCCGAAGGCGCCATCGGCCCGGGCCGCGCGGCGCAGTTAAGCGCCTTTTTTCGCGACCCGCACGTGCTGGCCTTGAGCGAACAATTACGGGCTGCCGGTATCGACGGGTTTCAGTGACCGGGATACCTGCACCCTTGAACCGAATGAGTATCGATGCGCTCAAACAGACCATCTGCTCGCCGACTTGATTACCTGTTGAACGGAGCTTTCATGAAACGTCTTTCACCGCTCGCCCTGTTGACCCTGTGCAGCGTCCTGGCTGCCCCCCTGATGGCGGCCGAACCAGCCCCGGAACTCACCGGCTGCGCCGCCAAGCGCCAGTCCATCAGCACCCAGATCGAACAGGCCAAGGCCCACGGCAATGCCGAGCAACAGGCTGGCCTGGAAAAGGCCCTGAGCGAAGTCACCGCCCACTGCACCGATGCCTCCCTGAAAAAAGAACGCGAAAGCAAGGTGCTCGATGCCAAGCACGAAGTCAGCCAGCGTCAGGCCGACCTCGACAAGGCGATGAAAAAGGGCGACCCGGAGAAAATCAACAAACGCAAAGACAAACTCGCCGAGTCCCGCAAGGAATTGCAGGAAGCGCTGGACGAGCTGGATAAGTAAGCACTGCGCCGAACCCTGGTTGTGCAGGAGCTGGCGGTACCTGCTTGCGGCACCTGCTTGCGGCGCCCGCTTGCGGCTTGCCAGCTCCTGCAACAGCCCACGCACTCAGTGGTCGCGAAACTCTTTGTGACAGGCACTGCACGCGTCTTCGACTTTCTGCACCGCAGGGCCGAGGTTGCTTGCCTTGTAGGGCTGGACCTGGCTGGCGACCACCAGTTCAGCGGTGGCCGCTTCCAGCGTGCGGGCCATTTCCTGGAAGCGCGCCTGTTTCTGCCAGACCTCATCCTTGGCGCTGCTGTGATCCTCCTCGCGAACCTGGGGGAAATGCTTCCATGGCTCCCGGGACAGGGTATCGAGCTTGACGGCGCCTTCGGCAAAACGCGGACCGTCGAACGGTATACGTCCGCGCAACATGCCGCCCAGGTCTTCGCCGGTCTTGAGCATTTGCTTGAAGATCGCCTTGCGCTGACCCAGCGGCGAGTTCGGATCGACACCGCCACAGGCAGACAGCGTCAGGCAGGCCAGCAATACAACAGAAATTCTTTTAAGAGTCATGGTGGCTCAAGGTCACGGAAATCGGCGGCCAGTATCCTCGCCTGATCCGCAAAGACCAATAGCCCTATTAACAATAAGGGTTGCCAGAGCACCTGATGGACTCCGGCAGCCGGTCACAGGAAGTACCGCATGAACAGTCGTTTCAAGGCCTGGCGCAAGCACCTGGGCTGGACCATTCCGATGATCGCCCTCCTCGCCGGTTGCAACGGTGGCGATAACACCAAGCCACAAACCCACGCGCTCGCCACCTACTCCAGCGCAACCTGGGACGCCTTGCCGGCGGTGTCCGATGACGACCTGCTGGCCGGGTTCGGTTCATGGCGCAGCGCCTGCACCCGCCTCAAGGCCGACCCGGTCTGGGGCGCGCCCTGCGCCGCGGCGGCCAGCGTGCCACAAGACGCCACGGCAATCCGCGCCTTCCTCATGGAACAGCTTCAGGTCTACGGCCTGCGCTCCTCCGGAGGGAACGCCAACGGCTTGATTACCGGCTACTACGAACCGGTGTACCCCGGCAGCCTGACGCAAACCCCGGCAGCCAACGTGCCGATCTATGGCGTGCCGGAAGACATGATCATCGTCTCCCTCGAGAGCATTTACCCCGAGCTCAAGGGCAAGCGCCTGCGCGGCCGCCTCGAAGGGCGAGTGCTCAAGCCTTACGATGACGCCGCCACCATCGGGACCAAAGGGGTCAAGGCCCCGGTAGTGGCCTGGCTGACCGACCCGATGGACCTGCAATTCCTGCAGATCCAGGGTTCGGGCCGGGTCCAACTGGCCGATGGCCGGCAACTGCGTATCGCTTATGCCGACCAGAACGGCCACCCCTATCGGCCCATTGGCCGCTGGCTGGTGGAACAGGGTGAACTGAAGAAAGAACAAGTGACCATGGGCGCCATCAGTGCCTGGGCCAAGGCCAACCCGGCACGCATTCCCGAGCTGCTGGCCAGCAACCCGAGCTATGTGTTCTTCACCCGCAACCCTGACAGCAACGAAGGCCCGCGCGGTTCGCTGAACGTGCCGCTGACCTCGGGTTATAGCGTGGCGGTAGATCGCAAGGTGATTCCGCTGGGTAGCCTGCTGTGGCTATCGACCACGCGTCCTGATGGCACCCCGCTGGTCCGCCCGGTGGCCGCGCAGGACACCGGCGGCGCAATCACTGGCGAAGTACGCGCCGACCTGTTCTGGGGGACGGGTGATGCCGCCGGGCACTTGGCCGGCGACATGAAGCAGCAGGGGCAGATCTGGATGTTATGGCCAAAAGGCGCGCCGCTGCCCCAACTGCCACAAGTGCCTGACACCAAGTGACTGGCCGGGTCAGATCGAAACGAAAAAGAAGCTGACGATCAGCCCGACCCCGACAAACCATACCAGCGAACGCAGGATGGCCCAGTCGGCCAGGTAGCAGATGATGTACAGCAGGCGGCTGGTGATGAACAACACCGACAATACGTTGATCGTCACCAGCTCGGCGTTGCCGGCCAAATGCGCGACGATGACCGCCGCGGCGAATGCCGGGGTGATCTCGAAACTGTTGAGTTGGGCCGCATACGCGCGCTTGGCGAAGCCGTCCAGGGTCAGCGCAAACGAGCGCGGGTCATGGTTGTCCCGCAGCCGATAGCCGCCGCCGACCTTGGCGACGGCTGTGCACAGGTACGGCAGGAAAATCGCGATCAAGATGCACCACAGAGCCACAGTCATTACCGATTCCTTCTTGTTGGGGTTTTATGAGCCTTGGCTCAGAACTTCATCACGAGCATGCCAATCAGCACCAGCCCACAGGCTAAGAGTCGTGGTCTGCCGAAAGGTTCTTTGAGGTAACGCATACCAAAGAGCACCACCAGGATCACGCTGATCTCGCGCAACGCCGCCGCTTCGGCAATCGACCCCAACTGCATGGCCCAGAGCACCAGAGCGTAGCTGAACAATACGCAGAATCCGACCGCCAGCCCCAGCCGCCACTGCTCTCGCCAGAACAGCATGAACGCTGGCCGCTTGCTCACCATGGCCAGCAACGGAAACGGCCAGGCACTGAGCAGCGTGACCCAGACCAGGTAATCCAGGGGGTGCGACCAGCGACGGATGGCCTGGCCATCAATGAAGGTGTAGCAGCCGATGCACAGGCCGATCAACGCCACCACCGGCAGCATCGTCCACGGCAAGCGCTCGCCACCACCGCCCTGCCACAGCAGGCAAAGCATGCCGAACGGGATCAGCAGGATGCCGAGGATCTGCTGGGTGCTCAGCACTTCGCCAGCGAAGATCAGGGTCAACGCCAGCACCACCAACGGCGACAACCCGCGCATCAACGGATAGACCAGGCCCAGGTCACCCACCCGGTAGGCCTGGATCAGCAGGTAGCGATACAGCAGCTCAAAGGCCGCCGAAGCGAGGATCCACGGCCAGATGTCCAGCGGCGGCAAGCTCACGAATGGCAACGCCAACGCCACGAACAACAGCGCCACGCTGTCCATGCAGGCCACCACCAGCAAACGTTCAGCGCTGAACTTGATCAGGGTGTTCCAGGCCGCGTGCAACAGCGCCGCCACCAAAACCAGAACTGTCGCGAGCACGTAACCTCCTTGTCCAAGAGAATTGATTCGCCATATGTCAGTAGCTGTTTATACTGCAAGCGACCACGCCGCACTCACTTGCGCACATACTTATTCCAATAAATTTCTGCTGCTGCCTGACTCTTCAACGACTCGGGAGCCGGCAGGCGTTCGCCTGATCAAAGCGTCAAGACTACCCATAGAGACCTTGCGCATGCCACTGGCCTTGCTTGCTTTGGCCGTTGCCGCTTTTGGCATCGGCACCACCGAATTTGTCATCATGGGCCTGCTGCCCGATGTCGCCCGCGACCTCGCGGTGAGCATCCCCGACGCCGGCCTGCTGATTACCGGCTATGCCCTGGGCGTGGTGTTCGGCGCCCCGATCCTCGCGATCGGCACCGCCAACATGCCCCGCAAGGCTACATTACTGGGCATGACGCTGATGTTCATCCTCGGCAACATCCTCTGCGCCCTGGCGCCAAACTATGCCACGCTGATGGCGGCCCGGGTGATCACCGCGCTGTGCCATGGTGCCTTCTTTGGCATCGGCTCGGTGGTCGCCGCCGGCCTGGTGGCACCGAACAAACGGGCCCAGGCGATTGCGCTGATGTTCACCGGCCTGACCCTGGCCAATGTGCTGGGCGTTCCTCTGGGCACGGCCTTGGGCCAATACGCCGGCTGGCGCTCGACGTTCTGGGCGGTGTCGGTCATCGGGGTGATTGCGGCCCTCGCCCAATGGCTGTGGCTGCCCAAGGACATCGCCATGGACAAGGCCAATCTGGCCAGTGAGTTCAAGGTACTGGGCAAGCCCAGTGTCCTGCTGGCACTGGGCATGAGCGTGCTGGCGTCCACCAGTCTGTTCAGTGTGTTTACCTACATCGCACCGATCCTGCAGGACATCACCGGTGTCAGCCCCCACGGCGTAACCCTCATGCTGCTGTTGTTTGGTGTCGGCCTGACGGCGGGCAGCATGCTCGGCGGCAAGCTGGCCGACAGCCGCTTGCTGCCATCACTGGTGGGCATGGCCCTGGCTGTCATGGTGGTGCTGGCCGCGTTCAGCCATACCAGCCACTCGGTGATCCCGGCGGCCATTACCCTGGTGCTCTGGGGCATATTTGCCTTTGCCCTGTGCCCGATCCTGCAACTGCTGATCATCGACCAGGCCCATGAAGCCCCCAACCTCGGCTCGACCCTGAACCAGAGCGCCTTCAATCTGGGCAACGCTGCCGGGGCCTGGATCGGCGGACGGGTGGTGGCCAGCGGCGCCGACCTCGCAGACCTGCCCTGGACCGGCGCGCTGGTCAGCGGCCTGACCGTGCTGACCGCGCTGTACTTCATCTACAGGCAACGCCGGGCGAGCGCCCTGGCGCTTAAAGCGACTGCACAATGATCTGGCTTTTCAGGTCATTGGCCGCGGCCTCGGCCATGGCTTTCATAGATTTGAAGTCATCCGGGGTACACACCGCGCCCGGTTGCTTGAAGTCGAAGCGGCGCTTGACCACCACCGCATTGCCCTCGCGGGCATAGGTCGAACGGTAGTCGAAGCGCTCATGGTTCAGCGTCACGTTCTTTGGTGCCGCGAGAATGCTGACATCCTGCGGGAACTCAAAACGCGCCTGCTCCTCGGTCACCCCGGAAATACAGGTGAACGCCTGAGTCCGCTCCGGCTCCATGAGCAAACCAAAGACACTTTGCGCGATACCGCCGGCAAGGCTGCTCATGGTCAGTACGCCAATCGGCCCAGGAAGATTGACCAGGTTTTCCACGCGCCCGGCCATGTTCATTTCATACCCCTGGCCGTCCCCCTCGAACTTCCCGGCATCAAACGTGCCGCTGCCGTTGAGCCCGTAGGACGCGAGGACCTGCTGGATCAGCAGGTCGCGGTCGGCGGGCTTCATCGACTTGACCCCATAGCGGTTCACTTCGGCGGCCCAGCCGATCACATTGGAGGTATGGCTGAAGTCGGCCGCACCTTTTGACGAGACCTTGAACAGCAGGCTGTTTTCCACCAAGCCCTCTTGTAAGGCCGGCGTGCGCCCCATTTCACCGGACTTGCTCAGCACCACCGGCTTGTCCAGCACCGGCACCGGCAGGTAACCCGCGGCAATGCCTTCGGCGGTGGAATCGAGATACAGGTTCAGGCTCGGCACATAGGTGATGGCGTGATTGAGCAGCCCCAACGTCGGCACCTTGGGCAACGCATAGGCATTGCCCAGGTTGACCAGGGCCGGCGAACTCTCGATCCCCTCCGCCGCCAGCAAGGCTTCCAGCAGCGCAACATGGTCCTTACAGTCGCCATAGCGGTTGGCCAGGATGGTATCCACCGGATGGGGCACGACACCGCCTGGGCCGACGTAGACCGCAACATAACGGATGTTCTTGCGCACCCAGTCGCTCAACGCAATCGCCTTGGCCCGGGGCGTGTCGAGCCCGGCCGTGAGGCCGTGGGCGAGGTCCTGGATCTGCGGCGTGAGTGTGCTGTGGGCCCGTGCATCGTAGGCTTTGGCGAACGTGGCGAAATCGTTGAACGTCGACACGGCCAGGTATTGGCCGTAGTCCAGGTAAGACACTGCCCCCTGCTCGATTCGCGCCTTTTGCGCAGGCACATAGTCCCAGCGATAGACTTTGCGCCCCGGCCCAGCGGCGGGTGTGCTCGCGGTAAAGCCTTTGGCATCGGCGTGCAGCGGCATGTCGGCCGGCAGGTCATAGATCAGGGTGAATTGCCGGGTCGGGAAAAACGCCGGGTAGGACAGATCTTCAAAATGACCGGGAAACAGTGCCGTGCTGCGCTTTTTCTTGAACTGCACCACCAGTCGATCGCCCACAGCAACCTCAGGGAAAATCACCACCTTGAGCAGCGTGTCCTGGAACATCGGTGCATCCGCAGACGCTCGCTCCTGCTGCTCCTTGATCTGATCGGCCTTGACCTGCACCTTGCGCCCGTCAGGCTTTTGCGTATACGCCTGGACCACCTCCAGGGTTTCCAAGGTTCGGTTGTAACTCATCGAACGTTGCGCCCAGGCCTTGATCGCCCGCTCTTCGTTGATCAGGTGCACGGTTTCCAAGGTCGCCACAAAACTGCCATCGGCATTGACCACGTTGGTCTGGATTTCTTTCTCGATGGTGATCGAAAGGTCAGTGCCATCGTCCTTGGCCTGGGCGGTGCCCAACACCAGGACAGACACCAGCAGCGCACTCAGAAGGCGCGCAGGGGAAAAGTCTGAGAATTGCATAAAGATCCGTCTTTTCATGAATGGGAAGCGTTCGCAATATACAGCAAGCGCTACGCCATCATTTCGCCGCCCTTCAATAATTGTTCAAATTCAGCCCCTTACCCGCGCTTGATGGATGAACCCGGGCCTCATTTGTCCGATGTGTGCGGACCCGCCACAGGCTCTTCAGTCTTTTTCGGCGGTCCGCTTTCGCTGCGAATTTGCGCATGACTGAGCAAGGCAAAGATAAAGCTGCCGCCAATGATGTTGCCCGCCAGCGTAGGACCTGCAAACACCAGCCAGAAGTCCGCCCATGACAATTGGCCCGCGAACACCAGGTAAGAGACTTCGGCCGAACCGACCACGATGTGGGTGAAGTCCCCCAGCGCCATCAGGTAAGTGATGAGGATGATGATCCACATCTTGGCGCTTTCCATGGAGGGGATCATCCAGACCATGGTGGCGATCATCCAGCCCGAGACGATGCCCTTGGCGAACATCTTGCTGACATCGTTTTCCATGACCTTGCGCCCGATTTCGAGGAAGGCCAGGTCGGTCCGGGTGTCGAAAATCGGCAGGTGCAACATCACGTAGGCCACCAGCAAGGTTCCACACAGGTTGCCAAACAAGACCACCGTCCACAGGCGCAACAGCCGGCCGAAATTGTTCAACGTGGGCTTGGTCATGACCGGCAGCACGGCGGTCAGGGTGTTTTCCGTGAACAACTGCTGGCGGGCGAGGATCACCGCCAGGAACCCGGCGCAGTAGCCAAAACTGGCGATCACCTTGAAGGCTTCGCCGTCCGGCAGTCGCGAGTTCAGCAGCCCCATGGCCATCAGCGACAGGCCCATGGTCAAGCCTGCGGCCAAGGCAGACCACCAGAGCGCAGCGATACTGCGCTCCAGCTCCTGGTCGCCCTGGGTGCGAATGATTTCATGCAGCACCGCCGCGCGCGGTGGCTGGTTCTTGTCGACGTCGTGCTGTTCCTGCGCCGAAAGGTTCGGGGTCTTGCCGTTTTTTTCAGTGTTCATGGAGTCCGCAACCTGTGGCGTGTCGTTTAGATACGACACGCGCGGTGCGGCTTGCGTTCTGTGTTTTATTCGACGCCGGCGCCATCCTGGAACTGGTCCTTGACGTACTTGATCTCGGTCCGCCCGTGCGCGGCCGGCAAGCCGTCCTCGCCGAGGTTGACAAAAACCATCTTCTCCACCGTCAGGATGCTCTTGCGGGTGATCTTGTTGCGCACTTCGCAGGTCAGGGTGATCGAGGTACGACCGAACTCGGTGGCAGTGATGCCCAGTTCGATGATGTCGCCCTGGCGCGAGGCGCTGACAAAGTTGATTTCGGAAATGTACTTGGTGACCACGCGCTGGTTGCCCAGTTGGACGATGGCATAGATCGCCGCTTCTTCGTCGATCCAGCGCAACAGGCTACCGCCGAACAGTGTGCCGTTGGGGTTGAGGTCTTCGGGTTTTACCCATTTGCGGGTGTGGAAATTCATGCTCACTCCTGACCGTCTTGCCGATTGATGCCGCCCATCATGGCAGAGCCCGACGCAGAGCTCTACGCAGCATCGACTATGGTCTCGATCAAGATTATCAACCAGCCGACAGAAACCCTTTGGAAGATCCGCCTGGCCCGCTATAATCGCCCCCGTTTCAAAACGGTCATCTTCATTTGCTACCGTTTTCCCGCCACCTGTCCGAGGGGCGCTGCAGCAGGTTCGACCTGTCAGGCTCGGATGGGGCGTTGCCTGGCCTTGAACCGCCAGACTCTAAACGCACAACGGCGCCCATTCGCCTACTTACGAATGGAGGCTCTTCATGAGCGCTGTCAACACGCCTGCAGATTTCAACGACTACAAAGTCGCCGACATGTCCCTGGCTGCCTGGGGCCGTCGCGAAACCATCATCGCCGAATCGGAAATGCCAGCCCTGATGGGTCTGCGCCGCAAGTACGCCGAAGAGCAACCGCTCAAGGGTGCGAAGATCCTCGGCTGCATCCACATGACCATCCAGACTGCCGTGCTGATCGAAACCCTGGTCGCCCTGGGTGCCGAAGTGCGCTGGTCGTCCTGCAACATTTTCTCGACTCAGGACCAGGCTGCCGCGTCCATCGCCGCTGCCGGCATTCCGGTATTCGCCTGGAAAGGTGAAACCGAAGCTGAATACGAGTGGTGCCTGGAGCAAACCATCCTCAAGGATGGCGCGCCATGGGATGCCAACATGATCCTCGACGACGGCGGCGACCTGACCGAGCTGCTGCACAACAAATACCCGGCGGTACTGGATCGCGTCCACGGCGTGACCGAAGAAACCACCACCGGCGTGCACCGCCTGCTGGACATGCTGGCCAAGGGCGAGCTGAAAATCCCGGCCATCAACGTCAACGACTCGGTGACCAAGAGCAAGAACGACAACAAGTACGGCTGCCGTCACAGCCTCAACGATGCGATCAAGCGTGGTACCGACCACCTGCTGTCCGGCAAACAAGCGCTGGTCATCGGCTACGGTGACGTGGGCAAGGGTTCGGCCCAGTCCCTGCGCCAGGAAGGCATGATCGTCAAGGTTTCCGAAGTTGAC
>Ga0213827_1001687_pt1 | contig 12305 bp, 14 predicted proteins | sample MC6MC0898MG_FD_180669 | JGI IMG/M metagenome (GOLD analysis project Ga0213827, IMG submission 180669) | Enriched soil aggregate microbial communities from Iowa State University, Ames, United States - MC6-MC0898-MG | ecosystem: Environmental > Terrestrial > Soil > Unclassified | place: USA: Iowa...
TTGAACGCCTCCATCGTGGTGGAAAACCGCGCCGGCGCGGGCGGCACCGTAGGCACGTCGCAAGTGGCCCGCGCCACGCCGGACGGCAATACCCTGGTGCTGGCCGCGGCCAGCCACAACATCGCCGGCTATCTGTACAAGAACCTCAGCTACGACCCCTACAAGGACTTCACAGGGGTCGCCTACCTGGGCAACACCGGCTACATCATCCTGGCGTCCGCCGGCTTGCAGGTGAAGAACACGGCCGAATTCATCCAGGCCGTCAAAGCGAAACCGGGCGCCTACGACTACGCGTCGGCCGGCAACGGCAGCGCCTCCCACCTGGGCATGGCCTCGTTCCTGACCGCCGCCGGCGTCCAGATGCAGCACATCCCGATGAAGTCCACGGGCGACGCCGTCACGGAACTGCTGGCCGGACGCGTGCAAGCCGTCACCGCCGCCACCATCGGCGTCACGGCGTACCGCAACGACCCGCGCGTGACGTTCCTGGCCTACACCGGCAAGACGCGCTCGCGCTTTGCGCCAGACCTGCCCACCGTCGCCGAAAGCGGCTTGCCGGGCTACGCCTTCGATTCCTGGCTGGGCCTGCTGGCGCCCGCCGGCTTGCCAGCGGCCGAACGCGCCAAGATCAACGCCGCGGTCAACAAGGTGCTGGCCGACCCCAAGGTGCAGGCTCGCCTGGCATCGCTGGGTGTCGAAGCCGAAGCCAAGTCCCCCGAACAGTTCCAGGATCTGCTGAAGGCGGACTGGGAAGCCGCCGGCAAGCTGGTGGCCGCTTCGGGCGCGCGGGTCGAGTAGGCCGCGCGATCCCTACGACAAAAAATGCCCCCACGCTACGCACGCGGCGCGTGCTTGCTGCCCCCCGGGGGGGCGCTTTTTGTCTTGGGGCGGCCCTACGACGGAAAATGCCCCCACGCTACGCACGCGGCGCGTGCTTGCTGCCCCCCGGGGGGGCGCTTTTTGTCTTGGGGCGGCCCTACGACAAAAAAAAGCCTCCGGCTAGGAGGCTTGGCGTGGCGGTTGCCGGGCGCGCTGACGATCCGGGTCGGGGTCCCGTATCCCGTCCAGCAGCAGGTCGGTGATGAATTCCGCCAATGCCTGCTGTTGCGCGGCGTCCGGCAGTTGGCGCGTGAAGCGTTCGATGATGCCCATCAGCGACTGCGCGAACCAGTCGGCCGGAATCTCCGCCCGGAACAGCCCGGCCTGCTGCTCGGCGCGGACGTTGTCGGCGATCATCGCCACCAGTTCGTCCTTCAGCGCTTCAGCCGCCGACACCTGGAAGAAGCCGATGCGGGTCAGGTTGGGATCTTCCTGCAAGATGGCAAGCAGGCCGCGGACGCCGCGGCGGATTCGGTCCGACATTTGCGTGCCGTCCAGGTCAGCGGGCAAACGCGCCAAGCTGATGGCCTGCCGCAAGCGCTGCGCGAACATGCCGACCAGCTCGTCGTAGGCCGCTTGCTTGCTTGAGAAATATTGGTAAAAGACAGGCTGAGTCACGCCGGCGCGGGCGACGATGTCGCTGATCCGCGTTTGCTGAAATCCGCGTTCGGCGAACTCCGCCGCGGCGACCTGCAGAAGCTGTAACCGAGTGCGTTCACCTTTCGTGAGCCGCTTGTCTTGCAATAAAGATGGGGGTCGTGCCGTAATCATCGCGAGAAAGTACTACCGTTCATGGCTTTCCGCCACTACTTCCCAGGATGGTCAGGCTGCCCGGTGTCACGATCGTTACGCATGTTGCGACATGTCGAAAAGCGCCCCGTACGGCTATTGAATCATCCTGCAAGCCGCATCGCCGTGTGCGGCGCCAGCCAAGGTTGCCAATCCGGCGACGCGATTGATGGAATGCTGAAACATTGCATCGTCGCAAATTGGCGACAAAGGGCCGGAAATACCTCGGCCCAGCTAGCGGTATTCCTCCATCGTCGCCCTGAAGTCACTTGAAATGCCCGTAGCTTTTGCAACAACTTTTGGCGCCGGCGGCGCAGTAAAGTAATGCTATCGCCCCAGGGCCCTGCAATGGGCCGGTTTTCGGCGAATCAGGAGCAAGATCATGAAACGGTTTACAGCCCGAATGGTAGTCGTGGCGTTGGCACTTGCCGTAGCAAGCGCCCCCGTGATGGCGGGCGGACGCGGCGGTTGGGGTGGCGGCTACGGCGGCGGCCATGGCGGCGGCAACTACCATGGTGGTTATCACGGCGGTAGCGGGTATCACCACCATGGCGGCGGCGGCAGTAGCTCGGCCGGCTGGTGGGTGGGCGGCGCGTTCGCGCTGGCGGCCGTCGGCTTGCTGTTGGCGGCGGATTCGGGTCCGAGCTACGCGCAGACCGGCGTCTACGCCTCGCCCGGGGTGGCCTATACCAGTCCGCCCATTTACGCCGCGCCGGGGTATGAAGCGCCCCCGGTCTATGCCGCGCCTCCCGTCGCCTATGCGCAGCCGCAGCCGCAATACGCGCCGGTGCAATACGACGCCGCGCCGAAGGTCAATCAGGCGCAGGCAAACGCCACGACCGATTGCCAGCGCTGGGCCATGAACCAAAGCGGCTACGACCCGGCCACCATTTCGCAATGGACCACGCAAGTCATGGTGGATTCCTACAATCATGCGCTGGATTCCTGCATGAACAGCCGCGGCTATCGCGCCAACTGACGCCGCAACCCCGGATATTCCCCATTGTCCTGACGCGCCGGCCTGCACACACTGCATGCCGGCGCGCCGCATTGGACGGCCCGCAAAACGCGCGGCCGTCACGCCGGGCAACAAGGGAAAGCCATGCTCAACTTCAAGCGGTTCGCCGGTCTTTGCGCATTCAGCGCAGTTTGCGCCGCCTCGTTCGCCGTCCACGCCCAGACCGACGCCAAGCCCCAGGCCCTGACCATCGTGGTGCCTTACGGCGCCGGGGGCATCGTCGACAACACCGCGCGCGCCTTTGCGCAGAAGCTGGCCGCGGAACTCGGCCGGCCCGTCGTCGTTGAAAACCGCGGCGGCGCGGGGGGCATGATCGGCATGAACACCGTGGCCCGCGCCCACGATGAAAACACCTTGGGATTTACCGCCGTCAGCCCGGTCACGTTGTCGCCGCACGTCATGAAAACCCTGTACGACCCGCTGAAGGACCTGGCGCCGGTGGCTGCCGTGATGTATTCGCCGGTGTACCTGGTGGGCGGCCCGAAATTCACGGGCAAGGACTTCAAGGACATGCTGGACCAGGCTAAGGCGGACCCCGATGGCTTGTCGCTGGCGACGGCGGGCGTCGGGTCGCTGGGGCACCTGATGCTGGAGCAGATCAACGGCCAGGCCAAGGTACGCATCACCCACGTCCCGTACAAGGGCATGGCGCAGATGGTGCCGGACGCCCTGGGCGGCCAGTTCACGCTGATGCTGGTCAACGCGTCCGCCCCCGTCAACACGTTGATCGACGAAGGCAAGCTCAAGCTGCTGGCGGTGGGCTCACCGGCCCGCCTGCCCGGCCGGCCGGACGCGCCGACCTTTGCCGAACTGGGCTATCCCATGGCGAACATGACGTCGACGTTCGGCTTTTTCGCCCCGGGTACATCCAGCGCCGATTTCCGACGACGCATGAACACCGTCATCAACAAGGTCGCCGCCATGCCTGACATCAGCAAGCCGCTGACCGATGCCTTGAACATCATGTCGCCCGGCAGCGTCGAGCAATTCGCGCAGCAAGTGCAGCGGGAATACGCGGACAACGGCAAGATCGTAAAGGCCGCGAATATCCGCAGCGAGTGATTTGCTCCCGGCGTGCGTAGGGATCAGCGGCGCCAACCGCGCCAGGCGCAAAGCAGCCCGGCGGCCAACAGCAGGGTCGCCGGCACCACCCAGACAAACCCCGACGACGTGTAGACCACCTGGTCATCGGGATCGTAGTAGCGGCCCAGTTCGTTGAAATCCCACTTCAGGTAGAACGCGTACCAGGCGTAGTAGAAGAACGCGGATAGCGGCAGGCACAGCGCGGCGGCGACACGCGTCGGCCACCGCCGGCCGCTGGCCACCACGCCGGAGCGCCCGGCGGACGACCCAAGCCGCCCGGTCAGCACCAGGACTGCCAGCAGCGCCAGGACCACGGCGCCTGCGCTAATCCACATGCTGCGCCTCCCATTGCGCCAGACAGGCCTGGGCATCGCCCCATTGCTTTTCACTGAAGACCTGCACGCCCGCCCGCGTCAGCAATTCCGCCGTCACGCCCACGCCCGGTTGGCGGCGGCCCGCGAAACGGCCGTCATACACATAACCGCTGCCACAGGACGGGCTGCCTTCTTTCAGTACCGCCACACGGATGCCGCGCTCCCGCGCCGCCGCCAATGCCGCCTGCGCGCCCTGCACGAACGGCAGCGTGACGTCTTCACCCGTCACCGCCACGACCCGGGCGCCGGCGTCCAGCACCGCAGCGGCCACCTTGCCGGGTTCGATCTCGGCGGGCGGCCGGGGAATGGGCATCCCGCCTGCCACCTCCGGACAGACCGGCACGACGCGGCCTTCGGCCAGCCATTGCGCCAGCACGGCGTCGCCATTGGGCACGCCGCGCCCGTCGTAGCGGACGGGGTTGCCCAGCAGGCAGGAACTGATCAATACGTATTGCATGGAAAATCCGGCAGGCAGGAGGCCAAGGGGCGGCCCGCAAACTGCGGTGCTGGCCCAAAACGTGGAATCATAGTCCACCAGAGCCGTGCACTTCTGCCCGCCTACGCGCCCTGGTCCGCGCCGCCTTCCTCCGCCTGCACCCAGGCGCGCAACCCCGCATCCTTGACCTGCAGGATCTCAAACAGGCCCAGCGCGCGCAGCGCGGGCAGCGCGTCCTGGATATCGCGCCGGGCCGCGTCCACCGCCTGCGGCGCCGCCAAGGGGTCCAGGCATATGCGCGCGTTCGCCAGGAAGGCGCCCACCGTCCCTTTGCGGACGGCAACGCCGTTGAAGTTTCCTTGGTCTACGCCGTCCGGCAAAACGTCCTGTGCTTGCATTGGTTGCTCCTGAGGGTTGGACACAAGCGCTACGATAGGCGTTGCGGGCTGGCAATTCTGCGGTGTTTATGACATTCAATACGGTAATTCGGCCACATGGAAACCTTGGTTCTCCCCTCGCCCTTACTGGCGCCCGAACGCGCCCGCTCGCGGCAAGGCCCCCGGCTGATCGCCGTGCGCCGTGCAGACGGCGCATTGCGCGACACCGCTATGCATCGGCATGCGCGGGGGCAATTGCTGGGCGCTTATCAGGGCTTGCTGACCGTCTATGCGGGCCAGCAGCAATGGGTGGTGCCGTCCATGCACGCCGTCTGGATTCCGCCCGATCATCCCCACGGCCTGCGATCGCATGGCCCCTATGCCGGCTACAGCGCCTACCTGAGCCCGGCCGCCTGCGACGGACTACCGGCCTCGCCCTGCCTGCTGCGCGCTTCCGCATTGCTGGTGGCCGCCGTGGACCGAGCCGCAGCGTGGGAAGACGGCGCACCCGATACGGCGCGCCGCCACATCGAAGCCTTGATTCGGGAAGAAATCCGCACGCTGCCGCGAGCGGGCGCAGCGCTGGTGCTGCCGCGCGACCCGCGGCTTCGACGCCTGGCGTTGGCGCTAGCGGACGCGCCGTCCGACACCCGGCAACTGGACGCATGGGCCAAGACCATCGGCATGGCGCCGCGGACGCTGGCGCGCCGCTTCCAGGCGGAAACCGGCATGACGGTCGGTGCATGGCGCCAGCACGCCCGCTTGATGCGGGCGCAGGAAATGCTGGCCGCCGGCGCGCCGGTCACCACCGTGGCCTTGGACCTGGGCTACGACAACGTCAGCGCGTTCATCGCCATGTTCAAACGCGAATTGGGTGTGACGCCGGGCCGCTACCGCAGCCCGGCAATCTGAACCGGCGGCGCCTCAGGATTCCGAGGCCGCCGTCTTACGCGGCTGGCGCGTACGGCTGGCGGGCTTGCTGGCCGTCTTGCGGGCGGGCTTGGCGGCCACCTCATCGGTGGTTTCAGCCTGCGGCGCAGAGGCCGTCACGGCCTTGGCCGCGGCCGTCTTGGTGGCGCTGCGGCCGCGGGTAGCGGCGCGCTTGACCGCCGGCGTGGGGGGCGCCTCTTCAACCGGTCGGGCCTGGCCGCCGGCGAACGGGTCCGACGCCTTGGCGGGCGCCTTAGCAGGTTCGCGACGCGTTTGTGCAGCAGGTTCGACAAACGTCCATTCCGCGATGTCCACCGCAGGCAGCGGTTGGCGAGCCTGCGGCAACGGCGTGGGCATGGGCGGCAGCCGCGAGGGTTGGACCGGCTTGGGCGCCTGGGCGCGGGCCAGCGCATCCGCGCGCATGGCCTCCAGCGTGGCAGCTTCCTCGGCAAGCTTCTTGGCGGTTTCCTTGTCGACTTCCGCCTGCTTGGCGGCTGCGACCTGCTTGTCGGCCTCTGCCTGTTGGTTGGCTTCTGCCTGCGTGTTCGCCTCTACCCGTTGGCTGGCTTCTGCTTGTCCGCCGGCCTGAACCAAGGCCTCGGACGGCGCGGCCGGCTCCTCAGATGCCGCATCCGACGGCACGGCCACGGCCGCTTCCGCATGCTGGCTGGCGCCCCTGCCCGACTTGCGCCCACCGCGCGATTTGCGGGAAGGACGGGGGTTGGCTTCCTCTTGCACCGCGCCGGCTTGCGCTTCGTCGGCCTCGACGTCGGCCGGCGCCGCCTGGCGACCTTGCGCGGAACGGGATCCGCTGTGGCCACCCGAGCGGTTCACGGCCGGCGCGCTGTCGGCGCTGTCGCGATAGACATAGGTGCCGGACTTCTCTTCACGGCCCACTTCCAGAAAGCCGCGCGACTGCGCTTCGTCGAGCAGATTGCCGAACGCGCGAAAGCCGTAGTACGACTCGTTGAAATCCGGTTTGCGGCGCTTGAGCGCATCCTTCAGCGCCGACGCCCAGATCTTGCCGCTGTCGCCGCGCTCGGCCATCAGCGCCTCGAAGGTCTCGACGACCATTTCCACCGCCTGGGTCTTGCGGGCCTCAAGCTCTTCCTTGCGGCGGCGCTCTTCGTCCGGCGTCCGGCGCTGGCCGGCGTTGGCGCCGCCCCGGTTGTCGCGGCGCGCGTCGGCGGTGCGCTGGCCTTCGCGGGCCAGATCGTCATAGAAGATGAATTCGTCGCAGTTGGCGATCAGCAGATCGGACGTGGATTGCTTGACGCCCACGCCAATGACCTTCTTGTTGTTTTCACGCAGCTTGGACACCAGCGGCGAAAAATCGGAATCGCCGCTGATGATCACGAACGTGTTGACGTGCGACTTGGTGTAGCAAAAGTCCAACGCGTCGACGACCAGGCGGATGTCGGCCGAATTCTTGCCCGACTGGCGCACGTGCGGAATCTCGATCAGCTCGAAATTGGCTTCGTGCATCGGGGCCTTGAATTCCTTGTACCGCTCCCAGTCGCAATAGGCTTTCTTGACGACGATGCTGCCCTTGAGCAGCAGGCGCTCCAGCACGGGCCGGATGTCGAATTTCTGGTATTTGGTGTCGCGCACACCCAGCGCTACGTTCTCGAAGTCGCAGAAAAGCGCCATGCTGACGTTTTCGTTGGGGGTATTCATGTGGTTCTCCAATGCTGCGGCGGCTGTAGCGGCTGACCGCCAGATACCGCTCATGATATACATATCCGGCTCCCCCACCCTCTGGCCGCCCTCGCGACCGCCCTTGCGACCGCCCTTCCGGCCCCTCTGCGCCCGCCCCGCTAGCCACCATGACCTACCCCGCCCTGACCACCGCCCGCCTTACCCTGCAGCCGCTAGGCATGGAGGACGCCGATGCCATCCAGCGCGTCTTTCCGCAATGGGAGATCGTGCGTTTCCTGGCGGATCAGGTGCCCTGGCCGTACCCGGACAACGGCGCAAGTGACTACATCGAGCGCGTGGCGCTGCCCGCCATCCGCCGGGGCGAACAATGGCATTGGACCGTACGCACGCTGGACGCCCCCGGCCGCCTGATCGGCGTGATCAGCCTGATGGACGACGAATCCCATAACAACCGCGGCTTCTGGCTGGCCCCGGACTTCCATGGCCGCGGCTACATGACCGAAGCCAGCGACGCCGTCACCGCCTATTGGTTCGAGGTGCTGGGCAAGCCGCTCCTGCGCGCGCCCAAGGCCGTCGCCAACACCGGATCGCGCAAGATCTCCGAACGTAGCGGGATGCGGGTGGTGAGCACCGAAGAGCGCGGCTTCGTCAGCGGCCGCCAGCCGGCGGAAATCTGGGAAATCACCCGCGACGAATGGCTGGCCTGGCGCCAGCGCCATGCTTGAGCAGCGGAATACGGCCCTATTTTTTGGGGCCAGACCGCCGGCTGACTAAGCGGTTAAGCCGGCGCTTACCGGCCCTTTCGCCCTCTTTTCCGGCGGATTGACTCGCTCGGGTCCTGGCTAGAATTTCCCGAAAATCCGGCATTCCGCGCGCGGCATGCCTACCCTTTCGGCCAAGATCCATGAATCCGTCTTCCGTCATCGGCGCCGTCGTCGGCCTGCTTACCCTGCTGATCGTCGTCGCGCTGTCCGCCACCGACGCCAGCATGTACTTCAACCTGCCTGGCCTGGCCATTGTCCTGGGCGGCACCTGCGCCGCGCTGTTCATCGCCTACCCGCTGCCTGAAGTGCTACGCATCTTCAAGCTGGTGCGCACCGTGTTCCGCAACGACCAGCACGACCAGCAGCGCGACATCGAAGAACTGGTGTCGATGGCGCAGCTGTGGATGAACACCGACGTCCACAAGGTCGAACAAGAGCTCAAGAAGGTCTCGAACCCGTTCCTGCGCACGGGCGTGCAGCTCATCATCGACAACACCCCGGAAGACCAGATCATCGAAGTGCTGCAATGGCGCGTCGCCCGGCTTCGGGCCCGCGAACAGGCCGAAGCGCAGATGTTCCGCGTGATGGCCACCTTTGCGCCGGCCTTCGGTATGCTGGGCACGCTGGTCGCCCTGATCAACCTGATGGCGGTCTTGGGCGACGGCAGCATGACGATGATCGGCCAGCATCTGGCCGTGGGCCTGATGACGACGTTCTACGGCATCCTGCTGGCCAACCTGGTCTGCAAGCCGATCGCCTTGAAGCTTGAACGCCGCACCGCCCGCCGCATCGAATCCATGAACATGGTGCTGCAAGGCATCTCGATGATGTGCGAAAAGCGCGGCCCGGCGGTCGTGCGCGAGACCCTGAATTCCTTCGTCATGCACGTCGAAGACGAAATCTACGACGGCGGCCTGGCCGCCACGACGCAGCCCAAACCCAAGACGGAAGGCCAGGTCAAACCCGCCGCCCAACCCGTGTCCATCACCCGTCCGGCCGCCGCGCGTCAATGAGCCTGATTTCCCCTTCCCTGGCGCAGCGGATCGAACAGGCCCGCCAGGCCCAGTTGCGCGCCCAGAAAGCGGCGGACAACAGCGGCTGGCGCCCCAGCCAGACCGACCGCAAGGATCGTTACGCCCGCTGGCACGTCGAAGAGACCGTGGAGCAGGACTCCGAGAACTGGTTGCTGAGCTATCTGGACCTGATCACCCTGCTGCTGGCCATGCTGGTGGTGATGCTGGCGGTGGCGCGTCTGCACGGTCAGGCGCCAGCCGCGTCCGACACACCCGTCGAGCTGGTGGGCACGCTGGCCGCAAGCGGCCTGCCTAAATACGATGGCGAATACGCCGAATTCGACGCCACGCCGATTCCGGCCAGCTGGGCCGAACCGCCCGCTGAAAGCCCGGCCGCCGAAGCGCCGCCCGCCGACGACGGCGTGAAAGTGGCCGACGCCGCCCCGCCGCTGAAGGCGCCTTCCAAGGAATCGCTGGGCCTGGGCGACCTGGGCAAGTCGGTGGACGTGATCATCAACGAGCAGTCGGTCAGCTTCCGCATCAGCAACGAATTGCTGTTCCCCTCGGGCCAAGCCACGCTCAGCCCCGCCGGCCTCGAGGTCATCAAGCGCCTGGCCGCCATCCTGACCAAGAACGAATACCAAGTATCGGTGGAAGGCCATAGCGACCCGGTGCCGATCCAGACCCGGCAATTCGCCTCCAACTGGGAACTATCCAGCAGCCGCGCCACCAGCGTGCTGCGTGAACTGGTGCGCGACGGCGTGTCGGCCCAGCGGCTACGTGCCGTGGGCTACGCCGAAACCCGGCCTATCGAGTCCAACGACACGCAAGCCGGCCGCGCCGCCAACCGCCGCGTCGAACTGATCATGGACATCGCGCCGAAGCAAATCCCGGCCAAGGAAGCGCAAGGCGCGGTCAAGACCGTTGCCAAGGCGCCCTGAACGGGCGGGATCGACGACGCGGCGGCGCATTGATCCCTTCCGGGCGCCCCGGTGGTGGGCGGTGTGCGAGCCCCGGGTGGCCCGGCCTTTCCCGGGTCGGCGCCAGGGCCGGCCGGCAGGCCGACACCAAGCATCGATTTTCCAGGAAGACTGACGTAAGCTTTCCGAACCCGCCACCGCGAGCCAGAATCCGGAAAGCCCCATGTCCTACCTGCTGCTGATCGTTGAACCCGTGGGCCAGCGCGCCCAACGCACGCCCGAGGAAGGCCGCGACGCCTATGCGCAGATGGTGCGCTACGCCGAAGGCCTGAAGGCGCGCGGTCTGCTGACCCAAGCCGAATCCCTGAAATCAGAGTCCGAAGGCGTGCGCCTGCAAATCCGCGACGGTGAACGTTCGCTGGTGGACGGCCCCTACGCCGAGGCCAAGGAAATGATCGGCGGGTTCTTCCTGTTGACCTGCGACTCCCGCGAAGAGGCGCTGGCCCTGGCCGCCGAATGCCCGGCGGCGCAATGGGCGACCGTCGAGGTTCGTGAATTGGGACCCTGTTTCATGTAGGGCCTCCCGCTCGACGCCACGCCCCGCACAGCAAGTTCCCGGCAAGAAACCGGAGCGCCGGCCCGAAAAAGCCGGGCCAGGCCTGGCCTGTCGGTTAACAGTTTCCTTTCTTGGCTTGTCCGGGTGGACAGAATCCGCCACGGCCACCCCCGTCATGGGGATCGATAACGACCGAACCGCTGGGCGTGTAAACGGCACAGCCGGAAAGCAAGATGGCCGCCAAGGCCAGACCGCACAACATTTTCATATCAACCCTCGTTTGGAACAAAACGCTGCGAGTGTAGGAGAGGCGGCTGCAACCAGGTCCGGCGGTTCGTAACAGGCTGCATTGCGGCTTCTTCCTGGCCCGTATCTTGGTATTTACCCTAGGACCGAAAATTCTTTGTCGATCCAGCGTCTTCCCGTTCGTCATCCCAGTACAAGCCGAAAGTCCCAACGGGAACCCAGGCTGCGATGTCCAACCCCCAGGAGAGACTCAGATGCGATTCATGATCATCGTCCGGGCCACGCCCGACAGCGAAGCCGGCCTGATGCCGGAAGAAAGCCTGCTTGCTTCAATGGCGACCTACCATGAAGCGCTGGCCAAGGCCGGCGTGCTGCTGGACGCCAACGGCTTGAAGCCCTCGTCCAAAGGATGGCGCGTGCACTACGAGGGAGGCCAGCGCACGGTGGTGGATGGGCCTTTTGCCGAGACCAAGGAATTGATCGCCGGCTATACCATGATCCAGGTGCGCTCGCGCGAAGAGGCGATGCAATGGGCGCTGCGTTTTCCCGAACCCTTCATCGGCCAACCTTGCGACATCGAAGTGCGCCAGCTGTACGAGCTGGAAGACTTCGCGCCAAGCCAGGCCGTTGACCGTTTCCGTGACATTCCAGGCGTCAGCCGCTGATCGCCCTGGCCGCAACGCGCCAGGCCCACACCGGAGCAAACCCATGCACAAGCAGATTTTCGTCAACCTCGCCATCGGCGACATGCAGAAATCCCAAGCCTTTTTCAAGCGCCTGGGTTTCACCTTCAACCCGCAGTTCACCAACGACCAGGGCGCCTGCATGGTCATCAGCGACGACATCTACGCCATGCTGCTGACCAAGGACTTCTTCCAGGGGTTCACCGGCAAGCCGCTGGTCGACGCCACCCAGGCCACCGAAGTGCTGATCTGCCTGTCTTGCGAAAGCCGCGCCGAAGTCGATGATCTGGTCGCCCGGGCGGTGGCCGCTGGCGGCACTGCGCCGCGTGCGCCGCAAGACCATGGCTTCATGTACGGCCATGGCTTCGAAGACCTGGACGGCCATATCTGGGAACTGGTGTACATGGTTCCGGGCGAAGCGGCCGGCGCATGAGCCAGGCGGCAACCCATCGGGCCATCGAGGCGGTCTGGCGGATCGAAGCCGCCAGCGTCATCGCCGGCGTCGCGCGGCTGGTGCGCGATGTCGGCCTGGCTGAAGAGCTGGCGCAGGATGCGCTGGTGGCTGCCCTGGAGCGCTG
>Ga0213827_1001689_pt1 | contig 12295 bp, 9 predicted proteins | sample MC6MC0898MG_FD_180669 | JGI IMG/M metagenome (GOLD analysis project Ga0213827, IMG submission 180669) | Enriched soil aggregate microbial communities from Iowa State University, Ames, United States - MC6-MC0898-MG | ecosystem: Environmental > Terrestrial > Soil > Unclassified | place: USA: Iowa...
TGGCTGCACGCGAGGCCGGATCGACATACAGCCACACATGGCATGGCGCCACGGCGCGCATCCCGTAGAGCCACCCCATGGGTGGCTGCACGCGAGGCCGGATCGACATACAGCCACGCATGGCATGGCGCCACGTCGTGCATCCCGTAGAGCCACCCCATGGGTGGCTGCACGCGGCGCCGGATCGACATACAGCCACGCATGGCATGGCGCCACGTGTGCATCCCGTAGAGCCACCCCATGGGTGGCTGCACGCCGCGCCGGATCGAAGAGCAGCCACGCATGGCGTGGCGCTACGGGGCCAGCCGGGCCAGCAGGAATTCCACGAAGCTGGACAGCTTCGGCCGCGGCCGGTGGTCCGGCAGGTACACCAGGTGCAGGGGGCGCGGCTCGGGCAGGTAGTCGGCCAATACCGGCTGCAGGCGCCCGGCGGCGATGTCCTCGGCCAGCAGCACCGCCGGCTGCAGGATCAACCCGGCCCCGGCCAGCGCGGCGCGGCGTAGGCCATCCCCGTCATTGCACAGCAACCGCGAATGCTCGGACCAGTCCTGTTCGGGATGGCCACGCAGGCGCCAGCCATGCCCGCCGCGCCAGGCAAGGTGGGTGAGGCAGTCGTGGTCGCGCAGCTCGGCCGGGTGCCGGGGCACCCCATTGCGCTGCAGGTAGGCCGGGGCCGCGCAGATCTGCATGGCATAGGGCGGCAACGGCCGCGCCACCCACTCGGCCGAACCGAGCGCGCCCATCCGCACCACGGCGTCGAACTGCTCCTCGATCAGGTCCACGCGGCGATTGCTCAGGTCCAGTTCCACGGTCACCTGCGGGTACGCGGCCAGGTACTGCGCCACCAACGGCGCCAGCACGCAGCTGCCCCAGGTGACCGGCGCGCTGATCCGCAGCACGCCCTGCGGCTGGGCCTGCAGGCCGGCCACGCTGGCCTCGGCCTGCTGCACCTGGTCCAGCACCGCGCGGCATCCGGCCAGGTAGTGACGGCCGGCGTCGGTGAGGCTTTGGCGGCGGGTGTTCCGCTGCAGTAGGCGCACGCCCAGGTGCGCCTCCAGCTGCTGGATGTACTTGCCGACCATCACCGAGGACACCGCCAGCCGCTCGGCGGCGGCGGCGAAACTGCCCTGGTCGACCACGGCCATGAAGGCCTGCATGCAGCGCAAGGTGTCCATTGATAACCACGGGTTTGCAATCTGCAAAGCATACGCCGGTTACCTAACCGGCGTGGTGCGCGCAGACTGCCCACACGTCCTTCCCTGGAGCACCCCGCATGAAGATCCTTCTCGTCGGCGCCAGCGGTACCCTCGGCCAAGCCGTCGCCGCCACGCTGGGCACCCACCATCAGTTGATCCGTGCCGGCCGCCATGGCGGTGATGCGCAGGTCGATCTCACCGACGACGCCAGCGTGCAGGGCCTGTTCGCCCGGATCGGGCCGGTGGATGCGGTGATCGCCACCACCGGCCGCCTGCATTTCGGCCCGCTGGCCGACATGAGCCCGACGCAGTTCAACCTCGGCCTGCAGGACAAACTGCTGGGCCAGGTGCGGCTTGCCCTGGTCGCCCAGCACCATCTCAACAACGGCGGGTCGATCACGCTGACCAGCGGCATCGTCGGCGCGCAGCCGATCCGCGATGGCGCCAATGCCACCGCCGTGAACGCGGCACTGGAGGGGTTCGTGCGCGGGGCGGCCTGCGAACTGCTGCCGCGCGGACTGCGCATCAACGTGGTCAGCCCGAACGTGCTGGTCGAATCGCTGGACGACTACGGCGCGTATTTCCCGGGCTTCGAGGCGGTCACCGCGCAACGCGCGTCGCTGGCTTACCAGCGCAGCGTGGAAGGCGTGCAGAGTGGGCAGGTATTCAACGTGTGGTGAGGTCTCCGGTAGTGCCGGCCCGTTGGTCGGCACTACCGGGCCAGCCTACCCCCACCGCTGCGCCCCATCGCCCTGGTCGCCCAACGCGTCGTCCGGATTGGTCAGGCGGCAGCGCTTGAGCGACAGGCAGCCGCAGCCAATGCAGTCGGTGAGCTGATCGCGCAACAGCAGCAGTTGGGCGATGCGCTGGTCCAGCTCGCTGCGCCACAGCGCGGACATCTTCGCCCACTCGGCCTTGGTCGGCGTCTTGTTTTCCGGCAGCGCCGCGAACGCGGTGGCCACCGCCTCCAGTGGCAACCCCACCCGCTGCGCCACGCGGATCACCGCCAGCCGGCGCAGCACGTCGCGGGCGAAGCGGCGCTGGTTGCCGGCCGTGCGCAGGCTGCGGATCAGCCCTTTGCGCTCATAGAAATGCAGCGCCGATACCGCCACGCCACTGCGCTTGGCCACCTCACCCACACTCAGTTCCTGCGCGATCACCAGCCTTGACCTCAACCATGGTTAAGGTGGCATCCTGCGCGACGCCGGGGTGCACTGCAAGCGCTCCCCTGCCCTTGCCCTTCCTGGAATCCCCGCATGTCCTCCGATGTTGCAGCCCCCACCCCGCCGGCGTCCGCTGCCGTGCCGGTGCCCTCGATCCTGTCGCCGGCCTACCGCGCCACCACCATCGGCATGGTCGCGCTGGTGGCGCTGTATGGCTTCGAGGCGCTGGCGGTGGCCGCGGCCATGCCGACCGTGGCGCAGGACCTGGACGGACTGCGCCTGTATGCCCTGGCCTTTGGCGGCACGCTGGCCACCAGCGTGATCGGGATGACCCTGGCCGGTTACTGGAGCGACCAGCGCGGGCCGGCGCGGCCACTGTGGCTGGGGCTGGGCTGCTTCGTCGGCGGGCTGCTGGTGGCCGGTTTCGCCCGGCACATGCCGGTGCTGCTGCTCGGCCGGCTGCTGCAGGGACTGGGCGCGGGCGGCATGTCCGTGGCGCTGTACGTGATGGTGGGCCGCACCTTTCCCGAAGCGATGCGGCCGCGCGTGTTCGCCGCGTTTTCCGCCGGCTGGGTGGTGCCGTCGTTGATCGGGCCGAGCATCAGCGGCTGGATCGTGCAGCACCTGGGCTGGCGCTGGGTGTTCCTGATCGTGCCGCTGCTGGCGATCCCGGCCGGGCTGCTGCTGCGGCCTGCACTGCGCGATGTGCAGGCGGCGCTGGCACCGCCGGCAGGTAAGGCCAGCGTGATCGGCTGGGCGGTCGGCGCGTCGTCCGGTGCCCTGCTGCTGTACGTGGGCGGCCAGCAACGTGGCGCGCTGGCCCTGGCATTGCTGCTGCCGGCGCTGGGGCTGCTGGCCGTGTGCAGCTGGAAGCTGCTGCCCGCCGGCACGTTGCGCCTGCGCCGGGGCCTGCCCAGCGTGATCGCGATGCGCGGGATCGCCGCCTCCGCGTTCTTCGGCTGCGAAGCCTTCCTGCCCCTGCTGCTGCAACGCGAGCGTGGCCTGAGCCCCTTGCTGGCCGGGGTGGCGTTGAGCCTGGGCGCGTTGGGCTGGTTCAGCGGCTCGTGGCTGCAGGGCCACCAGCAGCGCGGCTGGTCGCGCCGGCAGCTGTTGCAGGGCGGTGCGCTGCTGATGTGCGTGGGCATCTTCGCCACCTCATCGGCGATCCAGCCCGGCATACCGCTGTGGCTGGCGCTGGCCGGCTGGAGCGTGACCGGGTTCGGCATGGGCCTGATCTACCCCGGCCTGTCGGTGCTGACACTGTCGCTGTCACCACCGGCGCAGCAGGGCGCCAACACCTCCGCGCTGCAGTTGAGCGAAGCGCTGGCCGTGGCCACCACGCTGGCCGTTTCCGGGTCGCTGTTCGCATTGTTCCTGCAGGGCAACGTGGTGCTGGGCTACCTGCTCACCTACGCGATCATGCTGGTGCTGGCGGTGGCGGGCGTGGTGGTGGCGCGGCGCATCTGAGCCTGGCCCCGCGCCACGGCAGGTCAGTGCCGCGAATCGCCGACCTCTTTCAGGTCCTCGCGCAGGATGCGGCGGATCTCCAGCACCGCCTGCGGCGTTTCCTGCACGCTGTGCCCGGAGATGATCACCTTCTCCGACACGGCCCCGTCCAGGTGCGCGCTCCAGTACGGCACCAGGCCATCGTCGGACTGCTGCAGCGGCACGTCGGGTTTGCGCTGGGCGATGATCGAGTGGTACTTCAGGCCCGGCATGATCGGCAGCGCGCCCGCGGCCTTGACGAACGGATCGCTGGCCTTGAGGTTGTCGATGCTGTTGGGGATCTGCAGCTTGGTCGGCTGCGCGGACTGCGCCTCGGCCTGCTGCAAGGTCTGGAACACGTCCTCGAACTTGCCCAGCAGGGTGATCGGCAGGCGCACCAGGCGCCCGATCAGCCGCCCTACCCGGTTGCCGGCGATGTCGGTGCCCTTGTGCGGGGCGGCAATGAAGATGGCGCGCTCGACGTTGGCGTCCGCGTTGAAATGCAGCAACGGGCCCAGCTTGGCCTGCACCCGCTTCAGGCGTTCGCCCTTGAGGTCGTAGTTGGCCAGCAGGTCGTTCCAGAGCACGTCGCCGGAGGAGGTAACCAGCAGGCGGGCCAGCACGCCGCCCATGCTGTGGCCGATGAATACCCTGTCCCTGGATGCCGGCGAGGTGCCGCTGGGGTCGAAGTGCTTGAGGGTGTTGGTGAAGGCTTCGTTGATCTCGAAGCGGTTCAGCGCGATCGGCGCGTTGGTCGGGTAATAGACCTGCCAGACCTGGAAGTGCCGGCGCAGTTCCGGGTCGCCCATGATCTCGTTGGCCACGTTGACCCAGGCCTCCGGGCTGCTGCCCAGGCCGTGCAGCATGAAGATGATGCGGCGGTTCGGGTCCCACGGCTGCATCAGGTACATGTGCGGCTCGCCGATGCCCTCGCTGAGCCCGAACAGCGTGCGCAGCGACTGCGTGGCAAAGCCGGACTGGGCCAGCCACATGCCATAGGCGGCGGTGAAATTGCCGGCCAGCGGCACCTTCTCGCCGTGCAGGTCCACGCTCTCGGTGGACTCCGGGGAGTACACGTCGAACAGCACCTGGGTGGTGTCGAGGACCTGCTGCAGGCTGTCGCCCTTGAAGCGCAGCAGCGCGGTCGCGTTGATCGCCGACATCTCGCTGTACTGCGGGATCTCGGCCTTGCTGCCGTCGGCGGCCGCCACCAGCTTGGGCGGGTCCATCACCACCACCAGCTCGGCGCCGAAGCCGTCGCGGCGGTAGGTGCTGCGCAGGCCGGCAAAGCTCAGCGACGATGCCGGGACCATCCGCGTGGGGATGCTGGACATGCGCAGTTCGCCGAAGTCCGAGGTCAGCGTCCAGCGCTCGCCTTCCACCGGCGCGTTGTAGTCCTCGCCTTCCAGCGCACTCTCGCGCGCACGCTTGAACACCACCGCCGCGGTCTGCTCGGCAGCGTAGTTGTAGTAGTCGCGGACCTGGGTCTGGCGGTCTTCGAACGCACGATCGGACGCGGTGCGGCCACTGAAGAACAGGTAGGCGTAGGCATAGCGCGCGGCCTCCAGCCAAGCGTCCAGCGCGGCATCGCTCATCGGATGCTTGTCGCGGTCCTTGGGCTTGGGGCTCAGCCCCAGGGCGGTCTTGACCCACAGTTCGGACAGTGCCGACAGGCGTTGTTCCTCGGGCAACACCGCGGTGTCTTCCAGGGTCTTCTGGCAGCTCACCACGTCCTTGGCGCACAGGTCCTCGTCCAGCCCGATCACGCTCAGGGTTTCCTGCGAGGCCGCACTCAACTTGCCGGAGGTGAGCACGTCGCCGCGCTTGTTGGCCAGGTAGTCGGTGGGTGCCACCTGCTTCATGGTCACCATCGCGCAGCCGCTGGACAGCAGCAGCGACAGGGCCACTGCCAGCAGCGGCAGCATCCGGCGCCGAACGCCGTCGGTTACAGCCATCATGGAACGCGTCCTTGCTCGGCGCCGGGCATGCCCTGGCGGATCAGTCGGGAGAAAGCGGGATCATCGCCGGCGGCGCGTGCGCGGTCGGTGATGCGGCCCCGCGCCTTGAGCGTGGCGAAATCCACGCCCGGCACCAGTACGCCAAGGTCGCGCGCGTACTCGGCGAAATAGCCGGAGACCAGCAGCCGGTAGTCCAGCGGCAGGCCCGGCGCGATCTGCTTGGCCAGCGCGTAGACGATGGTGGTGCAGTTGCTGCTGAGCGTGTTGTAGAACGCCGGAGCGGCGTCGAGCTTGCGCGCCTCGCCGAGGTAGGACACGAACAGGCCCTTGAGCTGTTCCCGGGTCATGCCCTGCAGGCGGTACAGGTATACATCCTCGCCGCGCACGTTGCTGCGCACGCGGATGATGTCGGTTTCCTCGGCCGCCACCAGGGTCATCTCGAACTTGCGGAAGAAGCCGCCCAGCGCGGAGAACGATTCACCGCGTTCCTTGCGGATCTCCAGCGAGAACACCAGTTGGCGGCCGTCGGCGAAGCCGAAGGACACCAGCGTGTGCGCGATCATCGGGCCCATCCAGTACGACATCACCAGGTCGGCCGAACGCAGCTGGTCCAGGTCGTAGCTGCGCCGCACCCAGCGCACGTCGTGGTCGTCCTCGCTGCGCCAGGTGAAGTCGCGCACGTTGTCCAGCACCACGTGGCGGCCGTCGAAGCTCACCACCTTCAACCGCTGCGCCACGTCGTCGGCCCAGACCCGGTCCTGGCGCGGCGTCAGCAGCAGCCACCACACCCCGCACGCCACCAGCGCGGCCACGTACACCGCGCCCGGCCAACGTCCGCCACGTGCGCGCGCCACCGCCACCAGCGCGGTCAGCGCGACGCCGGCCCACGCCACGATCGCCACCCCGCGCAGCCAGCCTGGACCCGGCAACTGGTAGGCCAGCATGCCGGTGACCCACAGCGCCGCAAGCAGCATCAGCAGCGCCAGCCCCCATCGTCCTGCCTTCTTCACGCGTCGTTCCATCGTTGGTCGGGGCGCTAGTTAGCCATAACCGGCGCATCGGGAACATGTCCGCGCGTTCAGTTTGAGCACACGGCATACTCCGGGGCCCATGGCGACGAAGGTAGGAGGGTGTGATGCAGGGTCTGCATTCGATCGGCGGCGTGCCGATCCAGCGGGAACACCTGGCGCGCTGCCACTGCGGCGCGGTGGTGCTGCGCCTGCATCTGCCGGACGGGGTGCTCTCGCCCCGGCGCTGCGACTGCTCGCTGTGCCGGCGCAGGGGCGCCATCGTCGGCTCGGCCAAGATGGCCGACCTGGAGGTCATCCAGGGCCAGGACGTGCTGCGCCTGTACCAGTTCAACACCCACGTGGCCAAGCACTGGTTCTGCGGCACCTGTGGGATCTACACCCACCACCAGCGGCGCTCGTCACCGGACGAGTACGGCTACAACCTGGGCTGCCTTGATGGGGTCAATCCCTATGCGCTGGGCGAGGTGCCGGTCAACGACGGGGTCAACCACCCCGCCGACCGCACGCCCCCTCAGTGACCACGCCGCCGCGGCGGCGGTGCCACCTTCTGCCACGGCGCCATACGGGTGCGTCCGGCGCGTAACGGGCGCTTGAACAACGCGCGCCGTGGCGAGGCCTCCGCCGGCGGCGCAGGCGGGACGGCGGCAGCGGTACGCGTGGGCCAGAGTCGGTCGAGCAACCACATGGCAGGTCTCCGTGGGGGACGGGACCCTTACGCTACCGACGCCCCGGCATAGGCCAGGTGAGGCCGGCACGACAACCATGTGACGATCGCGGGGGCCGCTACGCAACCGGTCGCGCCTTGCCCATGCGCCGCACCAGCACGAAGAACAGCGGCACCAGCACCACCGCCAGCACGGTGCCCGAGAGCATGCCGCCGATGACGCTCATGCCGATCTCGCGCCGGCTGACCGCGCCGGCGCCGGTGGCCAGCGCCAACGGAATCACGCCGGCGATGAACGCCAACGAGGTCATCACGATCGGACGCAGGCGCAGCCGCGCGCCCTGCAGTGCCGCCTCCACCGCGCTGCTGCCGGCACGGAAACGGGCCTCGGCGAACTCCACGATCAGGATCGCGTTCTTGGCCGACAGCCCGATCGTGGTCAACAGGCCCACCTGGAAATAGATGTCGTTGACGAAACCGGCCGCGGTGGTCGCCAGCACGGTGCCAATCACGCCCAGTGGAATCACCAGCAGTACCGCCACCGGCACCGTCCAGCTCTCGTAGAGCGCGGCCAGGCACAGGAAGATGAAGGCGATGGACGCCGCGTACAGCCAGAGCGTCTGGTTGCTGGATAGCTGTTCCTGGTAGGACAGCCCGCTCCACTGCAGCTCGAACCCGGGCTGGTCGGCGATCAGCGCCTGCATGCGCTGCATCGCCTCGCCGGAACTGCGCCCTTCGGCGGCGCTGCCCTGGATCTCCATCGCCGGCAGCCCGTTGAAGCGCTGCTGCAACTGCGGCCCACGTGCCCAGTGGCTGCTGGCGAAACTGGCGAAGGACGCCATCTGTCCATTGCTGCCACGCACGTACCACTGGCCGATGTCATCGGGCACGCTGCGGTAGGGCTGGTCACCCTGCAGGTACACACGCTTGACCCGGCCGCGGTCGAGGAAGTCGTTGACGTAGGTGCCGCCCCAGGCCGCGGCCAGCGTGGCGTTGATGTCGCCCTGCGCCAGCCCCAGCGCACTGGCCTGGGCGTGGTCGATGTCCAGGTGCAGTTCGGCCTTGTCGCCGAGTCCGTTCAAGCGCACCGAACTCAGCGCGTCGTCCTGGTTGGCCGCCTGCACCACCCGTTGCTGGGCGGCCTGCAGCGCGCCGCGCCCGGCGGCGCTGGCATCCTGCAGCCACAGCTCGAAGCCGCTGGACTGGCCGAGCCCACGCACCGCCGGTGGTGCCAGCACGTTGACCTTGGCATCGGCCAGGCCACGGAAGTGCGCGTTGGCGCGCGCGATGATCGCCGCGGCGGTGTTGTCGCCGTCGCGTTCGCCCCATGGCTTGAGTGCGAGGAAGCCCTGGCCGGCGTTCTGGCCGGTGCCGGCGTTGTTGCGGCCCACCACCACGAACACCACGTCCAGGTTCTGTTTTTCGTTGTCCATGAAGTACTGGCTGATCGCCGCGCCCAGCGCTTCGGTGCGCGCCATCGGCGTGCCTTCCGGGGTGGAAAACTGGAACATCACCTGGCCCTGGTCCTCCACCGGCAGGAAGCCGGTGGGCATGCGCGCATACAGCGCCACCATGCCCACGATCACCAGCAGGTAGAATGCCATCCAGCGTTTCGGTGCGGCCACTACGCCGCCGAGCCGCCGCTGGTAGCCTTCCTGGCTGCGTTCCACGCCGCGGTTGAACCCGGCGAAGAAGCGCCCCGGCGGTTTCTGCGCCGACGACGGCTTGAGCAGCGTGGCGCACAGCGCCGGGGTCAGGGTCAGCGCCACCAGCGCCGACAGTGCCATGGCCGAGGCGATGGTGATCGAGAACTGGCGGTAGATGATGCCGGTGGAGCCACCGAACAAGGCCATCGGCAGGAACACCGCGCCCAGCACCACGGTGATGCCGACCAGCGCGCCGGTGATCTCGCCCATCGATTTTTCGGTGGCCTCGCGCGGCGGCAGGTGTTCTTCGTGGATGATGCGCTCCACGTTCTCCACCACCACGATCGCATCGTCCACCAGCAGGCCGATCGCCAGCACCATCGCAAACAGGGTGAGCGTGTTGATGGTGAAGCCGGCCACCGCCAGCACGCCGAACGTGCCCAGCAGCACCACCGGCACGGTGATGGCCGGGATCAGCGTGGCGCGCACGTTCTGCAGGAACAGGAACATCACGATCACCACCAGCACGATCGCCTCGATGAGCGTGTGGATCACGCCCTCGATGGAGACCCGCACGAACGGCGTGCTGTCGCGCGGATAGGCCACCTGCACGCCGGGCGGGAAACCAGGACGCAGCGTCTCGATCGCCGCGCGCACCGCATCGGCGGTGTCCAGTGCGTTGGCGCCGGAGGCCAGGGTCACCGAGAAGCCCGCCGCCGGGTAGCCGTTGAGATAGCTGCTGGTCTGGTAGTTCTCCGCACCGATCTCCACCCGCGCCACGTCGGACAGGTGTACCGCCGCGCCATTGGGCAGCGTGCGCAGGATGATCGCGCGGAACTGTTCGGGGGTCTGCAACCGCGATTGCGCGGTCACCGTGGCATTGAGGCTCTGGGTGGGCGCGGCCGGCAGCGCCCCCAACTCCCCGGCGGTGACCTGGGTATTCTGCGCTTCGATGGCACTGCGCACATCCGAGGGCATCAGGTCGAAGGCACGCAGCTTGTGCGGGTCCAGCCAGATGCGCATCGCATACTGCGCGCCGAACACGTTGATCTCGCCCACGCCGGGAATGCGGCTGATCGGGTCCTGCACGTTGCTGACCAGGAAATCGGACACGTCCACCCGTTCCATGCGCCGGCTGGTGTCATACAGCGACACCACCATCAGCGCGTCGCCCTGCGACTTGGCCACGGTGACGCCCTGCTGCTGCACTTCCTGCGGCAGGCGGTTGATCGCCTGGTTCACGCTGTTCTGCACCTGCACCTGGGCGATGTCCGGGTTGGCGCGCTGGTCGAAGGTGACGGTAATGCGCGACTGGCCGGAGGAGGAACTGGTCGAGGAGAAATACAGCAGGTGGTCGATGCCCTTGATCTGCTGCTCGATCACCTGGGTAACGCTGTCCTCCACCGTCTGCGCCGACGCGCCGGTGTAGTTGGCGGTGATGTTGACCTGCGGCGGAGCGATGTCCGGGTACTGCTCGACCGGCAACTGGGTCACCGCGATCGCGCCGAGCGCCATGATGCAGATCGCCAGGACCCAGGCGAACACCGGGCGGTGGATGAAAAAGCGCGGCAGCATGTGTTCAGTCCTTGCCGGCCACGGCCGCGGCCGCCGGCTTCACCCGCACCGGCATGCCATCGGTCAGCCCCTGCCTGCCGGCCACCACCAGCCGCTCGCCGGCGCTGAGGCCGTCCAGCACCAGCCACTGGTTGCCCACCGCGCGCGCGGTGCTGAACGTGCGTTGCCGCGCCTTGCCGTCCTTGTCCACCACCCAGGCCTGGGCCTCGCCCTTGGGGCTGCGGTCCACCGCCGCCTGCGGCACCAGCAGTGCCTGCTGGCGGGTGCCCTGCCCGACCTGGGCGCGCACGTACATGCCGGGCAGCAGTTGCCCGTCCGGGTTCGGGAACTGCGCGCGCAAGGTGATGCTGCCGGTGTCCTGCTGCACGTCGATATCCGCGAACTCCAGCGTGCCGGGCAGCGCGTAGTCGGTACCATCGGACAATTGCAGCCGCACCGGTGCGGTGCTGGCCTGCACGCCGCCCGCGGCGATCGCCCGGCGCAGCGCCAGGTACTCGTTGCTGGACTGGGTGATATCCACGTTCATCGGATCCACCTGCTGGATCCGCGCCAGCGGCTCGGCCTGGCCGGAGGTGACCAGCGCGCCCGGCGTGAACAGCGCGCGGCCGATGCGGCCGGCGATCGGCGCGGTCACCGTGGCAAAGCCGAGCCGGGTGCGCGCGGTATCGCGGGCAGCCTGCGCCGCCTGCACCGCGGCGGCGGCCTGCTGGCCATTGGCCACCGCATCGTCCACGTCCTGGCGTGCGGCCAACTGGTCCTTGCCCAATGCCTGCAGGCGCTGCGCGCGCAGGCGCGCGGCCACCGCGCTGGCCTCGGCCGTCTTCAGATTCGCCTGCGCCTCGTTCAGGGCGGCCTGGTACAGCGCCGGCTCGATCTGGAACAGCGGCTGCCCGGCCCGCACCATCTGGCCCTGCTCGAACAGGCGCGCCACCAGCACCCCATCCACCTGTGGCCGCACGTCCGATTCCTGCGAGGCGATGCTGCGCCCCGGCAGTTCCTGGTCCAGCGCCAGCGGCTGGGTCTGCAGGGTCAACACCCCCACCTCCGGCGCGGCGGGCGCGGCCTTGGGGGCGTCCTTGCCGCAGCCGGCCAGCAGGCTGGCCACGGCGACCACCAGCCATGCCGCGCGGCAGGATCGGGGCAGCCGCCGGGGACGGGCGCGGGCAGGGCGAAGCGGGCGGATCATCGGGTGCGGGGTTCCAGGCGTGGGGGAGCGCTGGGGCCTGAATATAGGAGACGCGACGCGTGGAACCTGCGAAAAACGCATGAAACATTTTTCATTTGCGCTGCCCGGCCGCGGTTGCGAGGATGCGCAGGTCCCAGTATTCAAGATGGCCCATGCCGCGCGTACTCACCATCGAGGACGACCTCGTCACCGCGGAGGAAATCGCCACCGAACTGCGCAGCCACGGCTTCGAGGTGGACCTGGCCGCGGACGGCGGCACCGGGCTGGCCCTGGCGCGCGCGGGCGACTACGCGGTCATCACGCTGGACCGCATGCTGCCCGGCCTCGACGGCCTCGCCCTGGTCACCACCTTGCGTCGCGAAGGCATCACCACGCCGGTGCTGATGATCAG
>Ga0213827_1001692_pt1 | contig 12284 bp, 15 predicted proteins | sample MC6MC0898MG_FD_180669 | JGI IMG/M metagenome (GOLD analysis project Ga0213827, IMG submission 180669) | Enriched soil aggregate microbial communities from Iowa State University, Ames, United States - MC6-MC0898-MG | ecosystem: Environmental > Terrestrial > Soil > Unclassified | place: USA: Iowa...
ATCAAACGCGCGTTGACTGCCATCGGGAAGAGTAATAATGGGCATGGCGCCTCCTCTCCTAGTGGTGACCCCTACCAAAGGTCACGTGGGTTGGGATGAGCCAGTACAAGATCCGACCTGCCTTCTTTATAGAGAAGCCTGCCTCACAGTGGCAGAAGCCTTTCGGCTTGCCAGGGGGACCTGAGTGACTGGAAAGTAAAAAGATAGCTGCACGCTGCAAGTGTGCAGGTGCAAGCCGGGCATGCTAGCACGCGGGTTGCACCCCGGCGCAGAAATATTTGGAAATTACGCGGTAGCGGTGAACTTACGCGGAAAATTCCCTATCAGACTTTGGGAAGCAACCTACTCTTTATGAGACCTTGACCCAAGGAGTAACCGGTTATGCGAGTTCAGTCTCTTCTGGCCCTGGCGGCCGCTGGCGCCCTGCTGCTGCCCGTGGCTGCGACCGCTGGCAATTTCCCTGCCGGCAAGGAGGGTGCCTACATGGCTCAGTGCCAGCAGGTAGCGGGCGCCCAAGGCGTCGACGCTGCGACCGCGAAAAAACATTGCGACTGCGGCGCACAGGCCATCAAAAAGAATTTCACCGATAAGGAGATCGAAGACCTGGACAGCAAGGACGGCGTGGACGCCAAACTGATGCAAAAGGCCCAAACGGTGGTGCAGCAGGCCTGCAAACCGAAATAGCCGAGGCCCTGAAACCGGGGGTTGCGCGCCTTTATTTGCGCTGGATCAACATCTATCGAAGGTAAAAGGCGCTAGATCCGCAGAATTAGACTATGATGTCACCTGTGCCAGGCAGCTCAGGCGCCTATGGCACTTCGAAAAATATCAAGTTTCTGGAGATTCATCCCATGTCCAATCGCCAAACCGGCACCGTCAAATGGTTCAATGATGAGAAAGGCTTCGGCTTCATCACCCCACAAGGCGGCGGCGACGACCTGTTCGTTCACTTCAAGGCCATCGAATCCGACGGCTTCAAGAGCCTGAAAGAAGGCCAGACTGTTTCCTTCGTCGCCGAGCGCGGCCAGAAGGGCATGCAGGCTGCACAGGTTCGTCCGGAGTAATTCGGAAGCTGTGAAAAAACCCGCCCTTGTGGCGGGTTTTTTTATGCCTACGGGTTAGCCAGCACCGGCCTCATCGCCGGCAAGCCGGCTCCCACAGGTACCGCGCAACCTTCAGTCGCGACGGCTAACAGGTGGGAGCCGGCTTGCCGGCGATGAGGCCAGCTCGGATCAACCGCAGTTGACGCGGGTAACCACACCTTGCTCATTCACGTTCAGGTTCAAACGCTCGGAGCGGTACTCCAGCGTTACCACATCGTGTGGCTTGAGGATGCGTGCCATCTGCGACCCACTGGCCTTGCGCGCCTGCTCCAGCAGGTCAGCACTGCCCTGCTTGCCGATAGCGAAATCAGCGCCACTGGCCTCGCAACGGCCGTCGTTGCCTGCTGGCGCAGCGGGGGCGCTGCCGCCCTCCGACTTGCCACCAGTGCTGCAACCAGCCAGCACAGCAGCGACCAGCAGGGTTGCCAGGGAAGCACGGGTACGGAACATGAATCCTCCTAAATAGATCTGGGAACTGTCTGATCGGACACTTCCACCAGGAATTTGTTGCAAAACCGCTCGAGTCTGCCTGAACTGGCCGCCACTGGCGAAAGGCAATCGTGACCGGATTTTGCCGATTGGCCTCGAGCGCTTGGTTAGCTTGGGCCGGTTTTTTATGCTTAAGTCGCAGCCCCATTGACGCAAAGTCATGATTTACTTTAAGAAGTGAAGGCATAATGCCTGCTTCGAACACCAGGGTCAGGTGTTCGCCCCTCCACTCCGGGCCCCACACGAGAGCCTTTCATGAACCACCACATCGACGCCGATATCAAGGTCAAATGGGACGAGGGCCAGAGCGCCTATAGCCCCAGCACGCCAGAAGAGCTGTTATTGATTGCCATGGACCTGCTAGTGCGCGACCGTGGCAGCGAGGCGGCGCGCAGCTTCATCGACCAGGTGTTCGAGCGCTACGCACCGCACCCCGCTATTGCAGTCGAGCCAGGCGCGCGCTGAGCAGGTCGAAAAAGCCCTGCGCATCCCCCTCGCCTACCCATGTGACATTGGCCGGCTGCTTGAGCACACCGTACCAGTCTGCGACCGTCTGACCGAACGTCGGGCCTTCACGGCTGTCGACGCTCATGTGGATGCGCCTGCCAGTGAACAGCTCGGGCTTGAGCAAATAGGCGATGACACTGGCGTCATGCACCGGGCCGCCGGGCATGCCGTACAGGTCCATGTCGTGCTTGATGTAGGCGTTCAGGATATCCACCACCCGCTTGCTGGCCTGGTTGTTCACAGCGGCCAGCTGTTTGAGGCGGGCGTCGCTGGTGAGCAGCTTGTGGGTGACGTCCAGCGGCAGGTAGGTCAGCGGCACGCCACTGGCCAGTACCACTTCGGCGGCGTGCGGGTCGGCGTAGAGGTTGAATTCCGCTGCGGGGGTGATATTGCCGCCGTTGAAGTGCGCGCCACCCATGACCACCACTTCTTTTATGCCTTTGGCGATTTCCGGGCGCTGGACAAGGGCCAGGGCCAGGTTGGTCTGCGGGCCCAGCATGGCGATGGTGATACTGTTGGGCTTGGCGGCGCCAAGGGTGTCGACCAGGTATTGCACGGCATTGCCCTGGGCCAGGGGTTGTTTCGGCTCATGCACAGGAACGCCGGTCAGCCCTTCTTCGCCGTGGACTTCGGCGGCGTAGATGGGCGTGCGCACCAGCGGGCGCCCTGCCCCGGCGTATACCGGGATATCTTCGCGGCCTGCCCATTCGCGGGCCAGGCGGGCGTTGCGCGAGGTCTTGTCGAGGCGCACGTTGCCGGCGACGGTGGTGATGGCGCGGATGTTGAGTTCGTCCGGCGAGGCCATGGCCAGGAACAGCGCGACCACATCGTCGGCGCCGGGGTCGGTGTCGATGATCAGGTCACGCGGGGCGGCCTGGAGGGTGGTGGTGGCGGCTGCGGCCATGAGGGTGAGTCCTTGTAGCAGGGGTTTGAGCATGGGGCACTCCTGTTGCCTTGGGTAAACAATCCTGGGCAATACAAGCCCCTGTGGGAGCGGGTTTACCCGCGAAAAAACCACCGCGGTGCATGGCCAGGGCTTCGCCCTGGTTCGCGGGTAAACCCGCTCCCACAGGGCTCTGCACTAACGCTGCGAATGCGGTCAGAACGTAACGCCGGAAATCAGGGCAATATTGCTGTAGGGCTGGCACTCGCCGGTACGCACCACGGCACGGGCGCTGCGTGACAGCACTTTGAACGCTTCGTGGCTCAGCCATTCACGCTTGCCCAGCTTGCCGCGCAGCCGCTCGATCTCGACCAGGCCGGGTGGCACGACTTTCTGCATCTCCTCGGCCAGCACATGCCGCTCCACCTGCATTTCGCTGAGCACGGCGCGCAGCACGCTGGCGAAGTCGGGTATGCCCGGCGTCAGCGCCAAGTCGATCAGCTCGACACCCGGCGGCACGGGCAGCCCGGCATCACCAATTACCAGAATGTCACCGTGGCCCAGCCCGGCAATGGTCCGCGACAGGGCAATGTTCAGCAGCGCAGTCTTTTTCATGGGATCAGCTCCGCCAGGGTCGGGATTGATGGCTGGGCACCGGCACGGGTAACAGACAGGGCCGCCGCACGCTGGCCGAAGATGATCGCTTCGCCCTCCTCCAGGCCCCGCACCAACGCAGCCGCAAAACCACCGACGAAGGTATCGCCCGCCGCCGTGGTGTCCAGCGCCTTGACCTGCGGCGCCGGGAAATGCTGGCTGCCATCACGGCTGACGAACAGCGCGCCCTGCGCCCCCAGGGTGATGATCACCTTGCCGGCCCCCAGTTGCAGCAGGCGCTCAGCGGCACGCCGGGCGCTGGCCTGGTCGTTGACAGGCTCGCCCGTCAGCGCCTCGGCCTCGCTTTCGTTGGGGATGAGGTAGTCGATGTGGGCAAACCACTCAGGCGGCAGCGGGCCAGTGGCCGGCGCCGGGTTGAGGATCACCGTCTTGCCCAGCTCGCGCGCCCTGGCAAGGGTCCAGGCCACCGTATCAGCAGGCACTTCCAGCTGGCAGATGATCAACTCTGCCGCCTGCAGCAGCCCATCGAAATGCTGCACGGCGGCCGGCGTCAGCAGGCCGTTACCCCCGGGAATGATGACGATGCAGTTCTGGCTGGCGGCATCCACGGTAATCAGTGCCACGCCGCTTGATACACCCGGGCACACGTTCACCGCCTGGCAATCGATGTTTTCCACCTCCAGCGCCTTGCGCAACTGCTCGCCATAGGCGTCATCGCCGACGCTACCCACCATCGCCACGCCAGCACCCAGGCGCGCCGCGGCCACGGCTTGGTTAGCGCCCTTGCCGCCGGGCACGGTGAAAAAGCTTTCGCCGGCCAGTGTTTCACCTGCACGCGGCAGCCGCTCGGCGCGGGCCACCAAGTCCATGTTGAGGCTACCGACCACCACTACCTTGGCACTCATGGGCATTCCTTAGCGGTAATCATTGAACAGGTCCGGGCGTGGCCCGGTGGATTCGCGCAACACGATGCGCGGGGCGACGATGCGTTGTTCGGCAGCATCGCGGCGCGGCGTGGCAATGCGTGACAACAACAACGCCGCAGCGCTTTCGCCGAGCTCGCGGATCGATTGGCCGACAGTGGTCAACGGCGGATACACGTAGCGGCTCAGTTCGATGTCGTCGAAGCCGATCACCGACAGCTCGCCCGGCACGCTGATGTTGCGCTCGGCCGCAGCACGCAACACGCCGAAGCCGATCATGTCGTTACCGGCAAAAATCGCCGTGGGCCGCTTGCCGTCGAGCAGCTGCGCGGCGGCTGCGTGACCGCCTGGGCTGGTGAAGTCGCAATGCAGAATGTGGCCGCTGTCCACGGCGACGCCCCCTTCGGCCATGGCGCGATGGAAGCCGGCCAGGCGCAACTGGCTGACACCGGTTTCGGCCGGGCCGCCGATATAGGCGATGTCGCGGTGGCCAAGCTGCAGCAGGTGCTGCGTTGCCAGGTAAGCGCCGTGTTCGTGGTCGATGCGCACCAGGTCGGCATCAACGCCCTCCAGCTCGCGGTCGACGATGACCATCGGCGTACGCACGCAGGCCAGGCTCTGCAGCAGGTCGCTGTCCTCGCCCACCGAGGCGACCACCAGGCCGTCGATGCGCTTTTCCAGCAGCACGCGCAGGTAGCTGCGCTGCTTCTGCGGGTTGTCGTCGGAGTTGCACAGGATCACACAGTAACCGTTGCGTTCGCAGGCATCCTCGATGCCACGCGCCAGCTCGGCGAAGTACGGGTTGACGCTGTTGGGCACCAGCAAACCGATGGTGGCCGTGCTGCGCGCCTTGAGCGAACGCGCCACGGCGCTGGGCACGTAATCGAGCTCGACAATGGCCGCTTCGACCTTCAGCCGCACCTGTTCGCTGACCGGGCGGGTCTTGTTCAGTACATGGGACACCGTGGTGTAGGAAATACCCGCGAGTGCCGCGACGTCTTTGATGGTTGCCATGTTTTATCAGTTCCGCCGGCCTGCACGCCGGCTACGGTAGGTGTCGAGCACCACGGCGATGACGATGACCGCCCCGGTGATGATGCGTTTTGTAGGTTCCGATGCGCCAATCTGCGCAAGGCCTGCGGCCAGCACCGAGATGATCAGCACGCCGAAGAAGGTGCTGATGACCGAGCCGCGCCCGCCCATCAGGCTGGTGCCGCCGATCACCACGGCGGCGATCACCTGCAACTCCATGCCGGAGCCGGCGTTGGGGTCGGCCGCCTCCAGGCGCGAGATCTGGAACAGCGCGGCCAGGCCCGCCAACAGCCCCATCAGGGCGAACACCAGCACTTTGTATGGGCGCGGGTCGATGCCGGCCAGGCGCACGGCTTCTTCATTGGTGCCGATGCCGATCAGGTAGCGGCCGAACACGGTGCGGGTCAGCACCAGCTGGGCGAGGATGATCACCAGCAAGGCGATGATGAAGGCCGGCGAAATGCCGAAAGCGATCGGGTTGGAGAACCAGGCGTAGGCATCGCCAATGTAGGCAGTGCGCGAATCGGTGAACTGGTAGGCCAGGCCGCGAGCCATCTCCAGCACACCCAGCGAGACGATGAACGACGGGATGCGCCAGGCCACGGTGACAGCACCGGTGATGCTGCCGGCCAGGGCTGCGATGGCCATGCCAAGCAAAGCGGCGGGGAGCACGCTCCAGCCCCAGCCGAGGATCGCCACGCTGACCGTGGAAGCGGCCAGTGCCAGCACCGAGCCAACCGACAGGTCGATGCCGCCGATGATCAAAACGAAGGTCATGCCCACCGCCAGCACCATCAGGTCGGGGATCTGGTTGGCGATGGTGCTGAAGGTGGCGTACGACCAGAAGTGGCTGCTGAGCAGCGAGAACAGCACGATCATGGCCAGCAAGGCGCCCGCCAGGCCCAGGTAGGTGCCGATGCCAAAATAGCTGCCGCTGCGGCGCACAGGGGCGCCTGCCGGGGTGTCGAGAGGTGTGGTTTTCATGCATCCATCCTGGGAGCTGCGTCGTGCAGCAGGGCATCACGTTTCTGGTAGCCGGCGAAAGCGGCGGCGAGCAGCTGGTCCTGGCTCCACTGGTCACGCTCGAAGGTGTCGATCAGGCGGCCGGCGGAAAGTACGGCGATGCGGTCGCAGATCAGCATCAGCTCGCGCAGGTCACTGGACACCACCACCAGGGCCTTGCCCTGGCGCGCCAGCTCGGCCAGCAGGCCATAGATGTCGAACTTGGCGCCGACGTCGATGCCGCGAGTGGGCTCGTCGAACAGCAGCACCTGGCAGTCGCGCTCCAGCCAGCGGCCGATCACCACCTTCTGCTGGTTGCCGCCAGACAACTCGCCAACCGCTTGCGCGGCATTGGCGCTGCGGATGCGCATGGCGTTGATCTGGCGTTCGGCCAAGGCCCGTTCGGCCTCGCCGTCGACCACACCCGCGCGGGACAATGCCCCGAGGTTGCCCAGGGCGATATTGGCGCTGATCGACTGTGACAGCAGCAGGCCTTCGCCTTTGCGGTCCTCGGTGATTAGGGCAATGCCGGCCTTGACCGCAGCCTTGGGCGAATCGATGGTTACTTTTTTCAGCGGCTGGCCGACTTCGATGCTGCCGCTGTCGGCGCGGTCTGCGCCGAAAATCAGGCGCAGCAGCTCGGTGCGCCCGGCACCGATCAACCCGGATATGCCGAATATCTCACCTGCCCTCACCTGCAGCGAGACGTCGCGCACCTTGTCACCCCGGCACAGCCGGTCGACCTTGAGCAATGGCGCACCGATCTGCCGGCGGCCCAGGTCGATATGCTCGCCCAGCTCGCGGCCGACCATCAGGTTGACCAGCTCGTTGCTGCTGTAGCGCTGGATCGGCTCATCGCACACCAGCTTGCCGTCGCGCAGCACCACAATGCGCTGGGCCACGCGCTGCAGCTCTTCGAGGCGATGGGAGATATAGACGATGGCCACGCCGCGCTGGCGCAGCCGTTCGATCTGGGTGAACAACAGCTCGACTTCGCGCGCAGTGAGCATGGCCGTGGGTTCGTCAAAGATCAGCACATGGCAGTCGCCGATCAGGTTGCGGGCGATTTCGACCATCTGCTGGTGGCCGATGCCCAGCTCGCCGACCGGCGTGTCCGGGTCGATGGCATCGAGGCCAACCTGGGCCATGGCGGCCGTTGCCAATTGGCGCAGGCGCTTTTGGCTGACCCAGCCGAAGCGGCTGGGCAAGTTGTCGAGGAACAGGTTTTCGGCCACGGTCAGCGTCGGCAGCAGGTTGAGCTCCTGCATGACCATGCGCACACCCAGGCGCTCGGCCTCGCTGCGGCTGCCGGGCGCGTAGGCCTGGCCGTGGAAGGTCATGTGCCCGGTGGTGGGCGTTTCCAAGCCGCTGATCAGCTTGGACAGGGTGCTCTTGCCCGCGCCGTTCTCACCGGTCAGGGCCAGCACTTCGCCGGCGCGCAGGGCCAGGCTGACATCACCCAACACCGGCTGCGCGTAGCTTTTGCCCAGGCCGCTGGCGGTCAGCAGCACTTCATTGGCCGTTACAGACATGGCCATCTCTCCTGGCCGTCAAGGCTTGGTAATGAGCTCTACCGGGGTCTGGATGACGTTGTCGGCGTCCACGTCCGGCTTTTCGCCTTTGAGCATCTTCAGCGCTGCCTGGATGCCATACACCGCCTGCTGGCTGGCGGCCTGGTCGAGGGTGGCGAGTACGCGCCCATCCTTGAGCATCGGCTTGATGGCGTTGATGTTGTCGTAACCCACCACTTGCACCTGGCCGGTTTTGCCTGCAGCACGCACGGCCGACACGGCGCCCAGGGCCATGCTGTCGTTGCCAGCCAGCAGCGCCTTGAGGTCGGGGTATTCGTTGAGCATCGAGGCGGCGACGGCGTTGCCTTTGTCGATTTCCCAGTTACCGGACTGCACCGACACGATTTTCATCTGCGCCGCTTCCATGGCGTCTTTGAAACCGGCGGTACGCTGCTGGGCGTTGGTGGTGGTCGGCACGCCTTCGATGATGCCGACCTGGTCACCGGCCTTGAGCTTCTGATTGGCCAGGTAATCACCGACCAGTCGGGCGCCTTTGCGGTTGTCGGGCCCTACGAAGGGCACGCTGATGTTCTTGCTCTTGAGCACGTCGGGGTCAAGGCGGTTGTCGATGTTGACCACGGTGATGCCGGCGTCCATGGCTTTCTTGATGACCGGGACCAAGGCTTTGGAGTCGGCCGGGGCGATGATCAGCGCCTTGGCGCCGGTGGCGATCATCTGCTCGACGATGCGGATCTGGTTGCCGGTGTCGGTCTCGTCCTTGATGCCGTTGGCAACCAGGTCGAAATCGTTGGCGTGGTCTTTCTGGTAGGCCTTGGCGCCGTCCTCCATGGTGCGGAAGAACTCGTTGGCCAGCGACTTCATGACTAAGGCGACTTTGGGTTTGTCTTCGGCATGGGCAGCGGACAGCGGCAGCGCGAGTGACAGTGAGGAAATGACGGCGAGCGCCAGCAGACGACCGGGGAACGGCAGTTTCATGGGAGATGACTCCGAATCTTGTGGTTTTTATCGGATCGCAAACGTTTGCGTTGGCTAACTATGGAAACAGGACGGGGTTTTGTCAAATCCGTTTCGCTGTCGGGGTCTAGTCGCTCCTGGCGCAGATTATCTGAGATTTATCCGAAAAACCGAACAGGTTTTCCTATGCTTGTTCGGGGCCCCGAACATGAAGGGCCGCAGCGCGCCCTTTCGCGGGCAAGCCCGCCCCTACAGATACGGGGCGGACAGGGAATGGAGGGCTGTTGCACGCGATGGTACGAAACCTGCGTTGCCCTCTGCGCGACACAGCAAAAATCTCATTAGGAAGAGAGAAAAATAATTATGAATGCTGCATTGAAGACCTTCGCCCCCAGCGCCCTCGCGCTGCTGCTGATCCTGCCAGCCACTGCTTCGGCGAAAGAGGTCGAAACCCAACAGAAGCTGGCCAACGTGGTCATCCTCGCCACCGGCGGCACCATTGCCGGCGCCGGCGCCAGCGCGGCCAACAGCGCCACTTACCAGGCCGCAAAACTTGGCGTCGACAAGCTGATTGCCGGCGTGCCGGAGCTGGCCGACATCGCCAACGTGCGCGGCGAACAGGTGATGCAGATCGCCTCTGAAAGCATCAGCAACGACGACCTGCTCAAGCTGGCCAAGCGCGTCGCCGAACTGGCCGATAGCAACGACGTCGACGGCATCGTCATCACCCACGGCACCGACACCCTGGAAGAGACCGCCTTCTTCCTCAACCTGGTGGAAAAGACCGACAAGCCGATCGTGGTGGTTGGCTCCATGCGCCCAGGCACGGCCATGTCCGCCGACGGCATGCTCAACCTGTACAACGCCGTGGCCGTGGCCGGCGACAAGCAGTCGCGCGGCAAGGGCGTGCTGGTGACCATGAACGATGAGATCCAGTCCGGCCGTGACGTGAGCAAGTCAGTCAACATCAAGACTGAAGCGTTCAAGAGCGCCTGGGGCCCGATGGGCATGGTGGTGGAAGGCAAATCGTACTGGTTCCGCCTGCCGGCCAAGCGCCATACCGTCAATTCGGAATTCGACATCAAGCAGATCAGCAGCCTGCCCCAGGTGGACATCGCCTACGGCTACGGCAACGTGACCGACACCGCCTACAAGGCACTGGCACAGAACGGCGCCAAAGCACTGATCCACGCTGGCACCGGCAATGGTTCGGTGTCGTCGCGGGTAGTGCCGGCGCTGCAGGAACTGCGCAAGAATGGCGTGCAGATCATTCGCTCTTCGCACGTCAACCAGGGCGGTTTCGTGCTGCGTAACGCCGAGCAGCCGGATGACAAGAACGACTGGGTGGTGGCGCATGACCTGAACCCGCAGAAGGCGCGCATCCTGGCGATGGTGGCGATGACCAAGACCCAGGACAGCAAAGAGCTGCAGCGGATTTTCTGGGAATATTGATCGCTGCCTGAAAAGGCCGGTGCGCGGGGTGCACCGGCCATTTCGCAAGCACGCCCGCTTTTACTGGCTTTTTCACCTTACACCCAGTTGCGAAATGCCTTACAGTGAAATACTGTATGCGCATACAGCAAAACAAGGAAAAGCCCCGTGGCCAGTACCGCCCCCGCAACGCCGAGCAGCTATGAACAACTGGGTGTTCGCATCCAGAAAATCATCAACAGCCCCACCGCTCAGCGCAGCCGCGCCGCCCTGATCTTCCGCCTGGAGCATGAATCGCCGGACGATTGGGAAACCCTGCTCGAGGAAATCGCCGAGAACGATAACGTCACCATCGCCCACCGAGACGATGGCGGCGTGCAGATTTTCTGGACGGTGCCGAAGGAAGATTGACTTGCCCTCAAGGCCTGCGGCGCAGGCTCAGGCCAGCGCCTGCAGGTACGCGCTGGCTTCCCGATAACGGGCCAGCCGCGCCAGGTCGGCCGGGCCGGGGCACGCGATACGCGTAAGGTCGCTGTTGTCGGCCAGGTCGGCCATTTTGACCGTACGGGCCAACGGGTCACCACCAACACGCACCACAAACTCCTCGTAGCTTTCACCTTCACGCCGGCTCAGGGCTAGCAAGGCGGCGAGGATCTTGAGCGTGAAACCCTCGCGGGCGAGGTCGGAAAGCGTCAGTGGCGTGTCTTCGATCACGTCATGAAGCACAGCGACGATGCGCTGCTCAGGGGTGGAAACCCGCATCATTACCCGCAGCGGATGCAGGATATACGCGGCACCACCCTTGTCGTATTGCCCTTCATGTGCCCTGGCGGCCACTACGATGGCCCGCTCCAGTGTAGACATGAGGCCCTCCCCGTTCGGCCATCTCCCAGTGCAAGCATAGCCGGGTCAGCCTGTAGATGACAGGCCGTCTGAACCGGCCTTTTCACCTGTAGGAAGGGCGGTGCGCGATTAGCGCTCCACACCATGCTGAATGACCACCGAATCGGTCCCCAGCTTGGCCATCACTTCAGCCTTGCGCGCCTCGGCTTCTTCTTTGGTCGGGAATGGGCCCATCAGCACCACGGGCTTGCCATTGCGGTATTCGACCGAAGACGGGATACCCTTTTCGATCAGCCGCGCGGTCATGTCGCTGAGCGCGCCCATGTTGGCGCCCTGCACCACTTCGACATCCCAGCCTTGCGGGGCGGGTTGATCGGCCAGAGCCTCGGCACGGCGCTGCAGGTCGGCACCGCCGCACAGCTCGCGGATGCGCAGGTTGTTGCCGTTGTCGTCGACGATGATGTCGTACTGGCCATCGTCGCGCTTGACGGCCACATAGCTGCGGTAGGCCTCGTACTGCCCGGCATCGTCCTTGCCACGCACCTGGCCACAGATGGTGCCCTTGGTGTCGATCCGCACGTTGCCGAACTTGGCGGTTTTCGGGTTGTGCAGGTGCTCGGCCACCTGTTTGTGCACGCCCTCGACCTCGTTCTCACAGCCCGCCAGGGCCAGCACTGCCATTACCACTGCCAGTTTGCGCACGCGTGTACCTCCAGTTTCGAAGCGGCGGATTCTAGCATGGCGGCCTACGGCCCGAACCGCGACCATACGTTACACCTTGCTACACCCGCCTAAACTGTTGAACGCGCAAATGCAAAAAGGGCGATCCTTTCGGATCGCCCTTTCTGATGTTTGGTAGGCACAATTGGACTCGAACCAACGACCCCCACCATGTCAAGGTGGTGCTCTAACCAACTGAGCTATGTGCCTGTCGTGTGGTGCGCATATTAGTCATCGAAAGCACACCTGT
>Ga0213827_1001694_pt1 | contig 12283 bp, 12 predicted proteins | sample MC6MC0898MG_FD_180669 | JGI IMG/M metagenome (GOLD analysis project Ga0213827, IMG submission 180669) | Enriched soil aggregate microbial communities from Iowa State University, Ames, United States - MC6-MC0898-MG | ecosystem: Environmental > Terrestrial > Soil > Unclassified | place: USA: Iowa...
CACTATTGGCAACTTTGACGGTGTTCACCGTGGTCACCAGGCTATCCTGGGCCGGCTGCGTGAACGTGCGCTTGAGTTGGGCGTACCCAGCTGCGTGGTGATTTTCGAACCCCAGCCCCGCGAATTTTTTGCGCCCGACACCGCGCCCGCGCGTCTTGCGCGCCTGCGCGACAAGCTGCAACTGCTGGCAGACGAGGGCGTTGACCGGGTGTTGTGCCTGGCATTCAACCAGCGCCTGAGCAAGCTCAGCGCCGCCGAGTTCGTCGACACCATCCTGGTCGATGGCCTGGGCGTCCAGCATCTGGAGGTCGGTGACGATTTCCGCTTTGGTTGTGACCGGGTAGGGGATTTCGATTTCCTGCAGCAGGCGGGCATCGTCCAGGGGTTTACCGTGGAAGCGGCGCAGACAGTCGAGCTGGACGGTCTGCGGGTCAGCAGCACCCAGGTGCGAAACGCCCTGGCCGCCGCTGATTTCGAGCTGGCCGAACGTTTGCTCGGGCGACCGTTCCGGATTGCCGGGCGGGTCCTGCACGGGCAGAAGCTGGCGCGCCAGTTGGGTACACCAACGGCCAACGTGCAACTCAAGCGCCGTCGCGTGCCGCTGACCGGGGTGTATCTGGTGAGTGTCGACCTCGACGGCAAGACCTGGCCAGGCGTCGCCAATATCGGCGTCCGGCCAACGGTCGCAGGTGACGGCAAAGCCCACCTTGAAGTCCATATACTCGATTTTGCCGGCGATCTGTATGACCGGCGTTTGACGGTGGTTTTCCACCACAAGCTGCGTGATGAGCAGCGTTTCGCCTCTCTGGAGGCGCTTAAGACGGCGATCAATGCGGATGTCGCCGCCGCCCGTGCCTATGCCGCACCTAGCGCCAATCGCTAATGAAGAGCCTTAAATGACCGACTATAAAGCCACGCTAAACCTTCCGGACACCGCCTTCCCAATGAAGGCCGGCCTGCCTCAGCGCGAACCGCAGATTCTGCAGCGCTGGGACAGCATTGGCCTGTACCAGAAGTTGCGTGAGATTGGTAAGGATCGTCCGAAGTTCGTGCTGCACGACGGTCCTCCGTACGCCAACGGCACCATTCATATCGGTCACGCGCTCAACAAGATTCTCAAGGACATGATCATTCGTTCGAAGACCCTGTCGGGCTTCGACGCACCTTATGTTCCGGGCTGGGACTGCCACGGCCTGCCGATCGAGCACAAAGTCGAAGTGACCCACGGCAAGAACCTGGGCGCGGACAAGACCCGTGAACTGTGCCGTGCCTACGCCACCGAGCAGATCGAAGGGCAGAAGTCCGAGTTCATCCGCCTGGGTGTGCTGGGTGACTTCGCCAACCCGTACAAGACCATGGATTTCAAGAACGAGGCCGGCGAAATCCGCGCCCTGGCTGAAATCGTCAAGGGTGGTTTCGTGTTCAAGGGCCTCAAGCCCGTGAACTGGTGCTTTGATTGCGGTTCGGCCCTGGCTGAAGCGGAAGTCGAGTACGAGAACAAGAAGTCCTCGACCATCGACGTCGCCTTCCCGATCGCCGATGAAGCCAAACTGGCTACGGCTTTCGGCCTGGCATCGCTGGGCAAGCCGGCCTCGATCGTGATCTGGACCACCACCCCGTGGACCATCCCGGCCAACCAGGCACTCAACGTTCACCCGGAGTTCAATTACGCCCTGGTCGACGTCGGCGACCAACTGCTGGTGCTGGCTGAAGAGCTGGTGGAGTCGTGCCTGGCCCGCTACTGCCTGGAAGGCTCGGTCATCGCGACCACCACCGGTAAAGAGCTGGAGCTGATCAACTTCCGTCACCCGTTCTACGATCGCCTGTCGCCGGTTTACCTGGCGGACTACGTCGAGCTGGGCGCTGGCACCGGCGTGGTTCACTCCGCCCCGGCCTACGGCGTGGACGACTTCGTGACCTGCAAGAAGTACGGCATGGTCAACGACGACATCCTCAACCCGGTGCAAAGCAACGGGGTGTACGCGACGTCGCTGGAGTTCTTCGGCGGCCAGTTCATCTGGAAGGCCAACCCGGCCATCGTCGACAAGCTGACTGAAGTGGGTGCGCTGCTGCACACCACCATCATCGAACACAGCTACATGCACTGCTGGCGTCACAAGACCCCGCTGATCTACCGCGCCACCGCGCAGTGGTTCATCGGCATGGACAAAGAGCCGGCAACCGGCGACACCCTGCGCCAGCGTGCGATCAAGGCCATTGAAGAGACCAAGTTCGTTCCGGCCTGGGGCCAGGCGCGCCTGCACTCGATGATCGCCAACCGCCCAGACTGGTGCATCTCCCGCCAGCGCAACTGGGGTGTGCCGATCCCGTTCTTCCTGAACAAGGAAAGCGGCGAACTGCACCCACGTACCGTTGAGCTGATGGAACTCGTGGCCCAGCGCGTCGAAGTCGAAGGCATCGAAGCCTGGTTCAAGATGGACGCTGCCGAGCTGCTGGGCGATGAAGCGCCACAGTACGACAAGATCAGCGACACCCTCGACGTCTGGTTCGACTCGGGCACCACGCACTGGCACGTCCTGCGTGGTTCGCACCCGATGGGCCACGAAAGCGGTCCGCGTGCCGACCTGTACCTGGAAGGTTCGGACCAGCACCGCGGCTGGTTCCATTCGTCCCTGCTGACCGGTTGCGCCATCGACAACCACGCGCCGTACCGCGAGCTGCTGACCCACGGCTTCACCGTCGATGAGTCCGGCCGCAAAATGTCCAAGTCCCTGGGCAACGTGATTGCGCCACAGAAGGTCAACGACACCTTGGGCGCCGACATCATGCGCCTGTGGGTGGCGTCCACCGATTATTCGGGTGAAATGGCGGTTTCCGAGCAGATCCTGCAACGCAGTGCGGACGCTTACCGGCGGATCCGTAACACCGCGCGCTTCCTGCTTTCCAACCTGAGCGGCTTCAACCCGGCCACCGACATCCTGCCGGCCGACGAAATGCTCGCCCTGGACCGTTGGGCCGTGGACCGCACCTTGCTGCTGCAGCGCGAGCTGCAAGAGCACTACGGCGAGTACCGTTTCTGGAACGTCTACTCCAAGATCCACAACTTCTGCGTGCAGGAGCTGGGCGGTTTCTACCTGGACATCATCAAGGACCGCCAGTACACCACCGGCGCCAACAGCAAGGCGCGCCGTTCGGCGCAAACCGCGCTGTACCACATCAGCGAAGCGCTGGTGCGCTGGATCGCGCCGATCCTGGCGTTCACCGCCGATGAGCTGTGGCAGTACCTGCCGGGCGAGCGTAACGAGTCGGTAATGCTCAACACCTGGTACGAAGGCCTTAGCGAACTGCCGGAAGGCTTCGAACTGGACCGCGCCTACTGGGAGCGGATCATGGCGGTCAAGGTGGCGGTCAACAAGGAAATGGAAATCCAGCGCGCTGCCAAGGCGGTGGGTGGCAACCTGCAAGCGGAAGTGACGCTGTACGCCGAAGAGGCGCTGAGCACCGACCTGGCCAAGCTGAGCAACGAACTGCGATTCGTCCTGATCACCTCGACCGCGAGCATTGCCCCGTTCGTGCAGGCACCGGCCGACGCAGTCGCGACCGAGGTCAGCGGCCTGAAACTCAAGGTGGTCAAGTCGGGCTTTGCCAAGTGCGCCCGTTGCTGGCACTGCCGCGAGGACGTCGGGGTGAACCCGGAGCATCCGGAAATCTGCGGTCGTTGCGTCGACAACATCAGCGGCGCAGGCGAGGTTCGTCACTATGCCTGATGCTGCTAGCCGTTTCGGACGGTTGAGCTGGCTGTGGTTGAGCCTGCTGGTCCTGGTCATCGACCAGGCCAGCAAGTTCTACTTCGAAGGTTCGCTGACGATGTACCAGCAGATCGTGGTGATCCCCGATTACTTCAGCTGGACCCTGGCCTACAACACCGGTGCTGCCTTCAGCTTCCTGGCTGATGGCGGTGGCTGGCAGCGCTGGCTGTTCGCCTTGATCGCCATCGTGGTCAGTGGCGTGCTGGTGGTCTGGCTCAAGCGCCTGGGGCGCAACGACACCTGGCTGGCCGTCGCGCTGGCGCTGGTGCTGGGTGGGGCGCTGGGTAACCTCTACGATCGCATTGCCCTGGGCCATGTAATCGACTTCATTCTGGTGCATTGGCAGAACCGCTGGTATTTCCCGGCGTTCAACTTTGCCGATAGCGCCATCAGCGTCGGCGCCGTGATGCTTGCGCTGGATATGTTCAAAAGCAAGAAAACCGGAGAAACCGTTCATGACTGAACAGGTATTGGCTGAGCAACGCATCGGTCAGAACACGGAAGTCACTTTGCATTTCGCATTGCGCCTGGAGAACGGCGACACCGTCGACAGCACCTTCGACAAAGCCCCGGCGACTTTCAAGGTCGGCGATGGCAACCTGCTGCCAGGTTTCGAAGCCGCCCTGTTCGGCTTCAAGGCAGGCGACAAGCGTACACTGAGCATCGAGCCAGAGCGTGCGTTTGGCCAGCCCAACCCGCAGAACGTACAGATCATCCCGCGCTCGCAGTTCCAGGACATGGAACTGTCCCCGGGTTTGCTGGTGATCTTCAACGATGCGGCCAACACCGAGCTACCGGGTGTGGTCAAGGAATTCGATGACGCGCAAGTGACCATCGACTTCAACCACCCGCTGGCGGGCAAGACCTTGACCTTTGACGTGGAAATTTTTTCCGTCAAAGCGCTCTGATATTGTGGGAGCGAGCCTGCTCGCGATGAGTGCCTGACATTCACGTAGATGTTGTCTGGCACGCCGCCATCGCGAGCAGGCTCGCTCCCTCAGTACGTTTTTATGTTTTCGCTATTTCTTGCGCGCAAGACACGAGGCACAGCATGCAAATCAAACTCGCCAATCCCCGTGGCTTCTGCGCCGGTGTGGACCGGGCGATCGAAATCGTCAACCGCGCCCTGGAAGTCTTCGGGCCGCCGATCTATGTGCGCCACGAAGTGGTCCATAACAAGTTCGTGGTTGAAGACCTGCGTGCACGCGGGGCGATATTTGTCGAAGAACTGGATCAGGTGCCGGATGACGTCATCGTGATTTTCAGTGCCCACGGGGTTTCCCAGGCCGTTCGCAGCGAAGCTGCAGGTCGTGGCCTGAAGGTGTTCGACGCGACTTGTCCGTTGGTGACCAAGGTGCATATCGAAGTGGCGCGCTATAGCCGCGACGGCCGCGAGTGCATCCTGATCGGGCATGCCGGTCACCCGGAAGTCGAAGGCACCATGGGCCAGTACGATGGCAGCAACGGTGGCGCGATCTACCTCGTCGAAGACGAAAAAGATGTAGCCGCCTTGCAGGTGCATAACCCGGACAAGCTCGCTTTCGTCACCCAGACCACCTTGTCGATGGATGACACCAGTCGGGTAATCGACGCCTTGCGTACGCGCTTCCCGGCCATTGGCGGTCCACGCAAGGACGACATCTGCTACGCCACGCAAAACCGTCAGGATGCGGTCAAGCAACTGGCTGATGAGTGCGACGTGGTGTTGGTGGTGGGCAGCCCCAACAGCTCCAACTCCAACCGCCTGCGTGAACTGGCCGAGCGCATGGCCACCCCGGCCTACCTGATCGACGGCGCCGAAGACCTGCAGCGCAGTTGGTTCGATGGTGTCGAGCGGATCGGCATCACCGCCGGAGCTTCGGCACCGGAAGTGCTGGTACGTGGCGTGATCCAGCAGTTGCACGCCTGGGGTGCCACCGGTGCCGATGAACTGGCCGGTCGCGAGGAGAACATCACCTTCTCGATGCCCAAGGAACTACGGGTTCGCTCCCTGCTTTGATCCTGCGCACAAGGCCTGCTCGGCCTTGTCGTGGCGCAGGCTGACGCGACCGCTTCTGGACAGCACCACCTGATGGTGGCTGATCGGCTGGCGGCTCGCGCAGATGTGCAACGTCCCTGCCTGAAAAGCACCTGCGGGCAACAACGGCTCGCCCAGGCTGCTGAATCGTACAAAACGCCTGACCCATTGATTGCCGACGATCAGCAGCGGCGCGCCCGTCTGGTGCTGGCGCAACAGTGGGTTGCTGCTGTCCTCCTGACCGCGACCACTGAGGTCGAGGATGATTCGCCAGCCCTGGCTCCAGTCATCGTTCAAGCCATGCACCACCACTGCCTGATTGCGCAGCAGTGCCTCGCTGCGCGCATTGCGCAGGCCGCTGGCAAGGCTGAGGGCCGCGCTTTCCCGGCGCACCGACTGCGCGTATTCACTGAGCGCCGGCAGGGTGAGGTGCAGTGCCATGGCGGCAATAGCCAGGCCTACCAACAACTCGATCAGGCCCAGGCCTTTTTGATCCATGACGGCTCCTTCCCTGGAGTTGCGACGTATCCCTAGGTGTAGCTGTTGGCGGCACAGGGCGGCGGTCAATCATTGTGCAAAAGGTTTCACCGCGTAGGTCGTACTGGCGCAGTCGCGAATGTATTGCGCCTTGTTCCGGCGGCGAGCAGCGACGTGCAGGCAGCGCTAACCTTGCTGGTGATCAGGATCGATCACAGGGAGGTAGGAACCGTGCGGATGACGGTAGCGGGTGCACAGGGCGGTATGACCCTGATTGAAGTGTTGGTGGCCTTGCTGATTCTGACTGCAGGGCTGCTAGGGGCGGCGGCACTTCAGCTCAATGCCTTGAAATACACCGACAGCTCGCTGATGAGCAGCCAGGCCAGTTTTATTGCCTACGACATGCTGGACCGGATTCGCGCCAACGTGGCGGCTGACTACAGTCTCCCTGCGCCGACATCGGACTCTCTGCTATCGGCGCGGAATCAGGACCTGGCTGATTTCAACAATCATATCCGCGAGTTTGGTGGCCCCAGCGCCCGCGGCAGTATCAGCCACGCCCTGGGGCTGTACAGCATCACCATTACCTGGGATGACGCACGCGCTGCCGGTACTGCGGATGCCCGGCGCAGCCTGGTCTTGAGCAGTCGTGTCGCGGTCGAACCGCTGGGGGCGCCATGAGCTGCAGGTGCCGGGGGTTCAGCCTGATCGAGCTGCTACTGGCGTTGGCCATCAGCCTGGCGTTGGTGCTGGGCGTGACGCAGATCTTCATGGCGGCGAACAGCACCTACCGAGCGCAGAATGCATCGGCCGGCATGCAGGAAGATGCGCGTTTTGTCTTGAGCAAGTTGCTTCAGGAGATTCGCATGGTCGGTGTGTTCGGTTGCCTGCAAAACATCACCGATGCCAGTGCCAGTGGGGATTTCAGGGCTGCCCGGAACGCACCGATAACATGGGACAACGCCTTGAAAAAACTCAGCCTGGTCACCGCGGACGTTGGCGGCAATGGCGGCGTGCCGACCTGGACGGTGGTTTCGGACTGTCGCACCCGGGCCACGGCCTACAGCCAGCGCCACAGCCCGGCAGCGGGAGAAATCGCCTTGCCGATTCGTCGTCTGGATTACCGTCTGCGTGATGACGAGATCCTGCTGACGGCAGGTGGCAGCACGGCGGTCCTGGTCAGCAACGTCAAGGCCTTTGCCGTGAGTTTCGGTCTGGCCGACAGTGCCAGCGGTACTGCAGTTTCCAGTTACAGTCCCAACCCCGGCGACCCGGCACGGATCCGCAGCGTGCGCTTGACCCTGACCCTGGCAGATCCCAACCAGCGCGTGCGCGATCAAACCTTCAATGTCGTGGCCAGTTTGCGTAACCGCTTGCCCTAGGAGGTGCTGATGACGTCTCTCAAGGCCAGTACCCAGTCGGGCATGGCGCTGTTGCTGAGCCTGGTCTTCCTGTCGCTGCTGACGTTGATCGGGGTTGCTGCGATGCAGAACGCCACACTCCAGGAAAGACTGGCGGCAAGCCTGGCCGCGCGCAATCAGTCATTCCAGGGGGCAGAGGCGGCCTTGCGGATTGGCGAGAGTGCCGTGCAGCGCAGCAGCTACACATTGCCAGAGTGCGCCGGTGGGGTTCGCTGTGGGCCGCCGGCCGAATCCTCGGTGGTCACCTCGGCCGGGTTCAACGCCGCGTCCGGGGTGACCTGGATCGCCGCCACCAATGGCATCTATGGGGTGCAGAACCTGGGTAGTATCAGCGGGGCGGTGCAGGTGCCGGTGGAAGCCAGGGCAACGCTGTATCGGGTCAGCGCAGTGGGGCTGGGTGGCCATTCACGCACGGTGGTGGAGAGTATTTATGCCAAGTTCGAGAGCGAAGCCGCTGCGATCGGCGGTAAGATGCTCGGCACCTGCCTGGCCGGGGAGACACTCGGCGACGGCAGGCCCTGCGCGGTTGAAAACAGCGATGGCGGCAGCCGTCGAATCATGTGGCGACAAATACAGTAAGTGAGACTTGAGGCAATGCGTAGATTCAACCAAGGCTTTACCCTGATCGAAATCATGATTGTGATCGCGATCATCGGCATTGTGGTGACCATATCCGCTCCGCTGCTCACCGAGTACGTGAAAAAGACCCACCGTAGCGAGATCGCCGGGCTGCTGTCCGAGCAGGCGCAATTGCTTGAGCGATTCCACTCCCAGAACAAGGTCTACAGCAATGCCACGGGACTGAGTGCTGGTAACGAGTACTACGAGATCGTCCCGACCCTGGCGGATCAAAGCTTCCTGCTGACTGCCGTGCGTAAGTCTGACGCCAGCATGGCCGGCGACAAATGTGGCGATCTCACGCTGAGCAACACCGGTGTGATGGGCATGAACAATGCGGCAGCCGAGCTGACCAGCAAAGATTGCTGGGGGCGCTGAGTCGCTTTTTCGGGGTGCGGTTTGTACCCCCTGTCTTTTTTACTGTTGGATCAGATGATGGCCAAGCAAGAGCAAGTGGTGATTGTCGGCGGCGGGGTGATCGGCCTGCTGACGGCGTTTAATCTGGCGCCCTATGTGGAGCGGGTGATCCTGCTGGATCGTTCCAACCTTGGCCAGGAATCTTCCTGGGCGGGCGGCGGTATCGTTTCGCCGCTGTACCCATGGCGCTACAGTCCGGCAGTCACGGCCTTGGCTCACTGGTCCCAGGACTTCTATCCACAGTTGGCCGAGCGTTTGTTCGCCGCCACCGGGGTCGACCCTGAGGTTCATACCACGGGCTTGTACTGGCTGGACCTGGAGGACGAAGCCGAGGCGCTGGCCTGGGCGCAGCGGGAAAGTCGCCCGCTCAGTGCTGTGGATATCTCGGCCGCCCACGACCACGTACCGGTGTTGGGGCCAGGTTTTTCTCGTGCAATCTATATGGCTGATGTGGCCAACGTGCGTAACCCGCGCCTGGTCAAATCACTGAAGGCGGCATTGCTGGCGCTGCCCAACGTCACCATTCACGAACAGTGCGAGGTCAGTGGCTTCATCCGGCAGGGGCAGCGGGTGTTGGGGGTCGAGAGTTCCAGCGGCCCGATCCTGGGGGATCAGGTGGTGCTGACTGCAGGTGCCTGGAGTGGCGATCTGCTCAAGACCCTGGGCGTGGTTTTGCCGGTGGAGCCGGTGAAAGGCCAGATGATTCTCTACAAGTGTGAAGCGGACTTTCTCTCGAGCATGGTCCTGGTCAAAGGCCGTTACGCCATTCCACGTCGCGACGGTCACATCCTGATCGGTAGCACCCTGGAGCACGAAGGGTTCGACAAGACGCCGACCGAGACTGCGCTGGAAAGCCTCAAGGCCTCGGCAGTGGAGTTGATTCCGGCGCTCGCACAGGCCGAAGTGGTCGGGCATTGGGCGGGCCTGCGTCCGGGCTCGCCGGAAGGCGTTCCCTATATTGGCGCGGTGCCGGGGGTTGGCGGGTTGTGGCTCAACTGTGGACACTACCGCAATGGCCTGGTACTCGCGCCCGCTTCCTGCCAGTTGTTCGCCGATGTGTTGCTGGGGCGCGCGCCAGTGATCGATCCGGCCCCCTATGCGCCGGCCGGCCGGATCTGAGGCAGCGCTTCACTCCAGGCCGAGCTTTTTCAACCGGTAACGCAGGGAGCGAAACGACAGGCTCAAGCGTTGGGCGGCTGCCGTGCGGTTCCAGCGGGTTTGCTCCAGGGCCTGGAGAATCACCCGGCGCTCGATCTCATCCAGGTAATGCTGGAGGTTGTCGACCTGCTTCAGGTCGGATAGAGGAGGGGGCTCAATGCCATTGACCTGGGTCAGCCGCAGGTCACCGGCTCCTATCCGCTGGTTTTCACACAGTGTATGGGCGCGCTCGAGCATGTTTTCCAGTTCGCGGACGTTACCCGGAAAACCATAGCCCTTGAGGGCCTCCAGGGCTTGCGGCAGCAGGTGTGCGAGGGGCGTGCCAGTGTCGCTGGCCAGGCGTTTGAGCATCTGGGTGGCCAGCAGCTCTATGTCATCGCGGCACTCGCGTAATGGCGGCACGCGCAGCTCGATCACGTTCAGTCGATAGTACAGATCCTGACGAAAACGTCCGGCGCTGACTTCCGCGTCCAGGCTCTTGTGCGTGGCACAGAGTATTCGCGTATCAATCAGGCTTTCGTGCAACTGACCGATGCTGCGCACGGCCTTTTCCTGAATGGCCCTGAGCAGTTTGACCTGCATGCTCAGGGGCAGGTCGGCGACTTCATCAAGGAACAGGGTCCCTGCATTCGCTGCCTGGAACAACCCGGGCTTGTCTTCGATGGCGCCGCTGAAACTGCCTTTGCGGTGACCGAAAAATTCGCTCTCCATCAGGTCCATCGGGATGGCCCCGCAGTTGACGGGGACGAAAGCCTGGCTGGCGCGTGGGCCTTGATCGTGAATCAGCCGAGCAACCAGCTCCTTGCCACTGCCGGATTCGCCGCTGATGTACACCGCAGCCTGGCTGTGGGCCAGTTTATCGATCTGCTGGCGCAGGCTTCGGATGGGCAGCGAATCACCCAACAGGCGCCGGAGCCGGCAGGGGGAAGCCGAATTGCACTGGGAAGTCTTCAACGTCGTGTCCGTCCGTGGGCTAACGTTTGTTGCCGCTACTCGAGTAGCGGCAGGTACAGCCTTAACGATCCCGCGAGCTTGGGCCTTGCTCAAGGTGGCCCTGGCTGCAATACCACTGTTGCTGCACGCTCAAGGCGCGGTCGCGGGGCAGGTGAACACCGCAGTGGGCGCAACGGACCATGGGTGGGGCATTTTGCTCGCTGGGTGTCGGGCGGGAGGCGTCGGCGGGGCGCTTGAATTTGCGCCAGAACCATACCGCAGCAGCAATCAGGGCAATCCAGAACAGTAAACGAAGCATGGTCAGCGGCTTTTTGGGAGGATGATTGGGCAGTTTAGCCAAGGTCTCATCCAGCGCACAGCGCTATAAAATCCGGAAATAAAAAAGGAGACTCGAAAGTCTCCTTTTGTGTACCTGGCGGGTATCAGTCGAACACGCCGAAGGTCATGTAGCTGAACCAGGAGCGGTCGTCGTTGCTGCCTTCCGCTTCGTGCTGCTCTTCTTCGACAGCATCGCCGTCTTGTGGCTTGAGCTCGGCCGGGATGGAGTCCTTGGCATCCTGGTACTGCTTCATGATGTCCTGGTTGGCGCGGGTTTCGCCTGGCGGCAGTGGCGGACGGGACTCGATCAGGCCCAGGGTGGCCTTGCTGGCCCACGAACGGTTGTCGGCTTCGGCGACCCGTGGCACGAACTGACCGTCCACCAGGCTTGAGTGATTCGGGTAGTTCAGCTTCAGGGTTTCCAGGCTGGTGTTGGCCAATTCGTCCAGGTGCAGGCGCTGGTAGGCTTCGACCATCACGGCCAGGCCATCACCGACTGACGGTGTTTCCTGGAAGTTTTCCACCACGTAACGACCGCGGTTGGCCGCCGCGACATAGGCCTGACGGGTCAGGTAGTAGTCGGCAACGTGGATTTCGTAGGAGGCCAGCAGGTTGCGCAGGTAGATCATGCGCTGCTTGGCGTCCGGCGCGTAGCGGCTGTTGGGGTAGCGGCTGGTGAGCTGGGCGAATTCGTTGTACGAGTCGCGGGCAGCACCCGGGTCACGCTTGGTCATGTCCAGCGGCAGGAAGCGCGCCAGCAGGCCAACGTCCTGGTCAAACGAGGTCAGGCCCTTGAGGTAATAGGCGTAGTCGACGTTCGGGTGCTGGGGGTGCAGGCGGATGAAGCGCTCGGCGGCCGACTTGGCAGCCTCGGGCTCGGCGTTCTTGTAGTTCGCATAAATCAGTTCGAGTTGAGCCTGGTCCGCATAGCGACCGAAGGGATAACGCGACTCCAGGGCCTTCAGCTTGGCTGTGGCCGCGGTGTAGCTGTTGTTGTCCAGATCGGTCTGAGCCTGCTGGTACAGCTCGACTTCGCTGAGGTTTTCGTCTACGACTTCCTTCGACGAGCAAGCAGCGGTCAATGCGAGGATGGCGATCAGCAGCAGGTGTTTCACTTGCATGGCGGCTTGCGT
>Ga0213827_1001701_pt1 | contig 12261 bp, 13 predicted proteins | sample MC6MC0898MG_FD_180669 | JGI IMG/M metagenome (GOLD analysis project Ga0213827, IMG submission 180669) | Enriched soil aggregate microbial communities from Iowa State University, Ames, United States - MC6-MC0898-MG | ecosystem: Environmental > Terrestrial > Soil > Unclassified | place: USA: Iowa...
GTATTTTCAACAGAAACTTGCATGGATATTCCTCGTTGCACAGACGTTAGCCGGCCGTTTCCGACCCCAGAATCAAGGGCATGCATTCTAGTGGGTCAAACTCAAGAAGTCACCCTACTGAGAACGGGTAAAAAAGCAGCAGGCAATTTATAAGGGCGCAGATACCAAAGCACCTCGCCCCAATGGCAAATACAGCCAATCTCGCCAGGGCTCTGCGCCAACCCTTCTTTATATAGAAGAGGCGACTGGCCATAACCCCGACAGCCGATCCTGCGAGCAAGACCGGCGGGCAGCGCAGCATCATCGAGAAACATAAATACGACAAAACGCCCTGCCCCTACGGCCCACAACCTGCAGCCGCTGAACTTTCGAGCCAGCAAAAACAAAAAAGGCGCCAGACTGTTAAATCTGGCGCCTTTCGAAATATGGGGTGGACGATGGGGATCGAACCCACGACAACGGGAGTCACAATCCCGTGCTCTACCAACTGAGCTACGCCCACCATATTGCGTAACAAAGAAGCCAAATCACTTCTTCGTTGAGCCCCGCCCATGCCAACCGACATGAATGAAGCTTTATTTGGTGCGGATGAAGAGACTCGAACTCTTACGCCTCGCGGCGCTGGAACCTAAATCCAGTGTGTCTACCAATTCCACCACATCCGCGAGTTGAAGCCTTTAAAGCAAAGGCGCCAGACTGTTAATCGGGCGCCTTTCGAAATATGGGGTGGACGATGGGGATCGAACCCACGACAACGGGAGTCACAATCCCGTGCTCTACCAACTGAGCTACGCCCACCATATCGCGTTACTTGTGCCAAAGCTGCCTAATGGCGCACCCGGCAGGACTCGAACCTGCGACCATCCGCTTAGAAGGCGGATGCTCTATCCAGCTGAGCTACGGGCGCCTTATTAATCTGTACTCTTGGAGGACTACAAACTAAGTGCTTTCCAGTCTCGCAGAATGTTGATTCCGCTCGACCTTCCTAACCAGTGCTAGGCTGTGCCCGACAAGTGCGACGAATAGTATAGAGCCACCTACAGGTCGTCAAATGATTTTTGAGAAAAATTCATTTAATTAAAGGGCTTAGGGGAATTTGCAGACCAAGCGCCTTTGCCCTCACGTCCTGGCATGCGAGAATGCGCTCTCTTTTCTTCCCCCTCTCGATGGTTAATCACGCGCAATGACTGCACAACTAATCGACGGCAAATCGATCGCCGCCAGCCTGCGCCAGCAGATCGCCAAACGTGTTGCCGAGCGTCGCCAGCAAGGTCTGCGCACGCCAGGCCTCGCGGTGATCCTGGTCGGCAGCGATCCCGCCTCTCAGGTTTATGTCTCGCACAAGCGTAAAGACTGTGAAGAGGTTGGCTTCCTCTCCCAAGCCTACGACCTGCCCGCTGACACCACCCAGCAAGCCCTGACCGACCTGATCGACCGTCTCAATGAAGACCCGAACATCGACGGCGTGCTGCTGCAACTGCCCCTGCCGGAACACCTGGACGCCTCCAAGCTGCTGGAGCGCATTCGCCCGGACAAAGACGTCGACGGTTTCCACCCTTATAACGTCGGCCGCCTGGCCCAGCGCATCCCCCTGCTGCGCCCGTGCACCCCTAAAGGCATCATGACCCTGCTGGAAAGCACCGGGGCCGATCTCTACGGGATGGACGCGGTGATTGTCGGCGCATCCAACATTGTCGGGCGCCCGATGGCGATGGAACTGTTGCTGGCCGGCTGCACCGTGACCGTGACCCACCGCTTCACCAAGGACTTGGCCGGCCACGTCGGCCGCGCCGATCTGGTGGTCGTGGCCGCTGGCAAGCCGGGCCTGGTCAGGGGCGAGTGGATCAAGGAAGGCGCGATCGTGATCGACGTCGGCATCAACCGCCAGGACGACGGCAAGCTGGTCGGCGACGTGATCTACGAAACCGCCCTGCCCCGCGCTGGCTGGATCACCCCGGTGCCAGGCGGCGTCGGTCCGATGACCCGTGCCTGCCTGCTGGAAAACACCCTGTATGCCGCGGAAACCCTGCACGGGTAAGTCTCGCGCCTACAACCAGACAGAATTACACCCCGCCTTTTGGCGGGGTTTTTCGTTTCCGCGCCTTACCTGCGGCTACTCGTCGATATCCCTGTTTTTTACTCGAAAACAATAGGTTTGCACTGCCCAGCGAAGAACATTCGACAGTTCCTCAGCTACGCTCATAAAATGTAACGTTTTTCTGGAAAAAGCCCGTTGCACAACGGCATACCCACATTTATCGAGTCCACTCGCGTGAAAATCCGTCTTTCTATCCTGAGTCTCTTCTTGGCATTTTCAGGCACTGTCATGACGCCGGGCGTCAACGCGGCAGAAACCACCGCGGTACCTCGCGACACCTCGAAACTGCATATAGCCTCCGGCAGCGCCATGCTGATCGACCTGCAAACCAACAAGCTGATCTACGCCAGCAACCCGGATGTGGTGGTGCCCATCGCCTCGGTCACCAAGTTGATGACCGGCCTGGTGGTGCTCGAAGCCAAACAGAACATGGAGGAATACATTTCCGTGTCGATCAGCGACACCCCGGAAATGAAAGGCGTGTTCTCGCGGGTCAAGATTGGTAGCGAGCTGCCACGCAGGGAAATGCTGCTGATTACCCTGATGTCCTCGGAAAACCGCGCCGCCGCAAGCCTGGCCCACCACTACCCGGGCGGCTACGTGGCCTTTATCGCGGCCATGAACGCCAAGGCCAAGGCCCTGGGCATGACCAGCACCCACTATGTCGAACCCACCGGTCTATCGACCAGCAACGTCTCCACCGCCCGCGACCTGAGCAAACTGGTGCAAGCGGCACGCAAGTATCCACTGCTGAGTGAACTGAGCACCACCAAGGAAAAAACCGTGGCGTTCCGCAAGCCCAACTACACCCTGGGCTTTCACAACACCGATCACCTGGTGCGCAAGGATAATTGGGACATCCAGCTGACCAAGACCGGGTTTACCAACCAGGCGGGCCATTGCCTGGTGTTGATTACCCGAATGGGAGGGCGCCCGGTTTCGCTGGTGATCCTCGATGCCTTCGGCAAGTACACGCACTTCGCCGACGCCAGCCGGATCCGCCAATGGGTCGAAACGGGCAAGAGCAGCGCGGTGCCTGCGGTGGCCTTGCAATACAAGGCCGACAAGAACCTCAAGAGCCGCCAGAGCGGCGTGGCCCAAACGGCGGATTGAGCCGCCCCACAGCAAAGCGGCGCCCAAGGGCGCCGCCGTTCATTTCTGGCTATTCAATGCCTGGGTTGCCTGGGCTGCCGCTTCTTCCCGCCCTGCCTGGCTTAGCTCATTGGCCGCCTGCAACCAGCGCTGGCGATCGACCTTGGCCGGTATCTGCGTCGGCGCCTGTACCAGCACCGCCCACCCCCCCGCGCCTTGAAAAGCCGACTCAAAGGACTTGAAGTCCATCAACAGGCGCTTTTCCAGGCCCGAGCGCAGCAGCACCGTTTGTTTCTGCTGGTTGTAGCCGGCCAGCAAGGCATACCTCGGTTCTTTCCAGAATGCCGAACCCTCGGTGTAGCGTACCCACACCGGGTAACCCGCGGCCACCTGGGTCAACAGTGCCGGCAGGTTGCTGTCCAGCGGATAGACCACCATCCCGTATTCACGGGCCAGTTTCTGCATGTTGTGCTGCAACTGCGCCTCGGCGCCGGGCAAATGCAGGGGTTTTTCCAGTAATCCCGGCGTAATCGTCACGCCCTGCTGCGACAGCAGGCTGGCCAGGGTCTGCGGACCGCCCTGATAGGCATCGCCCCGGTAGAAGCGGCCGCTGAGCTCGACCCGCTCGGGCAGGCGCTTGATTTCCGGTTGCACACTCCCGGCACACCCGGCCAGGCTCAAGACGCAGGCCGTAGCCAGCAAGGCAAAGCGAAATCGAGGAAGTACCGGCAACATCATCACTCACTTGTTCAGGTGCCAGGCGGCCAGCGTCCCGGCTTCGCCCCTGATCATAGCAGCGGTATAGCCTTAAACGGCAGTCGCCAGCGGCTGATAGAGCAAACTGGTTGGTCACTCACGACCATTGGTCAATAGCCTGCAACATCACAGCGGCTAGACTGACACCTGCGAGAAGCATGAGCCCGCTGCAGGGCAAAGAGGAGGCACTGATGAGCCTGACCACCACCATTGTGCTGCTGATCATTGGCTGGCTAGCCGTAGCGGCGGCCATGCTGTGGGGCGTATTGCGCATCACCCGCCGGCATCACCACGCCTACCGTGCGCCGCAAACCCCGGCGCCAGAGCACAAACCCGAGCAACCCCACGCTTCCGCCCATTGAGCTGTACTCCCCCCCATAAAACAAAACGGCCGCCTGCACCCTGGGTGCAGACGACCGTTGATGACTGCCTTCAGACGTTACGCCGGTTCGGCCAGCTTCTTCTGCCGGGCCCGACGCGACAGCATGTTCAGCACCTCGATTGCCGCCGAGAACGCCATCGCCGCATAGACGTAGCCCTTGGGTACGTGGGCGCCAAAACCTTCGGCGATCAGGGTCATGCCGATCATGATCAGGAAGCCCAGGGCCAGCATTACCACGGTCGGGTTGTCATTGATGAACTTGGCCAGAGGCTCAGCCGCCAACAACATCACCAACACCGACACCAGCACGGCGATGATCATGATCGGCAAATGCTCGGTCATGCCCACGGCGGTGATGATGCTGTCGATGGAAAACACTAGGTCGAGCATCAGGATCTGGCCGATAGCCGCGGCAAAACCCAAGGTCACGCCAGAGGTTTTCGACGTCGGATCATCCGGTGCCGGGTCCATGCTGTGGTGGATTTCCGTGGTGGCCTTCCACAACAGGAACAAGCCACCGGCGATCAGGATCATGTCTTTCCAGGAGAACGCGTGGCCTAGCACCTCGATCACCGGTGTAGTCAACTGCACGATGAAGGCGATGGTGCTCAACAGGCCCAGGCGCAGCACCAGGGCCATGCTGATACCGATCCGGCGCGCCTTGGCCCGATGCTGCTGCGGCAATTTGTTGGTCAAGATCGAGATGAAGATCAGGTTATCGATGCCGAGCACGATTTCCATGACGATCAGGGTAGCCAGGGCGACCCAGGCTGTAGGGCTTGCAGCTAGTTGTAAAAGGTATTCCATAGGTCAGTCCTGACTCGGTGTTAGACGGATTAGATTTCCTGCGACGAATTTTGTTCTTTCTCGCTATCGGCCGGGCTGTCTTTTTTGCCGATGATATTGCCGGTGGCATCGCTCAGTGCCTGTTCCGCCGCCTTATGGGTCTCGTCGATCGCCAGCTTGGCCGATTCGGCCGCCTTGCCCATCAATTGCTGGGCACTTTTTTCGGCCTGGTCACAGCCCGTCAACAGCAGTGCGGAAACGGCCAGCACGGACGCTGCCGTCAGGGTCTTGAAGGTCATCATGGTTTTCCTCGTTAGAACAGAGACGGCCGTAACAGCAGCCCGTCGATAGCGAGGCATTCTAAGCAGACTAACACTTCAGGAAAATTCGTATTTTTAGCGGTTATACTTCGATTTTTACGAATCGGCGACCGTCATGCTCAATTATCGGCAATTGCATTACTTCTGGGTCGTGGCCAAGACTGGCAGCATCGTGCGCGCGTGCGAGCAATTGAACCTCACGCCACAGACCATCAGCGGCCAGATCAGCCTGCTCGAACAGACCTATGGCATCGAGCTGTTTCGCCGGGTCGGGCGTCAACTGGAATTGACCGAAGCCGGGCGCCAGGCCCTGCCCTACGCTGAGCAGATGTTTCAGTTGGGCGGCGAACTGGAAGCCCTGCTGCGGGCCCAGCCCAATGAACAGCAGATCGTGTTTCGGGTTGGGGTCGCGGACGTGGTGCCCAAATCCATCGTCTATCGCCTGATCGCACCCACCATGGAGTTGACCGAGCCGCTGCGCATCACCTGCCGCGAGGACAAGCTGGAGCGTCTGCTGGCCGACCTGGCGATCCAACGCCTGGACCTGGTGATTTCCGACAGCCCCATGCCCTCGCACCTGGACATCAAGGGCTACAGCCAGAAGCTCGGCGAATGTGGCATCAGTTTTTTTGCCACCCAGGAGTTGGCACAACGTTACGGCAGCGACTTCCCCCACTGCCTGCACGGCGCCCCGCTGCTGATTCCCGGCCAGGAAACCGTGGTGCGCAGTCGTTTGCAACGCTGGTTCGCCGAGCAGAAAATCCAGCCGCGGATTGTCGGCGAGTTTGATGACAGCGCCCTGATGCAGGCGTTTGGCCAATCCGGCAGCGGGATTTTTATCGGCCCCAGCGTGATCGCCGACGAGGTCCGGCGCCAGTACGGCGTGCAGTTGATCGGCCAGACCGACGCGGTGACAGAGTCGTTCTACGCCATTTCAGTGGAGCGCAAGGTCAAGCACCCGGGCATCGTCGCCATCACCGAAGGCGGACGCGAGCTGTTCACCAGCCTCTAGGGCTTCAGGCGCAGACCACCGGGGCCTTGAACTTCATCAGCAGCAGGGCCAGCACGATCGACAGCACAATGAACCCGGCCGCGGCAAAGCCCAGGCTACCCAGGCCCAGGGTGTCGATCACCCGTCCGCCCACCAGCGCGCCCAGGCCAATCCCCATGTTGGCCCCGGCAATGTTCAGCGACGCCGCGAAGGCTGGCGCCTGGGGTGCGGCCTTCATCAGGCGGACATGGCTGACCAGGAACAGCGCCGCCTGGGTCACGCCCCAGACGCCCATCGCCGCCGCCAGACCGAGTGTCGAGTGGATACTCGGCACCAACGCCACCATGCCGCCGATCATGAAGCCACAAAACACCATGGAAGCGATCAGCGGATGGCGGTCGACCATGCGCCCACCCAGCGAATTGCCGATCAGGCCGACTGCGCCGAAGCCCATCAGGCACCAGCCCACCAGCGTGCCGTTGAAACCGGCCAGGCGCTCAAGAATATCGGCCAGGTAGGTGTAGGCGGTGAACATGCCGCTGAACACCAGGATCGACAACAGCACGTGGCCTTGCATCAGCGGGCTGCGCAGGATCTTGAACTGCGCGCGCAAGCTCACCTGCTGCTGGTGCAGATCGGTCCGGGGCAAGTAGATAAACAGCAGCAACGCCTTGGCGAAGGCAATCACCGCGAGGATGGCGAACGCACTGCGCCAGCCGAATGCATCCGAAATCAGCGTACCCACGGGGATGCCGAACACCGTGGCGCAGACAATTCCGAAACCGATCTTGGCAATCGCCCGGCCGGCGTGCTGCGGCCCGACAATGTCCACCGCCGTTTCGCTGGCCAGCGCCCAGAACACCGGCAACCCCAGGGCCGGTATCAGCCGTGCCAGGGCCATCACCCCGATGTTGGGTGCCAGGGCCGCCAGGGTGTTGGCCAGGCCGAACAGAATCAGCACGCTGATAAACAGCCGGCGACGCTCGAACCGCGCGCAGTAGGCGGTCAGGAACGGACCAAAGGCGGCGACGGTAAACGCGAACAGGGTCACCAGCAGCCCCGCCTGGGAAACGCTGACCTCAAGGTCGCGGGCAATCGAGGGCAACAGCCCGACAATGACAAATTCCGTGGTCAGCACGGTAAATCCGGCGGCTGACAACAGCAGGATGGGCAACAACATGGAAAACTCCAGAAAACGACAACGCCAGCGACAGCCCGGGGGCTCACTGCACAGAGATGAAAAAGAGGATGGCGAATCTTAACAGAATGCGTCCCCGTACCGCAGCAACCTGCGCCGAACCACCGACCAGGCTGGCGTCAGATCGTCACAGGTCTGCAGGATACGGCCTACGCTGTGCTAAAGTCCGCGCCCGCGAAAGACTGGACAGTTCGCGTTGCCTGCCGGTTCCGCCAGCCTGCCCCTTTGTTGCTGGCGGCCCCACATGGATTCACGGCACCCTAAAAAAATCAGAGATACCGCTATGACTGCTGCCCCGCCTACTCTTTTGCAAAGACTCAAACGCACCAGCCTGGTCACCCAGATCGTCATCGGCCTGATCGCCGGGATTGCCCTGGCCCTGCTTGCGCCGGACGTGGCGAAGTCCACCGGGTTCATCGGCAAGGTGTTTGTCTCGGCACTCAAGGCCGTCGCACCCATCCTGGTGTTCGTGCTGGTCATGGCTTCGATTGCCAACCACAAGCACGGCCAGGAAACCCATATCCGCCCGATCCTCTTCCTCTACCTGCTGGGCACCTTTGCCGCGGCCGTGGTTGCGGTGGTGGCCAGCAGCCTGTTCCCGTCGAACCTGGTGCTGGCGACCCATGATGTGGCGATCAGCGCCCCCGGCGGCATCACCGAGGTCCTGCAAAGCCTGCTGCTGAGCGTGGTCGACAATCCGGTCAGCGCCCTGATGAATGCCAACTTCATCGGTATCCTGGCCTGGGCCATCGGCATGGGCGTGGCCATCCGCCACGCCGGCGAAACCACCCGCACCGTGCTGGGCGACCTGTCCAACGGGGTGACCCTGATCGTGCGCCTGGTGATCCGCTTCGCGCCGCTGGGGATTTTTGGCCTGGTGGCCTCGACCCTGGCCACCTCGGGCTTCGGCGCGCTGGTCGGCTACCTGCACCTGCTGGCCGTGCTGCTGGGCTGCATGCTGTTCGTGGCACTGGTGATGAACCCAGCCATCGTCTACTGGAAACTGCGCCGCAATCCTTACCCGCTGGTGCTGACCTGCCTGCGCGAAAGCGGGATCACGGCCTTCTTTACCCGTAGCTCGGCGGCCAACATTCCGGTCAACCTGGAGTTGAGCAAACGCCTGGGCCTGCATGAAGACACCTACTCGGTCTCCATCCCGCTGGGCGCCACCATCAACATGGCCGGCGCGGCAATCACCATCACCGTGCTGACCCTGGCGGCCGTGCATACCCTGGGTATTGCCGTGGACATCCCCACCGCCATCCTGCTGAGCATTGTCGCGGCCATTTGCGCCTGTGGTGCCTCGGGTGTCGCCGGCGGCTCGCTGCTGCTGATCCCCCTGGCCTGCAGCCTGTTCGGCATCCCCAGCGAAATCGCCATGCAAGTGGTCGCCGTCGGTTTCATCATCGGCGTATTGCAGGACTCGGCGGAAACCGCGCTGAACTCCTCCACCGACGTACTCTTCACCGCTGCGGCCTGCATGGCCGAGGAAACCAACAGCGAGCAAACCGTGTAAAACCCGCATCAACAAAAAGCCCGCCCAGGTTCACACCGGGGCGGGCTTTTTTGTAGCGCTGGGGTTTAGAACGCGCCCATGTAATCGCGCTTGCCGACTTCCACACCGTTGTGACGCAGGATGGCGTAGGTGGTGGTGACGTGGAAGAAGAATTGCGGCAGGCCGTAGGTCAGCAGGTACGACTGGCCACTGAAGCGTTTTTCCTTCGGCGTGCCTGGACGGGTAACGATCTCGATGCCTTCCTTGCCATCGATCTGCGCAGGCTGGATGCCATCGATGAAAGCCAGGACCTTGGCGATCAACGCTTGCAGCTCGGCGAAGGTCACTTCGCTGTCGTCGTACTTCGGCAGCTCGACTTCAGCCAAGCGGGCCGAAACGCCCTTGGCGAAATCCACGGCGATCTGCACCTGACGTACCAGCGGGAACATGTCCGGGAACAGGCGCGCCTGCAGCAAGGCATTAGGGTCGATGTTTTTAGCCGTGGCATGGGCCTCGGCCTTGTTCAGCACATCGCTCAGGGCGTTGAGCATTTGCTTGAAGACCGGAACGGATGCAGCGTACAGAGAAATAGTCATGGCAGTCTCGCTGGAGAGTGGGGCTGTGAAGGATGGCGCGATTATAGCCATGCCTGAGGCGCCGTGCGGCTTGTCTTTTACTGTGCAAGGATTAGGCTAGACGGCTTCGACTGCATAGGGAAAGCGCGATGAGCACAGAACCAGAGACGTCCACCGAAGACTTGCGCCTGAGCAGCACCGAGCTGCGCATCCTCGGCTCCTTGATCGAGAAGCAGGCCACCAGCCCGGAAACCTATCCGCTGACCCTCAATGCCGTGGTCATCGCCTGCAACCAGAAAACCAGCCGCGAACCGGTGATGAACCTGAGTCAGGGCCAGGTCGGGCAAAGCCTGCGCGCACTGGAAGGACGCGGTTTTACCCGACTGGTGATGGGCAGCCGTGCCGATCGTTGGGAACACCGCCTGGACAAGGCGCTGGAGCTGGTGCCGGCCCAGGTGATTCTCAGTGGCTTGTTGTTCCTGCGCGGACCGCAGACAGTCAACGAACTGCTGACCCGCAGCGGGCGCATGCATGACTTCGAGGATGCCGACCAGGTCGTGCACCAACTGGAACGCCTGATCGCCCGCGGCCTGGCAATGCTCATCCCGCGCCAGGCAGGCCAGCGCGAAGACCGCTACATGCACGCCTTGGGCGATCCGGCGGATATCGAGGCGATCCTCGAGGCGCGCCAGAATCCGGGGGAGCGTGGCAGCGCCAGCGGTGTGTCGCTGGAGCGTATCGAAGAGCTGGAAGCACGGATTGCCGCGCTTGAAGAGCGCCTGGCGCGGCTCGAGTAGCCTGCCAGGCCTGTCGACCTTGCCCCGCCGCCTGATCAGGCGCGGGCAAACGCCACGGCTTGCTGGAACTGCGCTTCGCTGGGGCGCACACCGGTGTACAACACAAATTGCTCCAGCGCCTGGATGGCGATGACTTCAAGGCCGGTGATCACCTGCTTGCCGGTCGCCCGAGCCTGCACGATCAGCGGAGTTTCCGCCGGGATCGCCACCACATCGAAGACGGTCTGCGCCCGATCGATCACTTCGGCCGGGAACGCCAGTTGCTCGGCCTCGCTGCCACCGGCCATGCCGATGGGCGTGACATTGATCAGCATCTGCGGGCGCTCCTCGCCCAGTTCCGCTTGCCAGCGATACCCCAGCGAGTCGGCCAGCGCGCGCCCGGCACTTGCGTTGCGGGCCAGGATCAGGCCGTTGCGATAGCCCCCATCGCGCAGGGCACTGGCAACCGCCTTGGCCATGCCTCCGCTGCCGCGCAAGGCGAAGCTCGAAGCCTGTGGCACGGCGTGACTTTTGAGCAGTTGCGCGATGGCGATGTAGTCAGTGTTGTAGGCTTTGAGGTGCCCGTCGGTATTGACGATGGTATTGATCGACTGGATAGCCGCGGCAGAGGGGTCCAGCTCATCGACCAGGGCAATGCAGGCTTCCTTGAACGGCATCGACACCCCACACCCGCGAATACCCAGGGCGCGAATGCCAGCCACTGCCCCCGGCAGGTCCTGGCTGCTGAACGCTTTGTAGTAGAAGTTCAGGCCCAGTTGCTCATACAGATGGTTGTGGAAACGCAGGCCGAAATTTCCGGGGCGCCCCGACAACGACATGCACAGTTGGGTGTCTTTGTTCGGGTTCATCAGCATGTGAAACTCCTTCGTTAAACACTTTCAGACCAACGGGATTAGCCAGCCCGCAAGCGTTGATCAATCATGACCAGGTGCCCGGCCCTGTTGGCGTAACCGGGCCTGCATGGCGCTACAGACCTTACACAAAATTTACCCAGGCGCCTCGTGAATTCGCCAAAAAACGTTGTCTGAGAGGTATCCCCGCGACACTTGCTGGCTCTATCGCAGAACCAGGCGCCGGGGAGACACAACGAGGAACCATCATGCTCCGTAAACTCCCTGCAATTGCCTTGCTGATCGGAGCCTTCGCTGTCGCAGGACAGGCCCAGGCCCACGGTGGTGGTTACTACGGATGGGGGGCGCCGGTGGCAGTCGGCGCGGTAGTGGGTGCCGTGGTCGCGGGCTCGGTGATCGCCAACTCGCAGCGCCCGGTGTATGTCCAGCAACCGGTCTACGTCCAGCCGCAACCGGTGTACATCCAGCAACCGCCGCCGGTCTACTACCAGCCGCAGCCGGTGTATGTGCAACAGCCGGTCTACTACCGCCCGGCACCGGTGTACTACGGCCCGCCCCGTGGTTATTACGGCCCGCCCCGCTACTACGGTCCACGCTGGTAATCGCTGGCGGATAAAAACCCCAGGCCTCGCATCGCAGCATAGGTATCTACACAACTTTGTAGCTTTGTAGCGGCCTGTGGGCCGACCGGGGTGTTGCATTAGACCGAGTACATATCCATTTCTTCAGTAACGGCTGATATGGGTTCCGCCCTGACGGCGGGTCACTTTCGAAAAGCGCGAAAGTAACCAAAGCGCTTCATGCCCCACCACTCGGTGCCTCGCTTAGGCTCGGCATGCCCGTACTCCGATATTGATTTGGGGGGCCGCCGCAATGGGCCATCCCTGGCCCAGTGCGGCTAAACCGGCGTCCTGCCGGTT
>Ga0213827_1001704_pt1 | contig 12254 bp, 9 predicted proteins | sample MC6MC0898MG_FD_180669 | JGI IMG/M metagenome (GOLD analysis project Ga0213827, IMG submission 180669) | Enriched soil aggregate microbial communities from Iowa State University, Ames, United States - MC6-MC0898-MG | ecosystem: Environmental > Terrestrial > Soil > Unclassified | place: USA: Iowa...
TTGGTAGAGCGGCGCATTCGTAATGCGTAGGTCGTAGGTTCGATTCCTATTTCCGGCACCAGATACAGCAGAAAGCCCCGGCCTTGGTCGGGGCTTTTTGTTTGTGGCTCGCTTGCGGGTAGTGCCGACCGCTGGGCGGCAAGCTCAGGTCCGTTCGACGCACCCCGGACTGACATCGCCACCTCGACGCGGTCCGGCTTCGCTGGCGCTTATCGCCAAGGGCATTGCTGATGAGTAGCAAACGTTTGGATATCAATGGGAAGAACGTTGCTCCGGACTCGCCGGAAGCGCATCCTGCTCACAAGACAAAGTGAGGCTCTGATGCACGATTGGACGCTTCTGAAGATACGAATCGACTGGGCTGAAAGCTCGACCGAGCTAACTGTGCTGGACGAGCACTCTGCGAGCCGTTCAATATTCTTCAGAGGATTGCGCGAATTCTCTGCTGATAGGCAGGAGCATTGGGGGCCAAGCGGCTCAATCAATGAGGCTTCTTGGGATTCTTCGCCTAAGGGAGGAGGAGTTTGTTTGAAGATTGAGATGCAGTCAGGCGGGCTTATCAGCATTTCAGCGGATGCAGTGGATCTCGACGGTGAGCCTTACATGGCGGCGGGAGGTCCTGTTTAAATTGATTCGCATGCGGATGATCCTCATCCAAGCACCGGCCCGTATCCCATTCTCCGTTGGCTCTATCGCCACTTGCGGATAGTCGGTCAATGTCATCCGAGATGTTGACGATACCCGGGGAATACAAGGGGCGTGAGGGGAGCTTGGGTTCATCAAAGATGCAGATGATGCCATAAGCCACAACGACGGATAAATCCTCTCGAGCAGGAGATAAGACATTTAGGGGTAACATTGAAAAGCTTAAGAAACCGCCGCCACCTCCACCCCCGAGGCCTTGAGCGTGATGATCAATTTCGGATCCCGTAGACTTTTTCTGTGCGATCTTCAGTCATTCAAGTGCATTGAAGGAAGTTTCAATGCTGAGAATTATGTGCTGCTACTTCCCGCTGCCACAATTTTGCAGGTCGAGGTGTATTTGAATTTTGCCTCGCAGGTGGCCCGTCATGGATGCGCGGAGGTTTGCTGTGTTGGCGAATACTCTTCTGCGTTAGAGGATGCCCTTGATGCAATGTTGGAGCTTGAAGGGAATCTCGAGGTGGCTACGACTTCGTTGCTGGAAGAGGGTGAGGCACTTGAGTACTTTCTCTATGGTGTCGGTGGTGCGGAGCCCGGTTTGGATTTGGTTGCTGTGGTGGAAAGAAATTCCACTCTTCGGCGGGCGCTAGACTCTCTGATCAGCTGAAGCTACTGTGACCGACATCGGGGCCGGTGCTGCAGGAGTAGCGGCTGTTCAAGCCCGAAAATAAGCTCTGATCGCGGGTGACGCGAGAGGTCAATCCCCGACAACCTGTAAATCCTGAGGACGGGAAGAACTTTGGGAACATCCCCAAGGCTGAGCAGCGGACTGGTGGTCATATTTATTCTCGGGAGAGGAGGTAATGACTCAAGTTGATAAGGTTCAAGTCGACCTTGGTGAGGGACTAGGAGTCTGATCGCGCATGGCCTGTATTCGAACTTATGTGACGCTGAGAATCTTTTCTGAATCGTTTGATGTCGGCGCAATTGGAGCGGCATTGAACCTGGCGCCTACGAGCATCCGTTTGCGCGATGCTCTCTCTTCCAGGCGGTTTGAGAGAGAGGGTTCGCTATGGAAGTACTCGTCCAAAGGCCAGTTGGACTCGATGGATCCGCAAGATCATATCGATTGGCTGCTGAGCCGCCTGTCTGGATCCGAGAGTAAGTTTGATGATTTGCGGGATGCAGGGTGTGTTGTGGACGTATTCTGCTTCCTTGAAACGGGTGAGCAGGGTGGCTTCACCCTGACCAGTTTACAGATGGGGACGCTTTCTAGCCTGGGATTGGACTTGACTTGGGATATATATCGGGCTGAAGCGTAAGCTCAGGAAGTCCAGTTGCATGTTGCGGATGCTTCAGTCGATTGCACTTGAAATGACATCGGTCGCTGCGAGCTCTGGTTGCCATCCGACTCGATGGAGCGATTCTCTTTCCATGCTTGGGTCGGAATCGCGGTCGCCGGTTTCGACGTATACAGGCTTGAGAGCGGTCGCCTTGAACCGACGTAAAAAAGTTGATATTGCAGCAGACGTAATAGTGAGCAGTTCTGGATACTCAAGGCCGTATCATGGAAGATCGTCGGGGGACTAGGCTGCGGGCGAGAGATGAGGATTCCATCAGGTCGAATGACTCAGCCACTAAAGTCAAATTAAGTTAGTTTCGGGGTGTTTTCAGGGTTGACGGAAGGATTGACTCAATGCGTCTTGAGAAGAGTGCTCGGGGAAAGTAATGTTAATTCTTATTCCAAAACGTTCCTTGGCGGCAGTATTTGCCGTTGGTCTTCCGCTGTTACTGGCTGCATGTTGGAATGATCGCTGCGAGGTTGTGGTAATCAACGAGGCGCCGAGTGTTGGCCTGGCGCAGCGATATTTTGAGGGGTTGATGAAGGAGGTCAATTTAGCCCCTGACTCTACTTTCAAGTCAGGGGGCGCATGGAGGCTTGTAATCGTGAATGCGAAACCCGATCAACGTCATAATGATGCGGGTGTGGATGGTTCTCTTCGGGTTGATTTTGAAGTGCACTCGCCTTCATCGAAGGTGCTGGCTGAGCGTTGCACGTCTCGATTCGATGAATGCATGGTTAGGATAATCAAGGCGCTTCCGGCGCAATGCCGAATTCCGCGCTGAAAGAGCCTGCTTAACCGGGGGCGCGCACCGACAGATACGTCGATCCGATTGAAGCTGGTCGATTGCATGGTTGATGGGGTCGAAATGACCATCATTTTTTCGGGCGATAAATGTCTCACCGTCGACTTGACAGAAGACGGGTACTCCGGGCCGGAAGCCGTGCAGCTGAACGGGCCCGACGGAAGTACGGTCATCTGGAGCTGAGCCTGCTTGTTCATATGATGATGAATAGCGTTGGCAATAATTCACCTGCGATCAGAGGCGGCTTCATCGATCGTCATTGTGTGATGGTCTGGCAGCGTGGGTCGCAGGTTCGACTCCTGTTTCCGGTGCCAGTTGGAATGATAAGCCCTGGCCTCGTTGTTGCTGGTCGCGGACGGTAGGCGCTTGGCTGTCGCGGACAGTGCTGACTGGCCTGGGTTGATCGCCTTCCGCTGTCGCCGAGGCGACGGACACCTACCTCCACTCGGACGCGTTGGGTTCGGTTGTGGCTGAGACCGAGGCCAATGGCGCCGTGATCGAGCGCCATGACTGCGAGCCCTGCGGTGCCGTTGTAGGTGGTCAGGTCACGGATGGGTCGGGGTACACAGGACATGTAGGCGACTCGGCCGCCGGGCTGAGGTACATGCAGCAGCGTATATGGATCCGCAACTGGGAAAGTCGAGTGAGCCGCGAAACCTGGATGTTTTAAGTGTGGCGAAGTTTATCCAAGGTGTGGCCTGGCAATCTCGGTGATTCTATGGAAGCGTACACGGCCGGCCGATTTCATCAGCATCGCTGAGCGGAGTCGGTGAATGACTGGGAGCTTGATCGTCCATGGCCTGTATTCGAACGTATGTGACGCTGAAAATATTTTCTGAGTCGTTTGATGTCGGTGCGATTGAGGCGGTATTGGGCTTGGCGCCTACCAGCATCCGTGTGCGCAATGCTCTCTCTCCAAGGCGGTTTGAGAGAGAGGGTTCGTTATGGAAGTACTCGTCCAAAGATCAGTTGGACTCGACGGATCCGCAGGATCATGTCGATTGGTTGCTGGGCCGCCTGTCTGGATCCGAGAGGACGTTCGATCATTTACGTGCTGCCGGGTGTGCTGCGGACATAGTCTGTTTTCTTGAAGCTGGCGAGCAGGGTGGATTCACCCTGACCAGTTTGTAGATGGGGGCGCTTTGCAGCCTCGGGTTGGGCTTGACTTGGGACATATATCCGGCAGAAGTGCGAGATTAGGCCGTCCAGCGGTGCAGGCTCTTGCCGTTCCCGGCCAGCGGATGCACTGAACATTGAACTCAAGTGCATGAATCGCCAGCCGAGGCTCGCTTGATGGTTATGGCGGGTTGGAGCGAGAAGGCGCTGCCAGTAGGTCCATTTCCGGTTTCGCCACTATCCAGTCGACGTCGTACTCCATCTGATATTCCCACTCGCGCAGACTGTCCGGCAAGGCGGTCAGGCGTTTTAATATCTGATCAGCCACTTCAGGGTCATGAACGCGGAACAAGAGTGCGCGCTCTCCACGGGCCGTGATTCGAGCCAGGAAAATAGTGTTACGGTCGGCCTCGATCGCCAGTGCAATCATTTCCTCCAGCCGGACAAGGGTGTCAATTTCTTCGTTGGTCGGCATGCCATTCAGGCCTTGAAGCTTGCAATTTATTCCAATTCTCAGGTGCCACGGAAAGGCATTGCGTCCCCTGAATGTACGTAATGCGGAATTGATAACTACAATGGCCGGATCGCTACCGATGGAAGTCTCAATCAAGCTATAGGAGGGAACAGGGACATCTCTCATTGGTCTATCCATCTGGTACCCGTGCGGAGTCTGGTGCCGAGCACGCTGACAGCTGAAGGAGGCGATGACGTTCGCGACATCGACGCCCTGGCGATGGTCCTGCCAGTGCACGGGCCGGCCACCTTCGTGGCCTTCGCCTGGCGGCAAGTCGCGTGCGCGCCAGAGCGATCAGCCCGGCCTGGGCATCGGCGAATCAGCCGGGCCGCCCTTCCGCCGCCCCGAGCAATTCGCAGGCCGCCGCACATTCACTGCCCTTCAGTGCCTGCAGCAGCACATCACGCGCTTCGTGGTCGATATGCCCGTCGCGGTCTGGCGGGTCGAGAATCTGCTGCACTGCCTCGAGGGTGGCGGCCTTGGTGGCTGGGGGCATCGCGGCGGTGGCCTCCACCAGAACGGGCAGGCCATCGAGCGCGGTGCGCGCGCGCGAGTTCGGGTTGAGGTCGGTCAGGCTGGCGCCCAGGACGATGCCGGCGATGTTGCGTGGGAGGGTGTCGGCCTCCTTCTGCATCGCCGTGAGCTCTTCGGCAGTTGGCTGCGTTCCCGGCCGTGCCAGTATCGCGCGGCTCTGAATGTCGAGCTGCCGTGCCGAGCAGGCTGTGGCCATGATCATGGTGCCATCGACCGCCACGGACATGCGGGCCAGCATCCCTTCGGTATCGCCGGTGGCCCGCGCCATGCGGACCAGATGCGCGCCTGCGTGTGCGCTGTTGGCGCACAGGGTGCGTAGATCCGGGAGTGCCGTCAGCCCGGCCGATGCGTCGGGAAGCAATGCGGGATCAGCCACCGCCATCACCACGATCATGGCCCGGACCAGCGCGTCGCGGTCGGGTTGGTTGGTCGGTGAGGCGGCGTCGGCGGCCGCGCGCAGTGCGTCCACCCGGCGCTGCTGAAGCTGCAGCGGCGTCTCATTGGCGGGTGGATCGGCGGCCATGGCCGGAGCGGCTGAGCCAAGCAGGACGACGGCCATGCACAGGCGGCGTCGAAACGAGCGGACAACATCCATGTTGCGTCCTTCGAGGCGGGGCCGGAGGGCCCGGATGGCCCGAGTGTAGCGGGGCGCCCGGGGCAGGCAAGAGGGGCGGGTCGGTCGGCGGCTAGGCCGTGACCGGCTCCGCCATCCGCACCCGGTTGCGCCCCTCGGTCTTGGCCAGGTAAAGCGCCTCATCCGCGCGCGCGACCAGTTCCTCCAGCAGCGGCTGGTCGCCTCCTGGCAGCGCCTCGCCAATCGCGCCGCCCACACTGATCGACACGGGAATGCGTACCCCGGCAACGGTGATCGGCTCGGCGGCAATGGCATGCCTCAGCCGCTCGGCCGCGACGGGTACCTCGTCGATGACCGGCGCCGACAGCAACGCAATGAACTCTTCGCCGCCGAAGCGGGCGAACAGGTCGCGATCGCGCAGCGCCTCGCGGCAGCGGCGGGCGACGGCCTTGAGGACTTCGTCGCCCACCGGGTGGCCGTGGGTATCGTTGATCTTCTTGAAATGATCCACGTCCACCATGAGCACGGCCACGGCGTGGCCCTGGGCTTCGCGGGCGGCGATGATCTGTGCCGAGCATTCCTCGAAATGACGCCGGTTGGGGACGCCGGTCAGCGGATCGGAGGAGGCCAGGCGGCGCAGTTCGGCGGCCATCAGCAGGTCGGCGGTGACGTCGGTGAACAGCCAGATGCGCCCGTGCTCGCCGTTGCCGCGCACCGGGTGGGTGTCCACTTCGAAGGTGCGTTCGCCCAACGTCCAATTCAGCTTCGAGGCGAAATTGACGTCGCCCATCTGCCTTGCATAGGCCTGGTCCAGTTCGGCGTGGTTGTCGCAGCGCTGCCGCAGGGCGCGCATGGGCGCGGCGAGTTCGGCAGCGCGGTGGCGCCCCGGAGCGCACGCCATCAGCTCGGCGGCGCGCTCGTTGATTGCCGCCCCCACGCCATCGCCGTCGATCAGCACGATGCCGGCCGGCACGCTCTCGAACAGATCCTCGAACTGGTTGCGTACGATCACCTCGCGTGCGGCCTCCCGTCGTGCCGACAGCAGCCGCGCCACGCTGGCCGCCAGCATGGGTACCTGCTGCGTCATCGGCGCAGGCGCCGACGCATGCCGCCATAGCAGCAACAGCCCGCTGAGCGGTGCGCCATGGGACGGGGAGGGGATGTACAGCACCGAGCCCGGGGTGCCACCGAGTGCGTGGAGGATCGCGGACGGCAGCCGGAACGCGGCGGCCTCTACCGGTTCGCCACGCCAGTCATGCTCGAAGATGCCGCTACGGGCCAGATTGAAGCCGGAGAACGACAGCGTGGGCGAGGACACTGCCCACGTGGCACGGCCGTCGGCCTCGATGTCGATGGCCATGACCCTGTCCGCCCCCGAGGCAAGCTGGGCGAAGTGGCACAGCGCGGCGAGCGCGTCGCTGTCGGAGCGGGTCAATGCGCCGCTCCGCCAAGACGCTGCTCGAGGATGCCGATGACCGCATCGGCGGCGGTCATGTGCGGCAGGTGGCCGGCGGCATCGATAACGTCGAGCGTCGCGCCGTCGATCGCCTTGGCCAGCCACTGCCCGACCTGCACCGGAACGGCTACGTCCACGGCGGCCTGGATCACGTGGACGGGCTTGGCCACCTGCGCGGCCGAGCCGCGAAGATCGGAGGTGAAGATGGTGCGCGAGGTGTTGAGCGCGATGTCCGGGCGCATCTGGAACAGGGTGTTGGAGAAATCGGCGATCACCGCGCTGTCATCTACGCCCACCACCATCGGCGCGAACCCGGCCACCCAGGCCTGGTAGTTGGCGCTCATGCTCTGGAACAGGCCCTCCAGGTCCTGCGGCTTGAACCCGCCGGTGTAGTCGACATCATCGAGGTAACGCGGCGACGCGCCGATGAGGACAAGGCGCTCGAACAGGTCGGGCCTGGCGATGGCAGCCAGCGCGCCGATCATGCCGCTCATCGAGTGGCCGATGTACGTGCACTGCGACACGCCGCACTCATCCAGCAGATCGATCAGGTCGTCGGCATAGCCGAACAACGCGCCATGCCGTTCGAAATCGTAGCGTTCCGCGCCCTGGGGGCCGCAGCCGGCCAGGTCGAAGGAGATCACGTCGAAACGCGCCTCGAACCAGGGCCGCAGCGCGGTCCATGCGGTCTGGTCGGTACCGAAGCCGTGGGAAAGAACGGCGACCTGCCTGCCTTGGCCGCTGCGACGACCGTTGAACATTTCAAAACTGCCCACGTACGTCTACCCATGGCGCTGAAGGGCCGAATACTAGGGCACGGTGGTGGGCGGGGTCTATCGCGATGCGAGCTGGGGTTCATGTGCGGCAGCACCGCCGAAACGGCGAGTGCGGGCATCCGGCCTTGGGCGGGGCAAGCCGGAATGATGGGCGTACGCGCCAAGGCGGGGCTTGGTCGCGACGCGATCGAGGGTTGGATTCGCACGCGTCGTCCCGGTGATGGCGACAACATGATCGACGCAACCCGGAGAATCCTCAGGATCCTGTCTTTTCAATGCGCAGGCGGATGCGCATTGCCTGCGCAGGCATCCAGCCGCCAAACAGAAGCTGCCGCAGATAGCCGCCGGCGGCCACGGCAACGATGCCGGCCAGTACGCGCCGCGCCGGCCCGGTCCAGCGGCGCGCACGGTCGACCAGCCACGGCAGCAGCGCCAGGGCCTGGGCGCCGATGAGCAGGGCAAGGACATCCAGGCCCACCGCATCAACCATGGTGAGCACCGGCAGCCACAGCGGATTGGAGGCGGCCATCAGGACGATCACGGTGGTCGCGATGATGACGATGCGGCGCCCGGTGGGCGTGCTGGTCCAGCGCAGCAAACGGGACATCAGGGACACGGCAGGGTCTCGGTGGGGGGGCGGGGCGGTGGCGAGCCGGCCAGGGTTGCATGCTCGGGGCTGGCACGCGATCCTGCGGTGCACGGCAGGGCAGGCGCAAGTAGGCCGCCGTCGTCCGCCTTCCCCCGAGGAGTCGCCATGAAAATCGCCGTGTTCAGCGCGCGTCCCTACGACCGCCGATTCCTCGACGAGGCCCACCAGTGCGCCGACCTCGCGGAGCCGGCCGAGTTCCTGTACTTCGACGCGTCCCTGGATGTGCATACCGCCGCGCTGGCACAGGACTGCGCGGCCGTCTGTGTGTTCGTCAACGATCGCCTGGACGCGCCGGTGCTGCACGCGCTGCATGCACTGGGCGTGCGCGCGATCCTGCTGCGCTGCGCCGGCTTCAACAACGTGGACCTGGCCACGGCCGGGCAGCTGGGGTTCTTTGTCGCCCGGGTGCCGGCCTACTCGCCCGAGGCGGTGGCCGAGCACGCGCTGGCATTGGTGATGACCCTCAACCGGCACACCCATCGCGCCTACAACCGGGTGCGCGAGGGCAACTTCATGCTCGATGGCCTGCTCGGGCGCACCCTGCACGGCAAGACCATGGGCATCGTCGGCACCGGCAAGATCGGCCTGGCCACGGCGCGCATCTTCAAGGGGATGGGCTGCACCGTGCTGGGCCACGATCCTTACCCGTCGCCGGACTTCCCGCCGATCGGCACGTTCGTGGCACTGGAGGAACTGCTGGCGCGGGCCGACATCGTCTCGTTGCATTGCCCGCTGACGCCGGACACCCACCACCTGATCAACGCGACCTCGCTGGCGCAGATGAAGCCCGGCGCGATGCTGGTCAATACCTCGCGCGGCGGCCTGGTCGATACCCAGGCGGTGATCGGTGCGCTCAAGGCCCGGCAGCTGGGCCACCTGGCCATCGATGTCTACGAGCAGGAAAGCGCGCTGTTCTTCCAGGACTGGTCGGGCGAGATCATCGACGATGATGCCTTCCAGCGCCTGATGACCTTCCCCAACGTGCTGGTCACCGGGCACCAGGGCTTCTTTACCGTCGAGGCGCTGCAGGAGATCTCCGCGATCACGCTGGGCAACCTGGACGACTTCGCCCGCGGCCGCGCGTGTGCCAATCGCGTGGTCGCCGCCTGATCCACCGCTGTCGCCGTCCTCCCTCCACCTATCGCGCAGGGGCATGACCATGTGGCATCAGACCTACGATCCGCTCGGCAACGCGAACCTCTCGGCGCTGCTGGCCGCACTGCCGGTGCTGGTGTTCCTGCTCGCGCTGACGGTGCTGCGGCTCAAGGGGCTCACCGCCGCGCTGCTGGCGGTGCTGGTGTCGGCGCTGGTGTCGGCCTGGGTGTTCGGCATGCCCGCGGGCGCCATTGCCGGCGCGGCGCTGCTGGGCATCGCCAACGGCCTCTTCCCGATCAGCTTCATCGTGCTGATGGCGGTGTGGCTGTACAAGCTGGCCATCCGCAGCGGCAAGTTCGAGGTGATCCGCGGCAGCATCGCCACCATCTCCGACGATCAGCGCATCCAGGTGCTGCTGATCGCGTTCTGTTTCGGCGGCTTCCTGGAAGGCGCCGCAGGCTTCGGCGTGCCGATCGCGATCTGCGCCGCGCTGCTGGTGGAGTTGGGTTTCCGTCCGCTCAAGGCGGCCATGCTGTGCCTGGTGGCCAATGGCGCGGCCGGGGCCTATGGGGCGATCGGGATCCCGGTGCTGGTGGGGGCGCAGCAGGGTGGGGTGGCGCTGGGCGGGATGTCGCAGATGCTGGTCCCGCTGGTGCAGGTGTGTGCGCTGCTGCTGCCGGCCGTACTGGTATGGATGCTGGATGGCTGGCGCGGGGTGCGCGAGACCTGGCCGGTGCTGCTGGTGGTCGGCGCGGTGTTCAGCGGGGCGCAGACGCTTACGCTGGTGCTGCTGGGGCCGGAACTGGTGGACATCATCGGCCCCCTGGCCGCGATGGGCAGCCTGGCCGCGTTCATGCAGGTCTGGCGCCCCGTGCGCATCTACCGCGAGGACCAGGCCCCGCCGGTCTCCGGGCAGCGCTGGGCGCTGCGGCAGGTGCTGCTGGCGTGGTCGCCGTTCTACATCCTCACCGCCACCATCCTCACCTGGAGCCTGCCGGCGTTCAAGGCGCTGTTCGGCCCCGACGGCGCGCTCGGGGCGACGGTGCTGCACCTGCCCATCGCGTTGCTGGACCAGCGCGTGCAGGAGGTGCCGCCGCTGGTGGCCAGCGCGCGCACCCTGCCGGCGGTCTGGAATGTGGGGTGGCTCAATGCGTCCGGCACCGCGATCCTGATCGCCGCGCTGCTCACCGTGGTGCTGTCACCCCGGCTGACCGTGCGGTCGGCCGCGGAAGAACTGGCGCAGTCCGGCAAGCAGATGTGGAAGCCGCTGGCGACGGTGGCACTGGTGATGGCGGTGGCCTACATCACCAACTATTCCGGGGCATCGTCCACGATCGGGCTGGCGCTGGCCCAGGCCGGCGGCCTGTTCCCGGTGCTGGCGCCGGTGATCGGCTGGATGGGCGTGTTCATCACCGGCTCGGTGGTCAACAGCAATACCCTGTTCGCGCACCTGCAAGCGGTCACCGCCGGGCAGATCGGGGTGTCGCCGGCACTGCTGGTGGCGGGCAACACCGCCGGCGGGGTGATGGCCAAGCTGGTGTCGCCGCAATCGATCGCCATCGCCGCCGCGGCGGTGAAGCTGGTTGGCCAGGAATCGGCGATCATGCGCAGCACCCTGGCGATCAGCCTCGGGCTGCTGGGCTACGTCTGCCTGTGCACCCTGCTGTTGTCGTGGATGACGGGCTGAAACTGAGGCATTCATGTCTATACATGAATGCCTCGGACGTGCCGATCCGGGCTGTTGCGCACCGCTGCGACAACGTGTCGCAGCCTATTTGTGGCCTTTCCTGCGCCGGATCATTGTCAATGCTCTTCTTAAATGTTGCGTGACGGCCTAAAATTGAAAGGCTGACATGATCGTCCCCGTGCCTGTCCCCCTGGACCGGCACATCCGGCCATTGGCCGGGCGGGGCGCGCTTGAGCTGGCATTCCCTACGCAATTGGATCGACCGATGATTCCGTTGAACCCCCTTGGACGCTTTTTGCGTCCGGGCCTGCTGTTTGCGTTGTCCGTGTTCCTCACGGGCTGCAACTCGGCCATCCTCAACCCCAAGGGCCAGATCGGCCACGATGAGAAGACGCTGCTGATCACGGCTACCGTGCTGATGCTGCTGGTCGTCGTGCCGGTCATCATCATGACCCTGACCTTCGCGTGGAAGTACCGTGCGACCAACACCAAGGCCCGCTATGAGCCGAAGTGGTCGCACTCCACCGCGATCGAAGTGGTGGTGTGGTCGATCCCGTGCATGATCGTGCTGGTGCTGGCCGTGCTGACCTGGCGTTCCTCGCACGCCCTGGACCCGTACCGTCCGCTGGACTCGGACAAGAAGCCGGTGGTGATCGAAGCCATCTCGCTGGACTGGAAGTGGCTCTTCATCTACCCCGAAGAGAACATCGCCACGGTCAACGAGATCACCTTCCCGGTCGATACCCCGCTGAACTTCAAGATCACGTCCGATTCGGTGATGAATGCGTTCTTCATCCCGCACCTGGGCAGCATGATCTACTCAATGACGGCCATGGAGACCAAACTCCACCTGATCGCCAACGAGACCGGTGAGTTCCCGGGCATGTCCTCGCACTACAGCGGCGCGGGCTTCAGCAAGATGCACTTCACTGCCCATTCGGTCAGCGAGGAGCAGTACCAGCAGTGGCTGGCCAAGGTCCGCGGCACTGCGGCGACCCTGGACAAGACCGCCTTCAATGCGCTGGTGGCCGAGAAGAACCACGACTGGCACCCGGTGACCTAT
>Ga0213827_1001709_pt1 | contig 12233 bp, 4 predicted proteins | sample MC6MC0898MG_FD_180669 | JGI IMG/M metagenome (GOLD analysis project Ga0213827, IMG submission 180669) | Enriched soil aggregate microbial communities from Iowa State University, Ames, United States - MC6-MC0898-MG | ecosystem: Environmental > Terrestrial > Soil > Unclassified | place: USA: Iowa...
ATATCCTGTATACCGATGGCGGCAGGGTGCGCACCAACAGCACCTTCACCGACAACGAGGGCAACTGGAGCTGGACGCCTTGGCAGAATCTGGATGACGGCTACTGGACATTCCAGGTGCAGGTTGAGGGCGCACCGAGCTGGAGCCAGAGCTTCGCGATTACCATTGATACCTCGGCTGATACGGCAAGCAGTGATGATGCGTTCAGCAACGGGTTTACGTCATCGAGTTTTGGCGATCTGTTGTCGGTTGTTGATAGTGACGTTTTGATTGATAACGGTAAAACGCAGTACATGCTGGACATCGACGCCAATAACGAGGTGCAGCTTCAAGATATCCTCCCAGCAGAGAGCGAAATCAGTGAATGGCAGCATCTGCAGGGAACCGTGACGGTCGCGGGCGTGGAGTATGAGGTTTACAGCCACGGCGATGACGCGGAACTGCTGGTGCAGCAGGGGGTAAAAACCGAGCTGATTTAATCCGCATCATCACCGTTAAGAAATACCGGGCCGCTCCGAAAGGAGCGGTCTTTTTTTTTGCGGCGAGTGTGAATTTCACATCAGAATTAACAAATTAAGTGCTGTGCCTCATTCACCTGGCAACCGGCTTTAAGACGGTTCTTGTCAGCTTAAATTACGCCTTCCATTAACTTAGCCGCCTTACTCTTTTCTGCTGCGCCCCGTTTGTGCAGCGGAGAGCCTACATCTTTCTCTTAACTTTCATCAGGAAGTTTAAATATGGACATTCAGGCCGCCACCGGCACCACTTACGTACAAAGGGATACCGCGCGCCCTACCATCAGCGGCAAGGCGGAGAGCGAAAAAGACAAGATTGGCTCCGTTGCCCAGTTCTGGGTCGGCGGACAGTTCTATTCCGTGCCGATTGATCCGGCCACCGGCAGCTATACCTGGACCGCACCCGCCGACATCCCCGACGGCAATTACAGCGTCTCGATTACCGTTAAAGACCGCGCCGGCAACGTCGGTCAGCCGCTGCTTTTCACCCTGCAGATTGACACCACGCCACCCGAGCCGCCTGAGCTGCTCGTTCTTTTTGACGACCAGGGCCCGATTACCGGGAGCTTTGATGCCGGCAAAACCACCGATGACCGCCGCCCGACCCTCACCGGCCTGGCGCAGAAAGGCACCACCGTCTACCTGAAGGACGAGAGCGGTAACATCATCGGCAGCGCGAAAGCCGACAGCGTTAGCGGAAAGTGGGTGATGGAGCCGACCCAGGACCTGAAAGACGGCGTCAACAACCTGACGCTGACCGCTGAAGAGACCTTCGCCGGCAAGGTGCGTACCGGCGCAGAATCGGCACCCTTCACGATTGTGATTGCCGACGACGTTCCGGTGCTGCCGCCGAACACCATCACCATTACCGAGGCCATCGACGACGCTGGCGCCTTCACCGGTAAGCTCGCCAGCGGCGCACTTACAGATGACACCACCCCGACCCTGCGCGGCGACGTATCAGCCGGCAGCAGCGTCACGGTTTATTACCGCCTGGTGGGGAGTGACACCTGGGCCGGCAGCGCCGTCGCCACCGTCAGTGGCCAGGCGTGGACGTGGACGCCGGGCAGCGCGCTGCCCACCGGCGAGTATGAGTTCCAGGCCAGCACCGGCAGCTACAGCAGCACGCTGTTTAAGCTGGACATCGCCAGCCCGGCCGAAATCACCTTGCGCACCCGCATAGAAGCCGTGATTGATGACGAAGGCCCTGTCACGGGCCCGCTGCAGAGCGGTGCCATGACTGACGACGCCTCACCCACCTTCCAGGGCCGCGCAGAAGCTAATAGCCAAGTTATCATTCGCTACACGCCGAGCGGTGGCGACGCTGCCAGCGTGACCGTCAGCGCCGACGACACTGGCCGCTGGAGCTGGACGCATCCTACCGATCTGGCCGTGGGTCAGTGGGCCTTTGACGTGAAAGCCAAGGACCAGACAACGTGGAGTGAGAGCTTTACCCTGATCATCCATCCGGACGCGGACCGCGACGCAAAGATCGACAGCGCATACGATAACGCCGGGCCAAAAACTGGCATTTTGGCCAGCGGTGCCAACACCGATGACAACACCCCGACCCTGAACGGCAGCGGTCCGGCCAGCAGCGTGATCGCACTGCGTTACAAGCTGGGTAATGGCCAATACACCCTCATCAATGTAAACGTCGATGCCAGTGGCAACTGGACGTGGACTGCGCCGACACTGGCGAAAGGCAGCTGGACCTTTGAGGTGCAGAAGGCCGGCCAGAGCGACTGGAGCAGCTTCACGCTAACCATCGATCCTAACCTGGATCGCAACGCCACCATCGACAGCGCGCTGGATAACGCGGGCCCGGTGACCGGCAGCCTGAGCAGCGGCGAGTCCACCGATGACACCACCCCAACCCTGCACGGCAGCGGCCCGGCCAGCAGCACCATTACGCTGCGCTACAAGCTCGGCAGCGGCAGCTACGCCTCCACCACGGTGAGCGTGGACGGCAACGGCAAGTGGACGTGGACGCCGGATACGCTGACAAAAGGCAGCTGGACCTTTGAGGTGCAGAAAGCCGGGCAGAACGACTGGAGCAGCTTCACGCTGACCATCGATCCGGACCTCGATCGCTACCCGACCATCGACAGCGCGCTGGATAATGAGGGCCCGGTGACCGACACGCTGCGCAGCGGCGACACCACCGACGACAGCACGCCGACCCTGCGCGGCTCCGGCGTGGCCAACAGCGTCATCACCCTGCGCTATAAGCTCGACAGCGGCAGCTACGCCAGCACCACAGTAAACGTGGACGGCAGCGGCAAGTGGACGTGGACGCCGGATACGCTGGCCAGCGGCAGCTGGACCTTTGAGGTGCAGAAGGCCGGTCAGAGCGGCTGGAGCAGCTTCACGCTGACCATCGACCCGACCGTGGACCACGATGCCGTGATCACCAGCGCCTGGGATGATTTCGGCGCCGTGACCGGCACCATTGCCAACGGCGGGATCACCGACGACAGCACCCCGACGCTGCGCGGCACCGGCCCGGCCAACAGCACCCTCACGCTGAAGTACAGCAACGGCGACGGCAGCGTCGGCGTCACGATTAAAGTCGACTCCAGCGGTAACTGGACGTGGACCGCGCCAGAGCTGGAGGAGGGACACTGGACCTTTGAGGTGAAGAAGACTGGCCAGGAAAGCGCGAGCCGCTACGAGCTGACCATTGATGCCAACGCGGACCGCAACGCCAGCATCGACAGCGCATTCGACAACGTCGGTCCGGTGACCGGCAGCCTGAGCAGCGGCGCGACCACCGATGACACCACGCCAACCCTGCGCGGTACCGGCCCGGCCAACAGCGTTATCACCCTGCGCTACAAGCTCGGCAACGGTGGCTACACCCTCGATAGCGCGAGCGTGGATGCAGACGGCAACTGGTCATGGACGCCGAAAACGCTGGCGAAGGGCAACTGGACCTTTGAGGTGCAGAAAGCCAGCCAGAACGACTGGAGCAGCTTCACACTGACCATTGATCCAACCGTGGATCGCAATGCGACTATTGACTACGCCTATGATAATTTTGGTGATGTGAAAGGCATGATCGCGCGAGGTGGTATCACCGATGACGCCACCCCAACCCTTTCCGGTACCGGCCCGGCCAACAGCCTGATCTCCTTACGTTATAAGCTCGGCAGCGGCACCTACACTACGACCAGCGTCAGCGTCGATGCCAACGGCAACTGGAGCTGGACGCCGGATGCGCTGGCGAAGGGCAGCTGGACTTTTGAGGTGCAGAGGGCCGGTCAGAGCGACTGGAAAAGCTTCCAGCTCACTATCGAACCTACCGCCGACCGCAAGCCGATCATTGAAAGCGCATGGGATGACTTCGGTCCCACCACCGGCCTTATTGCCAATGGCGGCACCACCGATGACAGTACGCCGACCCTGCGCGGCACCGGCGCGGCGAACAGCACGATATTGCTGCGCTATTTCTGCCTGGCCACCATGTATGAAGACACCATCAAAGTTGACGCCAGCGGTAACTGGACATGGACTGCGCCAGAGCTCATTGACGGCCTGTGGACCTTTGAGGTGAAAAAACAGGGGGATTACAAATGGAACAGTTATGAGCTGACCGTTGATTCCAACGCGGACCGTGACGCCACCATCGACAGCGCGTTCGACAACGCGGGTCCGGTGACCGGCAGCCTTGCGAGCGGCGCCACCACCGATGACACCACGCCAACTCTGCGCGGCAGCGGCCCGGCTAACAGCGTCATCACGCTGCGCTATAAGCTCGGTAACGACAGCTACGCCTCCACCACCGTAAACGTGGACGGCAGCGGCAAATGGACGTGGACGTCGTCCGCGCTGGCGAAAGGCAGCTGGACCTTTGAGGTGCAGAAAGCTGGCCAGAGCGACTGGAGCCGCTTCCAGCTGACCATCGATCCGACGCTGGATATGCAGCCTACCATTGACGATGCCTTGGATAATTTTGGCGCGGTCACCGGCAGCCTGAAGAACGGTGATACCACCGACGACAGCACGCCTACCCTGCGCGGACGTGGCGTGGCCGGCACCATCATCCACATCGAGAGATGCCTCTCGGGTATGCAGTGGGCGAGCGTGGGCAGCACCGTGGTGAAAGCCGACGGCACCTGGGATTGGACCTCACCGGCGCTGAGTAGCAGCAATACGTGGAACTTCCAGGCCCGCGCGCAGACCGGCGATCATTACAGCGCGTGGAGCGACAAATTCGTAGTGGAATACGTCGCGGCAGCGCCTGGCGCGCCTGTCATCACCGATGCGTTTGACAATTTTGGTGCTGAAACCGGCAGCCTCGCCAGCGGTGATACCACCGATGACCAGACGCCGACCCTGCGCGGCACCGCGCTGGCAAACAGCGTGGTGATGATCCGTGCACAGCATGCGGCGGGTGAGAAAATCTACAGCGTGCAGGCGAGTGCGGATGGTAACTGGAGCTGGACGCCGGAAAAGGCGCTGGCGAAGGGGGACTGGGATTTCCAGGTAAAAAAATCTGGCGCGGAAAGCTGGGGTCAAACATTCGAATTAAATTTGGATAGAGGCCCTATTAAAAGTTCAATAATTGATTTTGAGAGATTTAATGCGGGTGATGTTGAACCTGATTATCAATATTGGTTTGAGGATAACTTTGATTTCAAACTCTACAATATTGTTGGGCAACATGAATTCACCCGTGTTGTTGACACGCCAGATAATGCGCCTGACATTCTTGGAGATAAAGCGTTTATTATAGGAGATGCTACTCAAGCCTACTTAGGATACTATACAACAAACGAATTATATCTTCCGTTCGATAATTTCAAATGTGATATTTGGAACGGAGGAGGTCAAGACGTTTATTTAAAATTTTACTATCAATCATATAAACACTCGGGTAACCCGCGGGAATTTTCAGTTACCATAAAAGCGGGGGAAGTTTGGTCGCTGAATGTGCAAGACTATATTGCAGATAAATCTCTACAGCCTGAATTATATTTGATACATTTTGATTTTGGGTATAATAAGCGAAATCTTTATATAGATAATTTAACTATTGAATACAGCCCTAAAGCATTCATACCTTTAGCGGATGAAGTAGAAAATATCGTACACTTCCTTGACGGCGTCGACGCATTAACCGAGCACGCCATCATCGGCAGTGAAAAGCAGGTGGATACTTTGCAATTAACCGGCAAAGATCAGCTGCTCGATTTATCTCAGCATAAAGCAGAGATTCAGTCGGTGGAGATCTTTGATATTCGCGGCAGTGGTGATAATACGCTGATAATCGATCTGGATGCGCTGCTGCATTACGGCGAAAAAGATCTGTTTATCGAAGACGGTAAAACCCAGCTGATGGTGAATGGCGATGCCGGTGATGTGGTGCAGCTGAAAGATATTCTGCCGCAAGGCAGCGATATCAGCGAATGGCAGCATCAGCAGGGCACGGTGACGGTCGCGGGCGTGGAGTATGAGGTGTACAGCCACGGCGATGACGCGGAACTGCTGGTGCAGCAGGGGGTGAAAACCGAGCTGATTTAACGGTTAGATCCTTCATTATCTGTCTGGAAAGCCACAGAAGTTCGGTGGCTTTTTTTTTGCCGTTTACCCACTCAAAACCTTCGGGCATCGCGCCCCTTGCCACCCGGCATCATCCCATCGCCTGCGTCGTCAAACCATAAGCCTGCATCGCGCCGGGCTGCGGCATCCACGGCGTGCCGCGCACCATTATGGTGGGCGCATCCACCTGCTGCAGACCCAAGGTTTTCAACCATGCCGCCAGCGGTAACGCGGCGTCGGTATCGATGCGCACAAACTCGCCGCGCAGCGTCTGCATCAGGGCGGCAATCAAGGTTTGCGCGCTCGCCAGATTCAACGCAATCACCGGGCCAATCGACCAGCCGTGACCAAACCGGCGCAGGCTGGCAAAGCCCTGCACGTGCTGCTGCGCATCCAGCAATATCCGGGTGTGTGCATCGGCAATCAGGTGGGTGATTAACGCGGGGCGCCACAGGCCGTGCGCCTGGTGATCGAAGGCGGTTAACTGTTGTGCCTCTGCGGGCAACGCGGGACGCAGCGTGAAACCGGCTGGCATAGTCAACACCGGCACCGCCGCCAGCACGCGCGTTTGATGCTGCAAAATCTGGCCCGTCACCTTAAAGCCGAGTTTTTGATACAGCGGTTTGCCGCTCTCGGTGGCATGCAGCCGCAGCCGGTAATCAGGGAATTGTTCCAGCAGCGCCAGCATTAATTGCTTGCCAATGCCCTGCCCTTGCCAGCGTGGGCTGACGATGACGAGTCCGATGGTGGCAGCCTGCTCGCCCCAGCGAAACCCCAGTGCGCTGCCGGCGAAGTCACCCTGATGTTCAGCCACCATGCCTGCGCCGAACGTCAGCGCCTGCTGCCAGTCTTCGTGGCGATGCGGCCATTGCAATTGCTGCGTGAGGGCAACTCCAGGTTCGATGTCGTGTGGCGTCATAGCGCGTAGGCTAATCATATTTTCTCCCAGATGTAAGGGGTGGTTTTTTTCAGCATCTCACTTTTGAAAGGTAAATGAAGCGGCAACAGTGTTTCAGCATGCTTATCGCTTGCGGGGAGAAATCAGGCGGTTTTAATCCCGCATTCTTCGACCCATTTATCATAATCAGGCTGCTCTGAATAAGTAGCCCATTTGCTTCTCTTGCTGTTTAAATCAAATTTGAAAATAAAAATATTTATGGGGCCATACCATCACGGATTCACCCACCTCATTTCTGCCTTTCAGACGGTTCTCGTCAGCACAATTTCCGCCTTCAGTTACTTTTCCTATTCGGCTCTCTATTTCTTTTTCTCGCTGTGCCGCCGAACGCGCCCTTAAGCCTTTTATTTTTAATTATTGAAACCAGGATGTTTGATTATGAAAACGCAAGCCTACATAGGCACCCGATACCTTCAGCGGGATAGCAACCTTCCGACCTTTTCAGGTACGGCAACCGACGAAATTGGCAAGATCGGTTCCGTTGCCCAAATTTGCGTTGGCGGCGAATATTATCAAGTACCAATCGACCCCGTCACCGGCAAATATTTCTGGAACGCCACCATTCCTCTGCCCGACGGTGACTATAGCGTGTCTGTTGTCGTCGTAGACCGCGCCGGCAACGCGGGCAGGCCCGCTCTCTATACACTTCGCGTTGATACCACGCCGCCGGATGCGCCGGACCTGATTAACCTCTATGACAATCAGGGTGTGGCAACCGGCAGCTTCGATGGGGACGCTGCCACAGACGATAAGCGCCCAACGCTGACCGGGCTGGCGCAGAAAGGCGCCATCGTGTACTTGCGCGACGTAAATGGCAACACGATCGGTAGCGCCAAGGCCGACGCAGTCACCGGTAAGTGGGTGCTTGAGCCAGAGATCGACTTAAAGAACGGCGCCAACAACCTGACGCTGGTCACCGCCGAAACATTTGCTAATCAAACGCGCGAGAGCGCGCCCTCTGCGCCCTTTACCGTCGTTATCGGCGTGGGCGGAAGCAGCCTGCAGCAGGGCGTTGTAAATGCTCATGACGCTGACTCCTCCGCGCGCGAAACCAACATTCAGGCCTATCAATTCACTGAATACGCACAGCGCGACACGTCGCTACCCACCCTTAGTGGCAGTGACTCAACAGAAATTGGCAAAGCTGGCTCCATCGCGCGATTCTCCATCGGCGGCGAGTACTACGAAGTCCCCGTTGACCCGGCTACCGGCAAATACGCCTGGACCGCAAATGTGCCGATGCCCGACGGCGAATACAGCGTATGGATTACCGTTAAGGACCGCGCCGGCAATATCAGCAAGCCGAAGCTCTTCACTCTCGTCATCGACACCACGCCACCCGAGGCACCCGAACTTCTGAATCTTTACGACGACCAGGGCCTAAAAATCGGCAGCTTCGATTCGGGTGCTACCCTCGATGACAAACGCCCGACATTCACCGGCGTCGCTCAGGAAGGCACCACGATTTATCTGCGCGATGCCAGCGGCAGCATCATCGGCAGTACGGTAGCGGATAAAGTCACCGGCAAGTGGGTGCTCATACCGACGGTAGATTTGAATGAGGGCATTAATAACCTGTCGTTGGTTGCCGAGGAGATGTTTGCCAAACGTATACGTCAGGGGGCATCTTCAGCTCCGTTCACGGTGATTATCGATACGATTGCGCTGGCCCCGATGATCGTAAAAGGCGTGGATGATACAAAGGGCACGATTGCTGATGGAGGCAAAACCACTGACACTACACCGACGCTAGAAGGCACGGGTGAACCCGGTAGTAACGTTTATGTGGAATACCGGGACAGTAACGGTAACTGGAGGATCAGTTCGACACCCGTTACGGTTAATGCTTCGGGTGCCTGGTCATGGACGGCCCCTGCCTTAGCACCGGGTAAAAACTGGGAGTTCCGAAGCAAAATTATTGATATTGCCGGAAATATCAGTTCGTATTCGACGTCCTTTAACGTCACTATTGAGCAAAAATTCTCCAGCGGTTATGAAGGATTCGACAATCAGAGCGCGATGATACACACCAATTACCCAGGACACACCTTCAAATCAGGCTTGCACGTTGTGGGACAGGCTGGATACGCTGATCATGCGCACGTGAGTGATTACTACTCACAATTTGGTTTCAGTGTCAGAGAGGCATTTGAATGGGGCAAAGGCTCAGTCACCCAGAATATCAAAAACAACAGTAATTTGAAATTTACATTACCTGCATTAACTAACAAGCTCAGTTTTTCTCTAGGTATGGTGGATGGCTGGGTAATTATTAAGACCTATGATGCAGCGGGTCAGGTAATCGAGAGCAGACAATTTTATGGTGATATCGATATCGTCAGAAAAGACTTTTACTTTCAGTCAACGAGTGGCATTGCTGGTTTCAGTATACAAGGCATCGATGAAATCAATGGTATGGTGATTGATTCAGTAAGATGGGGTGATGCAAGTATATTTAACTCAAATAGTTACGCTCAAGTCGACGATATTACTGACATTAACACCATTTCATCAAATTCGGTTCAAAGCAAAGAACAGATCAGCGATCATATCTTAATGACTGAAATCGGAGGAACTCAGACGCTGATAATGACCGGCGCCAACCAAACGCTAACCTTGAATGAATTAGCCCCTAAACTAACTTCGATAGATGTTATTGATATTAGTGGCATAGGTAATAATACGCTGAATGTTTCGGTTGAGGATATTTTGGCTTACGGTAATACGGGTTTATTTGTTAACAATGACAAACTCCAATTGCTGGTTCAGGGTAATGAAGACGATATCGTGAAACTCATACCTGCAAATGCGGCAGGAAAAGTATGGATACAGCAACCCGGAATCCTAATCATATCTGGGATTGAATACAGGGTATTTAGCAACGGCGATGCTGAGTTAATGGTCCAGATGGGTGTAAAAGTCGAAATGCCTATCGCAACACTAACCTCTGACGATCAAGGAACCTTGCAACCGGGAATTCAAGAAACAGGCCTGGCAGATATTCACCTCCATGAAGTATTGTCACAGAGTGAAATGAATTTGTTGCTGACGGATGAAAAATCGCAATCAGTCGCAAATGAAGAAGATGAGAGCAATGTTGAACTTACTGATTACTCTAAAGAAGTTATAACAAACGAGGTTTGGCAACAGCATTGCGTTAATATCAATGCTGAAGGTCCGCAAACTCAGGACTTCACACTTTACCGTTCTGAAACCGAATTAGCGCTCGACCAGGCAATGACATTCAATCAACTCTGATTTTTGCATTCCTTAATTTACAGGCCACGTCATATTATGACGTGGCCTGTTTATTTTATCTGCTATTAAAGACCTGTGTTGATTCCCAAACCTTTTCCTGCGTTTACTGACTAAAAGATATCATCACCTGCATTTCGGCGATAATCAGATTTGGAAGTCGATGGCCGGTTCCTTTTCGGTTTCGTAGGAGAGCGCCTGCCGCTTGATCTCCTCCAGCGACAGGTTGGCATTACAGAGTTCGAGGAACTGCCAAACGTAATTGCGTTGCAGCTGGCCGCGCTTCAGGCCGAGCCACACGGTATTGGCATCGAACAGATGATGAGTGTCGATCTTTACCAGATCTTCCCCTTCGTAAATATCACACGCCTGGTCGGCGAGAATCCCCACGCCAAGACCGAGTTCCACGTAGGTTTTCACCACGTCAGAATCCTGCGCGCTGAGCACGATATCCGGACGCAGACCAGCGGCCTGGAATGCCCGATCCACCCGCGAACGGCCGGTGATGCCCTGACGATAAGTGATTAACGGATAACGGCTCAGACTGGCGAGCGTAATGGGCTGCTGCTGTAGGAGTTCATGATCGTGCGGCACCAGCAGCGAGTGATGCCAGCTGAACCACGGGAATGCGGCAAGACTGCTGTTGTTCACTAGCTGCTCGGAGGCGATACCGATATCGGCTTCACCGGCCAGCAGCATGGCGACGATCTCCTGCGGCGATCCCTGATTCAGCTCAAGGCGCACGTTGGGATAGAGTTGGCGAAACGCTTTGATCACGCGCGGCAGGCTGTAACGCGCCTGGGTGTGCGTGGTGGCGATGGTCAGCACGCCGCTGGTTTCATTGGTAAACACATCCGCTAAGCGGCGTACTTTGCCCGCTTCATCAAGGATGCGCTCAGCAATGGTCAACAGCGCCTTGCCCGGTTCGGTCATGCCTAACAGTCGCTTGCCACGACGAATAAAGATTTCCACGCCCAGTTCATCTTCCAGATCGCGAATATGGCGGCTGACTCCGGATTGGGAGGTAAACAGCGTATTCGCCACTTCGGTCAGGTTGAACTCGCAACGGGCCGCTTCACGTATAATTTTAAGTTGCTGGAAATTCACACCCTTTTCTCCTGATTCCTGCCCCTGTTTCGTCCATGTTATGAAGTTGGTGTCATCGCAACAAATAATAAAAAACGGTGTGTTATGCGGAATAGTAATAAGGGAGAGATTTGAAGGACGCCCTCACCCCAACCCTCTCCCGCAAGCGGGCGAGAGAGTTGATCGAGCGGTTGGTTGGTGAGGTGATTTATTTGGCTATTATAGGCGGGATCGGTCCCCTCTCCCATTGATGGGAGAGGGTTAGGGTGAGGGAAAAAGTGCGCTTAACTCATCCCACCAGCATCAATTCACGGTCCTCCACCGCTGGCTTATTCAGCAGCGACAGCAGAATATTCTTGACGGCCTGCGCCGATGGCGACAGCGGCAGACGCGCCGAGATGTTCAGCGACAGCGGCAGATTGAGTGACGGGCTGTTAATGCGCGCCATCCACGCATGGGTTGAACTCACCAGCGCCCGCGCTGCAGATTCTGGCAGCACCGTCACGCCCATGCCGCTGGACACCGCCGCAGTCAGCGTCGAAATGGATTCGATTTCGCCAATAATGCGCGCGCTCAGACGGCGCAGCGAGAACGCTTCATCGACACGTTTACGCACCGCGCTGTAATCACGTGGCAGGAACAGGCTCATCTGCGCCACATCGGCCAGATCGACCGTCGCACCCGGGCACGCCGTTGCGCCCACCAGATAGAGCTCTTCTTTCATTAAGGGAATGCTGTTGATGCCCGCCGTTGGCGCGCGGTCGTACAGCACCGCCATATCCAGCTGGCCGTTCATCACTTTTTCATTGAGCGAGGTGCCGCTGTTTTCATGCAGATACACCAGCACATCCGGGAACTGCTCACGCACCGTGTGC
>Ga0213827_1001717_pt1 | contig 12180 bp, 10 predicted proteins | sample MC6MC0898MG_FD_180669 | JGI IMG/M metagenome (GOLD analysis project Ga0213827, IMG submission 180669) | Enriched soil aggregate microbial communities from Iowa State University, Ames, United States - MC6-MC0898-MG | ecosystem: Environmental > Terrestrial > Soil > Unclassified | place: USA: Iowa...
CATTCCAGCATGAGCGCCACCGAGAAGCCCATCAGCCCCCTGTCGTCCCTGATCTTCGCCTCGCGCTGGCTGCAGCTGCCGCTGTACCTGGGCCTGATCCTGGCGCAGTGCGTGTATGTGTTCCTGTTCGGCAAGGAGCTGTGGCACCTGCTGCACAAGGCCAACAGCATGGGCGAGCAGGAAATCATGCTGCTGGTGCTGGGGCTGATCGACGTGGTGATGATCTCCAATCTGCTGGTGATGGTGATCGTGGGCGGCTATGAGACCTTCGTTTCGCGCCTGCGCCTGGAAAACCACCCCGACCAGCCGGAGTGGCTCAGCCACGTCAATGCCAGCGTGCTCAAGGTGAAGCTGGCGCTGTCGATCATCGGCATCTCCTCGATCCACCTGCTGAAGACGTTCATCGCCGCCGGCAGCCTGGACAGCCTTCCCTCCTGCAACAGCGATGTCTACATCCAGGCCGTGGCGACCGCTGTCGCGGCCGCCGGCCCGACCGCCGCCGCTGCCTTCAAGTGCACCGCCTTCACCTCCACCGGGGTGATGTGGCAGACCATCATCCATGCCGCCTTCATCCTGTCGGCGATCGGTATCGCCTACACCGACAAGCTGATGAGCGGTACGCCCAGCAAGACGCTGTCGCACTGACGCTTGCCCGGCGGCGCCGGCATCGGTCACGATGCCGGCCTGCCCTCGCCGCCCGGCCCCAGGCCGGGCGCGGTGGTGCTAGATTGCACACCTGCAGTACTGCCGTGGACGCCGGGAAACGTCCATGGGCCTCGGCCAGCCTGACCGCATCGGGCCTTACGTATCGTCGTCTTCAAAGGGGAGTTGGATGTCGCACGTCAACACGATCGCCAAGGCGCGCCTGCTTGCGCCGCTGACCTTGCTGGTGGCCCTGGCCGCCTGCTCGGGCAAGGACGAAACGGCTCCGGCCGCACCCGCCACACCGGCCGCAACGCCCGCCGCCGCACCGGTCGCCGCACCGGCGGTGTCGGCCAAGGTCCAGTCGATGGGCACCGAGGAACTGCGCGACCTGGCCAGCAAGGCGCTGCGCGAGAACCGCATGTACGCCCCGGCCGGCGACAACGCCATCGAGTACTACCTGGCGCTGCGCGACAAGACCCCCGATGACGCCTCGGTCAAGAGCGCGCTCACCGACCTGCTGCCCTACACCCTGATCGCCGCCGAGCAGAGCCTGAGCCGCGAGGACTTCGCCGAGTCGCAGCGCCTGGTCGCGCTGATCGAGAAGGTGGACGCCACCGCGCCGGCACTGCCGCGCCTGAAGCAGGGCATCACCGGCGGCATGCAGACCGCCCTCAAGCGCACCCAGGAAGAGACCGACAAGGTCAAGAAGGACGCCGAGAACCGCACCAAGCAGCTGGCCGACCAGCAGCGCCAGGCCCAGCAGCAGGCCACCGAAGCCGAAGCGGCACGCGCCATCGCCGCCCAGCAGGATGCCGCCCGCCGGGATGGCGAGCGCCAGGATGCCGAACGCCAGGCCGCGACCCGTCGCGAGGCCGAACAGCGCCAGCAGGCCGCCGCTGCCCAGCAGGCTGCCGCCGCACGCCAGGCCGCCGCACCGGCGGCCGCGGCGCCGAGCCTGCGCCCGGTCAGCACCCCGGCCCCGCGCTACCCGGCCGAAGCGCTGCGTTCGGGCACCTCCGGCGAAGTGCTGGTGGAGATCACCGTCGGCACCGACGGCTCGGTCACCAACGCCCGCGTGCTGCGCGCGACGCCGTCGCGCGTGTTCGACCGCGAGGCGCTCAACGCGGTCAAGCGCTGGAAGTTCGAACCGGTTGGCGCCCCGGTGACCACCCGCCGCACCCTGGCCTTCGCGCCGGGCGGTTGATCGCCGCAGCATTGCCGTCATGGGAAGGCCCGGAGCGATCCGGGCCTTTTCTTTTCAGCGGTCGGCGTCGACCAGGTCGCGCAGGGCGGGATCGCGCGGGACGAGGATCTCGAACAGGCCCAGCGCATGCAGCCCCGGCAGCAATGCGCGCAGGTCGGACGCGGCGCTGGCGCGTGCATCCGCGCTGGCAGCGGGGTCCTGCAGTACCCGGGCATTGGCAAGGAACGCGCCCACGCTGCCTTTGCGCACGATGATGCCGTCGCGGTGCACGTGGTCCTGGTGGTCGGGGAGCAGGTCTTCGGGGCGCATGGTGGGCGACCTATGATCGGGAGGCGCTCCAGTGTCCGATCCTGGGGCCGGCCGTTCTGTCGTATAACTGCCAATTGATATGGCAAATCAGACATCCTCCGCCCTGATCGACCCCACGCTGGCCGACGCCGCCCACGGCCCGCTGCTGTTCGCTGCCAGCAACCACCCGGCGGTGGGCCCACGGCGCACACCGCGCCACCAGCACGCGCGTGGCCAGTTGATCGGTGCGCGCCAGGGCCTGTTGCAGATCGAGGCCGGCAGTGCGCACTGGCTGCTCCCGGCCGGCCACCTGGCCTGGATCCCGCCCGGCCTGCCGCACGCGTTGCTCGCCCCGCAGGGCTTTGATGGCTGGAGCCTGTACTTCAGTGCTGCGGCCAGCGCGCGCCTGCCGGCCGATCCCCGCGTCCTGTTTCCCGACGCGTTGCTGCAGGCGGCGATCACCCGCGCGCTGGCCTGGCGGCCTGCAGCGCTGGATGCTGCCCAGCAGCGCCTCGCCGAGGTGATCGTGGATGAGCTTGTCGCCAGCGCGCCCTTGCCGCTGGCACTGGCCCAGCCCCGTGACCGCCGCCTGCGACAGGTGGCACGGGCATTGGCGCAGCAGCCGCAGGACGGGCGCGAGGTGGAGGCGTGGGCCGCACGGATCGGTGTCTCCGCCCGCACGCTGGCGCGGCGCTGGCAGGCCGAGACGGGCATGGGGCTGGCGCAGTGGCGGCAGCGCCTGCGCGTGCTGCATGCGCTGCCACAGCTGCTGGCCGGCGACTCGGTGACGCGCACCGCGCTGGGCTTGGGCTACGACACGACGAGTGCGTTCATTGCCGTGTTCAAGCGCGAGATGGGGACGACACCGGCGCGGTACGTGCGCAGCCGGGGCGCGACGGCGTGATGTGGGGGCAGCCACGCGATGCGTGGCTGCAACGTCGACCGCAGGTCGCTGACGGGTCGACAACGCGTGGCGGATCCGCTCGGGGCGATGGCACTGTTGCCATCGCCCCGTTCGCTCAACCGGAGATCGCCAGGCGCTCCTGGTGGTAACGGCGCACCGCCGCGTACCACAGCACCGCTGCCAGGCCGAAGCCTGCCGCCAGGTACACGCCCCACATCTGCGCGCTGATCGCCTCGTGGCGGATGATCTTCAGCAGCATCTGGTTCTGCGCCAGGAACGGCACCGCAAACTGCCACAGCTCGCTCTTCAGCGGGTACACCATCAGCGCATAGCCGGGCAGCATCGGCAGCAGCATCAGCCAGGTCATGTGGCTCTGGGCTTCCTTCATGCTCTTGGCCGCCGCCGACAGGAAGGTCAGCAGGGAGGTGCCGATGAACAGCATCGGCAGCATGATCAACAGCATCTGCGCCATCGGCAGGAAGCCCATGTTGAGTTGCCGCCCGGCCCCGCTGCTGGAGAGCTGCGCGCTCAGCTTGAAGGCCAGCAGGGTGAGCAGCAGCGAGGCCATGCCGACCACGCAGGCGGCCACGATCTTGCCGCTGACGATCGCGCTGCGCGGTGCCGGGGTGGCCAGCAACGGTTCCAGCGACTGCCGCTCGCGCTCACCGGCGGTGGTATCCATGACCAGGTAGGCACCGCCGAGGAAGGAGGTGATGGTGAGCAGCACCGGCAGCAGGAAGGACAACACCTGGCCACGCTTGGCTTCGGCGGTGGCCAGGTCCTGCGTGGCCAGGTCCAGCGGCCGCGCGACCTGGGCGTCCACGCCACGGGCGAGCAGCCGCAGCGCGCCCACCTGCTGGTTGTAGCCGGCCAGGGCGGTCTGCAGGCGCATGCTGGGGATATCGGCAGCGCGGCGGGTGCTGTCCTTGACGATCTCCACCAGCGCCGGGCGGCCTTCCGCCCAGTCCTTGCCGAAGTCCGGGCTGATCCGCAGCGCGACGTCGATCTGCTGGTCGCGGATCGCCGCGGTCAGGTCCTTGGGCGCATCCACCGCGTTGAGCCCCTGCGCGGCCAGGAAGCGCACCAGGTTGGGGGCGTTTTCACGGCCGATGGTGGCGATCTCCAACGGCTTGTCGATCTGGGTCTTGACCCGGCTCTCGGCCAGCTTGCCCATGCCCAGGATCAGGATCGGGTACAGCAGCGGGCCCAGCAGCAGGGTCAGCGCGAGGGTGCGGCGGTCGCGGGAAAGGTCGCGCAGTTCCTTGCGCATGACAGTCAACAACGTGGCGAACGAACTCATGCGTGCAATCCTTCTTCCGAACCGATCACCTTGACGAAGGCATCCTCGAGATTGTCTTCCCCGGTCTGCGCGCGCAGCTCATCGGCGCTGCCGGCGGCCATCACCGTGCCGTGCGCGATGATCACGATGCGATCGCAGAGCGCGGCCACCTCCTGCATGATGTGGCTGGAGAAGATCACGCAGCGGCCCTCGTCGCGCAGGCCGCGCAGGAAGCCACGCAGCGCGCGCGTGGTCATCACGTCCAGCCCGTTGGTCGGCTCGTCGAGGATGACGTTGCGCGGGTCGTGCACCAGTGCGCGGGCGATCGCGGTCTTGGTGCGCTGGCCCTGCGAGAAGCCATCGGTCTGCCGGTCCAGGATGTCGTCCATGTCCAGCGCCTTGGACAGCACCCGGGTGCGCTCGCGGATCTGCGCCGCGCTCATGCCGTGCAGCTGGCCGAAGTAGGCGATGTTCTCGCGCGCGGTCAGGCGCTTGTACACGCCACGCGCGTCGGGCAGCACGCCGAGGCGGCGGCGTACGGCGACCGCGTCGGCGGCTGCATCGATGCCATCCACCAGCACCTTGCCCTGGTCCGGCGTCATCAGCGTGTACAGCATGCGCATGGTGGTGGTCTTGCCGGCGCCGTTGGGGCCGAGCAGGCCGGTGATCTGGCCATCCTCGGCATGGAAGCCCACGTTCTCCACCGCCTTGATCAGGCCGGTCTTGGTCTTGAAGGCTTTATGCAGGTTCTCGGCGACGATCATGGTGCCCATCCGTTGAACGAAGTGAAGGCCGGCACCGGGCTCAGTGAGTCCAGGCAGGTGGCGTCGAGCGACTTGGCGTCTGCCTTGTCCATGAACTGGCCGAGCAGGCGCGGCATGCAACCGGCGTTGAGGGTGCCGTGGCCCTGGCCCTTGGCGACCAGGTGACGGCCGTTGGGCAGGGTCTTGAGCACCTGCTCGGCGTAGCGCGGCGGAGTGACCGGGTCGAACTGGCCGGACAGCAGCAGTACCGGCAGGTCGCTCTTCAGCGGCGCGGTGAAGTCTTTCGGGCGCGTGCCGACGTTCCAGCCCGGGCACGCGGCGAAGAACATGCGCGCCACTTCCGGCCCAAGCAGGCGGTCACTGGTGGCCGGCTCCTGGTACCGGTCGGCATCCTCGGCGCAGATCACCGACCACTGCATGCCACGATTCATCTGCACGCCCAGCGAGCGGCCGGCCATTTTGCTCAGCGACGCAAGCGAGGCGTAGCGGCCGTGCGCGGCTTCATCGAGCACCACCGGCAGCAGCGAGGACAGCTCGGGCATGTACGAGAACATGAAGGCCAGGCCGGTGACCGAATCGGCAGTGAGCACGTCGCGCTTGGCCTCGGCGGTGCCCGGGTCGCGGTACTCCACCTCGACCGGAGCCTTGGCCAGCGCGGTCATCACGTTCTTGAGCTGGGTGCGCGTGTCCACCGGGAAGCGCTTGGCGCAGACCGGATCCTTGCGGCACTGTTCGGCCTGCAGGTCGATGGCCGCCTCGAAGGTATTGGCGAAATCACCGCCGACCACCACGTCGTTCGGGGCCACGCCATCGATCACCACCGCGCGGGTGTGCTGCGGGTAGTGCGCGGCGTACTGCTGGGCCACGCGCGTGCCGTAGGAGCCGCCGATCAGGTTGATCTTGTCCACGCCCAGTGCCGCACGGACCGTGTCGATGTCGGCGATGGCCTGGGTGGTGGTGTAGAAGCGCGTGTCGGCGCGATCGGCCAGCGATGCGGCGCACTGCCGCGCGAAGTCGGCGATCAGCTGGGTGGAGGGCGTGGCGGTGTCGTCCAGCGTCATTTCCTTGCCGTCGGCACCCACGCAGGTCAGCGGATTGGATTTACCCGTGCCGCGCTGGTCCACCAGGATGATGTCGCGCTGCTTGCGCACTTCGCGCAGGGCCAGGTTGATCACCGCGGCCACCTCGGTGGCCGCCTGCCCCGGCCCGCCGGCCAGGAAGAACACCGGGTCGTGCTTGCCCTCGCCTTCATTGCTGGTTTCCAGCCACGCGATGTTCAAGCCGATCTTGCGACCGTCCGGGGCGGCCGGGTTCTCGGCCACCTGCAGGGTGGTGCACTGGGCTTCGACGTTGTCGCTGGCCTGGGTGCTGGTCAGCGTGCACGGCTTGAACGTCAGGCGTCCGTACTGGCGTTGCGCCGCATCCGGCGCGGCCTCCGGGGTAGCCTGGCAGGCGGCCAGCAGCACCAAGGCTGCACCGGTCGCCAGGGGACGGCAGGAAACTCGCATGTTCGATCGCATCCTGGATTGAAGGGGTTCAGCATGCCATGACGACAGGGCAGGCTGGATGTGACCGATGCCATGCCGCGGCGTCGGCGGGCGGCGCAGCGATCAGGCGGCGGCCACTGGCGCGGCACTGACGGTGCGGTCGCGGCCGTCGGCCTTGGCCTGGTAAAGCGCGGCATCGGCGGCGGCCAGCAGCGCCGCGAGATCGTGCTGCCCCGATCCCACCGCCAGCCCGATGCTGGTGGTGACCTGCACCTGCGCCGTGCCCAGCTGCGCCGGATGCCGGCGCAGCTGGGCGTGGATCGTCGCGGCAAGCTCGACCGCCCGGGCATGCCCGGCGCCCGGCAGCAGGACGACGAACTCTTCGCCCCCGTAGCGACCGAGCAGGTGCTGCGGGCTGGACATGCAGCTCACCAGCACCTGCGCGACCTGCTGCAGGACGCGGTCGCCACACTGGTGGCCCCAGCGATCGTTGATCTGCTTGAAGTGATCCACGTCCAGCAGCAACAGCGCCATCGGTTGCTGCGCGCGGAGGCCGTGCTGCAGGTGCGCCTGGCCATCGGCCAGCACCGCGCTGCGATTGAGCAGCCCGGTCAGGCCATCGGTGCGCGCGGCGCGGCGCAGGTCCACCAGCATCCGCTCGACCAGCAGCAGGACCAGGGCGAAGCAGCGCGCCAGTTCCAGGAAGATCCCCGCCAGGTAGGTGGCGAACATCGGCGCGCCGGCCCGGAAGATGTCCTGCCCGGCACCCGGTGCCACCGGCAGCCACAGCCGCACCAGGTACACCCCGGCTTCGGCGGCGAAGATGGCAGCGGCAAGCCGGCAGCTGGTGCGCTGCGCCGGCGGTGCATGGCGGACCAGCAGCCAGGCCATCCAGCCGTTGACCAGGACCGCGAACAGGCTGGCCACGTTCAAGCGGATCGCCAGGTTCGGGAAGGGGACCACGAACACCACGATACCGGCGACATACACACCGGCCAGCAGGGCGGGCTGCCACGGTGGCAGCCGCCGCTCCAGGTGGCGGGCCACGCCATAGAGCATCAACACGGCCGACAGGGCGAGCACGGCGTTGCCGAAGATGACCAGGGGCACGACGGGCAACTGCGCGCGCAGCGCGACCGAGGTCAGGCTCAGCGCAAGCAGCCACAGGCTGGCCGTCCACAGGCGCAGTGCCGGCTGCCCGCGCAGCACCAGCAGCAGCAGCGAAAAGCCCAGTGCGATGCCCAGGCACAGCAGGTAGCCGAGCACGGCAACGGTGGGGAAATCCAATGACATGTCGCCTCGGGCGCCGGAGGGGCGGCCGCAGTTTACTGTGCGGCAAGGCGCGATGCCCGGGCGGGGAAGCCAGCCCCTGACGTACGCTCGGTGGCTACCTCAATGCGCGAAAGGAATCGTCATGCAGCCTGCCGCAGATCCCTCGCCGTGGACAGAACTGGTCCAGGCCCTGACCGCCAGCGGACTGGCGGACCAGGTGTGCAGTTCGCCGGCCGATGCCAGTTGGCGCCGGGATGGCGCGCTGCCCGACGATGCCCCCTCCGCAGCGCAGTTCGAGGCGCTGCTGCCGCAGGCCTACCGCACCTTCGTGGCAGCGCACGGCTATCCCCTGCTCGCCGTGCCCGCCGAACTGCACTATGGCTTCGCCTTCCTGCCGCCGCTGGCCGCACGCCAGGTGAGCACGCTGATCGCCGATGAGGAACGCGACTTCGCCGAGGTGCGCGCGGCGCGGCGCGCCGGCCAGTACACCTGGCGGTACGTGATGTTCGCCGGCTGGAACTTCGCCGATGGCGATGGCTGGGCGTTCGGGGTTGATCCGGAAGCCGAGGACGACGCCGAGCCGGTGGTGTGGCTGCTGGAAGGCGGCGTGGTAACGGAGGAAGTGGGCACGTTCCAGCAGTGGCTGGCCGAACGCGCCGCCGATGTGCGCCGCCGCGTGGGCGCGCTGGACGCCGATGCGCTGGCCGAGGCCGCCGCGTGGGAAGGCGACTACGCCGATGGCGCGCAGGACCTGGAAGGCTTCGACGGCTGAGCCTGTCCCCGCGCGTGGCGGTGCGTGGATCACGCGATCCAGGATCGCCTCTGCCCGCGCAGGATCAGGCATGAAGACATGCCACCGCTGGAACGGGCTCTGTCCAGCGCCGATAGCGAGGCCAGTCCCTGTGGGAATGATGCATGGCGAGGCTTTTGCAAAGGCAGCCATGCGGCATTGCGCCTGCACCGGCCGCCAGGGGACGGCACGACGCTCGCATGTTCGATCGCATCCTGGGTTGTAGGGTTCAGCTTGCCATGACGGTGCCCTGCGGCGGATGTGACTCAGGTACTGTCCATCGCCGCGCTGCGCAGCATGTCGTCTTCAGCCCGGATCCTTGATCGCCCCGGACACCGGACGGCCCTGCCTGCGGTGCGGAAATGTGAGCGGCCATCCAGTCGCGGATCTGGTGCCATCACAGTTCGCTCCATGGCACCGCTTTTTGGGAACGGATCACCTTGATCGCCCACCGGGCCGGTTCGATAGTCCCCGCTCCACCGTTTGGCCGTACCGCGCCCGCGGGCATGGCGGCCCCGCGGCGGAGACAACGCACTCCACACCAAGAGGACGACGATGAACAAGACGATCCTTGCACTCTCACTGCTGCTGACCGCGTCGGCCAGCCCCGCCGCACCGGCCAGCCCACCGGAGGCGCCCCGCGCCACCGTGCAGGAATGCCGCGCCTATTGGAACATCTCCCCCGCCGCCTCCAGCCAGCGCTGCGTGGTCCAGACCATCAGCCCCTTCGGTCCCGACGGTTGCACCGTCACGGCCAACTGCCCTTACAACGGGGGTTGGGTCACCAGTGGGATGACCGTCCACGACAAGTGGGAACTGGGCAAATTGAAGAACTGCTCGGGTCGGTTGGGCACCGACTGTTGAGGCTTGCGCCCGCCGCGGCCTCGCGGGTCGCGGCGGGTATGCGTCACCGCTACTCGCCAATGGTTGTGCGAAGGGCGGCACGCAGCTGTTTTGATGCCAGCGCGCCTCCGGGCTAGGCGGCCCTGCCCGTGTCACGTGGCTCGGAGGCGCAACCCTTTCTGCGTTTCCGGAAGCAGCACGCGCATCACTTCGCTGAGGTGCGCGCTCTTATGGTGAGTCGGTCGCCTGGTCGCGACGGCGTTATCGAGGGTGATTCCGTCCGGCGCCATCGGCCATGCATCTTTTTGACCTCGCCACGAGTGTGACCTGCGCTTCTCTGGGCGGAAACCTCGCGCTTTCCACGCTTCGCCTTGCCGAAAGATCACATTTCACATCTCCAGAGGAGCGCAGGAAATGGTGGTTTGCGGTCGACCCGGAGGGCGATACGGAAAATTGAATCTTCATGGCGGACGCCGCATCATCACCACTGAGGGCCTTCAACGTTGCATTGAGTGGCTTGGGTGCAGGTCGTGGGGAGCCCATAACATCCCGAAGGAAAATTGAAGGGCCACTCCCCCAAGATGCCCTCCCGGTATGCTTTTCGATGTAAATGGCATCAGCATGAAGGCGTGCCGCAACGCCCGTTTCAACGGAGACCTCCCAGCGGGCATGCACACTCTTGGCCTCGGAAACAGCGCCACATCCCGGCACATACAGATGACAGTAGTAATTTGCCATCACATTCGCCTGCTTCCTGGAGATTCCGTCATTCAGATCGACGCCCCCCCAGGTCATTGGAAACGTCCTCGGCCTGTGTCAACGTTTTGAGCCAACGTTGAAAAGGTGAAGGACAAAAGGGCGGTGGACGCCATGACCTTGATGGTGCTCATCCAACACTCCACCGCTCGAAATGAGGAAGGGTTTCAAGTTACCTGCCCTTCGTCGCGCGTGTCCAGAAAGCAGCAGGCACACGGCTGGTTGGCCCAAGTGACTCTCGGACCCGGCCGACAAACTGAATGAGACGATCAGCGTCTTACCTGTCACACGTCCGGCCTGCCAGCCACAAACGAGGTCATCGTCATGGGTGAGCTTGATGCCAGTCAGACTGACCCGTCGTGCCCCCGTTGAGAAGAAGTGCCCATCGAGACGCACTATTGCGCCGCGACGTGAGCGCAGGCACGACCGGATCTGTCTGGTCCGATCCAGGAAGAAGCCACTCGTCATTACAACGCGCATCCAGATGGCGATGGGCTTCAACCGGGTACGAGCCGTCATCCTGTATGAGGATGGGAACGTACGGGTGCTTCAGCGCACCAGCAAACACTCCTTCCGGGGGTACTCGCTGACGCATGGCCAAGCATCCCGCTTGAACCTGGGCCGCAGCATACGCTTGCGATCGGCCCTGCCAAGCAGGGCGCGCTCAGGATTTTTTCGGGGTTGAGCTGACGTACTTCTCCCGCCGCACCTGCGGCGTCGGCAGCCCGGCGTCCTTCAACGCCTCGAAGGTGGCATCCACCATGTCCGGGTTGCCGCACAGGTAGGCGATGTCGGTGGCCGGGTTGGGCGCGAACTCGGCCAGGTGCTGCTGCACGTAGCCATGGCGCACGTCCGGGTGCGGGTTGTCGGGCAGCTCGCGGGACAGGCACGGCACGTAGCGGAAGCCCGGGTGGGCGTCGGCGAAGGCGCGGAAGTCGTCGCTGTAGAGCAGCTCGGCCGGGGTGCGGGCGCCCTGCAGCAGGACCACCTCGACGCCACGCTCGGCCATGGCTGTCGCCAGGAGCGGCAGCATCGACCGGTACGGGGTGACCCCGGTGCCGGTGGCGATCAGCAGGTAGCGGCCATTGTGGTCGCCCGGCTGCAGGCAGAACCGGCCGAACGGGCCGCTGGCGGTGACGTGGCCGCCGATGTCCAGGCCCTCGAACAGGGCCGTGGCGGCGCCGCCGGGGACGAAACTGACCGCGATATCCACCGCTTCGCCCGCGCCGAGGGCGTGGTTGTGAATGGTGGCCAGCGAGTAACTGCGCTTGGCGGCGGTGCCGTCGGCGTACTCGAAATGGACCTGGATGAACTGGCCGGGCTGGAAATCCAGCGGCTGGCCGTCATCACGCAGGAACTGGTAGTGGCCGACGGTCGGGGCCAGCATGCGCCGGTCGACCAGTTTGAGGGGGAATTGGGCAGGCACGACTTTTCGGGACAGTGTGTAGCCGGGGCAAGCCCTCGGGGTCTTCTATAATAGCCCCTCCCCGCCCCTATCCAGCGCCAGCCCATGGGCGCGAAGGCAAGAGCTTGGCTTCCCAGAACACTCCCGCGCCCTCCGCCGCCCCCGCCCTGCGGGTGCGTGACCTCCGCAAGACCTACGACAACGGCACCCAGGCGCTGAAGGGCGTCTCGCTGGACGTGGCCCCGGGCGACTTCTTCGCCCTGCTGGGCCCCAACGGCGCCGGCAAGTCCACCCTGATCGGCATCATCAGCTCGCTGGTGAACCTCAGCGAGGGCCAGGTCGAGGTATTCGGCAGCGACCTGGTGCGCAACCGCAGCGCCACCATGCGCCTGATCGGCCTGGTGCCCCAGGAAATCAACTTCAACCTGTTCGAAAAGCCCTTCGACATCCTGGTCAACTACGCCGGTTTCTACGGCGTGGCCCGCGCCGAGGCCGAGAAGATGGCCGAAGAGGAGCTCAAGCGCGCCCACCTGTGGGAAAAGG
>Ga0213827_1001721_pt1 | contig 12158 bp, 10 predicted proteins | sample MC6MC0898MG_FD_180669 | JGI IMG/M metagenome (GOLD analysis project Ga0213827, IMG submission 180669) | Enriched soil aggregate microbial communities from Iowa State University, Ames, United States - MC6-MC0898-MG | ecosystem: Environmental > Terrestrial > Soil > Unclassified | place: USA: Iowa...
ACGAGCGGCAGCGGCCGCAGGCAACGTTGAACGGTACCGACACCAGGTCGCCGATTTTCAGGCGTTCTACATCGCGCCCCAGTTCGACGATTTCACCGGTAATTTCGTGGCCCAGTACCAGGCCGACTTGGGCAGTGGTGCGGCCACGGACCATGTGCTGGTCGGAGCCGCAGATGTTGGTGGAGACCACCTTCAGGATGACGCCGTGTTCGATTTTCTTGCCGCGCGGGTCCTGCATTTTCGGGTAGTCGATGTGTTGCACTTCGACCTTGCCGGCGCCGAGATATACCACTCCACGATTGCCAGACATGCTCTTACCTCGCTTGATTTTTATTTATGCAGCGGTGGTTGAACGCGCCGCCATCCATGGGCGGCTTGTGTTACTGGAATGCAGGGAATTGTGGGCCTGATGGGCGATGTCGCAGTGACTGGAAGCGACAGGGAGATACCTTTTTACGGCAGGCCCAAAGGGGTGGGCCCAATCGCCGGCAAGCCGGCTCCCACAGGTACACCACCGGCCTCCCAAGGGCGCAAGCGAATGCCCCGGCGGCACCTGTTACTTTTGCCAGTTTCATTAATCTGGCGACTGTTCAAAACTGAAAAAGATTCGCGGCCAGCGCCTGTAGATAACCCACCCGATACTCGACGTACAGCACTCAAGGATCCGAAGCCATGAGCGTGTCATTGAGCAACACCCAGTTTTTCTACCAAGGCGACAAGCTGATCACCGTCAAACACGGCGACCAGCACCGCGCTATCTTCCGCAATGCCGCGATGCCGCTGGCCGAGGTGCAGGCCGGCGAAGCTTCCAGCGCCGGGCTGCTGGCAACGGACGACAAAGGGTCTGTGCTGCAGGTGAATAGCAAAGAGGAAGAGCAGACTCACGCCTATTCAAGTTACGGCCATGCCCCCACCTTGCCTTCTCCCCTGACGCTGCTTGGGTTCAATGGCGAGCGTTATGACCACGCTATTACAGGGTCATTGTTAGGCAATGGTTACCGCCGCTTCAACTCGACACTCATGCGCTTTTGCGCGCCTGATAGCTGGGGCCCTTTTTCAGTGGGAGGACTGAACACTTACTGTTATTGCCTAGGTGACCCCGTCAACCACGTCGACCCGTCAGGCCATATCAGCCTGCCCATGCTGGCTAAAGCCATTATCAAATTTCTTGGACTCCGCCATCGCCCATTGCCTTTCACCGGTACCAACGGAAGGATGTTCATGGGTTCATCCCTACCTCGGCCATCTCGGCAGGTAGCGGCCGTCGCGCCAAGCCCAAGGCCAGTGACAGCCCCCCACTCAAGCATTCAGACACCACAGCAAGCGCTACCGGCGCCCGCTCTCATAGAGACACCGAGCATGGTCCCAGCTGGGGTGAACGCTTCTCCTCCTTGGCCCACGGGCGCAACTAATGGTCGTTTGCTCCACGACTTGCCTTCTGTGCGTCACAATCGATCGGCTTCGCTAGCACGCGTTCTGCCACGTCGTCAGCCAGGCACTGTGCCTAGAGCGCGCCACTATTCTTCCGACTCCTCGTTGTCAACAGACGCTTCAACAGACTCCACACCGACGGGCAGTCGCGCTGCCAGTCCCGCCCTCTCCTACTTGGAGCAACGTGCACGGGGTTTGAGAAGTAGCGCTTACCACAGCCGACGGTTCGATTAATGAAGTGCAAAAAAAACCCCCATCTGAGGGTTTTTTTTGCGCGTGGCCGGTGACTGGATGCGACAAAAAGATGCCATTTAGCGGCAGCGCTTCATCACATCACCTGGCAATTCTGCCAGTAGCCAAAGGCTCGGCCCGAAACCTAGCATTGGCTTACTGTCAAACCTACAGGAGCGTTAGTGATGAGTGAATTCAAATCAGATATCGAGAAGAAGATCGCACTGGCCACGATGAGCGTCGACGATGAAATCGTTTTCGCTGGGGCGCCTGGTCCGACCCGGGTCACCCGCAAAAGCTGGCGAGAAAACACCTCGCAGATGCTGAAGGTCACCGTATTCACTGAAGGTGGCCCTGGCTATGCGGATTCGGCTTTCCAATTCAGCAAAGCGCAAGCGGAGTCGTACATGAAAGTCGGCGACACTTACACTCAAGAGACTGATGACGGCGATGTGGACTACCGCATCATCAGCAAGACCTGGACCTTCGTCGATGGCGGCACCCTGAAGGTTCAGATCGGCTACGAGAAAGAATAATAGGGTCGTCCGTACCTGACGACCCTAGTGTTCACAGCACCACGGTGCGGTTGGCGTTCAGAAACACCCGCCGCTCGATGTGATACCCCACAGCCCGCGCCAGGGTCAGGCATTCGATATCCCGCCCCTTGGCAATCAGGTCTTCCGGATAGTGGCTGTGGTCCACCACCTCGACGCCCTGGGCAATGATCGGCCCTTCGTCGAGGTCGTTGTTGATGTAGTGCGCCGTGGCGCCAACCATCTTCACGCCCTTGTTGTACGCCTGGTGGTAAGGCTTGGCGCCCTTGAAGCCCGGCAACAGCGAGTGGTGAATGTTGATCGCCCAACCATCCAGGCGCCGGCACAGCTCGGGCGACAGCACCTGCATGTAACGGGCGAGGATAACCAGCTCGGCACCCGTCTCCTCGATCACCTGCAGCACCTTGCGCTCTTGCCCCGCCTTGTCGTTGGGGTCGAGGGCGAAGTGGTAGTAGGGGATCTTGTGCCAGTGCGCCAGGGGTTCCAGGTCGGGGTGGTTGGACACCACCGCAACCACGTCCATGCCCAGCTGGCCGATGCGCTGGCGATACAGCAGGTCGTTCAGGCAGTGGTCGGCCTTGGACACCATGATCACCACCTTGGGGCGGTGGTTGGGCGCAGTCAGCTCGAAGGCCATGCCGAACGCTTCACTGCGCTCGGCGAGGCCGGCGCGGAAGCTGGCCTCGTCGAAATCGTCCGGCTGGCGGAACTCCACGCGAATGAAGAAGCGCCCCGACTGCCGGTCATCGAAGGAGTGGTGCTCCGTCACGTAGCAGCGCTGCTCGAAGAGGAAACGCGTCACCACGTCGACGGTGCCGAGCATGCTCGGGCAGTCGGCGGTGAGAATCCAGGTATCCGGTGCCCGACTCATGTTCTGCTCTCCTTAGGCTTCGATGCTCAGGCCGTATTCAGCCGAAGCGTCCTGCAGCCACAGCCACCAGTAGTCGGCGAAGCTGCGGCGAATCACCAGCTCCCAGGTGTCTTCGGCGGTGCGGCGGATCACCAGTTGCGACTTGGCGAACACGGTGCCGACGGCCTTGCCCACCGGGAAGTTGTTCGGGTGCACATCATAGCTGGTGGATTTCATCAGCACTTCGCGCACGTTAGGGCCGCGCAGCTCAAGCAGGCTTTGCCCGCCGCTGACGTTGACCACCTGGATGTGCTGGCCTTCGAGGGCCGCGCGCAGCTTCTGCTCGACGGCGAACTCCTGGCCGCCAGGCACGATCAGCAGCCACTCATCCGGGCCCAGCCACTGCAGCGACATCTCGTTGTTGGCGACCACAGTCAGGGCAACCGGCAGCTCCAGGCCCAGGGCCTTGTGCACGCCTGCGGCGAATTCCGGGTTGTGGCCGTCGCCACGCAGGGTCAGGTGACCGAGGAATTTCTTCTCGCGCAGGGTCACGCCTGCGTTCTTGCGGCCTTTACCAACCAGGCTGGCCAGGTCGGCGTGGTGCAGTGGCGACTGGGCCTTGGCTTCGGCGCCGGGGTTTTGCTGGAAGACGTTGATAGCGCTCATTTGTTACCTGCCTTGAATTCTTGGTGGTCGATACGACGCAGCTTGCAGGGTGTGTTTACCGGCCTCATCGCCGGCAAGCCGGCTCCCACAGGGACCGCACCTACCTTCAGATCTGCATCGATCCTGTGGGAGACATCTGCTTGGCCTCATTGCTGGCACAGCATCAGCCTTCAGAACTGCATCGAACCTGTGGGAGCCGGCTTGCCGGCGATAGGGCCAGCCGGCTCACCACAGGGCCCGGAGTCAAACGTTCTGCCGCTCACCCTTCGGATCGAAGAACACCGAAGACACGATTTCGGCCTCGATCACGCTGCCATCGGCCTGCGGCGAGTAAACACGCTCGCCCATGCGCTTGAGGCCGCCCTTGACCACACCCATGGCGAACGAATAGCCCAGGGAGTTGGAGGCGTAGCTGGAGGTGACGTGGCCAACCATGTCCATCGGGATTGGCTGTTTCGGGTCGAACACCAGCTGGGCGCCTTCCGGCAGCCACTTGGTCGGGTCCACAGGCTTGAGGCCCACCAGCTGCTTGCGGTTCTCGCGCAGGCAGTCTTCGCGGTTCATGCCACGCAGGCCGATCCACGAGAATGGCTTGTTGCGGCCCACGCACCAGCTCATGTTCAGGTCGTCCGGGTTCATCGAGCCGTCAGTGTCCTGGCCAACGATGATGAAGCCCTTCTCGGCACGCAGTACGTGCATGGTCTCTGTGCCGTATGGGGTCAGGTTGAACTGCTTGCCGGCCTCGATGACTTTTTCCAGCACGCCCATGGCGTAGTTGGCCTGCACGTTGATTTCGTACGACAGTTCACCGGTGAACGAAATACGGAACACACGGGCCGGCACGCCGCCGACAGTGCCTTCCTTCCAGGTCATGAACGGGAAGGCTTCCTTGTCCAGGTCGATGTCGTCGGTCAGCTCGCTGAGCAGCTTGCGGCTGTTGGGGCCGGACAGGGTCAAGGTGGCCCAGTGGTCGGTGACGGAGGTGAAGTACACCTTCATTTCCGGCCATTCGGTCTGGTGGTACAGCTCGAGCCACTGCAGCACGCGCGCAGCGCCGCCGGTGGTGGTGGTCATGTAGAAGTGGTTGTCGCCGACGCAGGCGGTCACGCCGTCGTCGAAGACCATGCCGTCTTCCTTGCACATCAGGCCGTAGCGCGCCTTGCCCACGTCAAGCTTGGTCCAGGCGTTGCTGTAGATGCGGTTGAGGAACTCGCGCGCGTCCGGGCCCTGGATGTCGATCTTGCCCAGGGTCGAGGCGTCCAGCAGGCCCACGCTGTCGCGCACGGCCTTGCATTCGCGGGCCACGGCGGTGTGGATATCTTCACCGGCTTTCGGGAAGTACCACGGGCGCTTCCACTGGCCGACGTCTTCGAACTCGGCGCCGTTCTTCACGTGCCAGGCATGCAGGGCCGTGAAGCGCACAGGCTCGAACAGGTGCCCACAGTGGCGGCCCGCTACCGCGCCGAAGGTCACCGGCGTGTAGTTGGGGCGGAACATGGTGGTGCCCATTTCCGGGATGGTGATGCCGATCGAACGGGCGGCAATGGCCAGGCCGTTGATATTGCCCAGCTTGCCCTGGTCGGTACCGAAGCCCAGCGCGGTGTAGCGCTTGACGTGCTCGACCGACTCGAAGCCTTCACGGGTGGCCAGTTCGATGCCGGCGGCGGTCACGTCGTTCTGCTGGTCGACAAACTGCTTCGGCCCTTTGCTGCCTTTGTCGTGCGGCACCTGGAACAGCGCCACGGTGGCCTCTTCCTTGCGCGCAACGGTCTTTGGCAGGGTGCCAACGGTGGCCTTGAAACCGGCTTCGGTGGCTGCGCGTGCGCCGCCTTCGAAACCATCGGCAATCACGTCACCCAGGGCATACACACCGTGGATGCCGCCGACGCACTCGCGCTTTTGCGGGGCATCACCCGGCACGAAGCCAAGAATGTCATCACGCCATACCGGGCGCCCGCCCAGGTGCGAAGCCAGGTGGACGATTGGGCTGTAACCGCCGGAGGTGGCGATCAGGTCGCACTCGAGGGTTTCGCCTGGGCTGGTCACCTTGTGTGCCTGTACATCGATGGCCGCCACGCGGGCGCCGGTGACGTGCTTGCTACCTTTGGCCTCGACCACGGCGCTGGAGGTGAGGATGCGAATGCCTTTGGCACGCGCCTCTTCAACCAGCGAACCACGCGGGTTGTGGCGGGCGTCGGCGATGGCGACCACCTGCAGGCCAGCGTCGTGCCAGTCCAGCGCGGCGCGGTAGGCGTGGTCGTTGTTGGTCGACAGCACCAGCTTGCGGCCAGGTGCCACGCCGTAGCGGCGCACATAGGTAGAGACAGCGCCGGCCAGCATGTTGCCCGGCACATCGTTGTTGCCGTACACCAGCGGGCGCTCGTGGGCACCAGCGGCCAGCACCACGCGTTTGGCGCGCACACGGTGCACACGGTGACGCACCTGGCCGATCGGGGCACGGTCGCCCAGGTGGTCGGTGAGGCGCTCGTGAATGGTCAGGAAGTTGTGGTCGTGGTAACCGTTGACCGTGGCGCGTGGCAGCAGGGTCACTTCCGGCAGGCTTTCCAGCTCCTTGACCACGGCATTCACCCAGTCAGCGGCCGGCTTGCCGTCGAGGGTTTCGCGGCTGTCGAGCAGGCTGCCACCGAACTCTTCCTGTTCGTCGGCAAGGATCACCCGCGCACCGCTGCGTGCAGCGGCCAGCGCGGCAGCCAGGCCGGCAGGGCCGGCGCCGACGATCAGCACGTCGCAGTGCTGGTTCATGTAGTCGTAGCTGTCCGGGTCGTTCTGCAGCGGCGCACGGCCAAGGCCTGCCGCTTTACGGATGTACTTCTCGTAAGTCATCCAGAACGATTTGGGGTACATGAAGGTTTTGTAGTAGAAGCCCGGCGGCATCATGCTGCCGCCGACCTTGCCGAGGATGCCCATGACGTCGTTGTTGACGTTCGGCCAGCCGTTGGTGCTGGTCGCCACCAGGCCTGCGTACAGCGCCTGCTGGGTGGCACGCACGTTGGGGATCTGGGTGGCTTCGCTGGAGCCGATCTGCAGGATGGCGTTCGGCTCTTCGGTACCGGCGGCGATGATGCCGCGCGGGCGCGAGTACTTGAAGCTGCGGCCGACGATGTCGACGCCGTTGGCCAGCAGGGCGGCAGCCAGGCTGTCACCGGCATAACCCTGGTAGGTCTTGCCGTTGAAGGTGAAGTTCAGGACCTTGCTGCGGTCGATACGGCCGCCGCTGGCGAGGCGATAGGTCTGGCTCATACTTTTTCCCCTTGGCCTTTGACGGTCGACGGTGCGCTGCTCTGCTTGCCGTTGGCGGTCACCTGCGGCTTCTCGCCAATCTTGTAGGTTTCCAGAATTTCGTAGGTCACGGTGTCGCGGGTAACGTTGAAGTACTGACGGCAGCCGGCAACGTGGTCCCACAGTTCATGGTGAATACCGCGCGGGTTGTCGCGGAAGAACATGTAGGTCCCCCACTCCTCGTCGGAGCAGGCGGCAGGGTCCAGCGGGCGGGCGATGTGCGCCTGGCCAGAGGCGTGGAACTCTTCTTCGGAGCGCAGCTCGCCGCAGTGGGGACAGAAAATATGCAACATGACGGTGTCTCCGGTTAGTGGGCGACGGCGGCGGCGCCGTGTTCGTCGATCAGTGCGCCGTTGTAGAAACGGTCCATGGAGAACGGCGCAGCCAGCGGGTGCATCTCGCCTTTGGCCAGGCTGGCGGCGAAGACGTTGCCCGAGCCCGGGGTGGCCTTGAAGCCGCCGGTGCCCCAGCCGCAGTTGAAGAACATGTTCTTGACCGGGGTCTTGGAGATGATCGGGCAGGCATCCGGCGAGGTGTCGACGATGCCGCCCCACTGGCGGTTCATGCGCACGCGCGAGAGGTTGGGGAACATCTCGACGATCGCCTGCAGGGTGTGCTCGATCACCGGGTACGAACCACGCTGGCCGTAGCCGACCCAGCCGTCGATACCGGCACCGATCACCAGGTCGCCCTTGTCGGACTGGCTGATGTAGCCGTGCACGGCGTTGGACATGATCACGCTGTCGATGATCGGCTTGATCGGCTCGGACACCAGGGCTTGCAGCGGGTGCGATTCCAGCGGCAGGCGGAAGCCGGCCAGCTTGGCCATGTGCCCGGAGTTGCCCGCAGTGACAACACCGACGCGCTTGGCACCAATGAAGCCCTTGTTGGTTTCAACACCGATGACCGCACCGTTTTCCTTGCGAAAACCAATCACTTCGGTCTGCTGGATCAGGTCCACGCCCAAGGCGTCTGCGGCACGGGCGTAGCCCCAGGCCACGGCGTCGTGACGGGCCACGCCACCACGGCGCTGAACGGTCGCGCCGAGCACCGGGTAACGGGCGTTCTTCGAGCAGTCCAGGTACGGGATTTCGGCCGCAACCTGGGCAGTGTTGAGCAGCTCGCCATCGACGCCGTTCAGCCGGTTGGCGCTGACCCGGCGCTCGGAGTCACGGATGTCCTGCAGGGTGTGGCACAGGTTGTAGACGCCGCGCTGGGAGAACATCACGTTGTAGTTGATGTCCTGGGACAAGCCCTCCCACAGCTTCATGGCGTGTTCGTACAGGTGCGCCGACTCGTCCCACAGGTAGTTGGAACGCACGATGGTGGTGTTACGGGCAGTGTTGCCGCCGCCCAGGTAACCCTTCTCGATCACCGCGACGTTGGTGATGCCGTGTTCCTTGGCCAGGTAATAGGCCGTGGCCAGGCCATGGCCGCCACCGCCAACGATGACCACGTCGTAGACCTTTTTAGGGGTCGGCGTGCGCCACATGCGCTGCCAGTTTTCGTGGTGGCTGAGGGAGTGTTTGAAGAGGCCGAAGCCCGAGTAGCGTTGCATGGTCGTTTACTCCACTCAGCGGTAAACAGGGAAGTCTGCGCACAGGGCGGCGACGTTTTTCGCCACATCGGCTTCAACGTCGGCGTCACCGAGGTTGTCGAGGATGTCGCAGATCCAGCCGGCCAGTGCCACGCACTGGGCGACCTTGAAGCCTCGGGTAGTAACGGCTGGGGTGCCGATGCGCAGGCCGGAGGTGACGAACGGCGACTGCGGGTCGTTCGGCACGGCGTTCTTGTTGACGGTGATGTGCGCGCGGCCCAGGGCGGCGTCGGCATCTTTACCGGTGAGGCCCTGGCGGATCAGGCTGACCAGGAACAGGTGGTTGTCGGTACCGTCGGACACCACGTCGTAGCCGCGATCGATGAACACCTGGGCCATGGCCTGGGCGTTTTCGATGACCTGCTTCTGGTAGCTCTTGAACTCGGGCTCCAGCGCTTCCTTGAAGCACACGGCCTTGGCGGCGATGACGTGCATCAGCGGGCCGCCCTGGGCGCCCGGGAACACGGCAGCGTTGAGCTTTTTCTCGATTTCTTCGTTGGACTTGGCCAGGATCAGGCCGCCACGTGGGCCGCGCAGGGTCTTGTGGGTGGTGGTGGTGACCACGTCGGCGAACGGGATCGGGTTGGGATACAGGCCAGCGGCAACCAGGCCGGCAACGTGGGCCATGTCGACGAACAGCAGCGCGCCCACCTTGTCGGCGATGGCACGGAAGCGTGGGAAGTCGAGGGTCTTGGAGTAGGCCGAGAAGCCGGCAACGATCATCTTCGGTTTGTGCTCTACCGCCAGGCGCTCGACTTCGTCGTAGTCGATCAGCCCGGTGTCGGTGTTGATGCCGTACTGCACAGCGTTGTACAGCTTGCCCGAGGACGACACCTTGGCGCCGTGGGTCAGGTGGCCGCCGTGGGCCAGGCTCATGCCGAGGATGGTGTCACCGGCCTGCAGCAGGGCCAGGTAGACCGCGCCGTTGGCCGACGAGCCGGAGTGCGGCTGGACGTTGGCGTAGTCGGCACCGAACAGCTGCTTGGCGCGCTCGATGGCCAGTGCCTCGACCTTGTCGACGTGCTCACAGCCACCGTAGTAACGCTTGCCCGGGTAGCCTTCGGCGTATTTGTTGGTCAGGCCGCTGCCTTGGGCCTGCATCACGCGCTTGCTGGTGTAGTTCTCCGAGGCGATCAGCTCGATGTGATCTTCCTGGCGCTGTTCTTCGGCATTCATCGCCGCCAGCAGTGCGTCGTCATAACCCTGGATCTGGTCTTGCTTGCTGAACATCGTGTTTCTCCCGGCAGCGATCGTTTCTTGTCTGTAAGGCACTGTGGCCCTTTGTGGCGATGGTATGACTGGCCGGGGTGGGTCAGATGCCTGCGCACGCCTTGCAATGGCGCGTTTACGACATTGCCGTTGGTGTCGTTCACACCGGCCCTATCGCCGGCAAGCCGGCTCCTACAGAGTCCTTAGGCGCCTGGGCCATTGTGGGAGCCGGCTTGCGGCGATAGGGCCGGTGTGAACAATCGATAAAATCAACCGCTACACAGTTGTATAGGCAACCGCTGAATCGATGGTTTAGAGTGCTGTTCTGCGTCGTTCACAGGACCGTGTCATGACAGATAAGAGCCAACAATTCGCCAGCGACAACTATTCCGGCATCTGCCCCGAAGCCTGGGCAGCCATGGCCAAGGCCAACATGGGCCACGACCGCGCCTACGGCGACGACCAGTGGACCGAGCGTGCATCGGAATACTTTCGCAAGCTGTTCGAAACCGACTGCGAAGTGTTCTTCGCCTTCAACGGTACCGCCGCCAACTCCCTTGCCCTGGCCTCGCTGTGCCAGAGCTACCACAGCGTCATCTGCTCCGAGACCGCCCACGTCGAAACCGACGAATGCGGCGCGCCGGAGTTCTTCTCCAACGGCTCCAAGCTGCTCACCGCGCCCAGCGTAAACGGCAAGCTGACGCCCGAGTCGATCCGTGAAGTGGCGCTCAAGCGCCAGGATATCCACTACCCCAAGCCCCGCGTGGTCACCCTCACCCAGGCCACCGAGGTAGGCACCGTGTACCGCCCCGATGAACTCAGGGCAATCAGCGCCACCTGCAAGGAGCTGGGCCTGAACCTGCACATGGATGGCGCGCGCTTTACCAATGCCTGCGCGTTCCTGGGGTGCAGCCCGGCCGAGCTGACCTGGAAGGCCGGCGTCGACGTGCTGTGCTTTGGCGGCACCAAGAACGGCATGGCGGTGGGTGAGGCGATCCTGTTCTTCAACCGGCAGCTGGCCGAAGACTTCGACTACCGCTGCAAGCAGGCCGGGCAGCTGGCTTCGAAAATGCGCTTCCTGTCGGCGCCCTGGGTCGGGTTGCTGGAAGACGGCGCCTGGCTGCGCCATGGCAACCACGCCAACCATTGCGCGCAGCTGCTGGCGTCGCTGGTGAGTGACTTGCCGGGGGTGGAGCTGATGTTCCCGGTAGAGGCCAACGGGGTGTTCCTGCAAATGCCGGAGCCTGCGATTGAAGCACTGCGCGGCAAGGGCTGGCGGTTCTATACCTTTATCGGCAGCGGGGGTGCGCGGTTCATGTGTTCCTGGGATACCGAAGAAGAGCGGGTGCGTGAACTGGCGGCGGATATCCGCGCCATTCTTGGCGACTGATTCAGGGTACCCGAGGGCAGTCCGCGCAGGGTTGCCCTCACAGGTGATGGCCAGTTTGCCCATCTGAGTCAACAGGCCGATATCCCACTGCAAAACTAGTAATTTTGCTAGTTTTCAGCACAGTGCCCACGTACAACAATTGTGTCGGCTTACAAATTCCCAACTGAAAATGGAGTCCGACATGACAAATCTGAACAGTGACGCATTCGACGTGGCCGTGGTCATCGGCAATACGGAAGTACCCATTCCAGCAGCCATCGTTAAAGACTTGGTTCTGAATTCAATCGATGACGGTAAGACGTTTCGCAACCGCCGCTTTTCAAATCTGAACAGTGGTCAAATAAAACTGACTGTCGACTACACTATTCCCGCAAAGCGGGTTTCTGCTGAGCTGAAAGAGGAGGCGACTACAAACTCCCTTTTGGTCTATCTTAACAACCGCATACCGGATGAACCGACGCGAACAATGTGCAGGTACCTGTATGAGGGGGACACCTTTCCACAGGGCAATGAGACCTACAAGGTGACTGGACGCATCGTGGACATCTGGCCAGAGGTTGGTACCTTCTTGATGATTAACGCGGTGCCCGTTTAGTCACGTGAAGCGTTAAAGCATGAAGTTCTTCAACAGGTAGGTCGCCTGACGACCTACCCGTTCCTTGGGCTCTACTTACAGCTTTGCCCACTAAAGCCTGAACCCACCCATCTGCCGCGCCAGGTCATCGGCCAACCCGCGCAACGCCTGGCACTCCTCGCGGCACCCCTGCACCTCTGCCGCCGTCTCCCGCGCCAGGTCGGAAATGCCCTGCACCGTGCGGTTGATCTCTTCAGTCACCGCCGACTGCTCTTCGGTCGCCGTGGCCACCTGATGGTTCATGTCGCTGATGTGTTCCACCTGGTCGGTAATCGCGCCCAGCGACGCCCCGGTAC
>Ga0213827_1001726_pt1 | contig 12143 bp, 6 predicted proteins | sample MC6MC0898MG_FD_180669 | JGI IMG/M metagenome (GOLD analysis project Ga0213827, IMG submission 180669) | Enriched soil aggregate microbial communities from Iowa State University, Ames, United States - MC6-MC0898-MG | ecosystem: Environmental > Terrestrial > Soil > Unclassified | place: USA: Iowa...
CGCCGACGCCACCAACGGCGTCAGGGCGACGGCCAGCGCGATACTCAGCGCGCTGCGCTTGCAGTTCAACATTTTCCCCTCCCAGGCAATGTTGCCAATCGATTTTGTGGTTGCCCGGAAGACCCGGGAGCGTCATGGCGCGGTGGCCGTTGACTGCGTGGCTATGGTAGGCAGCGCGCCATCGGCGTGAATCACCCTGCATACGTATTCAATGGCGTTTACCGCATTGGAACCGGTTACAGGTGCGTCATCGCAGTCGCGCTGCCGCGCCACGGTTTGCGTCGCACACCGCGAAGCCCTGTCGCACATACACCCGAATCCCCGTGCCTTCGGCAGCGCCCCCCCCCTGACTCAGGGGGCCCTCCTCCAGACGCGCCGACGGCCGGCATTCCGCAGGGCGCCGGGACCCTTACAACGGCGTGAAGCGGATCGCCTGGCCGCCGCCGGGTGCCAGCACCAGCGTCAGCGCGTCGGCACTGGTGACCTCGCGGGTGTCGCGGACGAAGGCGAACGGATTGCGGCGGAAATCCGCACCGTCGCCATCGCGGTAGATCTCCGCGCGGTAGCGCACGCCCGGTTCCAGGAAGCCCAGCGACACCGGCAGCACGCGGCCGTGTTCGTCGGTGATGCTGCCGAGGAACCAGTCGCGGCTGTGGCGGTCCTTGCGCACGATCGTCACGTAGTCGCCCACCTCGCCGTTGAGCACGCGCGAGTCGTCCCAGTCCACCGCCACGTCCTCGATGAAGCGGAACGCCTCGCGATGCTGCAGGTAGTGCTCGGGCAGGTCGGCGGCCATCTGGATCGGGCTGTAGATCGCCACGTACAGCGCCAGCTGGCGGGCCAGCGTGCTGGGGATGGCCTGGCCGCCACGGCCCTTGAGGCTGAGGATGCCGGGGGTGTAGTCCATCGGTCCGGCCAGCAGGCGGGTGAAGACCAGGTTGACCTCGTGGTCGGGCGGATTCGGCGGCTGCCCCCAGGCGTTGTACTCCATGCCACGGGCGCCTTCGCGCGAGATCCAGTTGGGGTAGGTGCGGCGCAGCCCGGTGTCCTTGATCGGCTCGTGCGGGTTGACCGCGATGTGGCGCCTGGCCGCTTCCTGCACCACCTTGAGGTGATGGCGGGCCATGAACTGGCCGTCGTGCCACTCGCGCCACAGCGGGCCGCCAGCCGGATTGCGCCGGTCCACCTGGCCGTCGTCGCACACGTAGCCGCTTTTGAAGGAGTCCACGCCCAGCCGTGCATACAGGTCCAGCGCGGCCCCGAGCTGGTCTTCGTAGTGCTCCACCGCGCAGCCGGTTTCGTGGTGGCCGATCAGGTGCACGCCTTTCTTCGCGCCATACGCCGACAGCGCCTCGATGTCGAAGTCGGCGGTGGGGCGGGTGAAATCGAAGGCGTCGCCGTTGCCCACCCAGTTGCCGTCCCAGCCGGGATTCCAGCCTTCCACCAGCACGCCACGGAAGCCGTGCGCGGCGGCGAAGTCGATCACCTTCTTCGTTTTCGCCGTGGTCGCGGCATGTTTCGGGCCGGTCGCCCAGCTTTCCTGGTCCAGGTGCATCGACCACCACACGCCCAGGTACTTGGACGGCTTGACCCAGCTCACATCACCCAGCGCGTTGGGCTCGTTGAGGTTGAGGTTCAGGTCCGATTCGACCAGGCCGCCGGCGCGGTCGCTGATCTGCAGCGTGCGCCACGGGGTGGCGAAGGGCAGGGTGCGCCGCACCTTCCAGCCTTCGGCCGAGGGCGACAGTTGCGCGCGCAGGCGCTGGCCGTCGATGCGGCGCAGCCACATGCCGGCGTAGTCGACCAACGCCGCCTCGTGGATCGCCACGTGCAGGCCATCGCGGCTGCGCAGGGTGATGGGGGTGTGCACCAGCGGCACCTGGTCGAGCGGCGTGCGCTGGTACAGGTATTCGTAGTGGATCGGTTCGCCGGCCGGGATCCACCACGCGGTGGCGTCGGGCGCGATCGCGAACTCGGTCAGCTCGTCATCGATGATCGCCTCGCGCATGCCGGCCTGCTCGGGGAAGCGGTAACGGAAGCCGAGGCCGTCGTCGTAGACGCGGAACACCACCTCGAACCGGCGCCTGGCACCGCCGCGCTCGCCGAGCTGGACGGCCACTTCGTTGTAGTGGTTGCGTACCCGACGGCGCTCGCCCCACGGCTGCTCCCAGGTCTCGTCGAACGAACGCGTGGCCTGGCCCAGTACGGTCAGATCGCGATCGAGCCGCCCATCGCGCAGCTGGAAGCCGAGCCGCGAGTCGGCCACCACGGTGTCGCCCAGGCGTTCGACGCGGTAGCTGGGCGTGCCGCCGTCCAGTTGCAGCGATACCGTCAACACGTTGCCGGGGGACGCGACGCTGGCCACCGTGACCGGTTCGGCGCGGGCGATGAAGGCCAGCAGGGACAACCCGAGCGCCAGCCAGGGCAGGCGGCCAGGCGCGTGCCATCCACGCACGTGATGCGGTTTCGTCGGCATTTCCCCTCCCAAGGCGGCCGGAACATGGCTCGGACTATAGCCACGCAAGCGCGGTGGTCCCGCCGCATCGCCATGAATACGTATGCAAAGGGGCGCGCATCCGGGCGTGCCGTCTACCATGGGGCCAGGCACCCTGGGAGGGGGCCGCGAGCGCAACCGTTGCCCATCGTCGTGGCGGTCTGCGTAACCACAACGCGTGCAAAGAGGGAGGGAGGCACCGGGTGCAAGCCGGGATGCCGCTTCGATGCTGAAGATGATCTGCCTGACCGCTGCCCTCGGGCTGGCGCTGGGTTCGACCGCAACCGCGGCGGGCCTCACTTTCGATGGCCGCACCGCGCGCGCCACCCCTGCTGCCGACGGCGGCTTCCAGCTGCATGCGCCCGGGCACGACGTGGCGATCGCCGCGCAGACGATGCGCAGCCGCACCGACAGCGTGCTGTTCGATGCGCTGTTCGCCCTGGCCCAGCAGGAGCTGGACGCCGACCGCGTCGACGCGATCCGCGATCCGGCCTTCAACCAAGGGAACCCGGTGCCGTGCGACTGCTTCCAGACCGGCGAACGCTGGCCGTACGTCTGGACCCGCGATGTCAGCTTCGCCGCCGACCTGGCGCTGTCGCGGCTGGACCCGGTGCGGACCCGGCAGTCGCTGCAGTTCAAGCTCTCGGCCGCGCGCGACGGGAAGACGCCGGGGCTGTTCGTGGCCCAGGACACCGGCTCGGGCGGCAGTTGGCCGATCAGCAGCGACCGCGTGGTGTGGTTCCTGGCCGCGCGCGGCCTGCTCGCCGACCCCGCGTTTGCCGACCAGGTCTGGCAGGCGTTGCAGGCCACCCTGGCGCAGGACCACGCCGCGGTGTTCGACCCGCGCGTGGGCCTGTACCGCGGCGAGACCTCGTTCCTGGACTGGCGCGAACAGACCTACCCGGACTGGACCCGCCAGGACGTGCGCTTCATCGGCGAGTCGTTCGCGCTGTCCACCAACGTGCTGCACTACCAGGCGCTGCGCCTGGCCGAGCGGCTCGCACGCGACCGTGGCGACGACCGCGCCAGCCAGTACGCCGGCTGGGCCGATGCGCTGGCCACGCAGATCGACGCGCGCTTCTGGCGCGGGGACGCCGGCCTGTACATGAGCTACATCGGCGAAGCGGCGCACCCGGTGCCGTACGCCAAGTACGACCTGCTGGCGATCTCGCTGGGCGTGCTGGCCGATGTGTTCCCCGCCGACCGCGCGCGTCGCGCGCTGGCCAACTACCCGGCAGTGGAAGGGGGCAGCCCGGTGGTGTGGCCACAGGAGGCACGGCAGCCGATCTACCACAATCGCGCGGTCTGGCCGTTCGTCAGTGCGTACTCGCTGCGCGCCGCACGCCGTCTCGATGACGCCGCCCGCATCCAGCTGGAGATCGAATCGCTGATGCGTGGCACCGCGTTGGCCGGGTCCAACATGGAAAACTACGAGATGCGCCGCCTGGCGGTGCATGTCGACGAAGGGGCGTTGAGCGGCCCGGTGGTCAACTCGCCGCGCCAGTTGTGGTCGGTGGCCGGCTACCTGTCGATGGTGCTGGAGGGCGTGTTCGGCGTGGACGCCGACGGCAACGTCGCCCCGAAACTGCCGACCGCGCTGGTGCCGCAGTTGTTCGGCAAGCGCAGCAGCATCGAGCTGGACGACGGCACGACCCGCTACGTGCTCAAGCGCCCGCGCAAGCTGGAGGGCGCGTTGCTGGTGGCAAAGAACATCGTGCGCAAGAACAACACCGTCACCGTGCAACTGATGGCGCAGCCACAAACCGCAGCAACCGGCCCCGGTAGAGCCGAGCCACGCTCGGCTGCTCCTGCTCCCGCTCCCGCTCCCGCTTCCGCAGCCGCCTACGCCCCCACCACCCCCACCGCACCCGAACCGGTCAAACGCGGCAAGACCTGGTCGATTCCAGTTCCCGCCAGCCACGTGCTGTGGCTGGACGGCCGCGAGGTCACCACCGCCTCGCCGCTCACCGTCCGCGACGACGGCCACCAGCACTGCCTCAGCCTCACCCGCCGCGACGGTGCGCTGGAATCCCTGCACAGCCCGATGACCTGCGTCGGCCCGCAGCAGCGCCTCAACGGGGCCACGGCCTGGGCCTGGAGCGCCGCCGCTCCCACCCGCGTGCGCGTTCGCCTGCGCTACGACAATCCCAACGGCCCGATCAACACCGGCGTCACCGCGGCGGTGAAGCAGGTGGTCGCGCAGTGCCCGGGCCAGCCGGCGCAGCGCGCCAGCGTGGTGATGCCGCACAGCGTGGGCCCGCAGGCCTCCACCGCGGTCGAATTCGACCTGCCCCGGGGCCGCTGCCGCTTCACGCTGGAAGAGGGCTTCAACATGAGCGCACTGGCGCACTTTGCCAGCTACAACGGCGGCAAGGGCGGCCGCGATGGCGTGCTCAACCAGGCCACGGTCAGCGCGTTGCTGATCGCCCCGATCGCCGCCACGGCGGAGGCAGCCCGATGAACCGCCCGGCCAAGCCCACGCTGTCGTTCTGGCAGATCTGGAACATGTGCTTCGGCTTCCTCGGCATCCAGTTCGGGTTCGCCCTGCAGAACGCCAATGCCAGCCGCATCTTCGAGACCCTCGGCGCACCGATGGATGCGGTGCCGGGGCTGTGGATCGCCGCGCCGCTGACCGGGCTGCTGGTGCAGCCGGTGATCGGTTACTGGTCCGACCGCACCTGGACCCGCTGGGGCCGGCGCCGGCCGTACTTCATGGTGGGCGCGGTGCTGACCACGCTGGCGCTGCTGGTGATGCCCAATTCGCCCACGTTGTGGATCGCCGCCGGCACGCTGTGGGTGCTGGACGCGTCGATCAACGTGTCGATGGAACCGTTCCGCGCGTTCGTCGGCGACCAGCTCGCACCGCGCCAGCGGCCCACCGGCTATGCGATGCAGAGCTTCTTCATCGGCATCGGCGCGATCGTGGCCAGCTTCCTGCCCTTCATCCTGGCCCATGTTGGCGTGGCCAATACCGCCGGGGCAGGGCAGGTGCCGGACACGGTGCGCTACGCGTTCTACGTGGGAGCAGCGGTGCTGCTGGGCGCGATCTGCTGGACGGTGTTCAGCACCCGCGAATATGCGCCGTCCGAGCTGGCGGGCTTCGCCGATGCCGAACCGCCCGCCGCGCAACAGTCGTCGCGCATGGCCGGCCCGCCGCCGTGGGCCCAGAGTGCGCTGTGGCTGCTGATCGGCGCGGGCTTGGCCGTGGCCATCGCCTCGCAGCGCGGCGACAAGATGCTGTACGTGCTGGCCGGGCTGTGTGCGGCCTACGGCCTGCTGCTGGCCGCCTCGCGGCTGCTGCCCGGCACGCACATGCTGGCGCAGATCGTCGATGACCTGCGCGCGATGCCGCCAACCATGCGGCGCCTGGCATGGGTGCAGTTCTTCTCGTGGTTCGCGCTGTTCGCGATGTGGATCTACACGACCGCTGCCGTGGCCGGCACGCACTTCGGTTCCACCGATCCCGCCTCGGCCGCCTACAACGAGGGCGCCAACTGGGTGGGCGTGCTGTTCGGCGCCTATAACGGCTTCGCCGCGCTGGCTGCGCTGCTGATCCCGCCGATGGTGCGCCTGCTTGGCCTGCGCTGGAGCCACCTGGTCAACCTGTGGCTGGGCGGGCTGGGGTTGATCTCGCTGGCGGTGATCGATGATCCCGCCTGGCTGCTGCTGTCGATGGTCGGCGTCGGTTTCGCCTGGGCCTCGATCCTGTCGCTGCCGTATGCGCTGCTGTCCGACAGCGTGCCCGCGGCCAAGATGGGCATCTACATGGGCCTGTTCAATTTCTTCATCGTCATCCCGCAGTTGATCGCCGCCAGCGCGTTGGGCTTCATGCTGCGCACCTGGCTGGGCGGCGATCCGATGCACGTGCTCGCCCTGGGCGGCGCCAGCCTGTTCGTGGCCGGTGTGTGCGTGCTGCGCGTGCCTTCCACACAGGAGCTTGCCTGATGCATGGTTTTTCCCGGTTGTCGCTGGGCCTGTCCTTCGCGCTGCTGTCGGCGCAGGCCATCGCCGCGCCGCGCCCCGAATACGTGGGCACCACCGAGCCGTTCGCCAGCGACGCGGTGTACTTCGTGGTCACCGATCGCTTCGTCAACGGCGACCCGTCCAACGACCACCGCGACCAGGGCGGCAAATACCGTACCTTCGACATCCCGGTGCCGTGCCCGGACAAGGTCGATGGCAACATCGGCTACCTCGGCGGTGACTTCAAGGGCGTGCTCGACAACGCCGACTACATCCGCAACCTGGGCTTTGGCGCGGTCTGGATCACCCCGATCGTGGACAACCCCGACGAGGCCTTCACCGGCAGCAAGCCGATCAGTTGCAGCAGCACGCTGACCGATCGCGGCAAGACCGGTTACCACGGCTACTGGGGCATCAACTTCTACAAGCTCGATGAACACCTGCCCAGTGCCGACCTCGATTTTGCCGGGCTTACCCGGGGCCTGCATGCGGCCAAACTGAAAGTGGTGCTGGACATCGTCGGCAACCACGGCTCGCCGGCCTGGACCATGCCCACCCGCCAGCCGCAGTTCGGGCAGATCTTCGGCAAGGACGGCACGCTGATCGCCGACCACCAGAACCTGCCGCCGCAGCAGCTCGACCCGGCGCACACCCCGCTGCACGCCTTCTACAACACCATCGGCCCGGTGGATGGCAAGGACGGCTCGATCTTCGATGGCAACCTGGCCGAGTTGTCGGATTTCAACGAGCACAACCCGGCGGTGATGGACTACCTGGTCGGGGCTTACCTGCAGTGGACCGCGCAGGGCGTGGACGCCTTGCGCATCGATACCATCGGCTGGTTGCCGCACCCGTGGTGGCACGAATTCGTCGGCCGCATCCGCGCCGCGCATCCGGGCATGTTCATGTTTGGCGAGGCCTTCGACTACGACGCCGGCAAGATCGCCGAACACACCTGGCCGGCCAATGCCAACGTCAGCGTGCTCGATTTCCCGTTGCGTGGCGCGTTGTCGTCGGTGTTCGGCAAGGAGCAGAAGGGGTTTGAGACCCTGGCCGAGCCCCTGCACCTGGTCGGCGGCCCGTACGCCAACCCGTACGAGCTGATGAGCTTCTACGACAACCACGACATGGCCCGCCTGGACGCCACCGACAGCGGTTTCATCGACGCGCACAACTGGCTGTTTACTGCGCGTGGCATTCCGGTGCTGTACTACGGCTCGGAAACCGGCTTCATGCGCAGCCGCGCCGAACATGCCGGCAACCGCGCCTATTTCGGCCAGGCGCGCGTCGACGCTGCCGCGCAGAGCCCGATCTACGGCCCGCTGCAGCGCATCGCCCAGCTGCGTGCGGCCACGCCGGCCCTGCAACGCGGCCTGCAGGTCAACGAGCGGCTGCAGGGCGATGAAGCCGTGTTCTTCCGGGTGCTCCAGCAGGGCGACACGCACCAGACCGCGCTGGTGCTGCTCAACAAGGGCGATGCCGCCCGCAGCATCGAGGTGCGCCGCTATGTGCAGGCAGGCACCTGGCGCGATGCGCTGGGCGGCGGCGGCCAGCAGGTCAAGGACCGCCTGACCGCCGAAGTGCCGGCGCACGGCGTGCGGGTGTTCCTGCTGGACGCGCCGGTGGCCCAGGCCGCCCTGCAGGCCGAGTTGCAGCGCGCCGCCGCCGACCAGCAGGCGCGCAGCGCCCGCCTGGCACGGTAGCGCCGGCCACTGGCCGGCCAGCCGATCGGGGCAGGGTATGCCTCCGGCCGGCCGGCCGGCAGCCGGCACTCCCGGTACAATCCGGGGCCGCCACGCCCTGGAATAGTGCCCGTGACCGAACTGCCTCCGCAGAATCCGCTTGAAACCCTGCTGCAGTCGGCGATGGACGGCCAGTTGCCGATCGCACTGTTCATGAAGGCCTTCGTCGCGGCCGAGGTGGTGCTGCTGACCGGTAGCCTCGTCACCCCCGATGGCAGCGGCTTCGACCCGCTGCTGTTCGACAAGCAGGGCGTGCTGCACGTGGCGGTGTTCACCGACATCGCGTGGGTCGGGTTCCACAACCAGCAGGCGCCGCATACGATCCGCATGCAGATGATCGAGGTGCTCAGGCGCGTGCCGGGGGGCTACGGTGTCGTGGTCAACCCGGGCACCCGGTTGGGCATGGAGCTGTCGCCGGCCGGCATCGGCGAGATCCTCAAGGACTTTGCCTGAGGGCGGCCGAGAGGGCGTTTTACGCCGTTTACACATTGCTTAATCTGCTTCTAGCAAGACAGGCAGGTCACACAATATCTACACAATGGCCGTTGCTAGACTCGCCGCGTCGAAATTGGCGAACCTATGCAGACACAATCCTCCCGCATCACCACCGGCATCCAGGGCCTCGATCAGATTCTCCGCGGCGGTTTCCCGCAGGGGCGCCTGTATCTGCTGGAAGGTCCCCCAGGGTCGGGCAAGACCACCCTGTCGCTGCAGTTCCTGTTGGAAGGCCTGCGCAGGGGCGAGCGCTGCCTCTACATCACCCTGTCCGAGACCGCCGAGGAGCTGCGCGAGGTCGCCACCGCGCATGGCTGGTCGCTGGACGGGCTGCACCTGTTCGAGCTGGGCTCGGCCGAGGACGCGCTGGGCAATGGCCGCCTGCAGTCGGTGCTGCACTCCTGGGAGGTGGAGCTGGATGAAACGGTCAACCTGATCCTGGGCGAAGTGGAGCGCATCCGGCCCAGCCGCGTGGTGTTCGACTCGCTCTCCGAGCTGCGCCTGTTGTCGCAGGATTCGCTGCGCTATCGGCGCCAGATCCTGGCGCTCAAGCAGTTTTTCGCGCCCAAGAGCGCCACCGTTTTCCTGGTCGACGACCTCACCTCCACCAGCGAGGATCGCGACGGCCAGCTGCACAGCCTTTGCCACGGCGTGCTCTCGCTGGAACGGCTGACCCTGGACTTCGGCCCGGCGCGGCGCCGCCTGCAGGTGCAGAAGCTGCGGGGCGTGGACTTCATCGCCGGTTACCACGACATGGTGATCCGTGCCGGCGGCCTGGAGGTGTTCCCGCGCCTGATCGCCAACCAGCACCACGAGCAGTTCGACGGAACGGCGGTGGGCAGCGGCGTGGCCGAGATCGACAACCTGCTTGGCGGCGGCCCACTGCGTGGCACCTGCACGCTGTTGACCGGCCCGGCCGGCAGCGGCAAGACCAACGTCGCGCTGCAGTACATCTGGGCGGCCTGCGAACGCGGCGAGCAGTGCTGCATCTTCGAGTTCGACGAGCGCGTGGGCACCCTGCTGGCCCGTGCCAAGTCGCTGGACATCGACCTGCACCAGCACCTGGCATCGGGCCGGCTGGAAATCATGCAGATGGACCCGGCCGACATCTCCCCGGGCGAGTTTTCCTGGAACATCCAGAAGGCCGTCGAGGGGCGCGGCTGCAGCGTGTTGATGATCGACAGCCTCAACGGTTACGTCGCCGCCATGCCGCAGGAAAAGCAGCTCATGCTGCAGCTGCACGAGATGCTCTCCTACCTCAACCAGAAGGGCGTGGTCACCTTCCTGGTCAACCCGCAGCATGGCTTGGTGGGCTCGATGTCCACCGGCAACCTCAACGTGTCCTACATCGCCGATGCGGTCATCCTGTTCCGCTTCTTCGAGGCGCAGGGGCGGATCCGCAAGGCGATTTCGGTGATCAAGAACCGCGGCGGGGCGCACGAAGACACCATCCGCGAGCTCAAGATCGACGGCAGGGGCCTGGCGCTCAGCGGTCCGCTGAAGGAATTCCGGGGCATCCTCACCGGCACGCCGGAATTCGTCGGCGACAGTGCCGCGCTGCTGGGCCACTCGCATGCCGGATGACGACGGGGCCGGCATCGTCCATATCGTCGCACCGTTCGGCCGCGACGCCGACAGCATCGCCACCGTCCTGCATACCGCCGGGCTCAGTACGCGCATCCTGCCCACCCTGGCGGCCCTGAGCGACTCGCTCGACGAACGGGCCGGCGTGGCCCTGGTCACCGAGGAAGCCGTCGCCGGCGGGGTCGACGCCCTGGTGGCCGCGTTGGCCGCGCAGCCGGCCTGGTCGGACCTGCCGTTCATCCTGCTGCGTTCGCCGCGCGCGCACCGGCGTGCGCCGGCCGACGGGCTGTTGCCGCGTTCGGTCAACGTCATCGAGCTCGATCGTCCATTGGGTAGCCTCTCCCTGCTCAGCGCCGTGCAGGGCGCGCTGCGTGCGCGCGAGAAGCAGTACCTGGTCCGCGACCAGATGCAGGCGCTGGCCGACAGCCGCGTGGCCCTGGTGCGCAGCGAGTCCGAGTTGCGCCTGATTGCCGATGCGATGCCGGTGCTGATCGCCTTCGTCGACCGCAGCCTGCACTACCGTTTCGCCAACAAGGCCTACGAAGCGTGGTTCGACCTGCCGATCGGGCAGGTCATCGGCAAACACGTGGGCGAGGTCGTGGGTGTCGATGTGTGGCAGGCCCGGCTGCCGGCCATGCAGCGCGCGCTCGCCGGCGAGGAAGTGCAGTATGAGGTGAGCTGGCCGCGCGCCGATGGCGGGCGGCGTGACAGCGAAGTGCGCTACTCGCCACGCGTGGCCGCAGACGGCAGCATCGACGGCTTCCATGTCTTCGTCACCGATATCACCGTGGCCAAGCTCGCACTGGAAAGCAGCCAGCGCCACGCGCATGAGCTGGAGGGCATGGTCGCCGAGCGCACCCGTGAGCTGGAGGCGCAGATGGCCGCGCGCGAGGCCAGCGAGGCGGCGTTGCGGCAGTCGCAGAAGATGGAGGCGATCGGCCAGCTCACCGGTGGCATCGCCCACGACTTCAACAACATGCTGACCGGCATCCTGTCGGCGCTGGACATCGTGCGGATGCGCCTGGAGATGGGCCGCGTCGACGACCTCGAACGTTTCCTGGACACGGCCACCGCCTCCAGCCAGCGCGCCGCCGGCCTGACCCAGCGCCTGCTCGCGTTCTCGCGCCGGCAGTCGCTGGACGCCAAGCCGGTGGAGCTCAACCAGCTGGTCGGCTCCATCCAGCACCTGCTGCGCAGCACCCTGGGTGAGAGCATCGTTGTGCGCACCCGGCTGGCCAGCGATCCCCTGCATGCCGTACTGGATACCAACCAGTTCGAAAGCGCGCTGCTGAACCTGGCCATCAACGCCCGCGATGCGATGCCCGGCGGTGGCGAGCTGGAACTGAGCACCACCGCGGTGCAGCTCGGCGAGGACGAGGTCGCCACCATCCCGGCTGGACGCTACACCGTGGTGGCCGTGGCCGACACCGGCACCGGCATGCCCCTCGAGGTGGTCGAGCGCGCGTTCGAACCGTTCTTCACGACCAAGCCGATCGGCAAGGGCACCGGCCTGGGCATGTCGATGGTGTATGGCTTCATGCAGCAGTCCGGCGGCCACATCGCCATCGATTCGACGCCGGGGCAGGGCACCGCCGTTTCGCTGTACATCCCGTTGGTCGAACCCGCTGCCGAGCCGGACAAGGCGCCGGGCGCGGCCACTGTCGCGCTGGGGGCGGGCCAGTCCATTCTGGTGGTCGAAGATGACGAGCAGGTGCGCATGCTGGTCACCGTGGTGCTCGAAGACCTGGGTTACCAGGTGCAGGTGGTGGGCGATGCCAATGGCGCGATCCCGATCCTGCAGTCCGCGCGCGGCATCGACCTGCTCATCACCGACGTCGGCCTGCCGGGGCTCAACGGCCGCCAGC
>Ga0213827_1001728_pt1 | contig 12139 bp, 8 predicted proteins | sample MC6MC0898MG_FD_180669 | JGI IMG/M metagenome (GOLD analysis project Ga0213827, IMG submission 180669) | Enriched soil aggregate microbial communities from Iowa State University, Ames, United States - MC6-MC0898-MG | ecosystem: Environmental > Terrestrial > Soil > Unclassified | place: USA: Iowa...
GATCCTCTTCGTCCACGCTGCGCACGTTGTTGGCACGCGGGGCGACGGCGAAGATGCCGCTGTTGCTGTAGATGTCGAACTGGTCGGCGATCGCGTCGAGGTTGGGCACCACCCAGTTGTTGGGGCTGCCGGTGATGCCCTTCAGGCCTTCCTGCTGGGTCATGTCCACCGGCACGATCTTGCTGCCGTTGGGGAAGTTGGGCACGGCCAGCTCGCTGGCGCGGCGCAGCTCGACCGTCTTGAAGGTGTAGTTCTTGGCCAGGATGCCGCCCTTCAGGCGGAAGCCGGGGCTGATGTTCCAGTTGAAGTCGATCTGGCCGGTATCGAAGTCATTGTCCACGTACTGCGGGCGCAGGCGGATTTCGGCCAGTTCCCAGCCCGCCGGATTGGTCGGGTCGATGCCGTAGTTCAGCGTCGGGAACCGGCTGTTGCCCCGGTAGTCGTAGCTGTAATTGTCGACGTCGTACTTGTCCATGATGATCGTGGTCTGGATCGGGTTCTCATGCTTGGAGCGCGAGATGCCGACCTTGCCGGACAAGGTGAAGTCATCGCCGAAACGGTGCTGGCCGTTCAGCGCGATCTGCTTGAATTCGGTGCTCCACTCGTCATGGCGGTTTTCGGTGCGGATGTCGACGTTGTCGAACTCACCGTAGACCAGGGCGTTGTTCTCGATCGCGCCGTTCTTGACGATCATCGCCGGCTTGCCGACCAGGCGCGGGGTGGTGCTGGTGCCGCGGCTGAAGGAAATCGCCTCGATGTAGTGCTCGTCGCGCTTGGCGTCGATCTTGGAGTACAGCGTGTCCAGCGAGATTTCGGTCGATTCGGTCGGCTTCCACTGCAGGGTGCCGGTGACGCCCAGGCGCTTCTGCTCGTGTTCCATCTGCACGTAGCGCGGGAAGCGCGGATGGTAGACGTTGGCACTGCGCGCGGCGGCGAACGGCGAGGCGGCGTTGAAGTTGTTGTTGCTCGGGCCGTTGGCCCAGCGGCCGGTGTTGGAGCCTTCCTCCAGCGCCTGGCGCTCGGAGTAGGCCACCGACAGCAGCGCACCGAAGGTGCCATCGGCGAAGGTGTTGGAGATCAGTGCGGCCACGCGCGGGTCGGCCTTTTCGGCCATGGCGTTGTAGCTGGCCTGGCCGCTGGCGGCGAACGTGAAGCCGTCGTAGTCGAACGGGCGCGCGGTGCGCAGGTCGACAGTGGCACCCAGCGAACCCTCTTCCACATCGGCCGAGGCGGTCTTGCGCACCAGCAGCTGCGAGAACAGGTCCGAGGCGAACACGTTGAAGTCGAAGCCGCGGCCGCGGTTGGTACCGCCGCTCTGGTCGCCGGCGCCGACGGTGGTCAGCGCTTCCATGCCGTTGATGCGCACGCGGGTAAAGTCCGGGCCCAGGCCACGCACGGAGATGTTGCGGCCTTCGCCGGCTTCGCGGGTGATGACCACGCCGGGGATGCGCTGCAGCGATTCGGCCAGGTTCAGGTCCGGGAACTTGCCGATGTCTTCGGCGACAATCGCATCGACCACGCCGGCTTCGCCGCGCTTGATGTCCAGCGCCTTCTCGACGCTGGCGCGGTAGCCGGTGACCGTGACCGTGTCCAGGTCGGTGGGCGTTTCCTGGGCCAGCGCGGTACCACTCAGCGCCAGGCCGATCGACAGGGCAAGCAAGGTAACCGGTGTCTTTTTCTGGATGTTTCGAGATTGCATGTTTTCCCTCTCCCAAGGTGCTACATGAAACAGCTATCCGGCGACATGTCAGTGCAATGACACCGCTGGTCAGGGCGGACGTTAACAGCCCGCTCCAGAAGGAGCATCTTGCAGCGCAACAGATTTTGAATGTCCCCTGGAGGCTTGCGGGACAATGCTTTCGACATTCCGCCCGGTGGACGGCTGGTGCCGCAAGGCTAGAATGACACCGCTAGCCATTCCGCTTGGGCGGCTTTCCACCGGCCCTGGCCTTCACAAGGATCCACCACCATGAGTCGTGTCGTCTGTTTTGGAGAATTGTTGCTGCGCATGAGCGCGCCCGGCCGTGAGCTGCTGCTGCAGAGCGCGCAGCTGGCGGTGCACGCCGGCGGCGCGGAGGCCAATGTCGGCGTCTCGCTGGCGCACCTAGGGCACGCGGTGGCGATGGTCAGCACGCTGCCGGACAACCCGCTGGGCGGCTTCGTCGCCGGCGAACTGCGCCGGCACGGCGTGGACACCGGCCACGTGCGGGTGCGGCCGGGGCGCATGGGCCTGTACTTCCTCACCACCGGCGCGGTGCAGCGCGCCAGCGAAGTGGTCTACGACCGTGCCGACTCGGCGTTCGCCAGCGGCAGCGCCGCCGACTACGACTGGGACGCGCTGCTGGCCGGCGCCGACTGGCTGCACCTGTCCGGGGTCAGCCCGGCGCTCAACCCGGCGATGGCCGAGGCCACGCTCGCCGCGGCGCGCGCGGCCTGCGCGCGCGGGGTGAAGGTGTCCTTCGACGGCAACTTCCGCCCATCGCTGTGGGCGCGCTGGCAGGGCGACGCGGCCGGCATCCTGCGCGACCTGTTCGCCTGTGCCGACGTGGCCTTCGCCGACTACCGCGACATCGGCGTGGTCCTCGGCGGCGACTTCCCGCAGGCGCAGCTCGACGAGCGTGTCGATGCGGCGGCTGCGCAGGCGTTCGCCGCCTTCCCGCGGCTGCAGTGGATGGCCTGCACCCAGCGCACGCCGCACAGCGTGGACAACCATGCGCTCGGGGCGATGCTGCTCGGGCGCGACGGTACCCGTGCGGTGGCACCCACGCGCGAGATGATCGGCATCGTCGACCGCATCGGCGGTGGCGATGCCTTCGCCGCCGGCATCCTGCATGGCATGATGCGCGGCTTCGCGCCGGAAGCGATCGTGCGCTTCGGCCTGGCCGCAGGCTGCCTGAAGCACTCCATTCCCGGCGACTTCAACCCTGTCAGCGAGGCTGACATCATGGCCCTCACGGGCGAGGAGCGATTCGATGTCCGGCGCTGATCCGCGCGTACGCGCAGTCCTGAAACTGGCCCCGGTGATTCCGGTGTTCACCCCGGAAAGCGTCGACGATGCCGTCGAGGTAGCGCGCGCGCTGTTCAACGGCGGGCTGCCGGTGATCGAGGTGACCCTGCGTACGCCGGTGGCGATGGAGGCGATCAAGGCGATGGTGGACGCCGTGCCCGACGCGGTGGTCGGCGCCGGCACCGTGCTGAGTGCCGCGCAGATGGAACAGGTGAAACAGGCCGGTGGCCGCTTCGCGGTGGCCCCGGGCGCGACCCCGCGGCTGTATGCCGCCGCGCGCGATAGCGACCTGCCGTTCCTGCCCGGCGTCGCCACGTCCTCCGAACTGATGCTCGGGCTGGAACAGGGCCTGGATACCTTCAAGTTCTTCCCGGCCGTGCAGGCCGGTGGTGCCGCGATGCTCTCGGCCTGGAACGGGCCGTTCGGCGACGTGCGGTTCTGCCCCACCGGCGGGATCAGCGCGCAGACCGCGCGCGATTTCCTGCACCTGCCCAACGTGCTGTGCGTGGGCGGTTCCTGGCTGACCACGCGGGCGCTGCTGCAGGCCCGCGACTGGGCCGGGATCGAACAGCTGGCGCGCGATTCGGCCGCCCTGGTCGGCTGAGGCGGAGCGCCGGCTCAGTGCCGGTGGGCGGCCTCGCCGAGGCGGCGGTACAGGGTGCTGCGGCTGATGCCCAGCGCCCGCGCAGCCTGCGCCACATTGCCCTCACTGGCGGCCAGCGCGTCGCGCATCGCCGCCAGGGTCATCGCCTGCAGTCCTGCGTCAGCACCACGCGCCGGCGCCACCGCTGGCGCGGGCATGCGGACCTGGGCCGGCAGTGCGTCCAGGCCGATGGCCTCACCGGGTTCGCTCAACGCCACCAGCGTGCGCAGGCACGCGCACAGTTGGCGTACGTTGCCTGGCCAGGCATGCGCGGCCAGCGCCGCCTGCGCCGCGGGCTCCAGCACGCGGCCCTGGCCCAGGCGTGCCCACAGCCCGGCCACCAGGGCGGGGCGGTCGGCATGCTCGCGCAACGGCGGCAAGGTGACGGTGTGGTCGGCGATGCGGTAGTACAGGTCGCTGCGGAACCCGCCGGCCTGCATGGCCTGGTCCAGGTCGCGGTGGGTGGCGCAGATCAGCGCGAAATCCAGTTGGACCGGCTTTCCACCGCCCAGCGGCGACAGCGTGCGTTCCTGCAGGACCCGCAACAGGCGCGGCTGCAGGGCCAGCGGCATGTCGCCGATTTCATCCAGGAACAACACCCCGCCCTGCGCCTGGCGCAGCAGGCCCGGGCTGCCTTGCCGGCGCGCACCGGTGAACGCGCCCTCTTCGTAGCCGAACAACTCGGCTTCGATCAGGCCCTCGGGCAGCGCCGCGCAGTTGACCGCCACGAACGGCTTGCCGGCACGCATGCTGCGCCGGTGCAGTTCACGCGCGACGACGTCCTTGCCGGTCCCGGTCTCGCCCTGCAGCAGTACCGGTAGCTGCGCATCCAGCACGCGGCAGGCCCGTTCCAGCACGCGCTGCTGGTCGGCATCGAACAAAGGCGTGGCATCCACCGGGGCGACACGGCGCGGCGGCACCGGCAGGGCGGCGGGCGCACGCCCGGGGGCAGGTACCCGCACCGGCGCGTGGCTGCGATCGTCCAGGTGACCGTACAGCGCGCGGCCCTGGCGGTCGATCAACGCGCCATCGTCGTGCAACCGCGCCAGCGGCCCATCAAACAGCGCCGCATACGGTGCGTGTCCGATATCGGCATGCTCCAGCCCGAACAGCGCCAGCCCGGCGCGGTTGGCCGCCACCAGCCGCCCGCTGCGGAAGCCGAGGATGCCTTCGCGCGCGGTGCCCAGCAGGGCCGCATCATGGTGCAGGCGCAGCAGCTGGCAATCGGCCAGCCCGCTGTCGAAGTAGCGGTGCTCGATGTGCGCCACCGCCTGCCGCGCCAGGACCCGCGCATGCAGGTGCTGCAGGCGCGCGTCGCCGGAGATGTCCAGCACGCCCACGCGCTGGCCGTAGGGGTCGAAGATCGGCGTGGCCGAGCAGGTCAGGATGCCGTGCGGGGCGAAGTAGTGTTCGCCGCCGCGCACTTCCACCGAGCGGCCTTCGACGATCGCGGTGCCGATCGCGTTGGTGCCCACCGTGGTCTCATCCCAGCGCACGCCCGGCATCAGCGCCACGCGCCCGGCTTTGTCCAGGAAGCCAGGGTTGCCTTCTGCGTCGAGGATCCAGCCATCCTCGTCGGTGAGCAGCACGATGCTGCCGGCCGCGGCGATATCGGCCGCCAGGCCGTCCAGCTCCGGGCGTGCCAGGCGCCACAGCTTCTGCTGGCGCTCGCGCAGTTCGCGCAGGCGCGCATCCGGCAGCGGCTCCACCTCCGGCTGCGCATCCACCGACAAGCCGCCTCGCAGGCAGCGTTGCCACGACTGCAGGATGGTATCGGGGACGATGCCGACCGGCGCCGCGCCGCGCTCGAAGAACGAGCGGCGCGCATTGCCGACGCGGTGCTGGAGCGGAAGCTGGGACACCTGATTCTCCAGTGTCGCATTCTGCGACAGTTGTAGCGGGACCTGTTCCGATAAACAGCACAGCCGGCGTTACCGCGCAATGACCTGCCGTGCTGCACTGCCACAGATTCGATGGGTCGAGTGCGGCCCCGCACCGCATGAGCGGGTGCCGCAGTGCAGCAGGGCAAAGCTGGCATCGTCCTTGCGGCAGGGAAGGGACCCCGATGGGCCTTTCCACCTCTGCCGGAGACACCCCGATGAACGCTGTCACGTCCGCCAAGCCGCACGCCACCGATCCGCAGTCCATCTTCAAGCCGCGCTACGGCAACTACATTGGCGGGGAGTGGGTGGCCCCGCGCAGCGGCCAGTACTTCGAGAACACCACCCCGGTGACCGGCAAGGTGTTCACCGAGGTGGCGCGCTCCAATGCCGAGGACATCGAGGCCGCCCTCGACGCCGCGCACGCCGCCAGGGCCGCCTGGGGCCAGACCTCGACCACCGAGCGCGCCAACATCCTCAACCGGATCGCCGACCGCATCGAAGAGAACCTCGAGCTGCTCGCGCATGCCGAGACCTGGGACAACGGCAAGCCGATCCGCGAGACGCTCAACGCCGACGTGCCGCTGATGGCCGACCACTTCCGCTACTTCGCCGGTGCGGTGCGCGCACAGGAAGGCAGCCTGTCGGAGATCGACAAGGACACCGTCGCCTACCACTTCCATGAGCCACTCGGCGTGGTGGGGCAGATCATCCCGTGGAACTTCCCGATGCTGATGGCCGCCTGGAAACTCGCCCCGGCGCTGGCGGCCGGCAACTGCGTGGTGCTCAAGCCGGCCGAGCAGACCCCGGCCTCGATCCTGGTGCTGATGGAGGTCATCGGCGACCTGCTGCCCAAGGGCGTGCTCAACGTGGTCAACGGCTTTGGCGTGGAGGCGGGCAAGCCGCTGGCCTCCAACCCGCGCATCGCCAAGATCGCCTTCACCGGCGAGACCACCACCGGCCGTCTGATCATGCAGTACGCCAGCCAGAACCTGATCCCGGTGACGCTCGAACTGGGCGGCAAGTCGCCGAACATCTTCTTCGCCGACGTGATGGCCGAGGACGATGACTTCCTCGACAAGGCCGTTGAAGGCTTCGTGCTGTTCGCCTTCAACCAGGGCGAGGTGTGCACCTGCCCCTCGCGCGCGCTGATCCAGGAATCGATCTACGAGGAATTCATGGAGCGTGCGCTCGCGCGCGTGGCCGCGATCAAACAGGGCAATCCACTCGATCCCACCACCATGGTCGGCGCACAGGCCTCCTCCGAGCAGCTGGAGAAGATCCTCTCCTACTTCGACATCGGCCGGCAGGAAGGTGCGCAGGTGCTGATCGGCGGCGAGCAGGCCAAGCTCGACGGCGACCTGGCCGGCGGCTTCTACGTGAAGCCGACGGTGTTCAAGGGCCATAACAGGATGCGCGTGTTCCAGGAGGAGATCTTCGGGCCGGTGGTCTCGGTGACCACGTTCAAGACCGAGGAGGAAGCGCTGGAGCTCGCCAACGACACCCTGTACGGCCTGGGTGCCGGCGTGTGGAGCCGCGATGCCTCGCGCCTGTACCGCATGGGCCGCGGCATCCAGGCCGGGCGGGTCTGGACCAACTGCTACCACGCCTACCCGGCGCACGCGGCCTTCGGTGGCTACAAGCAGTCGGGCATCGGTCGCGAGAACCACAAGATGATGCTCGACCACTACCAGCAGACCAAGAACCTGCTGGTCAGCTACTCGCCGAAGAAGCTGGGCTTCTTCTGAGCCCCCGGTTGATTCCGATCAAGGCGCCGGCATGAGGCCGGCGCCACAGTGCCGTCATTGGCAATCCACGGAGATCCACGCATGAACAAGACCATGAAGGCCGCGGTCGTCCGCGAGTTCGGCACGCCGTTGCGCATCGAGGAGGTCGAGGTGCCGCGTCCCGGCCCGGGCGACATCCTGGTGAAGATCGAAGCGTGTGGCGTGTGCCACACCGACCTGCACGCGGTCGACGGCGACTGGCCGGTCAAACCCAATCCTCCGTTCATCCCCGGCCATGAAGGCGTCGGCCACGTGGTCGCGGTGGGTGCGGGTGTGCGCCATATCCGCGAAGGCGACCGCGTCGGCATCCCGTGGCTGTACTCGGCGTGCGGCCACTGCGAGCACTGCATGGGCGGGTGGGAAACCCTGTGCGAAGCCCAGCAGAACACCGGTTACTCGGTCAACGGCGGCTTCGCCGAATACGCCCTGGCCAACGCCGATTACGTGGGCCTGCTGCCCAAAAACGTGGGCTTCATCGAGGTGGCGCCGATCCTGTGCGCCGGCGTCACCGTGTACAAGGGCCTGAAGGTCACCGACACCCGGCCCGGGCAGTGGGTGGTGATCTCCGGGATCGGCGGGTTGGGCCACATGGCCGTGCAGTACGCCAAGGCGATGGGGTTGAACGTGGCGGCGGTGGATATCGACGATGGCAAGCTTGCGCTGGCCGAGCGACTCGGCGCGACGATCACCGTCAACGCGCGCAACACCGACCCGGCCGCCTTCCTGAAGAAGGAGATCGGCGGTGCGCATGGCGCGCTGGTCACGGCCGTCTCGCCGAAGGCCTTCGAGCAGGCGCTGGGCATGGTCCGCCGTGGCGGCACGGTCTCGTTGAACGGCCTGCCGCCGGGCAACTTCCCGCTGGATATCTTCGGCATGGTGCTCAATGGCATCACCGTGCGCGGCTCGATCGTCGGCACCCGGCTGGACCTGCAGGAATCGCTGGAATTCGCCGAGCAGGGCAAGGTGGCCGCCACGGTCACAAGCGATTCGCTGGAGAACATCAACGACATCTTCGCGCGCATGCAGGCCGGCAAGATCGAGGGCCGCGTGGTGCTGGACATGAGCGCGTAACCGGCTGCGCGTTGCCGTCCTGCGTCGCTTCCCCTCTCCCGGCGGCAGCAGGACGGCAGCGCCGGTTCTTCCGTCCTGCCGGCCGTGGGCCGGCGCCCATGGCACCCGATCATGACCGACCTCCCGCTCCAGGTAATGGCCACGCTGCCGGCGTTGCGACTGATCGAGACGCTGCAGGCTCGCCATGGCGACCTGCTGTTCCACCAGTCCGGCGGCTGCTGCGACGGCTCCTCGCCGATGTGCTTCGCACAGGGCGACTTCATCGTCGGCGATCGCGACGTGCGGCTGGGGGACATCGGCGGCGCGCCGTTCTACATCAGTGCCTCGCAGTTCGAGTACTGGAAGCACACCCAGCTGATCATCGACGTGGTGCCCGGGCGTGGCGGCATGTTCTCGCTGGAGAACGGCGAGGGCGTGCGCTTCCTGGTGCGCTCGCGGCTGTTCAGCGATGCCGAGTTCGCCCGGCTCAGGGCCGCCGGCAAGGCCTGAGCCGGCGCAGGCGTCCATAATGGGCGCCCTGCCCGTGCCCTGGATCGCCATGTCCGCGTTGTCGCTTGCCAAGACCGCCGTGCTCTCCGTGCTGTGCGTGGTGGTGGCGCTGTTCGTGCTCGGCATGGTCAGCGGCGCCGCCGGCTGGATCGCGCCGTGGATCGGGCTCGGCGAGGGCGGGCAGGCACGGCTGGGTTGGGACCTGGCCTGGACCATCCTCGGTGGCGCGGCCGCCACCGCGTTCGCCGCGCGCTATGCGCCGAAGGCGCCCTACGTGCACGGGGGCGTGGTCTGGGCGGTGATTGCCGCCGCATCGGTCTATGCGGCCTGGGACCTGGGCAGCGAGTTCCCGTTCTGGTTCGTGGTGGTGCTGCTGGTCTCGCTACCGGTGCAGGCGGCCGGGATCTGGCTGGGCGCGCGCTGCCGACCGCGTTGAGGGTCATGCACGGCGAGGCAGGGCCGCCTCCGCGCGCGTGTCGGGAAGGCGGGTGGAAGGGCGACGGTGCTGCGGTGGATCAGGCCCCGGGCAGGACCTGCTTCACCGTGTCGATGCCCTCCCACGGGTCCTGCTTCAACCGCTGCGCCCGCTGCAGGGCCTTGGCCAACGGGAACGCATCCGGTGCGCTTACCCGGCCCAGCTCTTCCCAGCGCAGCGGCACCGCCACGCCGGCACCGGGCCGCGCGCGCAGCGACCAGGAACACACGCTGGTGGCACCGCGCGCATTGCGCAACCAGTCGATGAAGATCACCCCCGTGCGCTTGGCCTTGCTCATGGTGGCCACGTAGCGGTCCGGGGCATGCTCGGCCATGGCCTGCGCGAAGGCCTCGCAGAACACCTTGGCCTGCGCCCAGTCGGCCTTGGGCTGCAATGGCACCACCACGTGCACGCCCTTGCCGCCGGACAGGCGTACGAAGCTCTGCAGGCCGGTCTCCAGCAAGCGGTCGCGGATATCGCGTGCGGCGCTCTTGACCTGCGCCCAGCTGACGCCCTCGCCTGGGTCCAGGTCGAACACCAGCCGGTCCGGGTGCTCGGGGTCGGCCACCGTGGCGCCCCATGGGTGCAGCTCCAGCGTGTTCATCTGCACCAGCTGCAGCAGGCCCTGCACATCCTCGATGTAAAGGTAGTCCTCGCGCCCGCTCTTCTGTTCCAGCGGGATGGCCTGCACCGCCTCGCCCAGGCCGGTGCCGTGGTGCTTCTGGAAGAAGCAGGGTTTGTCCACCCCATCCGGGCAGCGCAGCAGCGACAGCGGCCGGCGCGCCACCTCGGGCAGGATCCACCGTGCCATCTGCCGGTAGTAGTCGGCCACCTCGCCCTTGGTGATTTTCGCCTTGGCGAACACCACGCGCTCGGGGTGGCTGATGTTGACGTCACCCGCGTCGTCATCGGCACCGCGGGTTGCCGCCGCGGCGCTGGCCTTGGTCCGGGTCTTGCTGGCGTGGGTCTTTTTTTCGGCGGTAGAGGCTTTCCGCGCGCCGCCCAGATCCTTCGCGGCCTTGTCCTCGCGCAGGCGCTTGAAACTGGCCTGGCGCAACAAGCCTTCCTTGGCCCAGCCGCGGAAGGCAACCTCGGCCACCAGTACCGGCGCCACCCAGTGCACGCTGCGCGCGGGGAACGGCACATGCGCGGGCAGGGTGACCGCCGCATCGTCCACGGCCAAGGCGGCGAGCTGCCGGGTCAGCGCGCGCAGCAGCGCATCGTCGAACCCGGTGCCGACACGGCCCACGTAGCGCAGGCCGCCCTTGTCCGGGGTGGCCATCAACAACGAACCAAACCCGCTGCGTGCGCCCTTGGGTTCGGTGTAGCCGACGATCAGGAACTCATCGGTGTTCTCGTGCTTGATCTTGATCCAGGCCGGCGATCGCGCGTTGACGTAGGCGGCATCGATGCGCTTGCTGATGATGCCTTCGAACCCGGCATCGCCGCTGGCCGCGAACACCTCAGGCCCGTGATCGATCACGTGCTCGCTGTAGGCCAGCGTGCCGGGCGTGGGGCCGATCAGGTCCTTGAGCAGCGCCTTGCGTGCCAGCAACGGCGAGCGGCTGATGTCCACGCCGGCAAGGCCGGGCATGTCGAATGCCACATAGCGCAGCCGTTGTTTCGCCGTGCCGTCGATGACCTTCTGCAGCGCGGTGAAATCGCTGCGACCCTGCGCATCCAGCACCACCAGCTCGCCGTCCAGGCGCAGGTCGCGCACCGGCAGCGCCGACAGCGCCTGCACCACTTCGGGGAAGTCATCGGTCCAGTTCAGGCCACCGCGCGAGCGTAACGACACCACGCCGTCGCTGACCTCGGCCAGCAGGCGGTAGCCGTCCCATTTGATCTCGTGCAGCCAGCCATCGCCGTCCGGGGCGGTGGCGCGGTGATCGGTCAACTGCGGCTTGAAGCCGGGCGGATAGGGTGTGTCCCGCGCGTCCGGGAGCGCCAGCGCGCGCGCGCGCCAGCGCGCGTCGGCCTTGCGCACCGCCGGTGCCTTGGCGGCCTTCTTCACTGCCTTGCCGGTGCCAGCGCGAGGCGTCGAGGCGGCCGTCCGTTTGCCAGCCGTACGCCGTGCAGGCGCCGTATCGAGCAGGTCGTCGGCCTCCGCATCGCGTGCATCGTCATCGTCGCGTTTGATCAGCAGCCACTGGTGCTGCTTGCCCTTCATCGCGGTACGCACCAGCTTCCAGCCGCCCTTGAGCCGCTCACCGTGCAGGACGAAGTCGAGCTTGCCGGCGGCCATCGCCTCGAGCGGATCGCCGTCGCACGCCCAGGTGCCATGGTCGTACACATCCACGTGTCCGGCACCGTAATGGCCGGTCGGAATATCGCCTTCAAACGTCGCATAGGACAGCGGATGGTCTTCCACTTCCACGGCCAGGCGCTTCTCGCCCACGCGCAGCGACGGCCCCTTCGGCACCGCCCAGCTCTTGAGCACGCCATCGGCTTCCAGGCGGAAGTCGTAATGCCGTGAACTGGCGTGGTGCAGCTGCACCACGAAGATCGGGCGGCGTGCCTGTGCGCCGCGACGCTCGGCGTCGGGTTCGGGCGTGCCATCGAAGCGGCGTTTGCGACGGTATTCCTGCAGTGACATGTGCGCTTATCCGGCCTTGCGCGTAGTGCTGCGCGTGGCGGTCTTTTTGGTCGCCTTGGCGGCTTTTCCGGCAGGCTTGGCCTTTTTCGCCGCGGCCTTCTTCGCCGCCGCCTTCCTGGGCGCGGCGGTCACCGCCGTCTTCTTCGCCGGCGTGCGCTTTTTCGCATCCAGGCTTTTCTGCAGCAGCGACA
>Ga0213827_1001732_pt1 | contig 12123 bp, 11 predicted proteins | sample MC6MC0898MG_FD_180669 | JGI IMG/M metagenome (GOLD analysis project Ga0213827, IMG submission 180669) | Enriched soil aggregate microbial communities from Iowa State University, Ames, United States - MC6-MC0898-MG | ecosystem: Environmental > Terrestrial > Soil > Unclassified | place: USA: Iowa...
TCGGGCAGCACGCTGGCCACGTCGATGCCGGTCAGGTGGTTGGGCATCAGGTGCGCGGTCTTGGCGAACCAGAAGTTCGAGACCTGGCAGAGCATTTCGCCCTTGCCGGGGATCGGATCGGGCAGCACCACGTCGAAGGCCGACAGACGGTCGGTCGCGACCATCAGCAGGTAGTCCCCCGGCGGAGTGCCGGCGGGCAGCCGGTCGCGCGGAATGTCAAAAACATCACGCACCTTGCCGCGATGGCGCAAGGGCAGGCCGGGGAGATCGGATTGCAACAACGTGGTCGGCACGGGCACTCCTGGGGCTTCGTCATGACAGCTGTCCAGGGGACCCTGAGGGCCCGCACAGACAGCGGGCGGCCTAGTGTAAAGCGGGTTGGGGCCGCTGTGACGTAAAATGGGGCTCCTTTGTTGCCACGGCCGCCCAGACGACCATGCGCTGGTACGGAAAACTGCTCGGATTCATCGCCGGGGCCCTGCTGTTCAGGCCCAATCCGCTGTTCGGTGCCGTGGTCGGCCTGCTGATCGGGCATGCCTTCGACGCCGACTGGTTCCGCCTGAACAAGGAAAACCCCTACCGGGAGCTGGGGCTCACCTCCGAGGCGACCGATGCCGAGGTCGACCTGGCCTACCGCCGGCTGATCTCCCAGTACCACCCCGACAAGGTGGTCGGCGCCGCCCCGGAGCTGCGCCAGCAGGCCGAGCGCAAGTCGCGCCAGCTCAACGCCGCCTACGACCGCATCAAGACCCTGCGCAAGCGCTGAGCGCGCGCGGCCCCCCTTTCCAAGTACTGAAGGCCCCGGCCATGTCCAACTGCATCATCGCCCCCTCCATCCTGTCCGCCGATTTCGCCCGCCTGGGCGAGGAAGTGGACAACGTGCTCGCCGCCGGTGCGGACTGGGTGCACTTCGATGTGATGGACAACCATTACGTGCCCAACCTGACCATCGGCCCGATGGTCTGCCAGGCGCTGCGCAAGCACGGCGTGACCGCGCCGATCGACGTGCACCTGATGGTCGAGCCGGTGGACCGCATCATCCCGGACTTCGCCGAGGCCGGGGCCACCTACATCAGCTTCCACCCCGAGGCCTCCCGCCACGTGCACCGCACCATCCAGCTGATCCGCTCGTTGGGCTGCAAGCCGGGCGTGGTGCTCAACCCGGCCACCCCGGTGGACATCCTGGACTGGGTGCTGGACGACCTGGACCTGGTGCTGATCATGTCGGTCAATCCGGGCTTCGGCGGCCAGGCCTTCATCCCCTCGGCGCTGGACAAGCTGCGTGCGGTCCGCAAGAAGATCGATGCCAGCGGCAAGGACATCCGCCTGGAGATCGACGGCGGCGTGAAGGCCGACAACATCGGCGCGATCGCCGCCGCCGGTGCCGACGCCTTCGTGGCCGGCTCGGCGATCTTCAACGCCAAGACCAGCTACCAGGACGTGATCGCGCAGATGCGCCACAACGTCGCCCAGGCGAGGGCCTGAGCCATGTCGGTGGCCACTGTGAACATCCGCGTGGCCACCGCCGCCGATGCGGCGCTGATCCTGCGCTTCATCCGCGAACTGGCGATCTATGAAAAGGCCGAGTCCTCGGTGCAGACCGACGAGGCCGGCATCCGCGCCAGCCTGTTCGGGCCGGAGGCCAAGGCCCAGGCCCTGATCTGCGAAGCCGACGGCGTAGCCATCGGCTACGCGGTGTATTTCTACAATTACTCCACCTGGCTGGGCCGCAACGGCATCTACCTCGAAGACCTCTACGTCAGCCCGGCCAGCCGCGGCAGCGGGGCAGGCAAGGCGCTGCTGCAGCACATCGCGCGCATCGCCGTGGCCGAAGGCTGCGGCCGCTTCGAGTGGTCGGTACTGGACTGGAACGAACCGGCGATCCGGTTCTATGAGGCGGCCGGGGCGAAGCCGCAGAGCGAGTGGACGGTTTACCGGATGGACGGTGAGGCCTTGCGGGCCTTCGCCGAAGGCTGAGCACCCGTAGAGCCGACCGTTGCCCGGCTGCGCGCATCGCCGCTCAAAAAAAAGGCCGCACCCTCACGGATGCGGCCCTGGGAATACTCGGAGGCTGATCCTGCCTCCATCCATCGTCCCTGCTATGGCCTTCCATTCTCCGGTGACCCGATGACCGTTTGATGACGTTCACCGGGCGCCACGGTGCGCGCTGATAGCCTGCGCTTCCCCCTGCCTTGGCCAAGCTGCATGCGTAGTCCCCACTGGCGTTTGATCCTCAACGGCAAGTCCACCGGCAACGTGGACCTGCGCGAAGCCGTGCACGCCCTGCGCGAGCGTGGGGTGCAGCTGGAGGTCCGGGTGACCTGGGAGGACGGGGATGCCGAGCGCTACGTGGCCGAGGCGATCGAACACGGCGTGGACACCATCATCGCCGCCGGCGGCGACGGCACCCTGAGCGAAGTGGCCGAGACCCTGGCGCACCGTCCCGAGCCTGCCGACGCGCTGCCGTCGCTGGGGCTGGTACCGCTGGGCACCGCCAACGACTTCGCCACCGCGGCCGGCATCCCGGTCGATCCGTTGGAGGCGCTGGACCTCATCGAGCAGCATCCCGCCCGCCCGATCGACCTGCTCAACATCGATGCCGACGGCAAGCGTTGGTGGTGTGCCAACGTGGCCAGCGGCGGCTTCGGCACCGAAGTCACCGTGGAGACCGACGAGGGCCTGAAGAAGGTGCTCGGCGGGCTGGCCTACCTGGTCACCGGCATCTCGCGACTGGGCCGGATCGACCCGATCCGCGCGCGCCTGCACACCCCGGACTTCGATTGGGAAGGCGGCTTCATTGCGCTGGGCGTCGGCAACGGCCGACAGGCCGGGGGTGGCCAGGTGCTGTGCCCGGATGCCGTGATCGATGACGGGTTGCTGGATGTCACCGTGATCCCCGAACTCACCGGCGAAGTCGCCTCCACCATTGGCGCGCTGCTCAAGGGCGGCAAGCAGGGGGCGCTGGAGCAGGTTGCCGAGCGTACCCGTGCGCCGTGGGTGGAGATCCATGCCGAGGCTCCGATCACGCTGAACCTCGACGGCGAGCCGGTACAGGCCCGGCAGTTCCGGATCGAGTGCGTGGCCTCGCGGGTGCGGATGCATGTGCATCCGGGCAGCCACCTGCTGGGCGGCTGACTGCAACGCGTGCCCGTTCAAGGCAGGCGGGTCAGAGCAGCGGGATGTCTTCTTCCTTGCTGGGAAACTTGAACGCTTCGCGCTTCCTGCGGATGTGCTCGGGCATGGGCGGCCTGGGGATGTTGCGTGCGATCAGCCATTGCTGGCATTTTTTCTGCCAGGGCAGCAGGTCGGGCGAGGTGATTTCCCAGTAGATGGCTTCGACCATCAGTTGTCGCTGTGACTCGACGGGGTCGGTGAACAGCCCTGCCTTGATGGTGGGGTCCGCCCCGTGTTCCAGCAGCCAGTAGGCGTGTTTGAATCCGCCACGCTTGGTGTACCAGCTGAGCACGGTGTCATCCCGGTACCTGTTCGCCAGGTTCACATCGGCGCCGCCCTCGACCAGGCGTTGGACGTTCTGCCATTGATTGCCGCTGATGAAAGCCTGGAAGAGGAGCGTTTCGTTGTTGCTATTGCGGGTGTTTGGATCTCCACCGTGGTCCAGAAGAAGACTCAAGTAGCGTGGATCTTCCATCTTGGCTGCGTAGACCATGGCGTTGTTCTGACGGTACATCCTTGTCTGCAGTTGCTTGGTCTGGCGTGCGTTTGGATTGGCGCCGTTTTCGAGCATGGCGCGCAGCCCCTCTACACTCTCTGCGCGTAGTGGCCAGGCGAGCAACGGAATACCTTCGCGCTTTGAAAACGCTACGTCGGGATCCACGCCCTCGTCTTTCATGAGTCGCCGTATCTCCTTGGCGTCTCCCGTTTCGCTGGCGATGGCCAGATCGAGCGCCTTTTCCTCGAAGTAGCGGGCAGCGCCGTGCGAGGATGTTGGCTTGCATCCAACAAGTGGACCAGGCAACGCCAGGGCAAAGAGGAAGACGAGTATGCCGCGCATTGGGGGGGAGTCCTTTCTTGACAGCGTTCGGCTGGGTCACAGCAGCGGGATGTCTTCTTCCTTGCTGGGGAACTTGAAGGCTTCGCGCTTCCTGCGGATGTGCTCGGGCATGGGCGGCCTGGGGATGTTGCGTGCAATCAGCCACTGTTGGCATTTTTTCTGCCAGGGCAGCAGGTCGGGCGAGGTGATTTCCCAGTAGATCGCTTCGACCATCAGTTCTCTCTGCGACTCAACGGGATCGCTGAACAGCCCCGCTTTGATGGTGGGGTCCGCCCCGTGTTCCAGCAGCCAATAGGCATGTTTGAATCCGCCACGCTTGGTGTACCAGCTGAGTACGGTGTCATCCCGGTACCTGTTCGCCAGGTTCACATCGGCGCCGCCCTCGACCAGGCGTTGGACGTTCTGCCATTGGTTTCCGCTGATGAAGGCCTGGAAGAGCAGTATTCCGTTGTCTGCATTGCGGGTATTGGGGTCTCCGCCGTGGTCCAGAAGAAGGCCCAAGTAACGCGAATCTTCCATCTGGGCCGCATATACCAGGGCGTTGTCGTCACGGTATGGCTTTCCTTGCAGTTGCCTTACGCGTCGCGCGTTCGGGTCCGCGCCGCTCTCCAGCATCGCGCGCAAGCCTTCAAGACTCTGTGCGCGTAGCGGCCAGGCGAGTAACGGGATGCCCCCGCGCTTTGAAAACGCTACGTCGGGATCCACGCCCTCGTCTTTCATGAGTCGCCGTATCTCCTTGGCGTCTCCCGTTTCGCTGGCGATGGCCAGATCCAGTGCCTTTCCCTCGAAGTAGCGATCAGCGCCATGCGAGGAAGCTGACGAGCATCCAGCCAGTGGTGCAAGAAGGGCGAAGGTCAGCAGGCAGGTGAGCGTGATGCGCATTGGCTTGGGATCCTTCCTTTTAAACGTGCGGCTGGGTCACAGCAGCGGGATGTCTTCTTCGTTGCTGGGGAACTTGAAGGCTTCGCGCTTCCTGCGGATGTGCTCGGGCATGGGCGGCCGCGGGATATTGCGTGCGATCAGCCATTGCTGGCATTTTTTCTGCCAGGGCAGCAGGTCGGGCGAGGTGATTTCCCAGTAGATGGCCTCGACCATCAGCTGTCGCTGGGAGGCAGCCGGGTCGGGAAAGTACGCCGCCTTGATGGTGGGATCGGCGCCGTGCTCCAGCAGCCAGTATGCATGCTTGAAACCACCACGCTTGGTATACCAGCTGAGTACGGTGTCATCAACGGCGAGGTTCCCGAGGTTGATATCTGCCCCCTTCTCGATCAACAGCTGCACGTTCTGCCATTGATTTCCGCTGATGAAGGCCTGGAACAGAAGCGTGCCGTTGTCAGCGTTGCGGGTGTTGGGGTCTCCGCCGTGCGCCAGAAGAAGATTGAGGTAGCGTGCATCTTCCATTTTGGCCGCGTAGATCATGGCGTTGTCGTCGCGATATGTCTTCCCTTCAAGCTGTTTGACATCACGCGCGTTTGGATCAGCACCGTTATCGAGCATCGCACGCAGTCCGTCCAGGCTCTCCGCGCGCAGCGGCCAAGCGAGCAGGGGTACCCCGTCGCGTTTGGAAAACTCGACGTCTGGATTGATGCCCTCATCCTTCATCAACCGACGAATTTCCTTGGCGTCGCCGGTCTCGCTGGCGATGGCCAGCTCCAGCGCCTTTTCCTCGAAGTAGCGGGCAGCGCCGTGCGAGGATGTTGGCTTGCATCCAACAAGTGAACCAGGCAACGCCAGGGCAAAGAGGAAGACGAGTATGCCGCGCATTGGGGGAAGTCCTTTCTTGACAGCGTTCGGCTGGGTCACAACAGCGGGACGTCTTCTTCCTTGCTGGGGAAGTTGAAGGCCTCGCGCTTCGCGCGGATGCCGCTGGGCATCGGGGGGCGGGAGACGCCGTGCGCGATCAGCCATTGCTGGCACTTCTTCTGCCATGGCAGGTGATCGGGTGAGGTGATCTCCCAGTAGATATCTTCGGCTATTGTCATACGGGTCGGTTTTCCGGACACCTCGGGCGGAACGTACATCAGCGTGGGATCGGCTCCATGTTCAAGCAGCCAGTAGGCCTGCTTGAACCCGCCGCGACCGGTGTACCAGCTCAGTACGGTATCCGCACTGCCTCGATTCGACTCGTTCACGTTGGCTCCCTTCTCTACCAGCAACTGGACGTTCTGCCATTGGTTGCCGCTGATGAAGGCCTGGAATAGCAGGGTTTCGTTGTCAGCATTGCGGGTATTCGGGTCCCCGCCGTGCTCCAAAAGGAGGCGGAGGTAGCGCGAGTCTTTCAGCTGGGCCGCATACACCATCGCGTTGTCATCGCGGTATGGCTTTCCTTGCAGTTGCCTTACCCGACGCGCGTTCGGGTCTGCGCCGCTTTCCAGCATCGCGCGCAAGCCTTCAAGACTCTGTGCGCGTAGCGGCCAGGCGAGCAACGGAATACCTTCGCGCTTTGAAAACGCTCCGTCGGGATCCACGCCCTCGTCTTTCATGAGTCGCCGTATCTCCCTGGCGTCTCCCGTTTCGCTGGCGACGGCCAGATCGAGGGCTTTTCCCTCGAAGTAGCGATCAGCGCCATGCGAGGAGGCTGACGAGCACCCCGCCAGCGGTCCAAGAAGGGCGAAGGTCAACAGGTGGATGAGCATGCTACGCATTGGCTTGGGATCCTTCCTTGAAAGCGTGCGGCTGGGTCACAGCAGCGGGATGTCTTCTTCCTTGCTGGGGAAATTGAACGCCTCGCGCTTTCCGCGGATGTGCTCGGGCATGGACGGCCTGGGGATGTTGCGTGCCATTAGCCATTGCTGGCATTTTTTCTGCCAGGGCAGCAGGTCGGGAGAGGTGATTTCCCAGTAGATGTCTTCAACCATCATCTGGCGTGCCGGGGCGCCAGACCCGGGCGGAGGGCGCGACGAAATCGTCGGGTCAGCCCCATGCTGAAGCAGCCAATAGGCAGCATCGAAACCGCCTCGGCCCGTATACCAGCTCAGCACGGTGTCATCACCCCTGCTTAGACTGGACTCGTTGATTTTTGCGCCATGCTGCACCAGCGTCTGGATGTTCTTCCACTGATTTCCACTCAAAAATGCCTGCAGCATCAGCGTTTCATTTGCAGAATTTCGTGTGTTCGGATCCCCGCCATGCTTCAGGACCATGTCCAGGAATCGCGGATCATTCATCTTCGCTGCATATACCATCGCATTGTTGAAATGGATCTCCCTGCCGTTCATCCGTCTCACTTGGCGGGCATTGGGATCGGCACCGTTGTCCAGAAGGGCGCGCAAACCATCCAGACGTTCCGCGCGCAGTGGCCACGCCACCAGGGGAATCCCGTCGCGCGCTGAGAATTCGACGTCCGGATTGACCCCTTCTTCCTTGATCAACCGCCGAATCCCATTCGCGTCGCCGGTTTCGCTGGCGATGGCAAGCTCGAGTGCCTTTCCCTCGAAGTAACGATCAGCTCCATGCGAGGAGGAAGACGTACACCCAGCCAGCGGGCCAAGAAGGGCGAACGTCAACAGGTAAATGAGCATGCTGCGCATTGTTCTGGGATCCTTCCTTGGAGCGTGCGGCTGGGTCACAGCAGTGGGATGTCTTCTTCCTTGCTGGGGAACTTGAACGCCTCGCGCTTCCTGCGGATGTGCTCGGGCATGGGCGGCCTGGGGATATTGCGTGCGATCAGCCATTGCTGGCATTTTTTCTGCCAGGGCAGCAGGTCCGGCGAGGTGATTTCCCAGTAGATGGCTTCGACCATCAGTTGTCGCTGTGACTCGACGGGATCGGTGAACAGCCCTGCCTTGATGGTGGGGTCCGCCCCGTGTTCCAGCAGCCAGTAGGCGTGTTTGAATCCGCCACGCTTGGTGTACCAGCTGAGTACGGTGTCATCCCGGTAACTACTGCCCAAATTTACATCGGCCCCGCTCTCGACAAGGAGCTGGACGTTCTCCCATTGGTTGCCGCTGAGGAACGCTTGGAGGAGCAACGTTTCGTTGTCCGCATTCCGGGTATTTGGGTCTCCGCCGTGCTGCAGAAGGAGGCGGAGGTAGCGCGGGTCTTTCATCTGGGCCGCATAGACCATCGCGTTGTCATCGCGGTATGGCTTTCCTTGCAGTTGCCTTACCCGACGCGCGTTCGGGTCCGCGCCGTTTTCCAGCATCGCGCGCAAGCCTTCAAGACTCTGTGCGCGTAGTGGCCAGGCGAGTAACGGAATGCCCTCGCGCTTTGAAAACTCCACGTCGGGATCCACGCCCTCGTCTTTGATGAGTCGCCGTATCTCCTTGGCGTCTCCCGTTTCGCTGGCGATGGCCAGATCCAGTGCCTTCCCTTCGAAATAGCGGCTAGCTCCATGGGAGGACGACCGCGCGCACGCTGCCGTAAGTAAAAGTGCGACGAGTATCACAAAAATTGTGGCGCTATTAGGGATTGTCTGACGTTTATTCCGCACGATCTTCCTTACCGTAAGAGCGTGGGGGGACATTAGCAGAACCAGTCATCGGCTGGTAAACGCCGCTGATATCCACTTTTGGCTCGCTGAAGCGCGAAAGGAGTTGCCATGAGAGCGGCAGAGATAGAGGAAAAGATTCGTGTCCTTCAGGAGCAGGAAGCGCTGGTTGAGCAGCTTCGTAGCGGTGGGCACAACGCTGAAGCGCTAAAGCTGCAGGAAACCTATCACTCCCGCGAAGTTGCGGGGCTTGGCGCGGATGTGTATCGCGCAGCTGCCGGTGAAGGTGGATGTCCACCGGGCTGGATTCGCGTAAGCGAAGATCCTGCCAGTCTTAGGCTGGCAGGATTTGATATCAGTGATGAAAAGATCCTTTCGGCCCTGCGTCCAACCAGGTCTGGATTTCGGGCTGAAATCTATTTGCCCGATCCCAATGTTTTCGGAGAAGACGCAAAGCCCGTGCTCGTTTTCAAGGGATCAACTGGCCCCATTGTCGACTCTGCGGCTCCGCTGGGGCGTCGTGAATCCGCTGGCGAGGACTTCTTGAACAACGGCCAACAGGGCTCCGGTGAACGCAGTGACTACTACGACAGAGCCATGCGCCTTTCGTCCATGCTCAACGAAGCCACCAATGGCAAGTTCGAGATCGCCGGGCACTCCCTCGGCGGCGGCTTGGGCTCCGCTGGTTCGGCGGTCACCGGTGTACGTGCCACCACCTTCAACGCCGCCGGTCTTCACCCGGCAACCGCTGCACGCTACGCAAGTGAGAACGGACTACCGCTATTCAATACACAGAGCACGGTGAGCACTTACCAGGTAACAGGCGAAGTTCTCAACGACGTGCAGAACGGATGGCAGCGGTTGAACGATCAGCAGCGCGGCGACTTTGGCGTGGTGGTCAACGAGACCAGCATGCTGTTGCGAGAGCCCTTGATGAAGGAGATCGTCAAGGAAAAGCTGGAGGCTTCACTCCCCGCCGGTGCCCAGACGGCCGCCGCGCAGTTCATCGATCGGTTGGCCACACCTGAGGGGGCCAAGGCCCTGCGTAGCGTGCCCGTGGCGGCTGGCAAGATGGAGATTCTGCTGGATCCCAAGGCCCTGGATGCGGAGGGAAATGTTGTCGACCGCAGACGGGTGGAGTCGCCGAGCCAGGTGGCCGAGCTTGCCGGTCCGTTGTCCCATGTCCTTGTGGATGCCGCGCGTGCGATGCGTAGCGGGCGACAGCTGGGCGAGCACGTTGAGCGCGTGGGTGCCGGTGTGGCCGCGTCGATGGAGCGCAGCGGCGCCATGGCAGTGCAGGCCGGGCGCGTGCAGAGCGTGCTGGCGGGCAACGCGGTGGACATGGGGTCCCAGAGCATGCGGGTGGGCGTGCAGGGCGCGGCCACCGTGATTGCGAAGGGGCAGGAGCTGAAGGCACTGGTGGAAAGCACGGCCCATCGCGTCGACGGCTACCTGGCCGGGAAGTACGCCGGAGCACTCTCCAGAGGGGCCGAACTGGTCGGGCTGGACGCGGCGGCGAAGCACCTGCGGCACGGGGCCGATCAGTTCGCTGCGTCCCAGGATGCGAAGGCTGACCAGGTCATGCAGCGCGGAGCGGCACAGGCGGAGGAAACCCGCGCGGCGGGCAGTCGTGGTGCCGAGGCGATCAGGCGGACGGGCGAGGCGGCGTCAGAGGCAATGAGCGACGCGTCGGCCAGATCAGCGGCGTTCGTTGAACAGGGCTACCACTGGGGAAGTCAGAAGGTCAGGGGCATTACGGAGGATGCACCTGCGGTCATGGCAGGCACTGCCGGGCTGGTGGCAGCGACGGCCAGCGTGGCGGCGCGCCACTCGCCGACCTATGTCGCGCCGGAGAACGTAAAGAACCTGGAAGACACCGCACAGTTCGCACGAAAGATCGGCAAGTCCTTCAGCGAATCCATGGCGCGACACGGCATGGACGAAACCGTCATCCCCAGCCTCGACGCCGAAATCGCCCGGCAGGAGGCCGCTGCACGCACGCTGCTCCGCGCTGACCAGGACAGGCTGCAGGAAGGCGATACGTCCGAGCCGCCGCCGCTCAACGCGCCGGCGGTCGGCATCAACCACCCGGCCAATGCCGACTTCCACCTGTTCAAGGCGGCGCAGGCCGGTGTGCATGGGATCGACGCCAGCGTCGGGCATACGCCGGATATCTACAGCGACCAGCTGGCCGGCGCGCTGGCGGCCAAGGCCAAGCAGGAGGGGCTGCAGTCGATCGCACAGGTGGTGCTGAGCAAGGACCAGCGCCTCGCCGCGGCGGTGGACACCCTGGACCTGGCCGCGCCGGACCGGCATGCGGCCTATGTCGATGTGGTTGGCGGCCGCCAGCAGCCTCTGGCCGTGAGCACCGAGCAGGCTGCCGAGGTGGATCGGCAACGCGCGCAGGCAGCCAATGGACCGCAGATGGGGGCCGAGCAGCGGCCCGACGGCCGCGCCATGGGCTGAGCGCGGGCCCGCCGCGCCGGGCCGGGCGGGGTTTCCCCACGCGGGTCAGTGCGGTACAGTCAGCGGGTGTCCATTCTGACGACCCCGCATACCCTTTCTTCCGCTCGCCGCTGGTGGCGATGGTGGCCTGTTGCCGTCGTCCGTCCCGCCACCGCCGTTTCCCGGAAGGAAAGTCGTCTTGATCACGTTCGAGCAGTTCCAGCAGCAGGCCGCTGAAGGCCACACCCGCATCCCCGTCGTCCGCGAAGTGCTGTCCGACCTGGACACGCCGCTTTCGGTCTATCTCAAGCTCGCCGACGGCCCACATACCTATCTGTTTGAATCGGTCGAGGGCGGTGAACGCTTCGGGCGCTATTCCATCATCGGCCTGCCGGCGCGCCGGGTGTATGCCTTCCACGGCCATACGCTGACCGTCAGCGAGTCCGGCCAGGTGGTGGAGACCCGTGAGGTGGCCGACCCGTTCGCCGAGGTCGAGGCGCTGCGCAGCGCCCACTCGGTGCCCAAGCTGGCCGGTCTGCCCGGCTTTACCGGCGGCCTGGTGGGCTGGTTCGGGTTCGAGTGCATCGGCTACATCGAGCCGCGCCTGGCGCCGCCGCGTGGCCGCGACGAGCTGGGCACGCCGGACATCCTGCTGCTGCACTCCGAAGAACTGGCGGTGTTCGACAACCTCAAGGGCCGCCTGTACCTGATCGTGCACGCCGACCCCGGTGAAGCCGGGGCGTGGGACCAGGCCCAGGCCAAGCTGGACGCACTGGTGGCCAAGCTGCGGGCACCGGGTGCCGGCTACCCTGCGCCGATCACCCGCGACGTGCTGGACGAGAACGACTTCGTCTCCGGCTTCACCCGCGAGGGCTTCATCGCCGCGGTCGACAAGTCCAAGGAATACATCCGCGCCGGCGACATCTTCCAGGTGGTGCTGAGCCAGCGCCTGAGCGTGCCGTTCAAGGCGCGCCCGGTGGATGTGTACCGCGCCCTGCGCGCACTGAACCCCTCGCCATACATGTACTTCCTGGATACCGGCGATGTGCAGGTGGTCGGCTCCTCGCCGGAAATCCTGGTGCGCCTGCAGGACGGGGAAGTCACCGTGCGCCCGATCGCCGGCACCCGCCCGCGCGGGGCGACGGTGGAAGAGGACAACGCGCTGGAAGCCGAACTGCTGGCCGATCCCAAGGAGCGCGCCGAGCACCTGATGCTGATCGACCTCGGGCGCAATGAC
>Ga0213827_1001738_pt1 | contig 12083 bp, 11 predicted proteins | sample MC6MC0898MG_FD_180669 | JGI IMG/M metagenome (GOLD analysis project Ga0213827, IMG submission 180669) | Enriched soil aggregate microbial communities from Iowa State University, Ames, United States - MC6-MC0898-MG | ecosystem: Environmental > Terrestrial > Soil > Unclassified | place: USA: Iowa...
GTTGCTGATCAAATTGGACAGTATCTGCTTGAGCCGCAACGGGTCTGCCAGCACCCAGACCGGCCCGGCGGGAAGTTCTGCGTGCAGATGCAAGCCTTTGGCCCGAGCGTTGCCCTCGAAAACCCGTACCGTAGCGCGTACCAGCTCGACCAGGTTAGTGGGTATCGGTTGCAGGGTAATGTGCCCGGATTCGATGCGGGAAATGTCGAGAATATCGCCAATCAGTTCAAGCAGGTCGATGGCCGAGCCATGGGCAGTCTGCAGGGTCTGGGCGTCGCAGCGGCCCTCGCGGCTGTCTTCCAGCGCCAACTCCAGCAGGCCGATCACGGCATTCATCGGGGTGCGGATTTCATGGCTCATGGTGGCCAGGAAGGTGCTTTTGGTCTGGCTGGCTTGCTCTGCGTCGTCCTTGGCTTGGCGTAGCTGTTCGAGCAGGCCACGGCTCAAGGCCAACTGCGCTTGCAGCGCGTGCTGGGCCTCGGTGCGCTGATTGATCAGCTTGCGCAGGTAGCTGTTCCAGAACACCACGCCCGCCAGCAGCAGCGCCGACAACACCAATACCTGCAAGGCCAGCGTTCGGTAGTCGCGCCAGGGGCTGTCGCTTACCAAGGTGCTGGTGCGCCAGCGATTGGCCAGCTGATCGAGCTCTTCGGGGGGAATGCTCAGCAGCGCCTTGTCGAGAATGGCCTGTAGCTGCGGCTGGTCCGCAGCCACGGCGAAGGCGGCAATGGCCGGGGCGTCGTCCAGCACGCTGGCGATGCGCAAGCGGCCCTTGAACACATGGCTGATGTAGTAGGTGGCATTGATCTGGCTGCTCAGGGCAACGTCGGCAGCCCCGCCGGCCACGGCCTCCATCAGGCCGAGCGGGTTGTCCACTTCCACCAGCCTGGCCTGCGGATAGCGTTGTTGCAGCAGCACCCGCTGCGGCGAGCCACGGACCACGGCGATACGCTGGCCATCCAGTGCCTTGGCTTGTGTGGGGTAGGTGCTGTCGCTACGGGTAACCAGTACGCGTGGGCTGACCAGGTAGGGGCGGGTATAGCGCAGTTGTTTCGAGCGATCCGCGCCGTAGCCCAGGGCGCCGATCATCTGTGCATCGCCGCGTGCCAGGCGCTCGACCATCGCCTGCGCCGAATTGCTCTCCACTGGCCGGAACTGTAGCCCGGTGCGCAATGAAATCTGTTTCAGCAGGTCAAGGGTAATGCCGGTTGGGCGGTGTTCGGCGTCGTTGAACATCAGTGGCGCTAGCGAGGTGTTGAGCAATACGTCGATGTAGGGGTGGGCCGCGATCCAGGCTTTTTCTTCGTCGCTCAAGACGCTGAGGTGGCGCTGTAACAGCAGGCTGGTGTTGCCACTGCTCCAGCGGCGCAGGATGTTCAGCCGCTCGCTTTCGCTGATGCGGGCCAATGCCCTGTCGACCAACCGATGCAAGCGAGGGTTGTCGCTGGCCAGGGCAAATGCAAATGCGCCAGCAGGGGCCTGGCAGAAGTGGTCGATTCTCAGCGTGCCCTGGTAACTCTTGCCAATCGTGAAGTCGGTGCTGATGGCATCGCCCAGGTAGGCATCGGCCTCACCCAGATAGACGGCGGCCAACCCGGCAAGGGTAGAGCGGTACAGGCTTAACTGTGCTTTGGGGTACAGGTTGCGTACGGTGCTGGCCGGCAGGTAGTGATCGACCATGGCCAGGCGCAGGCCGGCGAGGTCGGGTGTGTTCTTCAGGCTGATCCCCTCGCGGGTGACGATGACCGGCAGGTCGTCGGCATACGGGGTGCTCAGGTTAAGCTGGGCGTCCGCCGCTTCGAAGGCATTGGAGCTGCCCAGCAGGTCGATACTGCCCGCTCGCAACGCGGCGATGGCCTCGTGGCGGCTGTCGAATCGGCGCACCTCGATGCTTACGCCCAGCTGCTCGGCGATGATGCCCGCGTAGTCTGCGCTAATGCCTTCGTAGTCCTGTTGGCTGGCATTCATTTCGAACGGTGGATAGTCGGGTCGTGAACTGCCTAGCACCAGGTGTTGACGTCGTTGCAGCCAGTCCCGATCTTCGCTGGACAATTGCAGTGGGGCTGCGGCGCTGACCGAGCGCGCCAGCAGTTGGCGAGGTTCGCTGCTCGCCAGCAGCGCGGTGGGGCCGGCCAGGCCGATGGCCAGGAGCATGCACGCCAGCAGGCGCTTCATGGCGGCCAAACGCTCAGTAAACGCTGTTGCGTTTGGCCAGGTCGACCATTTCGACCAGCGATTCGGTCTTGAGCTTTTCCATGATACGGCCTCGGTAAGTGCTGATAGTCTTGGCACTAAGGTTCATGCAGGTACCGATATTCTTGTTGTTTTCGCCGCGCGCCAGGCGCCGCAGCACTTCCATTTCACGGTTGGACAGGCTGGCCAGGCGCACCGGTTCGCTTTCCAGCGAGTTGCTGTTGACCGACATCTGCGGGAAGGTCGAATAGCCCTTGACCAGGGCCTTGAGGGCAAACAGCAGTGCTTCGTGATCTTCTTCCTTGGTGACGAATGCACCAATGCCAGCATCCAGACAACGCCGTACATACAGGTCGGTGGCCTGGCCGGTCAGCACCATGATCTTGGGCACCGGCTCGAGGCATTGCAGGCGTTTGATCACTTCCATGCCATCCAGCCCAGGCAGGCCGATGTCGAGCACTACCACGTCCGGGCGCAGGTCTCGGGCTACCTGCGCCACTTCGCTGCCGTTACCGACCTCTCCCACAACATGAAAACGTTCACGTTCGAGCAGTAGACGCAGGGACAGTCGGACAATGGGGTGGTCGTCGACGATCAGCACGGTTGTCATGGGGAAAACTCCTGGCGAAATGTGGTCCGCTTCCTGGATCACTCAGGAATACGTCTGCAAGTGGGTTAATCGGAAGCGCTGCAAGATACGACCAATCCCGAAGTTTGGTAATGCCGAGTATAGAAGTGTTGATAAACCGCGTGCTTGTTGTTGAAAAATCCTACAAGCACCGGGAAAGACATCACCCTGACAAAGCGGCGATGCCGGGTTGGAGAGGCGTCAGGCGCAGGCAGCGTGCGCTTTGCTCACGCGTTGGGTGGAGGCGGGGTTATTGACCAGCGCCTGGCCGACCCGCGTAGGGCGGGTCACCAGCTGGCCGGCACAATTCGGGCAGCGGCCGTGCAGGCGGGTGTCGGCGCAGGCGCGGCAGAACGTGCATTCGAAGGAGCAGATCAGCGCATCGGGGCTGTCGCCCGGCAGGTCGGTATTGCAGCACTCGCAGTTGGGGCGTAATTCCAGCATGGGCGTGATTCCTGTTCGCAGACGGGAACCCGGAGTCTGCTACGGGGGCGGCCATGCTGGCAATGCTCAGTCGCCAGGGCGGTACAAGTGAGCGTGCCCGGCACGGTACAAGGCTGACTCGGCGAATGGCGTATCACCTAGCACGTGGCCTACCAGGATCAGCGCCGTGCGGCGAAAATGTTTGGCTGCGACGCGTTCGACAATATCGCCAAGGGTGCCGCGCACCCAATCCTGGTCTGGCCAGGTGGCACGATGGACCACCGCCACCGGGCAGTGCACACCGTAGTGCGGCAGCAGTTCTTCGACAATCCGCGGCAGGTGCTTGACCCCCAGGTGAATCGCCAAGGTGCTGCCATGGCGCGCCAGGTCGCCCAGTTGCTCGCCAGGCGGCATGGGGGAACTGTCGCCGTAGCGGGTGAGGATCACCGTCTGTGCTACCTGGGGCAGGGTCAGCTCGCAGCCGAGCAGCGCAGCGCTGGCCGCCGTGGCGGTGACCCCGGGGATGATCTGGTAATCGATGCCCAGCGCCTGCAGGTGGCGGATCTGCTCACCGATGGCGCCGTACAGGCTGGGGTCGCCGCTGTGTACCCGGGCTACGTCCTGGCCTTGTCCGTGCGCGCTGCGCATGGCGGCGATGATCTGCTCCAAGTGCAACTCGGCACTGTTGATCACGGTCTCGGCCTGGTGGCCTTCGAGCACGGCAGCCGGTACCAGCGAGCCGGCATAGATGATCACCGGGCACTGGCGAATCAGCCGTTGGCCCTTGACCGTGATCAGTTCCGGGTCGCCGGGGCCGGCACCGATGAAGTACACCGTCATGGAAAGTCCTTGCAGGAAAGAGAAGCGAAATGGTCAGCAGGCCAGGGCGAGGGTCGCCGGGCCCAGTACCTGGCGGGTCAGCAGTAACCGGGCAGTGCCGCCGGGTTGCTGGCTGGCCAGGGCCAGCGCCGCGCTCTCGGCCACGCCCCAGCAGCCGCTGTGGGCATGGGCTGTGGCAGAGCGGTGGCTGAGCAGCGGCTCAAAGGCTTGCAGTTGTGCGCTATGGTACAGCACCAAGGGCAAGCCAAGGCGTTCGGCCAGTTGCTGCAAGCCGGCTTCGTCGGCCTTGAGGCTGATGCTGGCAATGCCGCGCAGGTCGGCAAGCACCAGGCCCTGGCTAGCCAGGGCTTGGTGCAGCAGGGTTTGCAGGGTATCCGCCGGGCAGCCCCGGCGGCAGCCGAAGCCGGCGTAGAACGCTGGCATCAGGCCTTGCTGGAGCGGCGGAACAGCCACGCACTGAGCAGGCCCAAGGCCACCCAGAAGGCAGCGTTGGTCAGCCAGGAGGCTATCTTGAACTGGTTCTCCAGTGCTGCGGGGGCCAGGCTCTCATGCACTTCGGGCTGTGGGGCGCCAATCACATGGGGGATTACCAGCAACACGGCGCCCAGCGCCTTCAACCACCCGTGCCGGGCGAACACCAGCAAGGCCAGGCCAAGGGCGGTGGCGCTGGCCGTGCCAATCCACCAGGCCTGGCGTTGCCCCAGGTCGGCGGCAGCAGTGCCGGGCAGCTCCGGCGGCAGCCCCAACGTTGGCGCCAGGCAGAACACGGCGAAACCGGCCAGGCCCCACAGCGCGCCGGTGCCGGCACGCTGCGGTTCGCGCAGGCTGTACAGGGCGGCGAGGATCAGGGCGAAGCCGACCGCCACCACCAGGTTGCCACCGGTGGTGGACAGTACCCGCTGCCAACCGTCTTCCGGCGACCAGGCTTCGGCGCTGTGCTCATGGGCAGCCACTTCGCCGCCATGTACGTGGTGTGCGGGCGGGGCCGAGGATTCGTAGGTTTCCGCCTCAAGAATCAGCGGGGCGACCCAGAAGCTTTGCAGCAGGGTCAGCAGCAGGGCCGCAAGCAGCCCGCTAAAGCCCGCGGTACGGGCAATGCGCGTGATCATCAGGCGTACTCAGTGGCAGGGGAAGGCGGCGCTGTGGCGGGTGTCGTGTGCGGCGTTGTGCACGGCCTCGATGTGCGAGAAACCGGCAAAGTACACCAGGCACAGGCCCAGCAGGCTGGCGCCGGCGGCGATGACGATGCGCTGGCTGAGGGTGACGGGTGTGGCAAGGCTGTGTTGCTTGGCGCTGGTGACGGGCATGACGCGTTCCTCTGCTTTTGTAGGCAACAGGCAAGCGCGGCATCCCCGATGCGTAGCCGCCCAGGGGAATGCAACAGCGCCCGCCCACCGCGGGGTGTTCATGAACGCCAGGCCGGTCTCCGGGCTTGCGAGGAGGAGCAGGGCTCCTGGAAAGCGTCACCTTCCCATGCCGGACTACATGGCACAGTGGTACAGACGCTTCACTCGCTTACCGTTGCGGGGGCAGCACCGGCCTTGTCCGGCCCTGCTGGAGGGCCTGCGACGCACCGGTTTCCCGTTTCACCCCCTGGGGGGCACCTGAACGTGAGGCATAAGGAGAGCATGGGGCGGGCTTTGCGTCAATTGCCAAGTACCGAAGCTGCAACGCACACCTGTGGGAGCGGGTTTACCCGCGAACACCGGCTTTGCCGGTGCCATGCACCGGGTTGGATTCTTCGCGGGTGTACCCGCTCCCACAGGCCAGGCGCAAATGTGCAGATGCTTCAGAAGTCATAGGCCAGCTTGGTGTACCAGTACCCGCCACCTGGATGAAACGGCGGGTTGCCGTACGCCGCCTGGTTGCCGTTGGCGTTGTACACGCCGTTCTTGTCAGGCCGCACATTGAAGATGTTGGTGCCGCCCACACTGACGGTCAGGCTGTCGAACAGCAGGTATGACAGGTCCAGGTCGGTGATCCACTTGGCGCCGAAGGTGCGGTCCTGGGCCTGGTTCTGCTGCCAGGTCTCGACCTTGCCGTAACGGGTGGTCTGCAAGGTGCCGGTGAAGTTGCCCAGCAACCACTGGCTGCCCAGTACCCATTTGGTTTTCGGGGAGGCTGCCACCAGGTCGCCTTCGCGGCCATGGCCGACCACGTCGATACCGGCGGCCGCCAAGGCTGCGGGCGTGCCCCGGGTACCGCGTACGGTAGTCTTGTTCCAGTTGAAGCCCAAGGTCCAGCGCACGTCGCCCCAGGCACCGAACTCGCTGGTGTGGTCACCCACCAGGTCGAGGCCGCGGGTGCGGGTGTCGAACGCATTGGTGTAGTAGTTGATCCAGGTGGTGCGCGCCAGGCCCAGCGATTCGAGAATGTCGCCAATGGCACCGGCACCGTTCTGCCGGTCGTAGAGGTTTTCGGTCAACAGGATGCGGTCGTCGATGTCGATCAGGTAGGTGTCCAGGGTGACACTGGTGCGGCGCGCCGGCTGCCAGGTCAGGCCAAGGCCGGCGTTGCGGGATTTCTCCGGGTCGAGCTGGTCGCCGCCGAATGCCAGCGCAGCGGCACTGCCGGGCGCCACAGTGCGGCGCAAGGCCGGCACCACATTGCCGTCGGCGTCCAGCGCGGTACGGTTGTCGCTGACCGTGTAGCCACTCTGGGTCAGCGACGGCGCACGGAAACCACTGCCCAGGGTGCCACGTAGCGCCACGGTTTCACTCAGTTCATAGCGCGAATTGAGCTTGAAGCTGGCGGTGTTGCCCGAGTCGTCGTCGTAGTGCTCGACGCGCGCGGCGGCGCCCAGGTACCAGCGCGGGGTCAGGTCCAGGCCGAGGTCGATGTAGGCGGCATAGTTGTTACGCTTCACGTCGGCCTCGTCTTCCGGGCGGATGGTCAGCGCAGCCTGGGCGCCCACGGCGGTCTGGCCGTTCGCCAGCGCATAGAGCGGGTTGGGGCGCCCGTCAGCCAAGGTAGCCGGGTAGGTGTAGGGCCCGACGCTGTACGCGATGGGGTCGCCGGCGAAGGTCCGGAAGCGCTCCCAGCGGTGCTCCAGGCCGGCCGAGACCCGGGTGGGTACGGCCAGGCCGAACACCCCTTCGAAGGCGCGGGTGATGTCCAGGTTGTTGACCCACTGGTCGAACTGCAAGGTTGCCAGGTCATCGAACGAGGTTGGCGAGGCCGGGCCGTAGGTGGGGTTGATGGTCAGGTCGCTGGACTGCTGATTCTTGTTGCGCCCGTAGGTGGTGGACAGGTCCCAGTCCCAGGCCCCGGCGACGCCTCGGGCGCCGAGCAGCCACTGGTAGTCGGTGTCCTTGATGTTATTGAGCGGGAAGTACCCGTCGGGGAACAACTCCGGGATCGAGGCGTTGCTGTTGGGCAGGCGGTAATTGTTGTAGGCCTCGAGCTTGCGCTCGGCATAGGTGGCGAACGAATACAGTTTCAGGTCGTCGCTGATGGGCAGCTCGGCGTTGTAACCGAGGTTGAAGGCGCGCAGGTCGGGGTCACCGTTCTTCACCGTCCGGTGGTCCCAGGTGGCCTGGCGGTCGTCTTCGAAGTAGGCGCGGTAATCGGGGGCGGCCTTGTCGATCCAGTTGGCGGTGCCGCGCTTGCGTGCCTCTCCCGACAGGTGCAGGAAACCGCCATCACCCAGGCTGAAACCTTGGTCGCCAGCCAGCTTGATGGTTTCGCCCTGGCCGCTGTACAGCTGGCCGTAGCTGCTTTCGTAATGGCCGCCGCTGCTGGCGCTCTTGAGGATGATGTTGATCACCCCGGCCACCGCATCCGAGCCGTACTGGGCGGCGGCGCTGTCTTTCAGTACTTCGATATGTGACACCGCGCTGACCGGGATCATGTCGATATCAACGGCGTTGGCACCGCTGTTGTCGGTCGAGCCGCTGGCCGGCATGGCGCTGTTGTGGCGGCGTTTGCCATTGACCAGCACCAGGGTGTAGGCCGGGCCCAGGCTACGGTTGCTCAGCGGCCGCACGCCAGATTGAAAACCGGCAATGTTGGTGCCGAAGTTGAACGAGGGCAGCAGCTTGGAAATGGCCTCGGACAGCTCGGCGCGGCCGGTGCGCAACAGCTGTTCGCTGCTGATCACGTCGATGGGTGCCGGGCTGTCGGCGACGGTGCGCTGGTTGCCACGCAGGCCGGTGGAAATCACCGTGACGGTGTCCAGGCGCGGGTCTTCGGTAGTTGGGGCGGCAATGGCGAACGGGGTGAACAGGCAGGCCAGGGGCAGGGCGAAAAGCGGTGTTCTAGACATCATGTCCTCGGAATACGGTGGAGCACGCAGGCGAATAGGCGCCAGGTCCTGATAAGGCTGGCGTAGGGTGTTGGGGAAGTGTTTTCCTGCACGGGCCTCTTCGCGGCGGTTCGACGCCTCGACATGCCCGCTCCCACAGGAATTGCACAGGCCTTGAGGTCAGTGACTTTCCTGTGGGAGCGGGCTCGTCGAGGCGTCGAACCGCCGCGAAGAGGCCGGTGCAGCGAATGGAGATCTAGGCTGTGCGGGTGCTGCGCCCAGCCTCATGCTGTTCTACCAACGCCCGAATACGGGGAATGAGATCCTGCCCGTATTCCACCGCATCGCGCAGTTGGTCAAAGCCGCGGAACAGGAAGGTAGTCACCCCCAGTTCGTAGTAGGCCAATGCGGCTTCGGCCACCTGGTCCGCAGTGCCTACCAGCGAAGTGGAGTTACCGGCACCGCCACCCAGCGCCGCAATCTCGGTCCACAGCCGGGTGTCATGCACCTTGCGCTGGCTGGCCAGCTGCACCAGGCGTTCGGAGCCGGCGTTGCTCTTGCCGAAGTTTTTCTCGCGGCGGTTGCCCTGACGGATGCCGATGCGTTGCTGGGCATCGGCCAGAATACGCTCGGCGCGGGCCCAGGCTTCGGCCTCGGTGCCCCCCAGGATCGGCCGCAACGACAAGCTGAAGCGGATGTGTTTCTCGCGCCCGTAGCGGGCGGCGGCCTTGCGCACCTTGGCGATGCGCTCGCGTACCTGCTCCAGCGGTTCGCCCCACATCATGTAGACGTCGGCATGCTTGGCAGCCACTTCGACGGCGGCGTCTGATGCACCGGAGAAGTAAATGGGCAAATGCTGCACCGGTTTGACCAAGGTCAGGTTGTCTTCAACGCGGTAGTGCGTGCCCTGGTGGTCGAACGGCTCCTGACGGGTCCAGGTGTCGCGCAGTACCTGCAGGTACTCATCGGTGCGGGCATACCGGGCATCCTTGTCGAGGAAGTCGCCATCGCGCTGCAGGTCGCCGCTGTCGCCGCCGGTGATGACATTGATCGAGGCCCGGCCACGGCTCAGCTGGTCGAGGGTGGCAAACTGGCGCGCCGCGAATGTGGGTGCCTGGAAGCCCGGACGGTGGGCGACCAGCAGGCCGATGCGCTCGGTGAGTGCTGCCACGTAGCTGGCCAGGATCAGCGAGTCCGGCGCACTGGTGTTGACCGCCAGCAATGCCTTGTCGAAACCGCCATATTCCTGGGCCTGGGAAAAGGCCTTGATGAACTCCAGATCAACCAGCGGGCCACGTGGGGCCTGGGATTCGCTGCTTTCCTGCGGGCCGATCAGGCCGATGAATTCGAGGCTCATGAAACAAACTCCTTGTATTGATGGGCTCAGGCAACCGCTGTCTGGCTGCGGCGCAGGGTGTTGCGGTTTTCTGGCACGTCGAGGCCAAAATTGCCGCGCAGGGTTGTACCGGTGTACTCACGGCGGGTCAGGCCACGGGCTTGCAACAGCGGTACCACGTGTTCGGTGAAGTACTGCAGGCCGTCGGGTAGCAATGAGTTGATGATGAAGCCGTCGGCAGCATCGTTTTCGAACCAGTGCTGCAAGGCATCGGCAACCTGCTCCGGGGTACCGACAAAGTCCCTGCGCGGGCGCGAGAAGCGCAGTGCCAGTTCGCGCAGGCTCAGGCTTTCATCACGGGCCAATTGTTTGAGCTGGTCCGAGGTGCCCTTGTGGCTGTCGTTGCCCAAGGTGCCGAGGTCGGGGAAGGGCGCATCCAGGTCATGCTGGCTGAAGTCGTAGTCGTTGAAGGGGCGACCCAGGGCAACCAGGGCATCCTCGATGCTCACCAGGTTGACGGCCTGCTGGTAGCGCTGTTCGACCTCCTCGGCGTTGCGGCCGACAATGGGGCGGATGCCGGGCAGGATGAACAGTGCGTCCGGGGCGCGGCCATGGCGCGCGGCACGCTGCTTGAGGTCCTGGTAATAGGCGTGGGCATCGTCGAACGATTCCGGGCTGACAAAGATGGCGTCGGCGTTTTGCGCCGCGAAGTTACGGCCGTCTTCCGACACGCCAGCCTGGAAGATCAGCGGCTGGCCCTGGGGTGAGCGCTGGATGTTCAGCGGGCCCTTGACCTTGAAGTACTCGCCCTGATGGCCGAGGGTGTGCAATTTGGCCGGGTCGAAGAACTGCCCGGTTTGCTTGTTGCGGGTAAAGGCGTCGTCTTCCCACGAGTCCCACAGCCCCTTGACCACATCCACGTGCTCACGGGCAATGCGGTAACGCACGGCATGCGGCGGGTGTTCAGCCTTGCCGAAGTTGTCAGCGGTGCCGGAAAGCCAGGAGGTCACCACGTTCCAGCCTGCACGCCCGCCGCTGATCAGGTCCAGCGAGGCGAACTGGCGCGCTACCTGGAACGGCTCGGTGTAGCTGACCGTGACCGTGGCCACCAGGCCGATGTGCTCGGTTACCGCAGCCAGCGCCGAAAGTATGGTCAGCGGCTCGAAACGGTTGAGGTAGTGAGGGCTGGAGCGGGCGTGGATGTGCAGGCTGTCGGCGATGAAGGCGAAGTCGAACTTTGCCGCCTCCGCCAGCTTTGCCTGTTGCTTGTAGAAGCCGAAATTGACACTGGCATCGGCCAGCGCATCAGGGTGGCGCCATTCGCCCCAGCCGTGGCCGACGCCATGGATCATGGCGCCCAGGCGGATTTGTCGTTTGCTCATCGGAATACCTGTGGGTTGTGCTGCAAATGGAATGGGGACAGCCATGCGTCACCTGGCCCATAGGCGAAGATGAAGCAGGGTTGTGGGTAAGAGAGGTGCATGCGCGCAAGGCTCCTGGCGTGGTCGAAGTGGACGGCCTCCGCCAGGAATGGGGTCGGTCTGGAGTGACCTTAGCGGGTGTGCGGTGGGGTTGTGAAAGGCTTTGTTGTTCTATGCTAATTATAAAATAAAAATATAAAAGGCATGTATCATGATGCTCTATATGCATTTTGAATCGATGGCTGGCCTGGGATTTCTGGGGGCGCTTTGCCCCCCATTCGCGGCACAAGGCCGCTCCTACAAGGGACCGCGTTTCTTGTAGGAGCGGCCTTGTGCCGCGAATGGACTGTAAAGCAGCCCCCGAGGCCTGCAACCTCAAGCCGCAACAGTGACCAACCGCCCGGGGACAGCGGCAATCAACTCTCGCGTGTAATCACTCGTCGGCCTGTCGAATACCTGCGCCACAGTCCCGTGCTCTACCACCTGCCCCTGGTGCAGCACAAGCACGTGGTCAGCCATGCTCGCCACCACCGCCAGGTCATGCGATACCAGCACATAAGCCATGCCCAGCTCTCGTTGCAGCTCATCCAGCAGTGCCAGAATCTGCGCCTGCACCGACACATCCAGGGCACTGACCGGCTCGTCGAGCAACAACAGTTCTGGCTGTAGCGCCAGCGCCCGGGCGATGGCCACCCGCTGGCGCTGGCCGCCCGACAGTTCGCCGGGCAGGCGGTCAAGGTAGTTCAGTGGCAGGTGCACCCGCTCGATCAGTTCCCGCGCCCGCTGCTCCAGTGCCGCACCTTTGAGAAGGCCAAACGACACCAGCGGCTCGACGATGCTGTCAAACACAGTGAAACGCGGGTCGAGGGCGGCGAAGGGGTTTTGCTGGACCAGCTGCATGCGCCGGCGCAAGGGGCGGAACTGGCGCCAGCCATGGCCCGTGACATCCTCCTGGTCGAACAGCACTCTGCCTTGGCTGGGCGTTTCCAGGCCCAGGGC
>Ga0213827_1001742_pt1 | contig 12049 bp, 9 predicted proteins | sample MC6MC0898MG_FD_180669 | JGI IMG/M metagenome (GOLD analysis project Ga0213827, IMG submission 180669) | Enriched soil aggregate microbial communities from Iowa State University, Ames, United States - MC6-MC0898-MG | ecosystem: Environmental > Terrestrial > Soil > Unclassified | place: USA: Iowa...
GATCAAGCTGGGCCTGGACAAGACCGGCTACAAGGCCGGCGACACCGTGCGCGTCACCGTCACCCCGCCGCACGCCGGCAAGGGCATCCTGATGGTGGAAAGCGACAAGATGCTGTACGTGCAGGAGATCGACGCCAAGCCGGGCAGCACCTTCGACATCCCGGTCAGTGCCGAGTGGGAACGCCACGACGTCTACATCACCGCGCTGGTGTTCCGTGGCGGCAGCGCGCCCAGCAAGATCACCCCGGCCCGCGCGGTCGGCGTGGTGCACGTCCCGATGGATCGCAAGGCGCGCCAAGTCGCGGTGGGCCTGTCGGTGCCCAAGCAGATGCGCCCCGAGCAGACCCTGCCGGTGGCGGTGAGCGCACCGCAGCTGGCGGGCAAGGTCGCGCACGTGACCGTCTCGGCGGTGGACGTGGGCATCCTCAACATCACCCGCTTCCCGGTGCCCGATGCGGCCGGCCACTTCTTCGCGCAGCGGCGCCTGGGCGTGGATGCCTATGACATCTACAGCCGGGTGATCGAGAGCTTCGACGGCAGCAGCGGCAAGCTCAAGTTTGGCGGCGACATGGCGCTGGCGGCGATGCCGCAGGCCAAGCGACCGACTGCGCGGGTGCAGACCGTGGACCTGTTCTCCGGCCCGGTGAAGCTCGATGCCAAGGGCATCGCCCGGATCGCGCTGAAGGTGCCCGATTTCAACGGCACCCTGCGCGTCTCCGCGGTGGTCTACTCCGATGACCAGTACGGCAAGCGCGACATGGAGACCGTGGTGCGCGCGCCGATCCTGGCCGAAGCCAGCATGCCGCGGGTCCTGGCCCCGGGCGACCGCAGCACGGTCACCCTGGATGTGCAGAACTTCACCGGCAAGCCCGGCGAGTTCAAGGTGCAGGTCGATGGCATCGGCCCGCTCACCCTGGGCGAACCCAGCCGCACCCTGCAGCTCAAGGCCGACGCCAAGAGCACGCTGAGCTTCCCGCTGAGCGCGCGCGAGGGCTACACCGTGGCCAAGGTGCGGGTGCGGGTGGACGGCAACGGCTTCAAGGTGGACCGCCGCTATGACCTGCCGGTGCGCGCGGCCTGGCCGCAGGTACTGCGTGCGCAGACCCGTACGCTGGACCCGCTGGCGGCCGTGGAGATGGGCACCGGCCTGGCCGATGGCCTGATGGACGACTCGGTGACCGCGCGGATGCTGGTCAGCGCGTTGCCGCCGATCCCGTTTGCCAGCGCGCTCAATGGCGCGTTGAAATACCCCTACGGCTGCGCCGAGCAGACCACCAGCAAGGGGTATGCCGCGCTGATGCTGGACGAGGCGACCTCGGCCATGCTCGGTGCCGACGGCCTGGATGCCAAGAGCCGCCGCGAACGCATGGAAGGCGCGTTCGGCCGGCTGGCGTCGATGCAGGTGGCCAACGGCAACTTCTCGATGTGGGGCGACGACGGCTACGTCAATCCGTGGCTGACCCCGTACATCGCCGAGTTCCTGCTCGATGCCAAGGATGCCGGCTTCGCGGTACCCGATGGGGTGCTGCAGAAGGCATTGAACCGCCTGAGCGAAGACCTGTTGTCCGGCGGCAACCAGTTCTACGGCGAGGACCGCCGCGAGAACCTCAAGTTCGCCAACCAGGCGTATTCCGGTTACGTGCTGGCCCGGGTCAACCGTGCCCCGCTGGGCACGCTGCGCGCGCTGTACGACAACGAGCGTGGCAAGGCGCTGACCGGCCTGCCGCTGGTCCACCTGGGCATCGCGTTGTCGCTGCAGGGTGATCACAAGCGTGGCGATGCCGCCATTGCCGCCGGCTTCGCCAAGCCGAGCAGCGAGCGTCCGCAGTACTTCGGCGACTACGGCAGTGCGGTGCGCGACGATGCGTTGATGATCGCGCTCCTGCACGAGCGCAAGTTGTCCAAGCCGGCCTATGACGCACGCGCGGTCGACCTGGGACGGGCACTGGACGCGCGCCGCAACAGTGGCTGGATGTGGCTGAGCACCCAGGAACAGGTCGCCATCGCGCGCCTGGGCAAGGCGCTGGCGGCCAACCAGAAGAAGCTGGTGTCCGGCGAGCTGGCGGTGGGCGGCGAGGTGGAGGCGATTGCCGCGCGCCGCATGTTCGGGCGCAGCTTCGACTACGCCGCGCTGGCCAAGGGCGTGCGTTTCAGCCCGCAGGGCGAGCCGCCGATGTTCGCCAGCCTGGAAGTGGCCGGCATCCCGCGCACTGCGCCGGAGCCGGACAACCGCCACCTGGGCGTGGAACGCACCTGGTACACCACCGACGGCAAGCCGTGGACGCCGCGCGCGCTCAAGGAAGGCGAGGCGCTCATCGTGCGGGTCAGCATCACCCCCAACCTGGACATGCCCGATGCGCTGCTCACCGACCTGCTGCCGGCGGGCCTGGAGATCGAGAACTTCAACCTCGGCGATGCCAAACAGTGGGCCGACGTGGTGGTGGACGGACTCAACGTCAACGACCGCGGCGATGCGGCCACGCTGCGCCACGAGGAGTTCCGCGACGACCGCTACGTGGCCGCGCTGAAGCTGTCCAAGGGCAGCACCGCCAAGGTGTTCTACCTGGTGCGCGCGGTCACCCCGGGCACCTATACCGTGCCGCCGCCGCTGGTGGAGGACATGTACCGCCCCGACCTGCGCGGGGTGGGGCGCAGCAACCCGACCACGCTGACCGTGGTCCAGCCCTGAGCCGGGCGCGGGCCGTCGCTCCGGCGATGGCCCGCACGTTGCCGGCGTCGATGTGATGAAGTCTTTCCTTTCCCCGCGCTTCACCGGTCCTGCGCGGCGCTGGCTGTTGCCTGCGCTGCGGTGGGGCACCGCCGTACTGCTGGCCCTGCTGCTGGTGCTGGACCTGGCGTTCCCGCCGCCGCTGCCCAAGGCGCGCGACACCAGCACGCTGGTGGTGGCGCGCGACGGCACGCCACTGCGCGCGTTCGCCGACGGCGACGGCGTCTGGCGCTATCCGGCTGCGGCCGACAGCGTCTCCCCGCTGTACCTGCAGGCCTTGCTCAACTATGAAGACCGCTGGTTCTGGCGGCACCCGGGCATCAATCCCTGGGGCATGCTGCGCGCCGGCAAGCAATGGCTGCTGCAGGGCCGGATCGTGTCCGGCGGGTCGACCCTGACCATGCAGGTGGCACGCATCCTGGACCCGCATTCGCGCACGCCGTGGGGCAAGGCCAAGCAGATGCTGCGCGCGGTGCAGCTGGAAGTGCACCTGAGCAAGGCGCAGATCCTGGCGCTGTACCTGGAGCGCGCGCCGTACGGCGGCACCATCGAGGGCGTGGAGGCGGCGAGCTGGGCCTACCTCGGCAAGCCGGCCGCACGCCTGTCCCAGGCCGAAGCCGCGCTGCTGGCGGTGCTGCCACAGGCGCCCAGCCGGCTGCGTCCGGATCGCCACCCCGAAGCGGCGCAGCGCGCCCGCGACAAGGTGCTGGAACGGATGGTGTCCCTGGGCGTGTGGACGCGCGAAGACGTGGATGACGCGCGCATCGAACCCGTGGTCACCCGCGCGTTGCAGCCCCCGCTGCATGCCGCCCTGCTGGCCCAGCGCCTGCGCACGGCGCAGCCACGCGCGGCGCGGATCGAAAGCACCCTGGACATCGACCTGCAGCGCACCCTGGAAGAGCGGGTGTCCTCGTATTTCTCGCAGTTGCCCGAGCGCACCTCCGCCGCGCTGCTGGTGGTGGACAACCGCACCCTGGAAGCGCGCGCCTACGTGGGCTCGGTGGCCTTCGGCGACAAGCAGCGGCTGGGCCACGTGGACATGGTGCAGGCCTGGCGATCGCCAGGCTCCACGCTCAAGCCGTTCCTGTACGGGATGGCCCTGGACGACGGGCTGATCCATTCGGAAAGCCTGATGGTGGACGCCCCACAGGCCTTCGGGGGCTACCGCCCGGGCAATTTCGATGCGGCGTTCAACGGCCCGGTGAGTTCGGCCACCGCGTTGCGGCTGTCGCTCAACGTGCCGGCGGTGGACCTGCTGGACCGGGTCGGCTCGGCACGCTTTGCCGCGCGGCTGTCGCATGCCGGCATCAACCTGCGCTTCCCGCACGGCAGTGCGCCCAACCTGTCGCTGATCCTGGGCGGCACCGGCGCGCGGCTGGAGGACCTGGTCGGCGCGTTTGCCGCATTCAACCGCAACGGCATCGCCGGGCGCGTGCGCTACACCGCGGCCGATCCGGTGATCGAACGCCGGCTGATGTCGCCGGGTGCGGCCTGGATTACCCGCGAGGTGCTCGAATCCAATCCGCGCCCCGGCTACGGCAGCGGCACCTTCGATGTGACCGGGCGCCCGCGCGTGGCCTGGAAGACCGGCACCAGCTACGGCTACCGCGACGCGTGGGCGATCGGCGGCACCCGTCACTACACGGTGGGCGTGTGGGTGGGACGGCCGGATGGCACGCCGCTGCCGGGGCAGTACGGCGCGGTGACCGCGTTGCCGTTGATGTTCGAGGTGGTGGACAGCCTGCCACGCCAGGCCGGCGATGCCAGCGCGGCGGCGACGCCGGCGAACGTGACCCGCGAGACGATCTGCTGGCCGACCGGTGAACTCGCCGAACGCACCGAAGACGCGCTATGCCAGCGTCGCCTGGATGCCTTCATCCTGGACGGTGTGGTGCCACCGACGTTTGCCGAGCGCGATGCGCGCCTGTGGCAGCCCGGCCGCCAGCGCTTCAACGTGGATGCACGCACCGGGTTGCGGCTGTCGCCGGATTGCCGCCTCCCGCATGAGATCGAGACGCGCGAGATCGCGCGCTGGCCCGCCTTGCTGTCGCCCTGGCTGCCGCAGGCGCAGCGGCATGCGGCGCAGTTGCCGGCGCTGTCGCCGGACTGCAGCGACGATGGCCGCGAGAGCGGTGGCAGCCTGCACATCGATGGCCTCAACGACCGCGCCACGCTGGCGCGCGCGCCCAATGCCGAACACGGCGTGCGCCTGCAGCTGCGAGCGTTGGGCAATGACAACAGCGTCGACTGGTTGCTGGACGGGCGCTGGATCGCGCGTACCGAAGGCGCGCGCCTGTTCCAGCGTGACTTCGAGGAAGTGGGCGAGCATACGCTCACCGCACTGGCCGCCGATGGTGCCTGGACCCAGGTGCGGTTCCGCATCCTGCGCTGACGCGCCCCGCTGCAGGTCACGCGCTAGGGCCGGCCAACGGCCGGCACCAGCGTTCCGCGATGCCCGGGGGCTGCAGCCGCGGGGTTATTCCCCGATCCACCCATCCAGCAGGTCGGCGAACTCGTCGGCGTGTTCCTCTTCCTGCGCCAGGATCTCTTCGAGGATGCGTTTGGTGGTGGTGTCCTTGTCGCCCACGAAGTTGATCATCTCGCGATAGCTGTCGATGGCGATGCGTTCGGCGATCAGGTTCTCGCGGACCATGTCGCGCAGGTCCTTGCCTTCCTTGTACTCGGCATGCGAGCGCGCGGTCAGCGTGGCCGGGTTGAGGTCCGGTTCGCCACCGAGCTGGACGATGCGTTCGGCCAGCTTGCCGGCGTGCGCCTGCTCCTGCTGGGCGTGTTCGAGGAACTCGGCCTTGACCGCGTCGGCGAGCATGCCCTTGGCCATGAAATAGTGGCGGTAGTAACGCAGCACGCACACATACTCGGTGGCCAGGGCATCGTTGAGCAGCTTGATCACCGCCTGGCGATCGGCGGTGTAGCTGTCGGTGATCGCACCATCCTCGATGTCCTTGCGCGCCTTGGCGCGCAGCGTGGCGGTATCGCTGATGCCCGGCGGCCGTGCGGCGTCCTGGGCGGGGTGGTCGTTGGCGGCGGGTTGCGGGGTGTGCTTGGCTGGCTTTGACATGGCTGGCCGGGTTCCTTTGTTGCGTGGGTTCAGCTGGGCAGATGCGCCAGCACGTAAGTTGCCGAGGACACCTCGAACTGGCCGGGGTCCTCGATGAAGGCCTGCCGCACCACGCCGTCCTCGACATACAGCGCGAAGCGGCGCGAGCGCAGGCCCATTCCCGAGCTGCTGGCATCCATTTCCAGGCCGAGCGCGCGGGTCAATTCACCATTGCCGTCGGACAGCAGCTGCAGGCCATCGGGTACATGCTGGCTTTCGCCCCAGGCCTTCATCACGAACGGATCGTTGACCGCCATGCAGAACACGTCGATACCGCGATGGCGGAAATCGGCGAAGTGCTCCACATAGCCGGGCAGGTGGCGGGCCGAACAGGTCGGGGTGAACGCGCCGGGTACCCCGAACAGCACCGCGCGGCGGCCGTCGAACAGGGCATGGGTATCGACGGTCTCCATGCCCTCGCGGATACGCTTGAGGGTGACTTCGGGAATGCGGTCGCCTGCTTGGATGGTCATGCGGACTCCTTGGACGCGCCCAGCGTAGTGAGCGGGGTGGGATGGCGGCGTCAAAACGTTGAAAACCGGTGCTGCAGACCCATGTCAACGGCAACGCGGTGCAGCAGGGGCCAGCATGGGCGCCCTGCGGCGTGGGCGCATTGCGCAGGATCATGCCGGGGCGTCACGGCACGGCCGGCGCCAGCCGCTAGAATTGTCGGGACGGTGCCCGCCGGCGCGGGCGACCGAACTTATTCGAGGTGTATCGATGGAATTCAAGGATTACTACGCCACGCTCGGGGTGGAACCGAGCGCGGGCGACGCGGAAATCAAGACCGCCTACCGCCGGCTGGCGCGCAAGTACCATCCCGACGTCAGCAAGGAGGCCGGCGCGGAAGACAAGTTCAAGGCCGTCAACGAGGCCTATGAAGCGCTGCGCGACCCGCAGAAGCGCGCCGCCTACGACCAGCTCAAGGCGCAGGGCTACCGGCCCGGCGAGGAGTTCCATGCGCCGCCGAACTACGGCGGCGGGCAGGGCTTCGACTATGAGGAAGTGTTTGGCGGCGGGGCCGGCGGTGGCGGCTTCAGCGACTTTTTCGAGAGCCTGTTCGCGCGCCAGCGCGGCGGTGGCGGCCGCGCCAGTGGTTTCGGCGGCGCCAGCCAGGGCCCGCAGCCCACCCGCGACACCCGCGCCAAGCTGTCGGTGCCACTGGAGGCCGCCCACCAGGGTGACAGCCTGCGCATCAACGTCAACGGCAAGCAGCTGGATGTGCGCGTGCCCAAGGGCATCCGCCCGGGCCAGGTGATCCGCCTGACCGGGCAGGGCACCGGCGGCGGCAACCTGCTGCTGGAAGTGGAGTACGCCGAGCACCCGCAGTTCGAGGTGGACGGCCGCAACATCCTGTACACCCTGCAGGTGACGCCGTGGCAGGCCGCACTCGGCACCAGCATCAGCGTGCCCACGCTGGGCGGCTCGGTGGAGTTGAAGGTGCCGGCCGAGTCCGATGCCGGGCGCAAGCTGCGCCTGCGTGGGCGGGGCCTGCCGGGCAATCCCGACGGCGACCAGATCGTCGAACTGGAAATCGTGGCCCCGGCGCCCACCGAAGAGGCGCAGAAAAAGGCATACAAGGCGCTGGCCAAGGCATTTGGCGAGAAGGTCTGATTGACGGGCGTACCGGCCAACGGTTGGTACGTGCCGCAGGTGGGTACCGGTCGACGGCGGGTACCTGCGGGCGCTGCATGCCGACCCGGCGTCGGCATGCGGCGCGCCGCGGCGCTTACGGCGCCGGCGGTTCCTGGTTGCTGAAGACCCGCTCCAGCACCTCGGACAGCTCGTCCTCGGAGAACGGCTTGGTGATGTAGGCCTTGGCGCCCTGGCGCATGCCCCACATGCGGTCGGTGTCCTGGTCCTTGGTGGTCACCAGGATCACCGGGATGTGCTTGGTGCTGGCATCGCGGGCCAGCGTGCGGGTGGCCTGGAAGCCGTTGAGGTTGGGCATCACCACATCCATCAGCACCAGGTCCGGCAGCTGCGCCTTGGCCGCTTCCACGCCGGCCGCACCATCGGTGGCGGTCAGGATCTGGTGCCCGAGCTTTTCGACGATGCGCTGTATCCCCAGCAGCTGCGACGGTGAATCGTCGACGATCAGAATGCGTGCCATGTTGTTCCCCATGTGATGCCCAGCAGTGTAGTGCTGCGCGCGCATGGCCGGGAAGCTCCCGGCCTGCCGTCCGTCGCCTGCCTGCGACGCTCAGTCGATCCGCACCACGGTGCGCCCCAGCGAGCCGCCGGCCAGCATCGCCTCGAACACCGCCGGCAGCCCGTCCAGGGCCACTTCGCGCGTGCAGATCGCCGCCAGGTGGCGTGGCTTCCACTCGCCGGCGAGACGTTGCCAGACCTGCTCGCGCAACGCGCGCGGGGCCGCTGCCGAGGACACCCCGAGCAGCGAGACGCCGCGCAGGATGAAGGGCATGACCGTCATGTCCAGCGCCGGGCTGGCCGCCAACCCGGCGCTGACCACGCTGCCGTAGGGCACGGTCTGCGCCAGCAGGCTGGCGAGCATCGGCCCACCGGCATTATCCAGGCCGCCACCGAAGCGCGCCGATTCCAGCGGGCGGGCCGAGGCCAGCGCGTCGCGCGGCAGCACCTGGCTGGCGCCCAGGCCGCGCAGAAAGTCGGCCTGGTCGGCCTTGCCACTGATCGCGTGCACCTCGAAGCCGGCGCGGCTGAAGATGGCCACTGCCAGCGAGCCGACCCCGCCGGTCGCGCCGGTGACCGCCAGCGGCCCGTGGGCCGGGGTGAGCCGGTTGTCGGTCATGCGCAGCAGCGCCAGCGCGGCGGTGAAGCCGGCGGTGCCCAGCACCATCGCCTCGCGCGGGCTCAGGCCGGCGGGCTGGGCGATCACCGCGGCCGATTCCAGCCGGACGTACTGGCTGTAGCCGCCATCGCGGGTCTCGCTGAGCCCGCAGCCGGTGGCCAGCACCGCATCGCCCTCGCGGTACGCGGGGTCGGTCGAGGCGACCACCGTGCCGGCCACGTCGATCCCGCCCACCAGCGGGAACCGGCGCAGGATCCGGCCCTGGCCGGTGCCGGCCAGGGCGTCCTTGTAGTTCACCGAGGACCAGTGCGCGCGGATCACCACCTCGCCCGGGTTGAGCTGGTCCAGCGCGACCGACTCGATGCCGCTGCGGTGGCCGTTGTCGTCCTGGTGGATGCGGAAGGCGTTGAACCGGTCGGGGATAGCCATGAAGATGCCTGACAGGGGAAGGATGGACCACCTTACCCGCAGTGGCCCCGGACGGCGGCGCGGGATGAATCGCGCCCCGCTGCGGCCTTGCCCTTCCAATCCTGTCGATCGGCCCCATCTTGTAGAATCGAGCAGGATTCACGGTTGACGGTGCGGAATGACCCGCAGGCAACCTTTCACTGATGGAGCGTGCATGGCCTGGAATACACCCGGCGGCAACAAGGGCGGACAAGGTCCCGACGAGAATCGACGGGGGCCGTTCGGTCCCCGCGGCAGCGGCAACGGGGGCGGTTGGGGCGGTTTTCCCGGTCCGCTCAAGGACATGTTCGACGGCAACGTCCTGCGATGGGTCGCCGGCGCGGTGGTCCTGCTGCTGGTGTTCTCCAGCTTCCAGTTGATCGGCGAACAGGAACGCGGGGTCGTGCTGCGCTTCGGCCAGTTCTCGCGCATCCTGCAGCCCGGCCCCAATATCAAGCTGCCGTGGCCGATCGAGTCGGTCGACAAGGTCAACGCCACCCAGATCAAGACCTTCAGCAGCCAGGTGCCGGTGCTGACCCGTGACGAGAACATCGTCAACGTGTCGGTCAACGTGCAGTACCGCATCGACGATCCGCGCCTGTACCTGTTCGGCACGGTCGCGGCCGACCAGGTGCTGGAGCAGTCCGCGCAGAGCGCGGTGCGTGAGCAGGTCGGCCGTGCCGACCTCAACGCGGTGCTCAACAACCGCGGCCCCCTGGCCGTGGTCGCCGAAGAGCGCCTGCAGGCAGCGCTGAAGGCCTATCGCACCGGTCTGTCGGTGACCGGGCTGACCCTGCCCGACGCGCGTCCGCCGGAAGAAGTGAAGCCGGCCTTCGACGAGGTCAACGGCGCCCAGCAGGTCAAGGAACGCCTGATCAACGAAGCCCAGGCCTACGCGGCCAAGGTGGTCCCGGAAGCCCGCGGCCAGGCCTCGCGTGCCCGCACCACCGCCGAAGGCTACAAGCAGGCCGTGGTCTCCAAGGCCCAGGGTGATGCCGAGCGCTTCAGCCTGCTGCAGGTCCAGTACAAGAACGCCCCGGAGGTCACCCGCAAGCGGCTGTGGCTGGAAACGGTGGAGCAGGTGCTGGGCCAGAACCGCAAGATCATCGGTGGCGATGGCCGCCAGCTGATCTACGTGCCGATGCCGGCCGACAACCGTACCGGCGCCGCCCCGGCCGCCCCGGCCATCACCCCGGAAGTGATGCTGCCGTCGCTGCCGGCCAGCACCCCGGTGGACGGTGTACGCAACACCGAGCGCCCGACCACCCGCCCGACCGGTCGTGAAGGAGTCAGCCGATGAAGAGTTCCCTTTGGATCGGGCTGGCCGTGGCCGCCCTGCTGGCCCTGCTGGGCTCGGTGTACGTGGTCCGTGAGGACCAGACCGCGATGGTGCTCAACCTGGGCAAGGTGGTCCGTGCGGACATCAAGCCGGGCCTGCACTTCAAGGTGCCGCTGGTGGAGACCGTGCGGGTGTTCGACCGTCGCTTCCAGGTGCTCGACACCGCGCCGGCGCGCTACTTCACTGCCGAGCAGAAGGACGTCAGCGTCGACTTCTTCGCCATCGGCTACATCTCCGACGTGCGCGACTATTACCGCGCCACGGGCGGCGATGCCAGCGTGGCCAACGCCCGCCTGGCGCCGATCATCACCGACTCGCTGCGCAACCAGATCAACTCGCGCACGCTGCAGCAGCTGGTCTCCGGTGACCGCAGCGAACTGATCGCCAACCAGCTGACCGGCATCAACACCTCGGTCAAGGACCTGGGCATGCAGATCATCGACCTGCGCATCAAGCAGATCGACCTGCCCACCGACAGCCAGGTGATCAACGATGTGTACGAGCGCATGCGCGCCCAGCGCAAGCAGGAAGCGGCCAAGCTGCGCGCCGAGGGTGAGGAGCAGTCGCTGACCATCCGTGCCCAGGCCGACCGCGACAGCACCGTGATCGTGGCCGAAGCAGAACGCGATGCGCAGCAGATGCGCGGTACCGGCGATGCCGAAGCCGCCCGCATCTACGGCAAGGCCGGCGCGGCCGATCCGTCGTTCTACGCGTTCTACCGCAGCCTGGAGGCGTATCGCGGTTCGATGGCCGACGGCAACGGCGTGATCGTGCTCGACAAGAACGACCCGTTCCTGCAGTACCTCAAGAACGATCGCTGAGGCGACATCGCCAGGGTCGCGTCCGCTCGATCCTGCGTCCACGGGGCCCGGTCACACAACCGGGCCCCGTGCTTTTTCCGGAGTTGCATGCATGCAAGACCTGTTTTCGGCCGTGTGTCTGGTCGCCGTCCTCGAAGGCCTGTTCCTGTTCGCCGCACCACGGGCCTGGAAGCGCATGGCCGAACACCTGTTGATGCTGCCCAGCGTCGCCCTGCGCCGCTGGGGCGGGGTGATCCTGCTGGCCGGCCTGACCACCTTGTGGTGGCTGAAACACTAGGCGGCGCGGCCGCGACCGGATCGGCGCCGGCCCGCCTGGCCGGGCGCGACAGCGCAGGGCTGAGCGGCGGGTGAAGACGGCCGCGGCCAGGGTGGCACCGGACCCCGGAAACCCGGATAATGCACAAAAGCCGGACGGGCCTCCCCGTTCGGCTTTTTCCGTGTCTGGGCCTTCCATCGCCGGCCGCTCCCCGTTTGGAGCCGCCACCCCCGCGCTGGCCAGCCCTGCCATGGTTTACCCGTCCGCGGCCCCGATGGCCGCAACATATGAGGAGCCCATCATGGGTCAGTCTGTCGTAGTGCTTGGTGCCCAGTGGGGCGATGAAGGCAAGGGCAAGATCGTCGATCTGCTCACCGAGGAAATCGGTGCCGTAGTGCGTTTCCAGGGCGGCCACAATGCCGGCCACACCCTTGTCATCAATGGCAAGAAGACCGTGCTGCACCTGATCCCGTCGGGCATCCTGCGTGCCGACGCGCTGTGCCTGATCGGCAATGGCGTGGTGATCTCCCCGGCTGCCCTGCAGAAGGAAATCGCCGAGCTGGAAACCTC
>Ga0213827_1001746_pt1 | contig 12040 bp, 9 predicted proteins | sample MC6MC0898MG_FD_180669 | JGI IMG/M metagenome (GOLD analysis project Ga0213827, IMG submission 180669) | Enriched soil aggregate microbial communities from Iowa State University, Ames, United States - MC6-MC0898-MG | ecosystem: Environmental > Terrestrial > Soil > Unclassified | place: USA: Iowa...
TAATTTTTGATTATTCCAGGGCAGCAGGATTTGTATCAGCAGAGGAAATGGAGAATATGAAAGCCACAACAATGTGTGCTAAGAATGTGCTGATGGACAAGTCTGGTGCAGGCAGTGATTTCTTGGGTTGGATCGATCTTCCGGTAGATTATGATAAGGAAGAATTCCAGAGAATAAAGATGGCAGCAGAGAAGATTCAAAATGATTCGGATGTTCTGCTGGTCATCGGTATCGGTGGTTCCTATCTTGGAGCCAGGGCAGCCATAGAATTTTTATCCCACAGCTTTTACAATGTATTGCCAAAAGGAAAACGTAAAACTCCGGAGATTTATTTCGTTGGAAACAGCATCAGCAGCAAATACATCCATGACTTAAAGGATGTGCTGGAAGGAAAGGATTTCTCCGTTAATATTATATCAAAATCAGGAACCACCACAGAGCCTGCAATCGCTTTCCGGGTATTTAAGGATATGCTGATTGAAAAATATGGCCGTGAGGAGGCAAATAAAAGGATTTATGCCACTACGGATAAGGCAAGGGGCGCGCTGAAGAATCTGGCTGACGAGGAAGGCTATGAATCTTTCGTGGTTCCGGATGATGTAGGGGGACGTTTCTCAGTGCTTACAGCAGTCGGTCTTCTCCCGATTGCAGTATCCGGCGCTGATATTGATAAATTAATGGAAGGCGCGGAGGCGGCCAGGATGGAAGCCCTGGAAGCGCCTTATGAATCAAACGGCGCCCTTCAGTATGCGGCTGTGCGCAATATTCTGCTTCGGAAAGGGAAAACGGTGGAGATCGTGGCAAACTATGAGCCAAGCCTTCATTATGTTTCCGAGTGGTGGAAGCAGTTATTTGGAGAAAGTGAAGGAAAAGATCAAAGAGGGATCTTTCCAGCCGCAGTGGATTTGACCACAGACTTGCACTCTATGGGACAGTTTATTCAGGATGGGGCCAGAATTATGTTTGAAACCGTGCTGGAGTTGGAAGAATCGTCCGCAGAAATCCTCCTCAAGGAAGAAGCAGTTGATACCGATGGTATGAACTATCTTGCAGGAAAGAGCGTTGATTTTGTTAATAAGAGTGCTATGAACGGAACCATTCTGGCTCATACCGACGGAAACGTGCCAAATCTTATGGTCAGGATTCCCGGACAGGATGAGTACAGCCTGGGACAGCTGTTCTACTTCTTTGAATATGCATGCGGTGTAAGCGGATATATTCTGGGCGTAAATCCGTTTAACCAGCCGGGAGTGGAAAGCTATAAGAAGAATATGTTCGCACTCCTTGGAAAACCGGGATATGAGAAGGAGAGGGAGGAACTCTTAAAGAGATTATAAGGTGTTGGCAGACAGCGCCGGTGTTCTGGTCAGACTTTTATGAAAGTCGGACCAGAACACCGGCGTTTTTATATATATGGCATTATTGGAAACAATAAAGAGATATTTAAGAAAAACTTAGATATGAAATGACGGTTCGGTGTAGTATACTTAACATGCGTGAATAAAAACACATGATTGAAGGAGGAAGATATGAAAAAATATTTAATGATGTTTCTTGCTTTGGCCACGGCCCTGTCGCTTACTGCCTGCAAGGGGGAAAAGGATCCGAAGGTGCTTTATGATGAGGCCTCGAAGAAAACGTCGGAGCTGACATCCATGGATGTGATTTCAGCGATCAACATGCAGATGACTCAGGGAGAGGAAACCACAGATATCAAAATGGATCTTGATATGAAGATGGCGGACATTAACACCGAGAACATGAGGTATCTGGCCAAGGGAACCACTTCACTTATGGGTCAGAATCTGGATCTGCTCATGTATTATGAAAACGGATATTATTACATGGATTCCATGGGCCAGAAGATTAAATATGCCATGGATTTAGATGGCATAATGAAACAGGTCAAGCAGAGCACAGAAGGTGCAAGCGTAAATTCTTCTTATCTTAAGGAAATCACGGCAAAGAAGGATGGGACTAACCAGGTTCTTACCTTTACGGTTGATGCTGAAAAGATGGATGCCTATGTACAGGATATGATGGGTCAGTTAGGAACCAATATGGAAGACGTAACTTACACCATCAAAGAAGCAAGTGGTGAGGCAACGATCAATAAGGAAGGGTTCTTTACCAATTCAAAGATCAAGATGTCTCTTGAAATGACTACTCAGGGCCAGACCATAGCTATGGTTATGGATACGGATTCCACCTACAACAATCCCGGTCAGACTGTTGAAGTCACAGCACCGGATCTGGAGGGATATACGGAAATTGATGCCAGCGCGTTGGGAAACCAATAATTGGCAGTCATATAACCGTGCAATTGAGCATGAAAAAAGCGCAGCCGAATATGGCTGCGCTTTATATGTTTGCGGATTGTCACAACCCACCAATAGGTCATCCGCCTCTATTCTTCAATGACCTGAATTTCCAAAAAATCAAAATCAATGTGTTCTATAAAATTATCCTGGGTAAACCGGGCTTTGGAATGCCTTTGAAACTCATGGACCGTAGCATCCAACCACATGGGTTTTCCAAGATCGAACTGGAGGCAGATGTCATCAAGCGCCTGAAAGACCATAGTGGTTCTGGAAAGGCTGTAGTCAGAGATGCAGATGACGGTGTCTTTCATGATCCTGGTATCTTTCATTAATTTTGCCCACATGCGAAACATAAGCGAATTTTCCTTTCTAAAATAAGGGGATGCCATCAGTTGCTTTTACGATGCAACGATTATAGCATTATTGCACAGAAAAAGGCAAGAAGGAAAATGGCGGACATTGTAAAACAATGAAAAATATGATAGAATCTTTGTAGGAAAAACCGAAGGAGGAAGACTTAAGATGGCGCAACCCATAACAGATCAGGTTGGTTTTCTTGGAGAGGCCTGCAGGGCTGTCCAAGAGCTATCTGCAAGCAGGAGTTTATTGGAAAAGTTCCGTCAGGAAGAGTCACGTCTGGATAAGGAACTGGATGCAGAAAGGAAGGCTGTAACAGATACCATCAGCCTTACGGTGAAGAAACGGATTGAGGAAATTAATGACACCTATGACAAGGAAATAGCCAGGGAACAGGATCGCTTAAAACGGGTGAGAAGTAAACGGGAGAAGGCTAAGACACAGGGAGTCAGGGAACGGATTGAAGAGGAGACGGCAGAACTTAAGGGAAACAACCGGGAGTTAATGCTGCAGATGAAGTCTGTATTCCAACAGGACCGGGTTCCTGCCCTTTGTAAAAGCGGCTGGTATTATGCTCTGTATCTTCCCAGGGGATTTTCAGAGTTCCTTGTGCTGCTTTTAAATATTTTCTTTTTCTTTCTTGCAATCCCCTGCGGGATCTATCTGCTGCTTCCGGAGAAATCCCCCTTCTACCTCATAGGGATTTACTTTGTGGCCATCTTGTTTTTTGGGGGCATTTACATCCTCATCAATAATCTTACCAAGGTGAGGCATCAGAGTGCATTACGTAAAGGAAGGTCTATCAGAGACTTAATTAAGTCCAACAGACGAAAGATCAAGGTTATCGTTCATTCTATAAAAAGAGACCGTGATGAAGCTGTATATAATCTGGAGAAATACGATGATGAGATCGCCCGGATCGATCAGGACTTATCTAATATTGCCGATAAGAAGCGGGAAGCCTTAAACACCTTTGATAAGGTGACAAAGACCATCCTGTCCGATGAGATTGCCGGCAACAGCAGGGAAAAGATTGCTAAGCTTGAGGAAGATTATGAGGCCGCATCCGCGAATGCCAATGAGGCGGAAATCAGGGTAAAGGAGCAGACCCTGTTTATCAATGATAATTATGCTTCCTATATCGGAAAAGAATTTATGGTTCCGGATAGACTTGACGAACTGGCGGATATGATCCGGATGGGCAAGGCTTCCTCCATCAGCGAAGCAAAAACCCTTTATAAGAATCTTAAAGAATAAAGTCAAATGCCCTGAAGCAAGCTTCAGGGCATTTTTACTAGAATCAAGGTGTGGGATGAAAGCATTTGTTTAGCCTTTCTCCTGCATCTGTTTTAATATCATCTACTTTATGAAGGCAATTTTCCTATGATATTTCCTGTCCTTTCAAATGAATAAATCCATAAATGGCGGCTTATAATAGAACAGAGAAAATAATGACAGCAAGGCAGGATATTATGAAATTATGGGAAAGAATTGCGATCCGCGGAAACCGGGACGTTTTTTATTATGATACAAAGCAGGTATTCCAAGCAGAGGAGTTTGCTTCCAGGCTTTATGACATGATACGTATGGAACAGGAGAACGGAAAAGAAGCGGGAGTGCTGTTTTTGTGCATTGGGACCGACCGTTCTACCGGGGACAGTCTCGGACCGCTCATTGGCTACAAGTTGAAGGAAAAAGAGCTGGAAAATTTGGAAATTCTGGGGACGCTGGAACGTCCGGTCCATGCCATGAATCTGGAGACTTACCAGACCATTTTGAAACTTCGCTATCCGAATCATGTGGTGGTGGCAGTAGATGCTTCTGTGGGGAGTTTGGAACATATCGGCTATGTAACATTGGGAAGAGGAGCGTTAAAACCAGGCCTTGGTGTCAGCAAGGAGCTTCGGGCCGTAGGAGATATTTTTATTACCGGGATCGTAGGGAGCTGCGGAAATTATGACCCTCTGATGCTGCAGAGCATCCGGCTTTCTGTTGTTATGCGCATGGCTGACTGCATCAGCTATAGTATTTATCTTGTCGAAAAGTTATGGGAAAACACTGCCCTGCTTTGACACGATTTTCACCCATATTATGCTATGATTCATTGGATTAAAAAGAATAGCGAGGTGAGCCAATGGGTGAATTATATAATCCGTTCCCGAAGCTGCCGAAGAATATCAGGCAGATCGGGGATAGGGATCAGATTGTAAAATTGTATATGGAAGATTATGTAAATACTTACTTGAAACGTCTGTATCCTGCGGGTGGACAGGATCTCCGGGTTGGTCTTCTGTTAGGCGGTATGGAATTCAATGACGGAACGCCATATATCTTCATTGACGGAGCTTTGGAAATGGAGGATGTGACGGAGGCCGGAGGCCGAGTGGTGTTTTCCGAACTTTCCTGGAAAAGGGCCTATCGGAATATGGAGCAGCTTTTTCCAAAGCGAACCATCCAGGGCTGGTTTTTGTGCGGCAGGCCAGGAGATGATCTAAGTCCCATCAATTACTGGAAACAGCATATTCAGTATTTTGGGGGACCCAACAGGCTGATGTATTTAAGCAATGGAGCAGAAGGCGACGAAACGATCTACATAACTTCGGAGGATGGATTTTACAAGCTTAAAGGATACAGCATTTATTATGAACGCAATCAGATGATGCAGGACTATATGGTACTGCGAAAGGATGTAAAACGTATCGAAACAGATACAAATGATAAGGTTATCGAAGAATTCCGCAAGCGGATGGACGAGCATAAGGTGGAAGTTACGGACCGGCATCAGACGGTAGGGCTTCTCCGGGGCATGTGTATGGCCATGTCAGTCGTCATATTAGCTGGCGGAATTGTTATGTTTAACAACTATGAACGAATGCGGGATATGGAAAGTGTGATCGCATCAGCGATTCCGGCCAAGGCAGAACAGATTTTGATTGGGAAAAAGAATACGGAAAAAGGAGTCAAGGGCGAATCCAAGGTAGTTGTTGAGGAGGCAGAGGGAGGTGTTTACCCTACCACGGCAGTGAGTAAGGAGACCATGTCCGAAACAATGCCGGTTCAATCCCAGGCTGAGTCCATGGCGGAGAGCAAGGCTGCAGAGACTCTGCCCCAGGGAACTCAGGCTGAGACTCAGGCAGCGACACAGGCAGCGACACAGGCAGCGACTCAGGCAGCCGTCCAGGAAACAGAGGCAGCTGCAAATGGAAGTCCGCGGGTTCATTTGGTACAGGAGGGAGAAACTCTTTATGGTATCTGTATAGCGGAATACCATTCCGTGAATAAATTAAAAGAGATATGTGAACTTAATGGGCTGGACGATGAAAATAAGATTGTTGCGGGGCAGAAAATACTTCTTCCATAGAAAAATATAATGCGTTTCTTCCTGAAATGATGTATACTACCAGTATATATGGGCATTTTTGGGAGAAAAGAGCATGATAGACAGGAACTCTATGAATAGAGAGATTAAAAAAAACCAGCTTCGGCGGCAGATTGTTTCATCTTCTCCTCAGGATGGCACAGACAGCCAGGAGATCATAAAAAAAGCTCTTACCAGGGTGAAAAAGAGAAGGATCAGAATTGCTCTGGTGCTGTTTTTGGTGCTTCTGGCAGGAGCCATAGGAGTTTATGAATATTTTACCCTTTATCAGTATACCCAATATGGTGTAGCCTGGAATAAGGATATGAATGAGGGTAGTTATGTGGGATATCTTAGCTTTGGTTCCAATGTCTTAAAATACAGTAAGGACGGCGCCTCCTATCTGGATTCCCAGGGGAAAGAAGTCTGGATACAAAGCTATGAAATGAAATCTCCCAGGGCATACGTAAACGGAAATTATGCGGCTATTGCAGACCAGCAGGGAAATTCCATCTATATTTTTGATAAATCAGGAAAGACTGGTATAGCAACGACAGTACTTCCTGTTGTAAAAGCAACGGTGTCCTCTTACGGAGTGGTGGCCGCGATTCTGGAGGACTCCACATCAAATTATATTTATTTCTTTAAGCGGGATGGAAGCGTCCTGGATGTGAAGATCAAGGCACTTTTAGGAGGTATTTCTGGTTATCCGGTGGATATCAGTTTGTCCCCCGACGGCACACAGCTGATCGGAGCCTATGCATATTTGAAAAACGGAACGTTAAATGGCAGGGTGGCTTTCCATAATTTTGCAGAAATAGGTAAAAATGTTAACGACCGACTGGTGGGCGGTTTTGATGAGCCTTATGACTCTTCCCTTGTTGCCCAGGTCCAGTTCCTTGACGATACATACTCCTGTGCCTTTGCTGACAACAGCGTTTCTTTTTATTCCACAAAGAATGAGCTTTCTCCGGAGCTGATCCGGCAAGTGGCTGTGGAAGAGGAGATAAGGAGTGTGTTCTATTCGGAAAAATATGTGGGGCTTATTGTGAGCAATCCGGAAGGAGAAAATCCCTACCGGCTGGATGTGTACAAGCCCAACGGGAATCTTGTATTTTCCAAAGGTTTCCAATATCAGTACACCCATGCTGATATTGACGGCGACCATGTAATTTTGTATAATGAAGATTCTTGCAGAGTCTATAACATGTCCGGAAGGCTTAAATTTGCCGGGACATTTGATTTTCCGATATCTAAGATCCGAAACGGCAGGTTCCCCAATACTCTGATCGTAACCGGCCCCCAAAACATGAAAGAAATAAGATTACAAATAGGAGGACAATACCAATGAGCAACATCGATACCATGTCAGTCAACGCAATCCGTGTCTTATCAGCGGATGCCATTCAAAAAGCCAACTCCGGACATCCGGGACTTCCCTTAGGCTGCGCCTCAGCAGCTTATGAATTATGGGCAAACCACATGAACCACAATCCAGCAGATCCAGACTGGGCCAATAGAGACCGCTTTATCTTATCCGGAGGCCATGGTTCCATGCTTTTGTATTCCCTGCTCCATTTATTTGGTTATGGGAATTTATCAAAAGAGGATGTGATGAATTTCCGCCAACATGGCTCCAAGACTCCAGGACATCCGGAGTATGGTCATACCGTAGGCGTGGAGGCTACCACAGGACCTTTGGGCGCAGGTATGGGTATGGCAGTTGGTATGGCGATTGCTGAGAAGCACCTGTCATCCGTTTTCAACAAAGAGAATTACCCGGTTGTTGACCATTATACCTTTGCACTGGGCGGAGATGGCTGTATGATGGAAGGTATTTCCTCTGAAGTATTTTCTCTGGCTGGTACCCTCGGTCTTGGAAAATTAATTGTTTTGTATGACTCCAACCAGATCTCCATTGAAGGAAGCACTGATATCGCGTTTACTGAGGATGTCAGGAAGCGTATGGAAGCGTTCCATTTCCAGACCATTACCGTAGAAGACGGAAACGATCTGGAAGCCATTGGACGGGCCATTGAAGAAGCAAAAGCAGATACAGAGCATCCCTCTTTTATTACTATTAAAACCCAGATCGGCTATGGCTGTCCTGCGAAGCAGGGAAAAGCCAGTGCTCATGGAGAGCCTTTGGGAGCCGACAATGTGACAGCTTTAAAGGAGAACTTAGGCTGGCCATCCATGGAGCCCTTCTATGTTCCTGAAGAAGTGTACAGCCATTATCAGAAGATCGCAGAGGATAAGGCAGAAACAGAAGCAGCATGGAATGTGATGTTTGCTGCATACTGCCAGGAGTATCCTGATATGGAAGAACTTTGGAATGCATACCATGATCCGGATGCAGGAGAAAAGGCCATCGAAAAATGCGAAGACTACTGGAAACGGTCCGAAAAGGCTGATGCAACCAGAAATTTATCCGGACAGGTTTTAAACCGTTTAAAGACTTATATGCCAAACTTAATCGGCGGTTCTGCAGACCTTGCTCCTTCCAATAAGACCAACATGTCCGATATGGGTGATTTTTCAAAGGAGAATGGCGGCGGCCGCAACCTTCATTTTGGTGTAAGAGAGCTTGGTATGACAGCGATCGGTAACGGAATGATGCTTCACGGAGGCCTTCGCACCTATATAGCAACCTTTTTCGTGTTCAGCGATTATACAAAGCCAATGGCACGCTTGTCCTCATTAATGGGCGTTCCGCTGACCTTTGTATTTACCCATGACAGCATCGGCGTTGGAGAGGATGGACCTACCCATGAACCGATTGAACAGCTTGCTATGTTAAGAGCAATGCCTAATTTCCATGTGTTCCGTCCTTGTGATGAAACAGAGACAGCAGCAGCCTGGTATTCTGCACTGACCTCTAAGAAAACCCCTACCGCTCTTGTTCTTACAAGACAGAACTTAACACCAATGCCGGGAAGCAGCAAGGAGGCCTTAAAAGGAGGCTATGTAATCGATGACTGTGAAGGCACACCGGAGATCATTCTGATCGCAAGCGGTTCTGAGGTGGAGCTGGCAGTCAATGCGAAGAAGCTTCTTGCCGACAAAAAGGTACGTGTGGTTTCCATGCCTTGTATGGATCTGTTTGAGGAACAGACCGATGAGTATAAGGAATCTGTTCTTCCAAAGGCAGTTCGTAAGCGCGTGGCAGTAGAAGCATTAAGTGATTTCGGGTGGGGCAAATATGTGGGCCTTGACGGAACTTATGTGACCATGAAGGGATTTGGCGCCAGCGGTCCTGCAAATCTTTTATTTGAACATTTTGGATTTACTGCAGAGAATGTAGCAAAGGCTGCACAATCCATTTAGGAAGTCCTGCTAGGCGAATGCCCGTGAGCTGGTAAAACCTGCGGTTTTACCAGCTTCACTGCGGACTTACATACGTTACGAAAGGTAAAAAGGAGTGTATAGAAAATGGGAAAGAAATGTGTCGGTGTAGATGTAGGCGGTACATCTGTAAAAATCGGAATCTTTGAAATAACAGGAGAGCTCATCCATAAGTGGGAGGTACCTACCAGACAGGAAGAAGGCGGAAAATACATCCTTAGCGACACCGCTGCTTCCATACTAAAAACCCTTAAAGAGCTTAATATTCCCCTGGATGAAGTAAAAGGAGCAGGCTTGGGAGTCCCAGGTCCAGTCATGCCCAGCGGGTATGTAGAAGTCTGCGTAAACTTAGGCTGGCGTGATATGTATCCAGAAAAAGAATTAAGTGAAATGCTTAAAGGCATCCCGGTAAAAAGCGGCAACGACGCCAACGTTGCAGCCCTTGGAGAGATGTGGCAGGGAGGCGGAAAAGGCTATGATGATATCGTCATGGTCACCCTGGGCACCGGAGTAGGCGGCGGCGTGATCATTGACCAGAAGATCGTTGCCGGTAAGCACGGCCTGGCCGGAGAGATCGGACATGTCCATATTCGTGATGATGAAACAGAAAGCTGTAATTGTGGAGGCGTAGGCTGCGTAGAACAGATAGCCAGCGCCACAGGCATAGCAAGAGAAGCCAGAAGGAAAATGGCTTCAAATGATACTCCATCCGTTCTTAGGACATTTGGTGATAACGTAACGGCAAAGAATGTGCTGGATGCTGCCAAGGAAGGGGACGCACTGGCTTTAGAGGTCATGGAGGTTGTAGGCCATTACCTTGGACTTGCTCTGGCTCAGATTTCCATGGTAACAGACCCAGAGGTCTTTGTTATTGGAGGAGGCGTTTCAAAAGCCGGATCATTCTTAATTGACATACTATTCAAACATTTTGACAAGTTCACTCCTATTTCCAAAAATAAGAGCGGAATCGTTCTGGCGAAGCTGGGAAATGATGCGGGAATTTATGGAGCAGCAAGGCTCATCCTGGATTAAAAATGATAAGGCGGATTCTTAAGAATCCGCCTCTTTTTTCCTTTATTAATAAAACGTTACTGGCAAAGAGCCCTAGCAACCTCCGCTGCTTTATTAAAGTCCTCTTCTTCCGGATTCCAAAGACACTTGGCTTCTGTCTCCACCACCGAGAAGCCGGCATCGGTCAGCCGTTCCCGAAGGACCTTTGTCCCTTCTCCGCTCCAGCCGTAGCATCCGAACACAGCCGCCTTTTTGCCTTTATACTTCAATTCCTTCAGGAAATCAAGCCACCCTCCTACAGAAGAAAGGATGCTGCCTCCTACGGTTGGGGAACCAAGGGCAATGGCTTTTGATTTAAATACCTCTGTCATAATATCATTCTTATTTACCTTAGAAATATTATAAATCTTCACCCTGGTATCCGGTGAAATCCGTGCGATTTCGGCGCTGATCTTGTGGGCCAGCTGTTTTGTCCCATCCCACATGGTATCATAAACAATGGTGATTTGATCCTCCTGATAATTCTGGGACCATTCGTAATATTTTTCCACGATCTGCAAAGGATTCTCCCTCCAGATAGAACCGTGGCTGGTAGCAATGATATCGATTGGCAGGTTAAGTCCCTGTATTTCCTCAATTTTCTTTTTCACAAGAGGAGAAAACGGAGTCAGAATATTAGCATAGTACTTAATGGCCTCCTCCCACAACCTGCACTGGTCAGCCTTGTCATTGAATAATTCCTCCACTGCAAAATGCTGTCCAAACGCGTCATTGGAAAAGAGGATATTATCCCCCGTAAGGTAGGTAGCCATACTGTCAGGCCAGTGGAGCATTTTCATTTCCACAAAGACCAGTTTCTTCCCATTCCCGATATCAATGGAATCCCCTGTTTTAACCACTTGATAATTCCATTCCGGATGGTGATATTGACCGGTAAGAGATTTCACCCCGTTAGCCGTACAGTAAATAGGGGTTCCAGGTATCTTCTCCATCAATGCAGGAAGGGAACCGCTGTGATCCACTTCTCCGTGGTTGGCTACAATAAAATCAATTTCCTTTAAATCAATTTCTTTTTCCAGATTATCTATAAATTCCGTAGAGTGTGGTTTCCAAACCGTATCGATGAGTACTGTTTTCTCTTCCTTGATTAAATAAGCGTTCTGGCTTGAGCCATGATTAATGGAGTAGTCGGCTCCATGAAAGGATTCCAGCTCCCAGTCCATAATTCCTACCCAATAAACATTATTTTTCACAAGTTTTTTCATAATCAAATTCCTCCTTCATATTTTGGAAATAGCAGTGAGTTTTCTGTAAATATATGAATGTACACATCATTTACCAGTTCCTGCAGCTTTTTAAATGCCAGGCGGTAAGAAGCACAACCGTCTTCCGGCGCAGTAAAATCATTGGTGCAGGCTGTGATTTCTTTTATCAGGTTTCCGGCCGCTTCATGCTCATCCTCTAAATCCTTCACATAACCGGTGTTATTGTCTCCGGTAAAGCTGTTTTTCATATAGGGGAAAATAAGCTTTTCTTCCTTTGCGAAATGTTCCTGGAGTTCCTTTCTCAAGTTTGAAAAAAGCCCATGTAAAGGAACCAGCTGTGTTTGATGATGTTCGTAATGAGCCAGTAAAACTTTATTAATCAG
>Ga0213827_1001747_pt1 | contig 12036 bp, 14 predicted proteins | sample MC6MC0898MG_FD_180669 | JGI IMG/M metagenome (GOLD analysis project Ga0213827, IMG submission 180669) | Enriched soil aggregate microbial communities from Iowa State University, Ames, United States - MC6-MC0898-MG | ecosystem: Environmental > Terrestrial > Soil > Unclassified | place: USA: Iowa...
GTTCGTCTCCACCGTGATCGCGGCGATCTTCCTGCCCACCGTCGGCCACCACGGCTATGCCAGCATGTTCTTCTTCTGGGCCGGCTGCACCTTGCTGTACTTCCTGATCGCCGCGTTCTGGCTGCCGGAGACCAAGGGCAAGTCGCTGGAGCAGATCGAGGCCAACTTCCGCTGAGCCGGCGGCACGTGGCGCTCAGGGCGTCTGCACCGGTGGCGAGGCGGTCAAGGCCGGGAGCATGTAGACGCCGTCGTAACCGGGGCGCGTGGCGATGGGTGCGTAGCCCGCGGCCACCGGTGCCGCGGCGCTGGAACGCGCGCCGAACGCCAGCACGCCACAGGTCGGTGCACACACCCACGCGCTGCCACGCGGTGCGTCCACCCGCACGCTGAGCGGTTGCAGGTCCGCCAGCAGGTAGCCGGCCGGCACGTACCCGGGATCATCCTGGACGCCCTTGTGCCCGCTCGCATGGCGGTTGCCCAACAGGGCAATCACGCGCGCGCCCTCACGCCGTGTCTCGCGCCGGATGTTGGCGGCCATCTCCGCATCGCGATCCGCATGGCGCAGGGTGTCCACCGCCACCACCTGGATGGCACGGCCCTCGCTACGCAGACTGCGCAGGCGCTCGATCAGCGCCGCCATCGCCACACTGGAGCGCCCGTCCTGCATCGTGCGGGTCCAGAACCGTCCTGCCAGCAATGCGCTGCGGTCCGCCGCCGTACCGGCCGACGCCAGGTACGCATCGATCCGCGCCTGCTCGGTCGGGTCCATCTCCAGCGCCACCGTCACCGGCGTGGCGGCGTCCGCGGCGGCGGCGCAGGCCAGCTCGCCGACCAGTGCCGGCGTTTCCACGGTGCCGTGCAGTTCGCCCACCAATACCAGTGGGCGTATCGGCATCGCCTCCGGCCAGGTGCAGCGTTCGCGTGCACCGCTGGTGCCTGCCAGCGCCAGGCCCAGCATCATCAACCCCGTCATCCATCCCTGGGTCATGCCGCACAGACTCCTGTCCTGGTGGTTGGCCCCGCATGCCGGAAGGGCTCAGGGTTGCTTGCCGGTGATTTCGGTGAAGATGCGCGCAGCCTCGGCCTGGTCACCCACTCCTGCCACCTGCATCGCCTTGCCGAACGGCCCGCTGATGGTGGCCACCGAGAGCACCTTGTCACCGATGCTGAAGGCCACGCGGCGGCCGATGCGTGCTTCGGTGGCGGCCTGGATCCGCGGCGCGGCCGCGTCGGTCATGGTCACGTTGAGCACCGGCTCCTGCCCCTGTGCCGCCTGGGCCAGGGTGATCGATGCGATATCGGCGGTGGTGATGAAGGCCGGCTCCAGGACCGCCAGCGGCCTGCCGTCCGCATCCTTGAGCACTGTGGCGCCGGCGCTGCCCTGCTCGTCCACCTCGCGCATGAGGATGCGCGACTGTGCAAGGGGGGCGGCCGAGGTGTCCGGGTTGAACAGCCGTGTTGCCGGCTTGCATCCCATCAAGCCCGCCGTGCTTGCCAACAACAGTGCTGCAAGAAGATACCTGCGCATACGCCCTCCTCCATGTCGGTGGCACCGTGCATCGCCCGGCGCCGTTCAGCGCAGGCGGCGGAGGCGGGATGCCACCGGCACCTGCAGCAATCCAAAGATGAGGTTGCCGATGCCGATCCACAAGGTGGGGACGGCAATGTCCGGCAATGGGTCGGCCACCATCATCGCGCCGGGCGCGATGGCCAGCAGGCCGCTGGGCATCCGCGCCCGCTGCAGCCCATCAGGGAAGAGACACGGGCGCGGGGCGCGGGTGGGCCCATGCCAACGCCCGGCCATGGTGCGCGGAGCTACGCCGTGGCTCAGGTCGGTTCGGTGGCGGCGGTATGCAGCAGCCGCTGCTCGGCCTCGGCGCTGAAACGATAGCCGCCGTCCACCGGCACGATGGCACCTTCGGCCACGCGCGCGTTCCACCACTCCTCGACGAACCCGGGCGCGAAGCCGCCGGTCTTGAAGCCGAACGGCGCCGCGACGAGGTCGAAGGGCAGCATCAGTTCGTAGCACGGTGTTGCGTAGTCGTTCTGCTCGGCGGGCAGCTTCACGAAATGCGTGAACGAGGTGGCCGTGGCCAACTGCGAGTACAGCCAGAACATCCAGTCGTACATGCGATGCGAGTCTGCGTCGGCATGCAGGGCGAAGAAGCCCTTCTCTTCGGTGATCTTCCTGGCCAGCGCGCGCAGGTGGCGCTCGCCGTGGGGGAGCACGGTGGCCGAGGCATCCAGCGCGCGCCGAACGATCGGTGACAAGGTGCCCCGGTCCACCGTGACCAGATCGATCTCCAGCGTTTCGGCGGCGTCATCGAAGGCCTCCTCGTCCACCAACCCATGGATGAACGCAGCGAAGTCCGGCGCGACCACGGTGATCGCGTAGTCCGCCTCCTGGTCCACGTGCACGACCTGCGGTTCGCCCTGCGGCCCGCAGTGGCGATAGTCGAGCATGAGCACGTCATGTCCGGCGCTGGGGCAGTCGGCGAACACGATGCCGATGTCCGGATAGCCCCACTGCTCCTGCATGAAACGCGAGCCGAACTCGCCCCCCAGCGAGTACGGCTTCTGCCGCCCCAGCGCATACAGGCCGCAGACCTGGACGTGGTCCTCGGCCCAGCTGGTGGCCTCGTCCATCGGGTGGCAGCTGCGCCGCAGCAGGCCGCCGTTGTGGCGCCGTGCGAGGGCGACATACGCATCGGGGATGCGGTAGCCCAGCTCGGCCTGCAGTTCGGCGATCACCGTGTCGCCGGGGGGTGGCTCCTGGTAGTTCTGCTGCGCGTAGTCGCAGTCGTCCCAGAAGTCGTCGAAGTCGAAGGTGGCGAACGGATCCATCGGGTGCGGTCCTGGTGGGGACAACACGGGAGTATAGCGCCGCCGTCATGGCACCCGCGCGCACACCCACAACGCGACATCGGGCAGGCCGGCACGCTGCACGGCATGCACCACCGCATCCAGCGTGGCGCCGGTGGTCATCACATCATCGACCACGGTCAGCCGCGCCGGTGGCGGCGCAGTCACCGCGAACGCATCGCGCAGGTTGTCGCGCCGCGCGTCGGCATCCAGGCGTGACTGCGCCGCGGTCAGGCGATCACGCTGCAACCCGCGCCACAGCGGTTGCCGCAGCGCGCGCGCCAGCGGCCGGGTCAGTTCCAGCGCCTGGTCGTAGCCGCGCGAACGCAGCCGCCGCCAGTGCAGCGGCACTGGCGCCAGTGGCCCGGCGACGAACGTGGGCACGCGCTGCAGCATGAGCTGGGACAGCAGGCGTCCGGCGGCCAGGTCCTGGTGGAACTTGAAACGGATCAGCAACTGGTCCACCGGCGCGGCATACAGGAACACCGCAGCGGCGGCGGATTGGCGGGGTGGCTCATGCAGGCAGCTGCCGCAGCGCTCGGCAGGTTCGTGGGCTGGCAGTGGCAGCGCACACAGCGGGCAGGCGTGGTCATTCCATGGCAGTGCGGCATGGCAGGCCAGGCACAGGTCACGCCCGTCGCTGCCGGGCTCCTGGCAGACAAGGCAACGCAACGGCAGGGCCTGGTGGCCCAGCCATGTCAGCGCGGCAGATATTCGGGCGAACACGCAATCACCAATGGGGAGGGCGTGCCTACAGCGTGACCACCTTGCCGATACGTGTCTGTCGGTTGATGCCGTTGTCGCCGGTCAGCCCTCCGCCCGGTGACGGGCGCATCCTTCAGTCGCGGTCCTGGTAACCGCCCAGTTCGCCACAGTGCGCGCAGCGGAACAGGTACGCGCTGGGCGAGCCGTCCTTGTCCAGCGCGGTGAAGAAATGCGCCCACTCCGGACCGTCGTCCAAACCGGCGCTGTCCTGGATCGCGGCGATCGCCTGTGCGCCAGCGGCGACCAGTTCCGCATGGCCGATGCGGCCGAGGAATTGCGCGGCGTCGCCGCAGTGGGTCCACCACTGCTCTTGCTGCCAGCCACTGAACCCCGGGGTGCGGCGGCTCACTTCGTCGACCACCGCTTGGGGAACCTCGCCCGACCCATCGCCGAATAGGCTTTCATCGTCGGTGAAGCTGGCTCCCAACCGCGCGTTGGCCGACCCATCAGCGATGCACCAAGGGCAGATCTCCGCCTCGTACTCTTCTACGGCATACACAGGCCCGGTGTAGACGTAACCGCGCGCCTGGTCACAGCAGACGCAGACGGTGTCGTCGGCAATGACGCTGCCGGTGGCCAGCGGGTCCGGGTGGTAAGTGAAACGGGGCAGGGTCATGCGGTTTCGTTCTTGATGGGGACCAAGGACTGTAGAGGATTGCGGCGGTTCTCGGTGTCGGCCAGTGGCTGGCGTTGCCTGTCCGCCATGTAAACCTTTTAATACATGTTATGGTTGACAGACCAGTACTTGCCACACGACACTCCCGGCCCGCTCGACTGCCCGCCGAGGCCATTCCCATGACAAGCGCCCTCCGCCACGACTGGCACCGCGACGAATTGCTGGCGCTGTTCGCGCTGCCGTTCCCTGACCTGCTGCACCGCGCCGCCTGCATCCACCGCGAGCACTTCGATCCGGCGGAAGTGCAGGTCTCCACCCTGTTGTCGGTCAAGACCGGCGGTTGCCCCGAGGACTGCGCGTATTGCCCGCAGGCCCAGCGTTACAGCACCGGGGTGGCGGCGCAGAAGTTGATGGACACCGACGCGGTGGTGGCCAAGGCCCGCCAGGCCAAGGCGGCCGGCGCCTCGCGGTTCTGCATGGGCGCGGCCTGGCGCTCGCCCAAGGACCGCGACATCCCCAAGGTGGCGGCGATGATCCGCGAGGTGAAGGCGCTCGGCCTGGAAACCTGCGCCACGCTGGGCATGCTCAGCGGATCGCAGGCCGAGGCGCTGCGCGAAGCCGGGCTGGACTACTACAACCACAACCTGGACACCGCGCCGGACTACTACGACGCGATCATCCACACCCGCCAGTACCAGGACCGGCTGGACACGCTCGCCCACGTCCGCGACGCCGGGCTGAAGACCTGCTGCGGCGGTATCGTCGGCATGGGCGAGACCCGCGAGCAGCGCGCCGGCCTGCTGCTGGCCCTGGCCACCCTGCCCGCCCATCCCGACTCGGTGCCGATCAACCGGCTGGTGCAGGTGGCCGGCACCCCCCTGCATGGCACCACCGCGCTGGACCCGTTCGAGTTCGTGCGGATGATCGCGGTGGCCCGCATCGTGATGCCGCGGTCGATGGTGCGGCTGTCGGCCGGGCGCGAGGCGATGAGCGATGAGCTCCAGGCGCTGTGCTTCCTGGCCGGGGCCAACTCGATCTTCCATGGCGAAAAGCTGCTGACCACCGGCAACCCGGACACCGCGCACGACCGGGCCCTGTTCGAGCGGCTGGGGCTGCGCCCGATGGCGGTCCAGGTGGACGCGGCCGACCACGACCACCCGGGCACCGTGCACGCGGACATCACCGCCGGCCACGGCTGTGGCCGGGCCGCCTGAGGCCGGCGCCCCGCCCGCCCGGCCGGAGCAGCGCGGCGCCCGCCAACCGGGTACGCTAACTGCCCATCCATGCCAGCCGACGACCATGGCCCGCCCCGACCTGCACGACCGCATCCAGGCCCAGCGCAAGCTCCGCGACGCGCAGGGGCGTCTTCGCGTTCGCCGCACGGTGACCCGTCGCGATGGCGTGCGGCTGGAGATCGACGGCCAATGGCTCACCGGCTTCTGCAGCAACGACTACCTGGGCCTGTCGCAGCAGTTCGGCGTGGTCAGCGCGCTGCAGGACGCGGCCGCGCGCGAAGGCGCCGGCGCCACCGCCTCGCACCTGATCTGCGGCCACCATGCCCTGCATGACGCGCTGGAGCGCGAAATGGCCGACTGGCTGGGCTATCCGCGCGCGCTGCTGTTCGGCAGCGGCTTTGCCGCCAACCTGGCCGTGCAGCAGGCACTGCTCAGCGAAGAAGACGACGTGTGCGTGCAGGACCGGCTCAACCACGCCAGCCTGCTCGATGCCACCCGCCTGGCCGGCTGCCGCCTGCGCCGCTACCCGCACCTGGATACCGAAGGCGCGCTGCGCCAGTTGAAGCACGCGCCGGACGGCGCGGCGATGCTGGCCACCGATGGCGTCTTCAGCATGGACGGCGACATCGCCCCGCTGCGTTCGCTGTCGCTGGTGGCGCGCATGCAGGAAGCCCTGCTGTACGTGGACGACGCGCACGGTATCGGCGTGGTCGGCGAACACGGCCGCGGCTGCGTGGCCGATGCCGGCCTGGGCGTGGCCGACGTGCCGCTGCAACTGGCCACGCTGGGCAAGGCGCTTGGTGGCAGTGGTGCGGTGGTGCTGGGCGATGACGCCCTCATCCAGCACCTGGCCGAAACCGCCCGCCCCTACATCTACACCACGGCGGTGTCGCCGGCGCAGGCCGCCGCGTCGTTGGCCGCGGTCAAGCTGGCCCGGCGCGACGACTGGCGCCGCGAAAAACTGGGCGAGCTGATTGCCGTGTTCCGTGCCGGTGCACGCCAGCACGGGCTGGAACTGATGCCCTCCGATACGCCCATCCAGCCGCTGCTGTGCGGTGCCGAATCGACCGTGATGGCGCTGTCGGCCGCGCTGGAAGCGTCCGGCTTCCTGGTCAGCGCGATCCGCCCGCCGACCGTGCCCGAAGGCAAGGCGCGCCTGCGCGTGACCCTGTCGGCACTGCATACCCCGGCCCAGGTGCGTGCACTGACCGATGCGATCGGGCATGCCCGCGACACCGTGCTGCGCCAACAGTCGCTGGATGCATTGAGCGCGTGAGGCGGTCGCTGTGAGCCTGCATATCGAGGTGCTCGGCCAGGGGCCGGCGCTGGTCCTGATCCATGGCTGGGCCCTGCACGGCGGGGTGTTCGCGCCGCTGGTCGACCGCCTGTCCGCGCAGTACCAGCTGCATCTGGTCGACCTGCCCGGGCACGGTCACAGCCGCGAAGACACCACCCCGCTGCGCCTGCCGCACGTGGTCAACGCCATCGCCGCCGCCACGCCGCCGGCGGTGTGGTGCGGCTGGTCACTGGGCGGCCTGTTCGCGCTGCATGCCGCCGCCACGCTGCCGCAGGTCCGCGCGCTGGCGATGATCGCCGCGACCCCGCGCTTCGTGCGCGCCGACGACTGGCCGCATGCGGTCGAGCCGGCGGTGTTCGAGCAGTTCGGGCAGGACCTGGCGCAGGACTACCGCGGCACCCTGGAGCGCTTCCTGGCGCTGGATGCGATGGGCTCCGAACATGCCCGGCAGGAACTGCGCAGCCTGCGCGAGATGCTGGTGGCGCGCGGCGAGCCGGCCCCACGCGCGCTGCAGGAAGGTCTGCGGCTGCTGGAGACCACCGATCTGCGTGGCGCCCTGCCCGGGCTGGGCAAACCCAGCCTGTGGCTGGCCGGCCAGCGCGACCGGCTGGTGTCGGCAACGGGCATGCAGGCGGCCGCCGCGCTGGCACCGGCGGCGCACGCGCACGTGGTTGCCCACGGCGGCCACGCCCCGTTCCTGGGCCACGCCGACGAGGTCGCCACGCAGCTGCAACACTTCGTTGCCGGCCTGTCCTGACCCCATCACCGCGCATCGCCGATCATGTACGCCCGTCTCTCACCACAGGATTGACCCATGGACCTTGGAATCGCCGGGCGCTGGGCCCTGGTCTGCGCCGCCAGCAAAGGCCTCGGCCTGGGCTGCGCGCGTGCGCTGGTGCGCGAAGGCGTCAACGTGGTCATCGCCGCGCGCGGCGAAGACGCGCTGGACCGCGCCATACGCGAACTGCAGGCGCTGCCGGGCGCGCGCAAGGTCATCGGCGTGGTCGCCGACATCACCACCGTCGCCGGCCGGCAGGCCGCGCTGGCGGCATGCCCGCAGGTCGACATCCTGGTCAACAACGCCGGCGGCCCGCCGGCCGGCGACTTCCGCCAGTTCACCCGTGACGACTGGATCGCCGCACTGGACGCCAACATGCTGGCCCCGATCGAGCTGATCCGCGCCACCGTGGACGGCATGATCGAGCGCGGCTTCGGCCGCGTGGTCAACATCACCTCCTCCTCGGTGAAGGCGCCGATCGACATCCTCGGCCTGTCCAATGGTGCGCGCTCGGGACTGACCGGCTTCGTCGCCGGCCTGGCGCGCAAGACCGTCGCGCACAACGTCACCCTCAACAACCTGTTGCCCGGGCAGTTCGACACCGACCGCCTGCGCGGCAACTTCGCCTACCTGGCCCAGCAGCAGGGCATCGACGCCGGCCAGCTCGCCGAGCGCAAGCGCACCCACATCCCGGCCGGCCGCTTCGGCACCGCCGACGAGTTCGGCGCCGCCTGCGCGTTCCTGTGCAGCGCGCACGCCGGTTACATCACCGGGCAGAACCTGCTGATCGACGGCGGCGCCTACCCGGGTACGTTCTGATCCTTGCACCCTTGTTTTCCGCAGTGAGCCTTCCATGACGTCCAGCTTCGACCCCCGCCACGTCCGCCGCGCGTTCTCGCGCGCCGCCAGCAGCTACGATGCCGCCGCCGCGCTGCAGCGCGAGGTGGAAAAGCGCCTGCTGGAATCGCTGGACTACCTGGAAGACCGGCAGCCGCAGGTGGTGCTGGACATCGGCAGCGGCACCGGCCATGCCAGTGCCGCGATGAAGAAGCGCTGGCCCAAGGCGCAGGTGATCGCGCTCGACCTGGCCGAGCCGATGCTGCGCGAAGCGAAGAAGCAGGCCGGCTGGTGGAAGCCGTTCTCGCGTGTCTGCGCCGATGCACAGGCCCTGCCGCTGCTGGACCAGAGCGTGGATGTGATCTACAGCAACCTGTGCCTGCAGTGGGTGGACGACCTGCCGGCGGTGTTCGCCGGCTTCCGTCGCGCGCTCAAGCCTGGCGGCCTGCTGCTGTGCTCCACGTTCGGCCCGGATACGCTGATCGAACTGCGCGAGGCCTTCGCGCAGGCCGACGCGGTGCCGCATGTCAGCCGCTTCGCACCCATCGCCCAGTTTGGCGATGCATTGATGATGTCCGGCTTCCGCGACCCGGTGCTGGACCGCGACCTGTTCACCCTCACCTACGACGACCTGACCGCACTGATGCGCGAACTGCAGGCCATCGGTGCCACCAATGCCCGCCACGACCGCCGCCACACGCTGACCGGACGCGGCCGCTTCGCCGCCGCGCGCGCGGCCTACGAGCCACTGCGGCGCGACGATGGCCGCCTGCCCAGCAGCTGGGAGGTCATCTACGCCCACGCCTGGGCGCCCGAGGCGGGCGCACCGATCCGCGAACACGGCCACGACGTCGCCAGCGTACCGGTCTCGGCGATCCCGATCCGGCGCAGAACGCCCTGAGCCAAAAGCGCGCATCGCGTAGAGCCGACCGTTGGTCGGCTACCCGGATGCCAGGTCGGTGGCCCCAGCCGACCAACGGTCGGCTCTACGCGGCTGGCTACCCGGATGCCAGGTCGGTGGCCCAAGCCGACCAACGGTCGGCTCTACGTGGGTTACGCCGGGAAGAGGTCGCGGTGGAAAATAGATTTCCTGCGCCAAGAACGTCCAACTGGTGTGGAATCGGCGATCCCGATCCGGCGCAGAACGCCCTGAGCCAAGAGCGCTGATCGCGTAGAGCCGACCGTTGGTCGGCTACCCGGACGCCAGGTCGGTGGCCCAGCCGACCAACGGTCGGCTCTACGCGGGCTACGCCGGGAAGAGGTTGCGATGGAAGAAAGAGATTTCCTGCACCAGTAACATCCAACTGGTGTGGAATCGGCGATCCAGATCCGGCGCAGGACGCACTGAGCCAACCGCGCTGATCGCGTAGAGCCGACCGTTGGTCGGCTACCCGGACGCCAGGTCGGTGGCCCAGCCGACCAACGGTCGGCTCTACGTGGGCTACGCCGGGAAGAGGTCGCGGTGGAAGAAATAGGTTTCCTGCACCATGAACGTCCAACTGGTGTGGAATCGGCGATCCCGATCCGGCGCAGAACGCACTGAGCCAACCGCGCTGATCGCGTAGAGCCGACCGTTGGTCGGCTACCCGGATGCCAGGTCGGCGGCCCCAGCCGACCAACGGTCGGCTCTACGCGGCCTATGTCGGGAACAGGTCGCGGTGGAAGAAATAGATTTCCTGCACCAGGAACTTCCAGCTGGTGTGGAAGCTGCGGAAGCGCGTGCTCGGCGTGGAGGACGCCAACGCGTCGATGCCCAGCTCGCGCGCCAACCGCAGCGCGCGCGCCATGTGCAGCGGATCGCTGACGATGATCACCCGGTGCAGCTTGCGCTGCTGCATCAGCCGCCGTGCCTCGATCAGGTTCTGGCGGGTGGTGCGCGAGGCGGTCTCGATCAGGATCGCGTCATCGGGGATGCCCTGCTTGAGCGCATAACGGCGCGCCACCTGCGATTCGGAAAAGCGTGCACCGCTGCCGCCGTAGCCACCGGTGAAGATCAACAGCGGCGCATAGCCCTGCTCGTACAGGTCCAGCCCGTGGCGGATGCGCTCTTCGAACACCGGTGACGGCTTGGCATCGTAGGCGGCCGCGCCCAGCACGATGATCGCGTCGGCCTTGGCCGCCTGGTCGCGTTCACCCACCCACACGATCCAGGCGGTCACGCCCAGCAGCCAGGCCGCCAGCACGATGCACAGCCGCCACAGCCAGCCCAGCACGCCCACCCGCGCGCGCCGGCTCATGCGCGCGCCCACGGCAGTGCGTCCAGGTCGACGTTGCCGCCGGACAGCACCACCCCGACCCGTTGCCCGGCAAACCGCGCCGGGTCGGACAGGATGGCCGCCAGGGCGATCGCCGAGGACGGTTCCACCACCTGCTTGAGCACCTGCCAGAGCAGGCGCATCGCCGCCACGGTGGCGGCATCGGGCACGGTGACCACCTCGGCCTTGCCCAGCAGCAGCGTGAAATTGGGCGCGCCCAGCGTGGTGCGCAGGCCGTCGCAGACCGTGTCCGGGGTGAAATCGATGCGACGCTCGCCAGCGGCCAGCGAGCGTGCGGTGTCGGCGGCTCCCTCCGGCTCGGCCAGCACCAGCCGCGCCTGCGGTGCCAGCGCCTGCAGCGCCAGCCGGGTTCCCGCGGCCAGCCCGCCTCCCCCCACCGGCACCACCAGCACGTCCAGCGGGCCGTGGCTGTGCAACAGCTCCAGCGCCGCGGTGCCCTGCCCGGCGATCACCCGCGGGTCGGCATAGGGATGCACCACGGCGGCGCCGGTCTGCGCCTGGACCTGCGCGCACATCGCTTCACGCGCCTGGATGCTGGGCGCACAGCGCCAGATGGTGGCGCCATGGCGGACGATGTTGGCCAGCTTGGCCGCCACCGCGCCCTCGGGCACCACCACGTTGCAGGCAATGCCCCGGGTGCGGGCCGCCAGCGCCAGGGCGGCGCCATGGTTGCCCGAGGAGTGGGTGACCACTCCGCGCGCGGCCTGGTCCGGGTCCAGCGACCAGACGGCGTTGCACGCGCCCCGGAACTTGAACGCGCCGCCGCGTTGCAGGTGCTCGGCCTTGAACGCCAGCGCAGCGCCCGCCAGCCCGTCGAGTACGTGCGACTGCAGCACCGGGGTCACGCTGGCATGCGGGGCGATACGTGCGGCGGCCGCCAGGAGGTCGTCGACACAGGGCAAGGGTGAATCGCTCATGACGCAAGATTAACGTATGGCCACGGTTCGCAACGCGCCGCCCGGGCGTGACACCATGGCAATCATTCATCGGATCGGGGCCGAGTTAAGGGCCGATTCAACGCGGCGGGCTGAAGCTGGCTCCATACCCTCGGGGGGACCCCATCATGAAAATGCGCCTGATCTTCGCCGGTGGCCTGCTGTTGGCCCTGTCCGGCTGCGCCACGTACGACTATGTCGGCGGCGGCGGTGGCAGCGGCTACTACCACGGCGCCCCGTCGGTGGAATACCGCTACCCCTACGGTTACCCCTATGGCTATGGCAATGGCTACGGCAGTGGCTATTACGGTGGCGGTTACTACGGGGGTGGCTACGGCTACCCCAACTACCGCCCGTATCCCAACTATCGCCCGCCGCAGCACAACCACAACCATCGTCCGCCGCCGCGCCCGGGCAACGGCGGCAACCCGCCGG
>Ga0213827_1001760_pt1 | contig 11965 bp, 7 predicted proteins | sample MC6MC0898MG_FD_180669 | JGI IMG/M metagenome (GOLD analysis project Ga0213827, IMG submission 180669) | Enriched soil aggregate microbial communities from Iowa State University, Ames, United States - MC6-MC0898-MG | ecosystem: Environmental > Terrestrial > Soil > Unclassified | place: USA: Iowa...
CCCAGGTTCTTGAGCACGGTGAACACATTGATGTAGTGCTCGCCGAAGCTCATCCAGAAACGCACGTTGGCCACGCCGAGGTTCTTCGACAGGGAGTGCACTTCATCGTGGCCGGTGAGGTAGAGGTTCTGCGCGCCGACCACTGGCAGGTCGTCGGTGCGTTTGACTTCGAACATGGTGTTGCTGGTCCACTGGCTGTCCTGCCAGCTCCACACCTGTCCGGTGAATTCGCGGAAGTTGATTTCCGGGTCGAAATTGGTGGCGAAATACTTGCCGTGGGAACCGGCGTTGACGTCGAGAATGTCGATCGAATCAATGCGGTCGAAATACTGTTGTTGCGCCAGGGCTGCATAGGCGTTGACCACACCCGGGTCAAAGCCCACGCCGAGAATGGCGGTGACGTTCTTCTGCTGGCATTCCTCGAGGTGCTTCCACTCGTAGTTGCCATACCAGGGCGGCGTTTCACAGATCTTGCCCGGTTCTTCGTGGATGGCGGTGTCCAGGTAAGCGACACCGGTATCGATGCAGGCACGTAGCACCGACATGTTGAGGAACGCGGAACCGACGTTGATGACGATCTGCGATTCGGTTTCGCGAATCAGCGTCTTGGTCGCTTCGACATCCATGGCGTCCAGGGCGAAAGCCTGGATATCGGCGGGCACTTTGAGGCTGCCCTTGGCCTTGACGCTGTCGATGATGGCCTGGCATTTGGAGATGTTGCGCGACGCGATAGCAATACGACCGAGTTCATCGTTGTGCTGCGCGCACTTGTGGGCCACCACCTTGGCGACACCTCCTGCACCAATGATAAGTACGTTCTTCTTCAATTTTTCTCTCTCTCCTTCTGCGCCAGCTTACGAAAGGCTGGACAAGTAATCGTCGAAACCAAACTCACGAACCAGTTCGACACTACCATCGAGTTGTTTCACTACGATGGACGGCATTTTCAGACCGTTGAACCAGTTTTTCTTGACCATGGTGTAACCCGCGGCATCGACAAACGACAGACGGTCGCCAATCGCCAACGGTGCAGCAAACTGATACTCACCAAAAATATCCCCGGCCAGGCAGGATTTGCCGCACACCATGTAGGTGTGTTCACCCTCGCTCGGCGCCAGCTTGGCGTTCAGGCGGTAGATCAGCAGATCGAGCATGTGCGCTTCGATGGAGCTGTCCACGACGGCCAGGTGCTTGCCGTTGTAGAGGGTGTCGAGCACGGTGACTTCCAGCGAGGCGCTCTGGGTGATGGCGGCTTCGCCCGGCTCCAGGTAGACCTGCACGCCGTACTTCTGCGAAAAGGCCTTGAGGCGCGCGCAGAACTGGTCGAGGGCATAGTCTTCACCGGTGAAGTGAATGCCGCCGCCCAGGCTGACCCACTCGACCTTGTGCAGCAAGTGACCGAAGCGTTCCTCGATGGTGCACAGCATCTGGTCGAACAGGCCGAAGTCGCCGTTCTCGCAGTTGTTGTGGAACATGAAGCCGGAGATCTGCTCGATGACCGCCTCGACCTTGACCGGGTCCCACTCGCCCAGGCGGCTGTAGGGACGCGCCGGGTCTGCCAGCAGGTAGTCGGAACTGCTCACCTGCGGGTTGACCCGCAGACCGCGAACCTTGCCTTCGGACGCCTCGGCAAAGCGCTGCAGCTGGCCGATGGAGTTGAAGATGATCTTGTCGCAGTTGGCGAGCATCTCCTCGATCTCGTCGTCGGCCCAGGCCACGCTGTAGGCGTGGGTTTCGCCGGCAAACTTCTGGCGGCCGAGCTTGAGCTCGTAGAGCGAGGACGAGGTGGTGCCATCCATGTACTGCTCCATCAGGTCGAACACCGACCAGGTGGCAAAGCACTTGAGCGCCAACAGGGCCTTGGCCCCGGACTGCTCGCGCACATAGGCGATTTTCTGCATGTTCGCCAGCAGCTTTTGTTTATCGATCAGGTAGTACGGCGTCTTAATCATTTCGAGGCCTCCGGCAAGGCTAGCCAAAAAAGGATGCGCATTGTGCCTTCACTGACTGCAGATCGAAAGAGCAGAAAGCGTTTGTGCCCTGGCCAGGGCGTGGAGAAGGGTCAATGACCAAGGGTCGGGGGTATGCGGGACGGCGCTTTCAACCCCAATCCCGGAAATCCCCCTGTAGGTGCAAAGCTTGCTCGCGATAAGCGGTACGTCAGGCACCATCGACGTTGGCGGTGGTGGCCTCATCCCGAGCCAGCTCGCTCGGATACCCGGCTTCACTCAGTACCGTGAGCAACGTGGAGGCGTCCAGCGTGCTATCGATCAGGGCCACACGTGTGGGCGTATCAATTTGGATCCGGGCCTGGGGGTCGACGTTCAGCAGTGCCCGGGTAACGGATTTGGCGCAGCCGCCACAGGTCATGTTTGGTATGTGAAAACGCAGCATGTCGATCTCCTGAAAGGTTGCTCTGTAGAGCGAATGTGAGGCTTGCCAGCGCTCACGAATGCATGTGCATCGCAGCGCGATGATGTGATGAAGCCGGTGTGTCACCTCCAAACCGAGGAGGCCTGTGGGGAATCCGTGGGCGCTGCTCCACCGTCACGCCAACCGTGGGCTCAGCCAGGCCGGCAATGATCGGGCAATCCGGGCGGTCGTTGCCGCGGCATTGGTCGGCCAATTCCTCAAGCGTCTGCGCCATTGCCTGCAGGTCGGCGACCTTCGCCTTCAATCCGGCCACATGGGACAGCGCCATCGTCTTGACGTCGACACAGGTGCGGTCGGGATCGCCCCACAAGACCAGCAGTTCCGCGATCTGCTCGACAGCAAAGCCAAGATCCCGCGCACGACAGATGAAACGCAGGCTATGGACATCCTGTGCGCTGTAGTTTCGATAGCCGGCGTTCGACCGGCTCGCTTTGGGAACCAGGCCAATCTGTTCGTAGTAGCGAATCATCTTTGCCGAAACGCCGGAGAACTTGGCTGCTTGACCAATATTCATCATTCTCTCCTCCTGAGGAAACCCATCGACTACCACCCGCCAAGCCCGGAACGTACCCACGCACCGGGCTTTCTTCGGGCGTAAAAACACAGCGGCATGCAGGTCCTCAGACCGCTGCAATCCTGGCGCTGCTCTCAACGCTCAGCGGAGCCCGGAAACGCTTGAGCCGCAGCGCGTTGCCGAGCACAAAGATACTGGAGAGCGCCATCGCCGCCGCGGCGAAGATCGGCGAAAGCAATGTGCCGTTCACCGGGTACAGAGCCCCCGCCGCCACCGGTATCAACAAAGCGTTGTAAGCGAAGGCCCAGAACAGGTTCTGCTTGATGTTGCGGATCGTCGCCTGGCTGAGGGCGATGGCGTTCGGCACGCCACGCAGGTCGCCCGACATCAGCACCACGTCAGCCGCTTCGATTGCCACATCAGTGCCTGTGCCGATGGCCAGCCCCACGTCCGCTTCGGCGAGTGCCGGTGCGTCGTTGATGCCGTCACCCACGAAGGCGACCCGCGCCCCGTTGCTGCGGAACTTCTTCAACGCCGCGACTTTGCCGTCGGGCAGCACCTCGGCCGCGACTTCATCAATACCCAACTGCCGGGCGATTGCCGCAGCCGTGGCCGCATTGTCACCGGTAATCATCGCCACCCTGAGCCCCAGTGCGTGCAAGGCATTGATTGCTTCGGGGGTGGTCTCCTTGATCGGGTCGGCGACCGCGATCACCGCCGCCAGACGGCCGTCAATCGCCGCATAGAGCGGGCTCTTGCCTTGCTCGCCAAGGCGCTGGGCAGTCGCCTGGAAGTGGCTCACGTCCAGCCCCAATTGCGTCATGAAACGGTCCGCCCCCACAGAGACCGTTCGACCGGCGACCTTCGCCGAAACGCCATAGCCCGGTGTGGCGTCGAACGCCTCGATGGCTGCGAGCGTGATGCCCTTGTCTTTTGCCGCGGTCACGATCGCTTCGGCAATCGGATGTTCGGAGCGAGTTTCCACCGCCGCGACCAGCGCCAACACTTCGTCGTAGGCAAATCCTTCGGCAGGCACGAGGTCAGTCAGTTCTGGCCGGCCCTTGGTCAGCGTGCCGGTCTTGTCGAGCGCGATTACCGTCACGTCGCGCAGCGCCTGCAACGCTTCACCCTTGCGAAAGAGCACCCCAAGTTCAGCGGCGCGCCCGGTGCCGACCATGATCGAAGTCGGCGTGGCCAGCCCCATGGCACAGGGGCAGGCAATGATCAGCACCGCCACCGCATTGACCAACGCAAAGGTCAGCGCCGGGGCCGGACCAAAAATCAGCCAGACCAGGAAGGTCGCGGTGGCCGCAGCCATCACCGCCGGGACGAACCACATCGTGACTTTATCTACCAGCGCCTGGATCGGCAGCTTGGAGCCCTGCGCCTCTTCAACCAGACGGATAATCTGCGCGAGAACCGTGTTGGCCCCTACTTTAGTGACACGGAAACTGAATGCGCCGGTCTTGTTGATCGTGCCGCCGATGACTTCGGCGCCCACGCCTTTGGACACGGGCACCGGTTCGCCGCTGATCATGCTCTCGTCAACATACGAGGTCCCTTCAATGACCTCGCCGTCGACCGGAACCTTTTCGCCCGGACGGACGAACACAATGTCCCCGGTCGTCACCTGATCGAGCGCAACTTCGAGCATTTCACCGTTACGCTCCACCCGCGCGGTCTTGGCCTGAAGGCCGACCAGCCGTTTGATCGCCTGCGAGGTTCGCCCCTTGGCGCGCGCCTCCAACGTGCGGCCCAGCAGGATCAAGGTCACGATGACCGCGGCGGCTTCGAAATAGACGTTGGCGGTGCCCGCCGGCAACACTTCGGGGGTGAAGGTTGCAACCAGCGAGTAACCGTAAGCCGCCGCGGTGCCGACCGAGACCAGCGAGTTCATGTCTGGCGCCCCCCGCAGCAACGCCGGCACGCCCTTGCGGAAGAACCGCAGCCCCGGGCCGAACAGCACCAGGCTGGCGAGCACGAACTGGACATACCAGTTCGTCTGCTGCCCCATGACGCCCATCACCCAATGATGCATGGCGGGAATCAGGTGCGAGCCCATCTCGAGGATGAACACCGGTAGCGTGAGGATCGCGGCAATCAACATCGAACGCTGCAACGCCCGTGCTTCGCTGTCACGTCGCGCGGCCTCCTGTTCACCCTCGTCTGGCGACTCGGCGGACAAGCGGCGGGACGTGTAGCCGGCCTGCTTCACCGCCGCCTCAAGCTCTGCCGTGGAGACCGCACCGGCCAGGTGGCGCACCCGTGCGCGCTCGGTGGCCAGGTTGACATTGGCTTCGAGCACACCCGGGATTTTCGCGAGGGCCTTTTCGACCCGACCCACACATGACGCGCAGGTCATGCCTTCTATCGCAAGGTGAGTGGTCTCTTCACGCACGTTGTAGCCTGCGCTCTCGATGGCACGCACCGCCGCCTGGGGATCGGGCGCCCCGGTGAAGGTGATGTCGGCACGTTCGGTGGCGAGATTGACGGCAGCCTTGAGCACACCAGGCACCGCTTTGAGCGCGCGCTCGACACGGCCAACGCAGGATGCGCACGTCATGCCCTCGACCGGCAGGCTCAGGCGCGCGTCCCGCACCCTGGATGGATTGGACCCTTGCGGGTGGGAAACCGTAGCCATTGCATTACCCCTTGAATGTTGCTGATGAAGCCAGCCTGAAGCTTCCCCGCATGGCAAGGTCAAGGCTTTTGATTCATTTGTTGCGCCAGGCGCCTGCGCCGTCGCAGTCCTGCTGCGCCTGCGCACAGATTTCCCAACCACCCCCCAGCGCCTTGTAGATACCGACAACCGCCAGGCGCTGCCGGGTGCGGGCGGCTGTCAACGCACGCCGGCTGGCATAATCGGCACGTTCGGCCTCAAGCACATCCAGGTAGACGCCCTCGCCTTGCGAAAAACGCGCCACGGCAAGCTTGGCCGCCTCGCGGTTGGCTGCGGACTCAAGCAGGCGCAGCCCAAACGTATTGCCCGCCGCCGCGTTGGCTCTAAAGGCATCATCGGTTTCCTGTAGCGCACGCAATACGGTCTGGTCATAGACGATCAATGCCTCTTTTGTGCGCACCTCACTGGCGGCGATCCTGGCGCGCACACGCCCGGTATCCAGCAGCGACCAGCGAATCATCGGACCGATAAAACTCGACAGTGCGCCAGCGCCACTCAGGCCATCGAGGCTTCCCGTCACCACCCCAATCGAGCCTTGCACCTGGACCTCGGGGTAGAGACCGGCCGTCTCGACCCCGATGTCCGCGGTGGCTGCCGCGAGGGTGCGTTCCGCCGCCGCAATATCGGAACGCCTCGAAAGCAATGCAGCAGGATCACCAACGGCGATCGTGCGCAGGACCAGCGTTTGATCCCCAGGCTTGGCGGAGGGTGGCTGGAACATCTGCGGGGATTGCCCAAGGAGGATCGCCAGGGCGTTAGCCGCGGCCGCACGGCGGCGCTCCAGCTCAGGTACGGTCACCTCGACTGCACGCAACAACGCCTCGGCACGCAGCCGATCAAATTCGGTGGCAGCACCCGCGCTCACCAGGCGTTCGACCATACCCAGGCTTTCACGCTGGCTTTGGCTGATATCGGCGGCGACTGCCAGCTCGGCCTCGAGACCCTGCAACTCGAACCAAGTGGCTGCCACCTCGGCAGCCACGCTCGCCTGCACCCCACGCAACAACGCCTCGCGCGAACCGGCTTGGGCGCGGGCCGCCTCCACCGAGCGACGCACGCGGCCAAACAGATCGATTTCCCAGGAAGCGTCGACCGCACCACGCCAGGTTTCGTTCTGGCGCGACTGCCCCGCCGGCGTCTCGAGTTCACTCCAGCGGCGGTTCTCATAGCCGAGCGCGGGACCGCCACGCGGCAGGAAATCCTCGCGGCTTTCACGCAGCACGGCCTTGGCTTCTTCGAGTCGCATCGCAGCAATCGCTATGTCGTGGTTGGCCGCAAGCGCCCGCTGGACCAGACCGGTCAGCGCAGGCTCGTCGAATGCACGCCACCACTGAACCTCGACGTTGCCTGGGCCAAGCCCGGCAGACAGTTCACCGAAACTGGCGGGGAACTGCGACGCAGGCGGCGACGGAGCAGCATAGTCAGGGCCCACCGCCGCACATCCGGCCAACAGCATGAGCGTCGTCAGGGGAACCAGAACAGCTTGATAGGCAACGCTCATGACGTGCTCTCCTCCATGCGCGGCTTGGCGGCTGAACTGTCCCGCTCGAAGCGGGCCGCCAGGCCACGTATCACCACATAAAACACCGGCGTCAGGAACAATCCGAACAGTGTCACCCCGAGCATCCCGGCAAACACCGCAACCCCCATGGCCTGGCGCATCTCGGCACCGGCACCGCTGGCGAACACCAGCGGCACGACGCCCGCGACAAAGGCCAGGGACGTCATCAGGATCGGACGCAGCCGCAACCGACAGGCCTCGACAACCGCATCCAGCGCACTCGATCCCTGGGCTTCCAGGGTGCGTGCAAACTCGACGATGAGGATCGCGTTCTTGGCGGCCAGGCCGACGAGCACGATGAGCCCGATCTGCACAAAAACGTTGTTGTCGCCATCCATCAGCCACACACCAATGATCGCGCTCAACAGACACATCGGCACAATCAGCAGCACCGCCAGGGGCAGCAGCCAGCTGTTGTACTGCGCAGCCAGGATCAGATAGGCAAGCAACACACACAGCGGGAAAATGAACAGCGCCGAATCGCCTGCCAGCTTTTGCTGGTAGGTAAGGTCTGTCCACTCGAAGGTCATGCCTTCAGGCAGCACTTCCTTGGCCAGGCGCTCCATCAGCGAAACCACCTGCCCCGAACTCACGCCCGGTATCGCGCCCCCCGAAATGTCCGCCGAGGGGTAGCCGTTGTAGTGAATCACCCGGTCCGGGCCGGAACTCGGCGTGACGCTCACAAACGAGGACAACGGCAGCATGTCCCCGGCCGCGTTGCGTACCTGCAAGCGGCCGATGGCTTCGGCCTGCATGCGGTGGTCCGTATCAGCCTGCGCCGTGACCTTGTACGTGCGGCCGAAGCGGTTGAAGTCGTTGACATACAGGGAGCCGAGGTAGACCTGCAGCGATTCGAAAACATCGGAAAGACGAACGCCCTGGCTGATGACTTGGGTACGATCGATGACGACATCGAGCTGCGGTGCATTGACATCAAGACTGGTCATCAACCCCGCCACTTGCCCCGACTCGGTGGCTTTCATCATCAGGATCCGGGTCTGCTGCACCAGGGCATCAAGCCCGGCGCCGCCGCGGTCCTCGACCTGCATCTTGAAGCCGCCGGTCGCACCGAGTCCCGGTACCGGGGGGGGCGGGAAAACACCGAGGAAGCCATCGGGAATGCTTGCGAACTTGCCTTGCAGGCGCCCGGCAATGGCGGTCGCGGCCAGGTCCGGGGAGGCACGGTCCTTGAACGGGTCGAGCATGATGAACATCACCGCGGCGTTCGGCACATTGACGAAACCGTTGATCGAAAGCCCAGGGAACGCCACCACGCTTTCAACCCCCGGTTCCGCCAGGGCGATCTGAGACATCTGTTTGGCCACGGCTTCGGTGCGATCCAAGGACGACGAGTTGGGTAACTGGGCGATACCGACCAGGTAATATTTGTCCTGCATCGGCACGAAGCCCGGTGGCACGGCATTGAAGCCGAACGAGGTCAGCGCAAGCAGACCGACGTAAACCAGAAGCACCAGGCCACTGAGCCGAACCACCTTGCGGACCGTGTTGCCATAGGCCTGCGGCGCACGTTGGAACGGCCGGCCCAGGGTGCGCAATACGCCTTCGACACGCCCCCGCAGGCTGCGCGGATCACGGGCGATCCCGGGCTTGCGCGGCTGCAGCAGGAGTCCGGCGAGCGCTGGGCTGAGTGTCAGCGAATTGACCGCCGACAGAATGGTCGAGATGGCAATCGTCAGCGCGAACTGGCGATAGAACTCGCCCTGCAGGCCGCTGAGGAACGCCGTCGGGATAAACACCGCAGCCAGCACCGAGGTAATCGCGATGATGGGACCGGTCACCTCGTCCATCGCGAGCCTGGCAGCCTGGGTCGGCTCCTCGCCATTCTCGATATGCCGCTCGACGTTCTCCACCACGACGATCGCGTCGTCGACCACAATCCCGATCGACAGCACCAGACCGAACAACGACAGGGTGTTGAGGGAAAAACCCATCAAATGCATGACCGCGAAGGTGCCCACCAGCGACACCGGTACGGCCATCAGGGGAATGAGCGAAGCACGCCAGTTGTGCAGGAACAACACCACCACAATCACCACGAGCAGGATCGCTTCCAGCAAGGTGATGGCCACTGACTCCAGCGAGGCCTGCACAAAGACCGTCGGGTCATAGGCAATGCGCGAAGTCAGCCCCGCGGGGAAGTTACCCTCCAGACGCTGCATGGTTTCGCGCACCGCCTGGGCGACGTCGAGGGCATTGGCGCCGGGGCTCTGGATGATTTGCAACGCAACGGCCGGTTCGCCATCGAGCAGGCTACGCAATGCATAGGCATCAGCGCCCATCTCGATACGGGCGACATCGCGCAAGCGCGTCACCTGGCCGGCATCGCCGGTGCGAATGATGATGTCGCCAAACTGCTCCTCATCGGTCAGCCGGCCGAGGGTGTTCACCGTCACCTGGAACGCGGCATTGGAATTGGGCGCCTGGCCGACCGAACCGGCCGCCACCTGCACGTTCTGCTCGCGCACCGCATCGATCACCTCGCCAGCCGTCAGTCCACGGGCGGCGATCAAGTCCGGATCAAGCCACAGCCGCATGCTGTATTCACCGGCGCCCCACACCAGGACATCGCTGATGCCGGGAAGACGCGACAGTTCATCGCGCACCTGGAGGTAGGCGTAGTTGGAAATATAGAGCGGGTCGTAACGTTTATCGGGGGACAGCAGGTGAACCACCATCAACATGTCCGGCGAAGTCTTCTGGGTGATGACACCCTGGTGCTGCACCTCTTCAGGCAAACGCGGGAGGATCCGCGAAACCCGGTTCTGCACCTGGATCTGTGCAATATCGGCATTGGTCCCCTGCGCGAAGGTGATGGTCAGGACCATCCGGCCATCGGTGGACGACTGTGACGACATGTACAGCATGCCCTCGACCCCGGTGATCACCTGCTCCAGTGGCGCCGCCACGGTTTCTGCAATCACCCGGGGGTTGGCGCCCGGGTAGGAAGCCGTCACTTGCACCGTCGGCGGCGTCACTGCCGGATATTCGCTGAGCGGCAGTTGGAAGAAAGCCACGATGCCGGCAATCATCATCAACATCGAGAGGACGATGGCAAAGATCGGGCGATCAATGAAGAAGCGCGGGAAAGTCATTGCACGGCCCCCAGGGTTTGCTGCGCCGTGACGGGCGTGCCGTCAATCGAGGCTGACTGTGGCGTGACGTGCATGTCCGGGCGCACCAGGCCCTTGACGACGATGCGCTCGCCGGGTTGCAGACCTTTTTCGATCACGCGCAACCCCTCCACCATCGGGCCGAGCTCGACCGGGCGGTACTGGGTCTTATCGTCTTTGTCGACCACCAGTACGTAGCGGCTGCCCTGGTCGGTAGCAATCGATTGATCGGCGATCAACACCCTGGCCTGCGGCGTACCGGTCTGCAGCTTCACCTTGGCAAACAGCCCGGGCGTCAACTGTCCATCGGGGTTATCGACTACGGCGCGCACCCGTAGCGTCCCGGTCTTGCGGTCGGCGGCGTTGGCGATAAAGTCGACGCGGCCTTGCCGTGAATACTGTTTGTCGGTGGCCAGCGCCACCCTCACCTGACCCGCCTGTGTGCCTTGCGGGCCTGCATTCACGCGCCCTGCCGCGAGCGAACGCAAATACGTGCGCTCGTCAACATCGAAGTAGACATGCAGCGGGTCGACAGAGACGATCGTGGTCAGTGCCGTCACCCCATTGGTCACGTAATTGCCTTCGGTGACGAGCGTTTGCCCGACCCGCCCGCTGATCGGTGCGGTGACCCGGGTGAAACTCAAGTCCAGTTGGGCAGCATCCAGTGCGGCCTGAGCGGCATCCACCTGGGCCTGGCCGGCCTTGCGCGAGGCAAGTGCCGTGTCGAGTCGATCGCGGGCGACGACCTTTTGCGCAAACAGTTGCTGGGCGCGTGCATATTCCGCCTGAGCAAGCAGCGACGCCGCCTGGGCCTCGCGCAGGCGTGCGGTTGCAGCGTTCAGCGCGGCCTGAAAGACGCGCGGGTCAATCACAAAGAGCTGGCTGCCTTTCTCCACGAAGCGGCCTTCGGGCACGCTCACCTCCTGGATATAACCAGCCACCCGCGGACGCAGCTCGACCTGCTTGATCGCCGTCAGCGAGCCGGTGAATTCGACATAGGGCATCACCGGACGCACGATCACTTCGGCCACCGGCACACTGGGAGGCTTTGCGGGATCAGCCGCGGGCACCGTCTCCTGGCATCCGAGGAGAGTGAACGCGACGCTTATCGCCGCAGTGATCAGAGTTACGCGTTTGACGTTCATCAGTTGGCCTTTCGCACGGGAGTCGACTTGCATTGCTGGGTCTGAACAGCTTGCGAGTACTTATCCGACTTGCCACGCTTGTAAGGTCAAGGGATTTTTTAGCGTCGAAAACACGCTGGATGCCGAGCACCTCTACGGTGCTGGAAAGGCCGTTTTTGAGCAAAAGGTACGAGTTGGGCATCACGCACTCGTAAGGCCGAGCGCGGGTCGCTGCCCAATCGCGAGCAGACGGCAGTGTGTCAGGGACAATCGATGTTGAATTTACCGGCCCCATCACTAGCTGAGCGACGGCGCCGTTCGACGTAGTCGAACCATAGCCAGGAGGTGCAGCGCAGGAAACCTCAAAGGCGGCGAGGACTGCGTCCTCGAACGCAGCCTCGCGGGCTCGACAGCTGCTACGGGGGGAGCGTCGTCCGCCAAAAAAGCAGGCCGGCCGGTAGGCCGCCTCGCCCGCTCTTACCACTCAACAGGCCGAGCGTTAGCTCGCCTGCAGCTCTTGAT
>Ga0213827_1001761_pt1 | contig 11964 bp, 8 predicted proteins | sample MC6MC0898MG_FD_180669 | JGI IMG/M metagenome (GOLD analysis project Ga0213827, IMG submission 180669) | Enriched soil aggregate microbial communities from Iowa State University, Ames, United States - MC6-MC0898-MG | ecosystem: Environmental > Terrestrial > Soil > Unclassified | place: USA: Iowa...
CTCGGTGGTGGTCGGCGACAGTGCCAGCGGCACTGCCAACGGGCAGACCCTGCTCGGCGCAGAGAGCACCTCCAACCAGGCCAACTCGGTGGCGCTGGGCTATCGCTCGGCCGCACTGCGCGGCGCACAGGCCAGCTACAGCGCTTACGGCCTGACCACCGCACAGGTGTCGGCGGGCGAAGTGTCGGTGGGCACCGCAGGCGGTGGCGAACGGCAGATCACCAACCTGGCGGCCGGCAGCGCCAACACCGATGCAGTCAACGTGGCCCAGCTGAAGGGTGCGATCAGCCAGATCGATGCGGTCGGCGCGGCGGCGGTCACCTATGACCTGGATGGTGCAGGCGACCCCGACTACCGCCGTGTCACCCTCGGCAATGGCACCGGCACCACCACCATCGGCAACCTGGCCGCCGGCGCGGTCAACGCCACCAGCAGCGAGGCGGTCAATGGTGCGCAGCTGTTCGCCAGCAACGACACGATGGCAAAGTTCTTCGGCGGACGCGCAGCGTTCGATCCGCTCACCAGCACGTTCACCGCACCGCTGTTCGAGATCAGCACCATCTCCACCGGTGGCGCCGTGGCCCCGGGGCTGTATGACAACGTCACCGACGCCTTCGATGCGGTGGATGGTTCGCTGGTCAACCTCAACACCCAGATCAACGACATCCGCAACACCGGCACCCGGTACCTGCGGGTGAATTCGACCGGTGCCGACGCCGTGGCCAGCGGCGCCGAAGCGATCGCCGTCGGTGCCGGTGCCAGCGCAACCGCCGCCAACAGCATCGCGGTCGGTGCCGGCAGCCTGGCCGACCGTGCCAACAGCGTGTCGATCGGTGCCGCAGGCGCCGAACGCCAGGTCACCAATGTCGCCGCCGGCACCGCCAGCACCGATGCGGTCAACCTGGGTCAGTTGCAGGCCTCCGAAGAGGGCGCACTGCGCTACGACCTCAACGGCGACGGCAGCGTCAACTACGCAAGTGCGACGCTCGGCCAGTCCGGCACCGCCACCACGCTGCGCAACCTCGGCCCGGGCCAGATCAGCGCGGCCAGCAGCGAAGCGATCAACGGTGCGCAGTTGTTCGCGGCCAACCAGACGGTGGCCACCCACCTCGGTGGCGGCGCTGCAGTGGATGCCAATGGCGTGGTCACCGCGCCGACCTACACGCTCAACAACGTCGCCGCCAATGGCACGGTCAGCCAGGGCAGCTACAACGACGTCGGCACGGCCTTCGACGCGGTCAGCAATTCGCTGGCCAATGTGGCCGAGCAGACCGATGACCTGGACGCGCGCGCCGTGAAGTACGACGTGGACGGGAGTGGCAACGTGGTCGATACCGTGACCCTCAGCGGTACCGGCGGTGCAGCGGTGAAAGTCACCAACGTGGCCGCCGGCAGCATCCTGGCGGGGAGCAGCGATGCCATCACCGGCGACCAGCTGTTCAGCACGCACCAGACGGTGGCCAGCTACTTCGGTGGCAGCACCGTGTACAACGGCAGCACCGGGCTGTGGACCGCGCCGACCTTCAACATCTCCACCATCGCCACCGATGGCACCATCACCGGCAACGACTACAGCAACGTCACCGCTGCGTTCTCTGCAGTGGACGGCTCGCTGCGGGTGCTCAACCAGCGCATCAGCAGCGGCGGCGGCAGCCCGTACCTGGCGGTCAACTCCACGGCTGCCGCAGCCACGGCCACCGGTGCCGAAGCACTGGCGGTCGGCCCGCAGGCCAGCGCAGCCGGTGCGGGCAGCGTAGCGGTCGGCAACGGTGCCAATGCCAGCGCGGGCAACAGTGTTGCGCTGGGTGCCGGTTCGGTGGCCAGCGTCGGTGCGCAGACCGGCTATACCGGTGCCTATGGCCAGGCCGGAGCCAGCAACTCGTCCGGTGAGGTGGCGGTGGGCAGCAGTGGCAGCGAGCGCAAGATCACCCACGTGGCCGATGGCTCCGACGACCATGATGCGACCAACGTCGGCCAGCTGAAGAACGGCGTGAACTACGCCATCGACCAGTCCAAGGCCTACACCGACCAGAAGATCCAGAACATCACCAACGTTGCCGGCAGCTTCCGCGCCAACAACAGCAACAACCTGGCCGATCCGGCCGCCACCGGCGCCAACTCCGCCGCGGGCGGTGCCGGCTCCACTGCGGCCGGGGCCAACTCGACCGCATTGGGCAACGGCTCGCAGGCGCAGGCAGACAACTCGGTGGCGCTGGGTGCGGGCTCGGTCGCCAACCGCGCCAATACGGTGTCGGTGGGTGCAGCCGGTGCCGAACGCCAGGTGGTCAACGTGGCCGATGGTTCGCAGGCGACCGATGCGGTCAACGTGCGCCAGCTGCAGGCTTCGCAGCAGGGCACGATCCGCTATGACACCACCACCAACGGCACCACCAACTACAACAGCGTGACCCTGGGCAGCACCAGCAGCGGCCCGACCACGGTGCGCAACGTCGCTGCCGGCACCGCCGGTACCGACGCGGTCAACGTCGACCAGCTGAAGTCGGGCATGGCGCAGACCCTGGACTGGTCCAAGGCCTACACCGATGAGCGCATGGGCGGCTTCGAACGCGACCTGCGCAAGACCGACAACCGCGCCTCGGCCGGTATCGCCTCTGCGATGGCAACCGCATCGCTGCCGCAGCCCAGCGAGGCTGGCCGCAACATGGCCTCGATCGCCGCCGGCAGCTACAACGGCGAATCCGGCGTGGCCCTGGGCATCTCCGGTGTCTCCGAGGGCGGTCGCTGGATCTACAAGTTCAGTGGTTCCACCAACAGCCGCGGCGAGGCCGGTGTGGCCGTCGGTGCCGGCATCCAGTGGTGATCGCCTGCGCCGGGTCGCATTCGCGGCCCGGCGCAGCGGGCAACGTCTACAGGGGGAATGACATGAAACCGCATCGCATCGCTCGCAGTGGCCGCGTCGCCGCCACGCTGGGCCTGATCCTGGCCGCGGGGCTGCTGGTTGCCTGCCGCAGCCACGCACCGGCCGCCGACGGCCCCGCCGACAGCACCGCCGTCACCTTCCCGGAGGCCAGCAAGGCATCGCTGAAGGAAGGCATCTATCCGGATATCGCCGACCTGCGCCGGTTCGCACCGGGCATGAGCAAGCGCCAGCTGTACACGTTGCTCGGCACCCCGCACTTCAACGAAGGCATGTGGGGCGTGCGCGAGTGGAACTACCTGTTCAACTTCCGCACCGCACAGGGCGCGGAGTACTTCACCTGCCAGTTCCAGGTGCGCTTCGACAACAAGGGCATCGCCCAGGGGGGCTACTGGAAGCCTGAATCGTGCGCAGCGGTCCTCGACCCGCCGCGTCCGCCGCCACCGCCGGCGCCGGCGCCCTTGCCGGAGCAGCCGCTGCGGCTGGCTGCCGATGCACTGTTCGGCTTTGACAGTGCCGTGCTCAGTGCCAGCGGCCAGCAGGCCGTGCAGGGTGTACTGGCGCAGGTGCGTGAGGCCAGCCAGGTGCAGTCGATCCAGGTGGTCGGCTACACCGACCGCATCGGCAGCGCTGCCTACAACCAGACGCTGTCGCAGCGACGTGCCGAGGCGGTGCGCATGGCGCTGGTACAGGGCGGCGTATCCGCGGCGAGCATCAGCGCTGAAGGGCGGGGTGCGGCCGAACCGCTGGTGCAGTGCGACCAGCGCAACCGGCGCGAACTGATCGCCTGCCTGGCGCCCAATCGCCGGGTGCAGATCGCGGGCGTGGCCCGGTCGCACTGAATCCCCGCGCCGGGGCGTGCCCCAGCATCCCGAGTCCCCCCTGTTCTGCCGGCAGGACGTGGAAACGTCTCCCCCGTTTTCCACGCCTGCCGGTGGGCAGGTTTCTTCCCTGGTGCACCTGATGAATGCCCAATTCCTGCCCTTGTCCATGAAGACGGAAGCCACTCTCAGCGTGTACGGCCAGCTCGGCAACCATGCGGTCGTGCGCATTCCCGGGCGCCGGCTGCCGGGCCTCATCCTGCAGGCCGACACCGTTGCCGGCTTCCTCACCCAGCTGCAGGAAGCACAGGCGTGCCTGCGCAGCGGCCGCGCGCAGCGTGCCGACGCCGAGCTGGACATGCTGGTCGACATGCTCGAGCAGTGGTATGCGCTCATCGAATCGCGCCTGGCCGATGCCGGCGAGGCCTTGTAGAGAAACAGGGGACGGAGGGGATCAAGTCGTTTCCCGCACAACCGGGGCATGAACGACTTGATCCCCTCCGTCCCCTTTTCTGTTGCTATGCGCGGGCGCGGATCATCCAGCAGGCGGTTTCCACCCGTACACGGTCACCGTCGATGAACGGTGCGAACGCGGTCAGCGCCTGCTGCAGCAGCGCTTCGGCGCGTGCGGCCGGCAACGCACGCAGGGCCAGACCCACAGGTCCGAGCTGGCCGACGTAGCTGGCCAGCGCATCACGGCTGAGGAAACAGGTCAGGTCCAGCGGCGCGATGTCCACGTCCTGCCATCCGGCACGCTGCAGCAGCTGGCGCACCCGTTCGCCATCGGCGAAAGCGAACTGCCCCGGTGCACCCGGTACCCGCGCCGGCAGCACCAGCTGGTCTGCAAGGGCGTGCTCGGCGGTGGTCATGAACGGATTTTCCTGCGCGCTGCGCCAGGCGATGCAGCGCAGGCCCGCGCCCGTTCGGGCGGCACAGTGCAGGTTGGCGAAGGCGGCCTGCGTGTCCTCGAAGAACATCACCCCGAAGCGCGACTGGATCCAATCGTAGCGCGCCGTTGCGAAGGGATGGCGCTGGGCATCGGCAACGATGAAGTCGATCCCGCGCCCGATCGCGGCGGCGCGCTGGCGGGCCAGGTCAAGCATCGGTGCGGAGATGTCCACGCCCGTGCAATGGGCGTCAGGGCGTGCTGCGGCGGCGCTCAGCGTACTGGCGCCGGTGCCGCAGCCCACGTCCAGCAGTTCCGTGACGGTAACCGGCAGCTCGTCGCGCAGGGCATCGGCCATCGGTTGGAACAGGTCGTCCAGCAGGGTCTGCTGCGCGACCCAGTTCTCGCCGGCGGCGCCGTTCCAGAGCGTGTTCTGATCGAGCGGGAGTGAATCGTCCATGGGCTTGCCTTGCGCGGGGAGTGCGACCATGGTGGCGCTTGAAGCCCACTTGAGGTCAAGCACGATGCAGGAACTGGATATCGGTGAGGTGGTCCGCCGCAGTGGCGTACCGGCCTCGACGCTGCGCTACTACGAGCAGCTCGGCCTGTTGCAGGTGCTGGGGCGTCGCGGCCTGCGCCGGCAGTACCACGACCAGGTGCTGGAACGGCTGGCACTGATCGGCCTGGGGCAATCGGCAGGCCTGTCGCTGCAGCAGATCGGCGCAGCGATGCCGCAGGGGGCAGGGCTTGCACTGGATCGCACGGCATTGCTGGCCCGGGCCGATGCGCTGCAGCAGCAGATCCGCAGATTGCAGCGGGCGCGGGATCGGCTGCGGCGGGCTGCCGCCTGTCCACACGCCGAGGATGCGCGGCGCTGCGCCTCGTTCCGCAGGCTGCTGCGAGCGCAGCAGCGCGTAGCGCGGGGATGAACTGCCGACACCCGCTCAATCGCGGGTGCTGACTTCCCAGGTGGCATGCAGCACGCCCGGAACCTGTTCCATCCGCGCCAGCACCACGTCCAGTTCGTCGGCGCTGACCGCGGTACTGACCAGCACTGCGATCACATCAGTGGGCGCATCGGTGTGCTCCACCAGTTGCACGTCGCCAACGGGGTACTGCGCGGCTTCCAGCGCATCGACCAGGCGCTCGCGCACGCGCGGCACCGCGTCGGCATCCACGCTCAGGCGCACTTCGTAGGTCGCTTCGCTGGCGGCTTCGTTGATCGGGATGCGGTTGATCGCGTTCACCAGTGGCCGCAGCAGGGTATTGCCGGCGATGATCAGTACGGTCAGCAGCACGCCTTCGGCCAGCATGTCCGCGCCGGTGCAGCTGCCCACGGCAGCCGAGCACCACAGCGTCGCGGCGGTGTTCAGGCCGCGCACGTTCATGCCTTCCTTCATGATCACGCCGGCGCCGAGGAAGCCGACGCCCGAGACGACGTAGGAGATGACCCGCACGGCCTCGGCGCTGCCGGCGATGCGCATGCCCAGGTCAACGAAGGCGGCAGCGCCGACAGCCACCAGCACGTTGGTGCGCAGGCCAGCGGTGCGTTGCCGGTACTGGCGTTCGGCGCCGATCAGGGTGCCGAGCACGAACGCCGCCAGCAGGCTGACCACGGTGTCGGCGAAGGGGCCGGGCTGGAAGGTTTCAATGAAGCGCATGGCCGCAGTCTACCTCCCGCAGGTGACAGTAGAACCACGCCACGCGTGGAGGGGCAGGGGGCATCATCCACGCATGGCGTGGATCTACTCGTCGATGCGCTCGCCCATCATTTCGCGCTGGCGCTTGTCCAGTTCCTCCGCATAGCGCTTGCGCACGAATGCTTCAGACACCACGCCCAGCACCTGGCCATCGTCGGCCACCACCGCCAGCTCGTCGGCCTGAGTCTGGTCGAACCGCTGCATCACGCTCACCACGTCGGCGCTGGCGGCAAGGGCCACGTCGCGGTTCTCGGCGAACGTACCTACGACGTCCTCGGGCTTCACGCCGTCGCCGAACAGGCGCGGAATCTGCACGATGCCAGCGTAGTGGCCTTCACTGTCGATCAGGATCACCCGGCTGCCCGAGCCCAGCGGGAAGCGCTGGCGGAAGGCGGCGGCATCGAGGTCGGCCGGGGCGGTGGCCACACCCTTGCGCATCATCCGCCCGGCATTGAGGTTGTGCACCCAGCCGATGTCACGCGCGCTCTTGATGGTTTCCCCGCGCAGGTGCATGCGCCAGGTCGAGAAGGAATAGCCGAACCACTGCCGCACCAGGGTGCTGGACACCAGCACGGCGCTCATCACCACGCTGGTCAGCAGGAAGTCGTGGGTGCCTTCCAGCACCAGCATGGCCATGGTCATCGGCGCGCCAACCACCGCCGCGGCCAGTGCAGCCATGCCTGCCAGCGCTGCCGACGTGGCGTCGACCACCGGGACGCCGGTGGCCATCGCCAGCAGCCCGGCAAACAGCGTGCCGACCAGGGTGCCCATGAACAGCGAGGCGAAGAACAGGCCGCCGCGGAAACCGAAGCCCAGCGAAATGCCGGAGGCCAGGCATTTAAGCGCCAGCAGCCCGCCGATCCAGATCAGCGGCAGATGGGTGGTCAGGTCCAGGTGCAGCGCTCCGTGGCCGGACGACAGTACCTGCGGGCTGGCCAGGGCCAGCGGAATCAACAGCAGGCCGCCCACCACCGGGCGCCCCCACAACGGCAACGGGCTGCGCTTGACCGTGCCCTCGATGGAGGCGATCAGGCGCATCACCACGATGCCGACCATCGCACAGCAGCAGCCGAGCAGGCCGTAGATCGCATAGTCGGCTGCGCGCACGTCGATGGTCGATGCCGCCGGCAGCAGATAGGCGTCCACGCCGGCCTGGTCGGCAACGAAGGCACCGGCCAGCGCGGCCACCGCAACCGGCGCCAGTGCCGCCGGCGTATAGGCACCGATGACGATCTCGAAGGCGTAGAAGGCCCCGGCCAGCGGTGCACCGAAGGCCGCGGCGATCGCACCGGCCGCGCCAGCACCGACCAGGATGCGCACGTCGTTGCGGCGCAGGCGCATCACCCGCCCCAGCTGCGAACCGCTGCCGGCGCCCATCTGCGTGTACGACGCTTCCAGTCCGACCGAAGCACCGCAGCCATTGGAGACCAGGGTCTGGGTCAACACGATCAGGTTGTCGCGCATCGACATGCGGCCGCCATGCAGTGCATTGGCTTCCACGGCATCCAGCAGGGGGCGTTTCAGGCGCGTGGCAGCCAGGCTTACCAGGCCCACCACCAGGCCACCCAGCGGCAGCACCAGCAGGGCAGTCCAGGTCAAAGCGGGCAGCGAGCTCAGGCGCATGCCCTCGTCCAGCCCATACAACGCCGTCTGCAGGGTGCGTGCCAGCCCAGCCTGCAACAAGGTCAGGCCGCCGGCGATCAGCCCGACCACCAGCGCCAGGGCGATGAACCACAGGTCGCTGCCGCGCAGGCGCAGGCGCAGGCCCTGGAAGGCCAGATGCAGGCGCGATGGCGAAGCGGTGGAGGACATGGTGGCGGCATGATACGCCGCCACCGTGAGCGCTACCGTCACCGCATCAGGCGGTTGCCATGCTCAGAAGCGGTAGCGGCCCTGCACGTAGAACGTGCGCGGCGCGGCCACCATGCGCCCGGCGTTGCCATCCACGTTGCGGGTGTACCAGCGCTTGTCGGCCAGGTTGTTCACGCCCACCGCGACCTCGCTGTCGGCCAGCCAGGGCAGCTGCCAGGCGGCCTGCGCGTTCCACAGGCGTACGCCGGGTACACGGCCTACGCGCGCGTCGGCGGCTTCTTCCCAGGTGTTGGCGGCATCGGAGAACTGGCCGCTCTGGTGGGTGCTGGACACGTTGAAGGTCCAGCCGGCCAGCGCATAACGGGCGCCGACGCTGTCGGTATCGCGCGCGTAGAACGGCACATCCAGGCCGCGGTTGTCGCCGGACTGCTGGATGGCCTTGGTCCAGGTGTAGTTCGCGTACAGTTCCAGCCCGGCCAGCGCGCTGCTTTCGGCAAAGCGGTACTCGATCGCGCTTTCCACGCCCTTGTGGTCGGTGGCGCCGATGTTCTGGAAGGTGGGCGGGGTGATGCCCGGCACCTGCAGGATCTGGTTGTCGAAGCGCATCTTGAACACGGTCACTTCCGCACGCAGCGCGCCATCCTGCCAACGCGCGCCCAGCTCGGTGGTCCTGGCGATTTCCGGGTTCAGCGGATTGGTCGCGCTCTGCGAGTTCAACTGGATGTTCTGCACCGGCCCGAACGAGGTGGTGTAGTTGCCGAACACGGTCAGCTGCGGGGTCAACAGGTAGGCGACGTTGAGCGAGGGCAGGGCCTTGTCGTTGCGGCTGCTGAAGGTCGCGCCGCCGCCGGCCTGGCGGCGGTCCATGTCGATCCACTCCATGCGCACGCCGGGCGTGATCCGCCACCGACCGATGGCGATGCGGTCATCAACGTAGAACGAGTGCGCATCGGTGGCGTTGTCGAAGCGGGTGGCCGCGCCGGTCGCACCGGTACGGCGGGTAACGGTGTGGCTGCGGTCGTTGCCGCGCTCGCGCAGGAAGCGGTAGCCGGCGGTGATGTCGTGCACGCTGCTGCCCCAGTGCAGGCGCTGGGTGTAGCGTGGCTCGATGCCGAGCACACGGTAGTCGCGCGGCTGCACCGTGATCTGTGTGTTGGCCGCGTTGATCAGCGAACTGGCCCGGTTGCTTTCGTTGTAATACGCCAGCACCTCGAACTCGCTGTTCTCCGACAGCGTGTTGGTGTAGCCCAGGTCGATGCCGGTGCGATGGCCCTTCCAGAAGTCGGACGGGCGGGTGTTCTGGAACGGATCGGCCTGGTACTGGGCGCGGGTCAGGCCGCCCGGAGTCAGGGAGCGCACGTCGTAGTACGACAGCTTGGCGCGCAGTTCCTGCTGTGCGTCGATGACATAGGCGAACTTCAGCGCCAGGTCATCGAAGCGATCATCGCTGCCCTGGCGCCAGCCGCGGCCGTCCTGCCCCGAATACAGCAGGGCCATGCCCAGGCCGTTGTCGGCGGTGCCGCCGAGGAACGCGTTGTAGTGGGTGCTGTCGCCGCCGCCGTGGTCGTAAGCGCTGTAGCGCACGCCGGCCTCGCCGTGCAGGCCGGCCGCAGTCGGAATCGCGCGGGTGCTGAAGTTGATGATGCCGCCGACATTCTGCGGCCCGTAGCGCACCGCACCGCCGCCGCGTACCACGTCGATCGATTCGATGTTGGCCAGGCTGGCCGGGGCGAAGGAGAGCTGTGGCTGGCCGTACGGCGCAACCGCCAGTGGCACGCCGTCCAGCAGGACGGTCGAGCGCGGCGAGTAACGGCCGGTCAGGCCGCGCACGCCGATGTTGAGCGAGACCGAGCTGCCAGCGGTGCCGGAGTTGTCGGTGACCTGCACGCCGGGAATGCGGCGCATGGCATCGCCCAGGCTGGCGGCGCCGCTGGCCTCGATGCGCTGGCGATCGACCACGGTACGCGCGCCAGCGAAGCTCTTGACGCTGTCGTGCAGGCCGGTGCCCAACCAACTGCCCGACACCTGGATGCTGTCGAGCGTGGTGGCGCTGTCCTGCGCGAGCGCGCTGGCGGCCGGAAACACGCACAGGGCGAGGGCGGCAGCCAGGGGCAGGCGGGCCGGTTGCGGGGCAGGAATAGGCATCGGTGCGGGGCGTGGAAGGTGGTAAATGAGAATTATTGCTGATTCCATTCGCCATTGGAATCGGCCCGCCGTTCAGCGCTTTGGCCCGGTGGTAAAGTGGCCGATTGCCTCCTGACCCGCTGAGAACTGCCATGTCCACTGCTGCTTTCTACCCCGTCGGTACCCCTGGCCAGCCGTGGGGCGTTGCGGAAAGGGAGCAGTGGCGTGCGCGCCAGCAGCGCCTGCGCCGTTACGACGAGGAGGTGCTGCCGCGCATCGATGCACTGGCCGGGCATTTCGACAGGGTGGCCTACGGCCAGCTCGACTATGCAGGCGAGACCTACACCCTGTTCGCCCTGCGCAGCCGCGACTGGAACCCGGCGTTGCCGGCCGCGCTGGTGACCGGTGGCGTGCATGGCTACGAGACCAGTGGCGTAATGGGCGCGCTGGAGTTCCTCGAAAAACATGCCGCGCACTACGCCGGCAAGGCCAACCTGCTGGTCGCGCCGTGCGTGAATCCGTGGGGCTTCGAGCGCATCAACCGTTGGAACTTCGATGCGATCGACCCGAACCGCAATTTCCGCGCGGACGGCCCGGCCCGTGAATCGACGGCGCTGATCGAACTGATCGCACCGTTGAAGGGCCAGTTCGTGCTGCACATCGACCTGCACGAAACCACCGACAGCGACGAGAGCGAGTTCCGTCCCGCACTCGCCGCGCGCGATGGCAAGCCGTTCGAACCGGGCCTGATTCCCGATGGCTTCTACCTGGTGGACGACAGCGGGAATCCGCAGCCGGCCTTCCAGCAGGCCGTGGTCGCCGAAGTGGAGAAGGTGACCCATATCGCACCGGCTGACGACAAGGGCGAGATCATCGGTTCGCCAGTGGTCGCGCACGGCGTGATCGAGTACGCGCTGGTGCCGCTGGGCCTGTGTGCGGGCATCACCGGGGCGAAGTACACCACCACCACCGAGGTCTACCCGGACAGCCCCCGCGCGACGCCGCAGCAGTGCAACGACGCGCAGGTGGCGGCGGTGTGCTCGGCGCTGGATTACGCGCTCGCCCATCGTTGATCGGTAGTGCCGGCCGCTGGCCGGCAACCACGGGGCAAGGGGATGCCGGCCAGCGGCCGGCACTAGCTCACCCCAACGCCTCGGCCCACCACAACGCTGCCGGCCCCGGTGGCGTATCGCGGCGCCACACCAGGTCGCTGTGGATGCGCCTCGGCCAGCCCGGCACGCGCAGTTCCAGCAGGCGGCCCCGGTCGTAGCGCTGCACCAGCGCACGCGGTAGTTCGGCCCAGCCGATGCCGTCCTCGGCCATCTCCATCACCATCAGGTAGTCCGACGCGGTCCATGCCGGCCCACTGATCGGCGGTGCGTGGTCGACCTGCGCACTCAGCCGCACCTGCCGATGCCGGGCCAGTTGCGCCGCCGCGCGCACGCCCGCCTGCGCAAGCGGATGGTCGCTGGCCACGTACACCGCCAGTTCGCTGTGGTGGGCCAGGGGCTGGGCCACCAACGCATCGGGGTACTGCGCCTGTCGCGGCAGCAGTCCCAACCCGGCGCGGCCAGCATCAACCAGTTCCAGCACGTCGCGCCCCTCGGCATCCAGCCATTCCAGCTCGATCTCGGGAAATGCCTCGGCAAACCGCTGCAGCACACGTTGCGCCGGATCGAGCTGGTAGACATCGGAGAACACCACGGTCAGGCGTGGCTCCACGGGTGCGGCCAGGCGCACGCT
>Ga0213827_1001763_pt1 | contig 11956 bp, 10 predicted proteins | sample MC6MC0898MG_FD_180669 | JGI IMG/M metagenome (GOLD analysis project Ga0213827, IMG submission 180669) | Enriched soil aggregate microbial communities from Iowa State University, Ames, United States - MC6-MC0898-MG | ecosystem: Environmental > Terrestrial > Soil > Unclassified | place: USA: Iowa...
CCCCGACCTGGAAGTGGACGGCGAAATGCACGCCGACGCCGCTCTGTCGGAAAAGATCCGTGTGCTGGCCTACCCGGACAGCACGCTCAAGGGTCGCGCCAACCTGCTGGTCATGCCGAACCTGGACACCGGCAACATCACGTACAACATGCTGAAGATGACGGGCAGCAATGGTGTCGCGATGGGCCCCATCCTGCTGGGCGCCGCACGCCCCGTGCACATCCTGACGACCAGCGCCACCGTGCGCCGCATCGTCAACATGACGGCGCTTGCCGTCGTGGATGCGCAGCAGGAAGCCGCCGAGGCCGCCCGCAAGCGCCGTTGATCGCCAGCGGGCGGTAACGGAACGGGCGCCCTGCGCAGGACAGCCCCCCGAAAGTTGGACGCCAGTCCAACGCTCGGGGGGCTTTTTTGTGAGCCCCCTCGAGACCCGGCAAGGCCGCCGATTGGCATCCCGCGCGGGCGCGCAAGCCGCCAGCCTTTACACCAGCCCCAGATTGCCCGCGAACGTCGTGCTTGCGTATGCGCGCCGCGCCAGCCCCATCGCCGCCAGCCTCGGCATCACCTCCTCCACGAACAGGTCCAGGGATTGCATTGCGCCGCCCGGCAGCGCGATGAAGCCGTCCGCCGCCCCGGCCTCTGCGCGGTGCCGGATCGCTTCGGCCGCATCGTCGACTGTGCCGACCACAGTCCAATGCGCCGACGCGTTGGCTTCGGGCCGCGCCAACAACTCGTGCAGACAGGGCTGCTCGCGTTCGATCAAGCGGCGGAGCAACTGGACGTGCGTGGGGCTGCGCAGCCCCGCCTGGGGCTGTCCCAGCATGTGCGCGGTAATGGGTTCCGCCGGGTCGAGCCGCTCGACGTCCACACCGAGCGCCTGCCCGATGTATTGGCGTTTGCGCGAGGCGTCCTGGCCCGCGTGCGTTGCGTCATGCAGCGCCTGGGCCTGCGGCCGGGTTGGCGCCAAGTATAGGCTCAGGCCAGGCAGCACCCGTATCGAGCCAGGCGCGCGGCCGTAAGCCGCCGCCCGCCGCCGCAAGTCCTGGCGTAAGGCCTGGCCGCAAGCGGCGTCCGGCGTGGCGGCGAACACCGCGTCGGCCACGCGAGCGGCGAAATCCCGTCCCCATTCCGAAGCACCTGCCTGGAACAGGGGAATGCGGCCGCCGGCACGAGCCGGCACGTTCAGCGCCCCCTGCACGCTGAAATACTCGCCGCGATGCGCGATCGGGCGAATGCGGGACAGGTCGGCATACCGGCCCGATGCCCGGTCCGCCAGCACCGCCTCCTGCGGATAGCTGCGCCACAACGCATGCACCACCTCGGAGAACTCCAGCGCCTTGTGATAGCGCTGCGCCGACGGCGGCAGCGGCGCATCCCCAAAGTTCTGGCTGCCATCCAGTGCCGTGACGATGTTCCAGCCCGCGCGGCCTTCGCTGATCCAATCGAGCGACTGCAATTGCCGAGCCACCACATAGGGCGGATTGAACGACGTGGCGGCGGTCGTCACCAGGCCGATATGCCGCGTCTCGCGCGCCAGCGCGGCCAGCAACAGCGCAGGATCGAGGCTGCTGAATCCCGGTCCGTGCGCCAGAGCCGGCAGGTCCAGGAACAATGCATCGGGCCGGAACACGAAGTCCAGGCAGGCAGCCTCCGCGCGCTGTGCGACCCGGCAATAGAAATCCAGGTCGCACAACTGCTCGACCTGGCTGTCGGGCCGCCGCCATGCCGAGGCCGACAGCCAGGTGGCGGCCAGGGACAATCCGATGCACAAAGGGGATGACTGCATGACGCGGGACTCCTTGAAATACGCGCTCAATCGCTTGCAGCGCTGGAAACGGGCACGACCAGCGGCGTGCCGGACACGGGATCGGCCATCACCACGCAGCGGATGCCGAACAGGCGCAGCACCCGCTCGGGCGTAATGACTTCGGCAGGCGGGCCGCAAGCCTCGACCTTGCCATCACGCAGCGCGACGATGTGATCGGCGTAGCGCGACGCCTGGTTGAGGTCGTGCAGCACCATCACCAGGGTCTTGCCCAACTGCCGGTTCAGCCGGCGGCACAGGTCGAGCACGTCGAGCTGGTGCGCGATGTCCAGGTAGGTGGTCGGTTCGTCCAACAGCATCACCGGCGTGCTCTGCGCTAGCGCGAATGCCAGCCAGACGCGCTGACGCTGGCCGCCCGACAAGGTGTGCACCGGTCGGGCGGCCAGCGCGGCCAGGCCGGTCTGCGCCAAGGCCTGCCGCACCGCATCGTCGTCGGCAGCGCACCAAGGCCGCCAGAACGTCTGATGCGGATAACGGGCCCGCGCGACCAGCTCTGCCACCCGGATGCCTTCCGGCGCTTGCGGCTCCTGCGGCAAGAGGCTCAGCCGGGACGCCAGTTCGCGCGCGCCATAACGATGCAGCGCCTTGCCGTCGAGCACGACATGCCCGGCTTGCGGCGCCAGCAGCCGGGCCAATCCACGCAGCAGCGTCGACTTGCCGCAGCCGTTCGGCCCAAGGATGACGGTGATACGCCCGGCGGGAATGTCCAGGTCCAGGTCTTGACACACGTTCGCCAGTTCATGCGCCAGCGTGAGTCCGCGCGCGCGCAACGCGACATCGGAGGGTGGGGATGGGGGACAGTCGCGCATGAGGGCTCGTCGCAATAGAAAGATGTCAGCGGGCGCCGCGGCGAAGCAGCACCCAGATCAGGTAAAGGCCCCCCAGCAAACCGGTCAGCTTGCCGATGGGCAGGTTCAGTTGCCAAAGCTGCCGCTGGCCGAGCAGATCCGCACCGATCACCAGGCAGGCGCCCATCGCGGCCGATCCGATGATCGATGGTCCTGCGCCGCCCAGCAGACGCCGGGCCAGTTGCGGCGCCGCCAGGGCGACAAACGCGATCGGCCCGGCCGCGCCCGTGGCCAGCGAAGCCAGCATCACCGAGCAGAAGAACATCGTCAGGCGTACCCGCGCCACCGGCACGCCCAATTGGCTGGCCAGGTCATCCCCCATTTCCAGCAGGGCCAGGCGCCGCGCCGACGCGCACACGGGCGGCATGCACAGGGCGATGGCGCCGATCGCCAGCCAGGCATGCGTCCAGGTGCGCGCATTGAGCGAGCCGGACAGCCAGAGATTGGCCAGCAGCGCGTTGTCCAGATCGCCCTTGACCAGCAACAGGCCGTTCACGGCATGCAGCATGGCCCCCACGCCGATGCCGACGAGCACCAGCCGGCGTGCGCTCATCCCTCCCCGGCGATAGGCCAGCAGCCAGACCGTGACGGCGGTCAGCAGGCCGCCGATCACCGCGCCTGCTGCGGCCCCGACCACGGACGGGCCGTACAGGATGATGTGCAACAACGCGCCAGAAGCGGCGCCCGTTGTGAAGCCGACGAGATCGGGGGACCCCAGTGGATTGCGGGACAGCGACTGAAACACCGCGCCGGATACGCCGAGCGCCGCGCCCACGAAGAGGCCCGTCAATACACGCGGCAGGCGAAAGCCCAGGATCAATTGCTCGCCAGGTACTGCGGGCGGGCCGCCGGACACGATGTCGAACATGCGGCCCAGCGACAGGCCGCCGCTGCCCACGCCCAGCGCGGCAAGCGCCAGGGCCATGACCAGTGCTATCAGCGCCAGGCTGCCCAGCGCGACGCGAGCTGCGCCCGGTTGCCGCCACGAGGTCGAATACACAGCACCCTGCATGTCAGCCCATCCCGGCGCGGCGCGCCAACGCCACGAACAGCGGGCCGCCCAGCAATGCCGCCATGATCCCGGCGCTAATCTCGTCGGGCGCCGCGACCACCCGGCCCAGGGTATCGGCGGCCAGCAGCAGGCAGGCCCCCGTCAGCGCGGCGTACGGGACCACGCGCCGATGCCCGGGGCCGCAGGCATGGCGTGCCAGATGGGGCGCCGCCAGCCCGACGAAGGCGAGCGGACCGGCCGCCGCGGTGGCCGCGCCTGCCAGCAGCACGATGGCGACGGCGGTCCCTAGCCAGACCAGGCGTGGCCGCGCCCCCAGGGTCTTGCCAAGGTCCTGCCCCAGCGCGAGCACGTCCAGCGCGCGTCCCAAACCTATGGCCCCGACGGCGCCCAGCGCCGCGGCTGGCAGCACCGCCGCCAGCACCTGCCCGGAGCGTCCTTGCAACGAACCGACCACCCAGTGGCGGAACTGATCGAAAACGCGCTCTTCGCTGTTGAGGGTGATGATCTGCGTGACCGCCAGCAGAATCGCCGACATCGCCGCGCCCGCCAGCACCAGCCGCAGTGGATCGTGCCCGCGATGCAGCCCGCCAACCGCGTAGACCAGCGCACCCGCCACCGCCGCACCGGCAAAGCCCGCCATCACCTGTCCCGCCGGCCCGTCCGCGGCCCCCAGCGCCATTGCTGCGGCAATGGCCGCCGCCGCCCCCGCATTGACGCCCAGCAGGCCGGGATCGGCCAGCGGATTGCGCGTCAGGGTTTGCATGAGCGCCCCGGCGACGCCAAGCGCCCCGCCCGCGACGAGCGCCAGCAGCGTGCGGGGCAAGCGCAGGTGACGCAGCAGCAGGTGTTCATTGTCCTGCGGGTCGAAGGCGGCCAGCGCGTGCCCCACCGTCGCCAGCGAAAGCGGACGCGGGCCCAGCATCAGGCTCGCCAGCATCAGCAGGGGAATCGAAATCGCCACGGCCAGCAACAGGGCCCTTGCGAGACGGTGGCGGCCGGCAGATGGATAGGGAATGCAGGTCATGTGCCGAAGCGTTCGAGCAAGGTATCGATGATCTGGCCGGCGCTGTACGCGTCGATGCGGAACGCGTCACGGCCGAGGCCGTATACCTGGCCCGCCGCCACCGAAGGCAGGTTGGCCAGCACGGGATCGCGCAGCAAGGCACTGGCGCCGGATGCGTCGGCACGGAGCACGAAGGTAGTGCGCGCGGTCAGGCGCGTCAGCGCCTCATAGGGCGCCCAGACGAAATCGCCCGGCGTGCCTAACGCGACGTGCCAGGCTGGATCGGGCGCTTCGATCTGGAAACCCAGCGAGGCCAGCAAACGCGCATGCGGACTCTCGGGCGTGGCGATCGGGTTGCTGGTCCCCGGCCCGTTGTAACTGACGATGTTGACCGTGCCCTCGGGGATGCGCAGGCGGGCGCGGGCTGCGACGATACGCGCGTCGAAGCCGTCGATGGCGCGCGCGGCCGCAGCCTCGATGCCCAGCGCCCGGCCCAGTTGCATGGCGAGTTCCTGCCAGGTCTGGTGGCTGTAATCCACAACGATGACCGGCGCGATGGCGCGCAGGGCATTGAGCTGTTCGTGCGCCGAATCCGCGCCGGAAGCCGAGATGATGATGAGATCGGGCCGCACCGCATAGGCCGCTTCCAGGTCGACCTGCCCGGCCGGCCACAGCGGCTTGAGGCCGCGTTCGCGCGCGACGGCAGCCCACTGATCGAAAAAGCGGCCGTTGGCTCCGCCGGCGCTGGCGACCAGGGGCGCGTCGATGGCCAGCAACGTCCCGGTCACGGTCACCGACGTCGACAGCACGCGCAGCGCTGGCACGGCCAGCGTGGTTTGCGTCCCGTCGGCGTTGTCGAAGCGGCGCGGCCAGTCCGACGCCGTTTCCGCTTGGACCGCCTCCGCCCCCAACGCGCAAACCATCAGCAGCGCGACCAGCCAGCGGCGCGCATTCACCACGACAGTCTCGCGGTCGCCATGACCGTGCGTCCCGTGCCGTAGTAGCAAGAGGTGGCGGCCGAGCACGTCGCCACGAAGCGCTTGTCCGCCAAGTTGCTGCCATTGAGCGCCAGTTGCAGGTTCATGCCGCCGATCTTGCCCGCGTCATAGCGCAAGGCGGCGTCGAACAGCGTGTAGGCGGGGATATGCAGGTGATTGGCCAGGTCACCAACGGTCGAGTCGACGTAGCGCACGCCTGCCCCCATGCCCAGGCCGGCCAGCGGGCCGCCATGGAAGGTGTAGTCCACCCACATCGAGCCCATCCAGTCGGGCACCCGGATCATGCGGTTGCCGGCATAGCCGTCGTTGTTGCGTACTACCTTGGAATCCATGCGCGTGACGGCACCGATGACGCTCAGCCCCCGCAAAGGCGTGATGCGGCCCTCCAGTTCAACACCCCGCACGCGTACCTTGCCAGTCTGCACCTGATAGGCCTCGTCTGCCTCATTGAGCGGATCGGCCGTCAGCACGTTCTCTTGCGACAGTTCGTAGGCCGACAATGTGATCATGCCGTCGATGTCGCGGGGCTCGTATTTGACGCCCGCTTCCCACTGGGTGCCGGTGGTCGGCTTGAAGGCGCTGCCCGCGCGCGTCGTGCCGCCCGTGGGCTGGAACGATTCCGAATAGCTGAAGTAAGGCGCCAGGCCGTTGTCGAACAGGTAGGTAACGCCCGCGCGTCCGGTGAAGGCCTCGTCGCGGGTCACCTGGCGCACACCCGTCAGGCGATTGAGCGAGTCCATGCGCGTCCAGTCCTGCCGGCCGCCGAGGGTGAAGCGCCAGCGGTCCAGCGCGATCTGGTCCTGCAGATACACGCCATACTGCGAGTCGGTCTCGCGAGTGGACATCTGCCTGGCCAGCGTCGGCTCGAAATCGTAGTAGGTGTAGACCGGGTCGTATACATCGATGGCGATGGCTGCCGGCGAGACCGTCGCGGCCTGCCGCAGGAAGGTCCAGTCGGTCTTCTGCCAATCGAAACCGGCGATCACCGTATGAGTCAGCGGCCCGGTGCCGAACTTGCCCTCGATGCGCGTGTCGATGGTCTGCGCGTCGGAGTCGCCTTCGCCCTGCACTGCACGGCGGTTCAGGATGCGGCCGCCGATGAGCGTGCTCAGGTTGGTGAGCGCGGCGCCGCGCACCCCGTTGCCCACCGTGGCGCGATAGAGCGAATCCACATGCGTGTAGCGCGCGTTCTGGCTGAAGGTCCAGGCGTCGTTGAATTGGTGTTCGAGTTGCCAGCCCGCGGTCCAGATGTCGCGGTTGTAGGTATTCCAATCGGGTTCGCCCAGGAATGTGGTGTTCTTGATATAGCCCTCAGCGGCCGGCACCACCGTTGCCTCGTAGGGCAGGAACTGGAAAGTGCTGCCTCCCCGATCCTTCTGATACAGGCCATGCAGCGTCAGCCGCGTAGCGTGGTCGTTGAAATACATCGTGGCGCTGGGCGCAATGAACCACTGCTCGTGGTCGGTGTGCTTGATCTGCGTCGCCCCGTCGCCGTAAAGCCCTACCAGCCGCCACAACACGTTCTCGTCATCCTTGGCCCCACCCAGGTCGAACGCGGTCTGCCTGCGCCCGTGGCCGTCGACCTGCAGCTGCACCACCTGCTCCTGCTCCAGCATGGGCAACTTGCTGACCTGGTTCACCATCCCGCCCGGTGCCAACTGGCCGTACAGCACGCTGGACGGGCCTTTCAGCACCTCGACGCGCTCCAGGCCCCAGGTGTTGAACGAGGTCCGGTTCCAGCTCAGGCTACTGTCCGACGGTGCGCGCAGGCCATCGAGCATGACGTTCGCACCGAAACTGCCAGCATCGAAGCCGCGGATGTAGAGGTCATCCACCCGGTTGTCGATACCCTGACTCTCAGGCAACACGCCCGCCGTATACCGGGTCGCCTCATTCAGGTTGCGCACGCCGCGCAGATCCATCTCGCGCCGCTCGATCACCGACACCGACTGCGGTACCTCGCGCAGCGGCGTGTCGGTCTTGGTCGAACCGCCGATCGTTTCGGCCAGCCGGTAAGCGTTGACCGTCACCGCTTCCATGCTGACCGGCTCATCAGCGGCCAAGACGACGCCGGCGTGCGCAAGCCAGGCAAGCAGCAGCGGATACGCCGCGCAACGGCCGGCCGACGGGGCGGCACGGCGGGATGGGAGGCGCTTTGGCGCGATGGCGGGCACGGGACTTCTCCTGTAAGCAAATAAGATTTATTCTCATTGGAGTAGACCATGACGATTGGCGCGCGTCGTTGGTGAAAACGGCAGAATCGTTCGCGAAAACGGCGATCTGCCGCTATCGCTGGCGGCGCTACAGACGCGCCTGCACCTGGCGTGGCGACAGGCCGAAATGGCGGCGAAACGCCGTGGAGAAACTGCCGGGATTGGCGTACCCCGCCATCGCCGCCGCCTGCGTGACGCTCAGCCCTTCCGTTTCTAGCGCATGACGCGCCAGGCGCAGGCGCTCTTGCTGCAAGAAATCGAATACCGTGACGCCCAACGCCTGCCGAAAATGACGCTGCAAGGTCGTTGGCGTGGTATTCATGTGGCAAGCGATCTGTCCGATGCTCAAGGGCTCGGCGGCGTGACGCCGCAGCCAGTGCGTCAGGTCCAGCATGCGGCGACGCAGGACCGCGGGCTGTGGCGCCGGATCGGCCGCTTGACCAGCGGCCACGCCATCGGTCGACAACGCTTCGATGACCAACTCAATGGCGCGGCTTTCCAGATAGAGGCCGACGACCTGCCGAGGCAGCTGCGGGGGATTCAGAAGCTGCTCGGCCAATAGGCGGGCTCGGGTCGAGGCGCGCCAACTGCGCGTGGCCAGATGCGGTGCAAGCATCCGAGTCTCGCCGAACGATTGTTCCAGCCACTGCCGGTTCACCCCGATACTGACCCGGCGCGACGATTCGCCGCCCAACACTACCCGCCGGCACTCCTCGGGTTCGCACAGCGTCACCACCCCGGCGTCTGCGCCTTGCTCCCCCACCAGCCGCAACGCGCTGCGCCCGTAACTGACATCGATACGGCCGTTGAGCACCAGCACAATCCGGAGATGGTCGTCGACCATCGCCAGCCCGGTCGACGCCTCGCTATCGGTCTCGCAAGCGAGTTGCAGGCTGAGGCCGGGCCGCAGGTGGTGGATCTTCCGCAGAGATGACGCACCGGCGGCACCGTGCGCGCCGGACAGGACGCTTGCCATGGGAGAAGACGGCCTGCGGACAGGTTCCGGGCCGAAGCTCATAAATGAAAACGATTCTTATTATATTTACTGCAATCTTGCGTGGCAAGCGCGGCGGGTTCGTGCCAACAGATGTTGCCTTCAATATGCCTGGCCGCGGCGCCAACGCGCATCGGCCAAGACTTGAGGGAAGGTCGATGGCGTCAACGATAGTCCGCCTCATGGCCCGGATGGTACAACCCAAGCTTGCCCCTTTTCCTGGAGACGACATGCTGGCCGATGCCCTGTACGCCTGGTTCCACTATCTGGCGATCTTTGTAATGGTGGTGGTCCTGACTGCCGAAGCCGTGCTGCTGCGCCCCGACCTGACGGCGGCCGGCGTCAAGCGGCTGGTCATCTATGACCGCCTGTATGGCGTCAGCGCCGTCCTCGTGCTGATCACCGGCCTGCTGCGGTTGACGCAGGGGATCAAAGGCGCCGCGTTCTATATGAGCAGCCCCTGGTTCCACGCCAAGATCACGCTTTTCGTCATCATCGCGCTCTGTTCGATCCCGCCCACGCTGGCCGTGCTGCGCTGGGCAAAGCAGTCGCGCCAGCAACCGGGCTTCGTACCCGCCTTGCCCGAGATCAAGCGGGTGCGGCGCTGGGTCATGATCGAATCGCACCTGTTCATTTTCCTGCCTTTGTTCGCGGTCCTGATGGCGCGGCACATCAGCGTGTAAACGCAGGTCCCGGCCAGCCCTTGGCCAGGCGCATCATCAGGTAATCGACGAATGCCCTGGCCCGGGCCGGCAACAGCCGCGACTCTGTCACCACATGGACCGGAAACGGTCCCAGGCTCCAATCCGGCAAGACCCGCGCAAGGCCGCCCGAACGCTCGAGTTCGGTCTGGTCGCCGCCCAGCGCGGCGATGCCCGCGCCCAGCATCGCCAGCCGGCGCGCCATGCCGGCTTCGTTGACCGAAAACCGGCCGCCCGGCATCACGTTGACCTGTTCGAGCCCCCGCGCCAGCGGCCAGCGCGTAACGGCACCATTCGCGTCGGCCCGAAAGCCGATGCAATCGTGCGCAGCCAGTTCCGACGGATGGGCCGGCGCGCCGTGGGCGGCCAGATAGTCTTCCGACGCGTAAAGATGAACATTCAGGTAGCCCAGGCATCGGGCGATGCGCGTGGAATCCGGCATATCGCCGATCTTGATCGTCAGGTCGCTGGGCTCGGCAACCCGGTCGGCGTGTTCCAGGCTGGCCAGATTCAGGTGAAACGCGACCTCCGGGTGGCGGCGCGAAAAGCCCAGGAAGATCTCCGCCATCACGTCGGTCGCGAATGTTGCCGGCATGTTGACGCGCAGCAGGCCGGACGGCTTGGCGGTCAGCGCCTGCAGTTCCTCGTGCGCGACTTGCGCCTCTTCCACGATACGCAGGCAGCGCTCCAGATACACCTCGCCTGCCCCGGTCAGCTCCACCTTGCGGGTGCTGCGGTTAAGCAGGCTCAGGCCAACCGAACGCTCAAGCTCCGCCACGCGGCGCGACAGCGTCGATTTCGGCAGCCCCAGCACGATGGCGGCGCGGCTGAAGCTGCGCGCCTTGGCCACCTCTGCGAACAGCTCCATGCTGTGCAGGCGTCTCACGGACGTCTCATCCGGCATCACTCCCTGACGGTTGGGCCGGCGCGCAACGCCACCGGCAAGCCGCATTGTCGGAAGAGACTTTTAAGAATTTCTTAACGCGGCCCGGTGGCCGCAGGCGCCGGGCAACGGGCGCGCGTCGGAGCTTCCGGTTCCTCGTCGCCGACGACGAACGTCGCGAACTCGAACACGCCGACTTCCTCGTTTTTCACGATGCCGGCAAACGACCCATCCAGGCCCTGCATCACCGACATGCCTTTGGACACGTCGTCATGGCCATCGCGCTTCGCCGGCTGCCCGTTGCTCGGACTGAAGACGATGACGCCTGGAAACGGTTCGCGGCCAGCGCCTTGCACACGCCGCACCGTCTTGACCTGCGTGCCCGCGGCATGGCGGAAGTCTCCCCACTGCACGCCGCACGCCAGTTCGGTATCGCTGACCCGCAACAGGCGGCGGTCCGCGTCCAGGTAGATCCTGGGGTTGCTCAGCATCAGCCCGAAGGCCTTCACCGCCACAGGGTCCTTCACTTCGATGCGCCAGCGGTCCGGGTCCTTGAAGCCGTCGACGTAGACCGTCCCTTCCGAGCCATACAGGATCGATCCCGGCGCGATTTCCAGATCGCCGACGCGGTTGCCGCGGCCCAGCTGACACTGGTTCAGCGCCTTCATGGCGCCGTCCCGCTCGGAATCGAATTCGATGTCCTGCGTGGCGTCGCACTGCCAGCCTTGCACGGCCTGGTCTCCCGCACCGCGCAGGATGACGGTGCGCGGATAGCGGGCGATCAGCGCATAGGTGTCATTGTCGTAGTCGGTGCCAAGAAAGCGCCGCACCTGCGTTGCCTGAATGCCGTATACGGGTACCGGTTGGGGAAACTCGGCCTCCAGATAGGTTTCAAGCTCCCCTTCGTCCTGCAGCTTCAATCGCGTGCCGGCGGGCATTTCGGTGCCGCCCACAGTCGTTGCCTGCGCCAGCGTTACGTTGCGAGCCGCCTCCTGCCGTTCGCTCTCGCGTTCCACCTGCCAGACGATCGCCTGGAACCATGCGTAATAGCTGAACAGCACCGCCAGCAGCACGAACAGCACGGCGGATTTCTTCCAGTGCCTGCGCGCCACGCGGCGCATTGCCGCGCTGCACGCCAGCGTCAGCAGCCATCCGAAAAGTAGGACGCCCGCAAAAAAGGAAATGCTAAGCAGCAGGTAGAAACTGGCGGAGGGAAGCGCGATGGGAATCATGGCCCAGATGATATCCTCGACAACAAAAAACCGCCCGAAGGCGGTTTCTTGTCGAAGCGAAAAGCGGATTAACGCTTGTCCATCGGGGGCACGTCGCGGGTGACCGAACCCGTGAACAGCTGACGCGGACGGCCGATCTTGTAATCGGGATCCGACAGCATTTCGTTCCACTGGGCGATCCAGCCCACCGTGCGGGCCAGCGCGAAGATGGCCGTGAACAGCGAGGTCGGGATGCCGATGGCGCGCT
>Ga0213827_1001765_pt1 | contig 11931 bp, 11 predicted proteins | sample MC6MC0898MG_FD_180669 | JGI IMG/M metagenome (GOLD analysis project Ga0213827, IMG submission 180669) | Enriched soil aggregate microbial communities from Iowa State University, Ames, United States - MC6-MC0898-MG | ecosystem: Environmental > Terrestrial > Soil > Unclassified | place: USA: Iowa...
TTATCTTCATTCAGCAAATGTTTTCTGTAGCGAAAGCGAAGCGACAGCTACAAATGTTTTAGTAGCGAAAGCAAAGCGACAGCTACAAATGTTTTAGTAGCGAAAGCAAAGCGACAGCTACAATTATTTTAGTAGCGAAAGCAAAGCGACAGCTACAAATGTTTTCTATAGCGAAAGAAGCGACAGCTACAATTACGCTAAGGCGAAATTGATTATATAGAGGAGGCTATTTTGTGGAGTTAAAACCGACAATGTTGCAGGAACGCATTGCAACATTAGATATATTACGTGGTATAAGCTTACTAGGTATTTTACTCGTTAATATGTTCGCCTTTTATTTGCCAATGCCATATATTGATTTGGCATCATGGTTTACAACACCATCAGATATGGTGTGGCAGCAAAATTTAGATATTTATGTACAAAGTAGCTTTTATCCACTGTTTGCCATGTTATTTGGTTATGGACTTGCAATGCAATGGAAGAAAGCGCAAAGTCGTGAACAAAATTTCTATACGATAGGACTGCGAAGACTTTCTGTATTATTTGTATTTGGTTTTTTACATGCTGTGCTCATTTGGTGGGGCGACATTTTGATGACTTATGCATTTTGTGGCATTTTTTTATTGCTATTACTACGACTACATCCTATTTGGTTATTATCAATCGGTATTATGATTAACAGTGTTATGCAAGTTTTCATGGTATTTATTGTAGGGTTTGTTAACTTTAATACAGCAGTTGATGAGTATTTAGATATTACTTCAGTAGAGCAAGCAATCACTGCTTATGGAACGGGAAGTTGGCTAGATGCTTTTATGCAACGTTTAACCGATTTATCTGTCCAAGCGGGGATAGGCATGTGGTTTGCGGCATTATTTACAGTTTTGCCATACATGTTAATTGGTGCTGCAGCTTCTAAATGGCGTTTAGTGGAACGAGCGAAGGAGTTAAAATGGCTATGGCTGACGTTAGCAATAGCTGGATTGACAATTGGTATTTTTATCAAGAGCTTACCTATCATGTTTACTCGTACGTATTTCTTAGATTATTTGAAAGTATACATAGGTGGTCCAATTTTATCAGTTGGTTATATTGGGGTTATTGTATTACTTTGCTTACTGCCAGTTGTACCAAAGTTACTCAGTCCTTTTGCAAAAATGGGGCGCATGTCGTTAACGATGTACATACTTCAATCGATCATTGGAACATGTTTATTTTATCAATTTGGATTTGGTTGGTATGGAAAAGTAAGCGTCGCAACAGGCGTGTTAATTGCAGTAGGTATTATTGTTGTACAAATGATTGTGGCGGAGATTTGGCTAGCAAAATGGAAACAAGGTCCGTTAGAGGCTTTATGGCGTAAATTAACATATAAGGCGAATGCTAAAGTAGGTTAATGTTTTATCAATATAAGGTATTCGATTCTCGTGCAATCTAGCAATCGACGGCGGAAATCAGCCTTCATCTTTAATGAGATGGAAACATATAGTTAATAATCACGTCTTGTATTATAAGAATAATTTATTGCGATTTGGCTCATCATTAAAGTTGGTGATGGCATTTGTTAAAACATATGTCATGTATATAAGTTGATTGGAGTGGAGGCTGGGCGACTCCTTGGGGATTAGCAATAGAAGAGGAACGAAGGCTAAGAGCATCACGTCCTGTGATAACGCCTTCGTGACCAACTTCCTGTTGCCCCGACGCCCCCAGGAAAGCGCCCAGCTGACGTAAATCAACCCCACATTATGGTGAATGGCCCCGCGGTTGATTAGGAATAAAAATTATTGTCGCAAAAGTAAGGCAATTTCTATTATTTTGTTGTATCATGTAGAAAAAAGAAGGAGCTCTGAAAATCATGAAAATTTTATCGTTTAAACTAGGTGGACATGTAAGCTTTGGACCAAAAGTAAAAAAAGAAGAAGCGGTATGGGATGTACTCGCTATTCAGAATGAACTTCAAGTTCTCCCTTCTTTTTCAAGTTCAATCGTAGATGGCATTGCTTTAGGCTTTGATTTTGTTGAACAGATTCGTAAATTAGTAGAAGCCGCTGAAAAATCAGATCGTGCTGAAAGCTTCAAACGTGAATTTACAGTGATTGAATGGTTATCACCAATTCCACGTACACCAAAAAATATTATGTGTATTGGTAAAAACTATGATGAGCATGCAAAAGAAATGGGTGCAGAAGCAGCACCAACAGAATTAATGGTATTTACAAAATCTCCGACTGCTATTGCTGCTGATGGACAAACACTATCGATCCATGCTGATCTTTCATCTAAAATGGATTATGAAGGCGAATTAGCAATTGTCATTGGTAAGCGTGGTAAAAATATTCCGAAAAACTTAGCATACGATTATGTATTTGGTTACACAATTGCTAATGATATAACAGCTCGTGATTTACAAGAAAAACATAAGCAATTCTTCTTAGGTAAAAGCTTAGAAGGCACTTGTCCACTTGGGCCATATCTTGTAACAAAGGATGAAATTCCGAATCCACAAGATTTAACAGTGGTTACAAAAGTGAATGATGAAGTACGTCAAAACGGCTCCACAAAAGATATGATGTTCTCTGTAGAATCATTAGTATCGATTTTATCTCAGCACGTAACATTAGAGCCAGGTGATGTTATTTTAACGGGTACTCCATCAGGTGTTGGAAAAGGCATGAATCCACCACAATTTTTAAAAGCTGGAGATACTGTGAAAGTATCCATTCAAGGCATTGGTACATTAGTGAATCATTTTGAATAACTTTTCAAATCCGCGTGAGTGAACACTCCGCGGATTTTTAAGTTTATTCTGTGAACACTATTGTAATGTTTGAAACCCTTTCCAACACATGGTAGGATAGAGTTTGATAGAAAAAGAATATGAGGTGGGACAATAATGAGTTTTTTAACTAGCCAAACGCATTTGCATATTACTACTTGGGTAGTAGGTATCGTAATCTTTTTGATTGCAGCATTTATGGGCAAGAATTCAAAAGGCTTACATATGACATTACGTTTATTCTACGTTTTAATTATCATCACTGGTGGAGCACTCTTTATTACTGGCATGGATTATGGTCAAGGTATGCTCTACGGCTTTAAATTTATAGGCGGTATTTTAGTCATTGGTATGATGGAAATGGTATTAGTACGTAAAGAGAAAAATAAACCAACAGGTATGTTTTTGATTTTATTTGCAGTATTCTTACTGATTACAATGTTCCTAGGTTTCAAATTGCCAATGGGACAAAGTTTCTTAGCATAATTGTTCGGAAAGTCGTGAAGATTTCGCTTCACGACTTTTATTTTTTAGAAAGGTGGATCACGCTCGGGTAGGCGGGGGAACAGCTCAGGTAAGATGATGATCTGCTCGGGTAGGCGGGAAAACTCCTCAGGTAGTCGGAAAATCTACTCATGCAAAGCACACGACTGCCCAGGCGATGAGTTCAATCGCTTCACGTAGCCGATGAATCGATCAAAAGGAGAAGTTGACACCTTTTTGCCGTAATTTATTTTGCATTTTCGGAAAATATTTTTAAATAATAGCGACGTCACTGTTTTATTTGGTAAAATGACGAAGGATTGGTTTGAAAGAGAGGGAATAAAAGTGAAATTCAAGAAGTGGATAAGTGCGACGGCTGCATCGCTTTTACTAGCAACTTCATTGGTGAGCACTATACCAGTTGCACATGCTGATGAAGCATCAACAAGAACAATTGCAGAAGAAAGCATCTATGATTTACTAGTTGACCGTTTCTTTAATAGTTCGGGCACTAACGATTTTGATACAAATACGCAAGACCCTACGAAATTTGCTGGAGGCGATTTTGCAGGTCTAAAAGATAAACTGAAATATATCGGAGAAATGGGCTTTACAATTGTTTCCATTGGACCGGTTTTTGCTACTGAGAAATATGATGGCTCGATGCCAACTAGCTACTCTACGATCGAGCGTCATTTTGGGACAAGTAAAGAGTTTCAAAGTGTTGTTGAGGCTTATAAAGCAAAAAATATGTCGATCATGGTGGATTTTCCACTTAACAATGTAAGTCCAAATCATGAGTGGGCAAAGGATCCAGCGAAAAAGGATTGGATTGCTTCAAGCAAAAATGGACAAGTACAGTGGGATTTAAAAAACAAAGATGTACAAGAAGCACTTATTAAATCAGCAACGGACTTTGTCTCTACATATGATATTGGTGGGGTTCGTCTAACAAATATTGCGGATGCCGATACCGAGTTTATTAATGCAATGATCGCGGCATTAAAGGATACGAAAAAGTCACTCTATGTCATTTCTAATGAAGAAAGTGATGCCGATTTTGATGCAAGCTTCTCACCAGCGACAGCTGATATTTACCGTAATATATTTAAAACTGTTGATAAGGATTCTTCAAAATTGATGGAGCCATTTACAGATGAGAAACCAACTCAGATTATGGTGGATTCGTTAGAAACGCGTCGTTTTACATTTGATTCTGCAACTGAAAATATGTTCCCACCGACACGTATAAAAATGGCGATGGGTGCATTATTCATGATGCCGGGAATTCCAGTTGTGCAATATGGTACAGAAATTGCGATGAACGGAGAGGCAAAGCCAGATACACATCAACTCTTCAACTTTAAAACAGATGAAGAATTAATCAACTATATTAAACATGTCCAATCTTTACGTAATCAATCTGCTACATTACGTAAAGGTGATTTTGAAGTTCTCAAAAATGAAGATGGCCTACTTGTATTTACACGTACATCCGATGAAGAAAAATGGGTCATCATGGTTAACAATACTAGTAAAACACAACGCTTTGATTTAACACCAGAACAGATTGGTGAAGATAAAATGCTAAATGGTATTTTAGTAGAAGAAAAAGTTCGTATTAATGAAAAAGACGTTTATCCAGTTATTTTAAACCGCGAAATGGTAGAAATTTACCAAGTTAAAAATGATGAAGGCTTCAATGTTCCATATATGGTCGCATTAGGATTAGTATGGTTAATATTCATAGGATTTGTAGTTGTTATTATTAAACGAGGTAGAGTACGACGCCAGGAGCAAGATGCTTAAAATAAATGATAAAGCCCCCTCTACACTTGAATTTAAGTGTGGAGGGGGTTTTTGTTAAGCTTGATAGCTTTTATTCGTAAAGAAGATGGCAATTGTACCTGGTCCAACGTGGGAGCCGATCGCAGAACCAATCATTGTTACTTGGATGGCTTTTGGAGAAAATCTTTCTTGAATAGAAGCCTTTACATCGTTGGCAAGGTCCACATCATCGCTATGGCTAATACCTACAATTTTCTCTGAGAAGTTACCACCGCGCTCCTGCATCAATTCTAACATGCGAGCGATGGCTTTTTTACGTCCACGTGACTTTTCGATGGGCACAAGCTTACCATCTTCTACATTTAAAATAGGTTTAATACTTAGAAGCCCACCAAGAAATGCGCTTGTTTTTGATAAACGTCCGCCTTTAGCGAGGTAATCTAAATCCTCAACTGTAAATATGTGCTCCATTTGTAGGGCAAGGGCAGTAATTGTTGTTGCGATTTCCTCTAACGAAGTACCTGTACTTCGAAGTCGGACTGCTTCCTCGACTACTAGACCAAAACCTAATGAAATACATTTAGAATCGATGATTGCTAATTTTAGTGATGGATATTGCTCTTGTACTTGATTGCGAATCATGACCGCAGTATTATAGGTACCTGATAATTCCGATGAAAGGGCAATATAGATGCCTTCCTCTTCATTTTTTGCTAGATTTTCAAAATGCTTGAGAAAAAGCTCTGGTGATACTTGGGATGTTTTTGGGCGAGCACCTTGACGAATAGCATCGTAAATTTCTTTGGAATCAATTGCAATGACATCATCATAGTCATTATTGTTCAATTCCACTCGTAGTGGAAGAAGCTCAATATTGTGTTCTTCGTAGTAAGACTTCGGTAGATCACATCCACTATCAGTAAAAATCTTCATCATTTGTCCCCCTAATTTAACATTCTTTTAACTCTGTATAAGGAGTTTTTAAATACCTATACAACATAACAAGTAAACGAGTGTCGAGCTTTCCATTCTATGTTTCTTTAAAATAATGTTATATAGATAAATAATCCTATCGAGTTTCAGTATCGTTGCAACAGTAGAAATTTATAACTTTATTCAGTAAGTACTCAGGATAAAGGGTACTACTGAATAAAGTTAAATGTAAAAAATGGAATGTTAATTTGAACTTACTACTTAACTAGGATAATTTCAAGCGATCGATGAGTATTTTAGCGATTCCATCGTCATTATTTGTTGTGGTAATTTCATTGGCAATATTTTTTAAAGTAGGGATACCATTACCCATTGCAACACCTAATCCAGCATATTCAATCATTTCTAAATCATTGTCCTCATCACCAAATGCAATGATACGTTCCCGTGGGATACCTAAATCCTTTGCTACATGAGCGATTCCCACTGCTTTATTTAAGCCACGGCGAACAATCTCAATAATGTGAAATGGCGCACCCCAGCGACGATGTTCAATGACCTCTGCATGAACAGCATGTAAATGATCACGAATAATCATTGAATTCATTTCATTCGCTTGAATCAGTAAACTAGTTGGGTTGTCTAATAAATGGACATATAGATCCCCTGAGGTAATTTTTGGATTTCCCATATTAAATATATTTAATATCCGTTCATCCTCTGTATGCACGTAAATATCATCCTTAACCTCCGCAATAATATTTTCGTATTCATAGCTATTAATGGATTCGACGACATCATGCACAATACTTAAATCTATAGGTGTGTGCTTATGGTGCCAAGAAGCATTTTTAGGGTGATGCACATATGCTCCATTGAAATTTACAATGGGTGTTGTCAGGTCAAGCTCCTTGTAGTATATATCGCTTGCACGATAAGGACGACCTGTTGCAATCATCACTTGATGACCTTGTTCCTTTGCCTGCAATAATGTATTTTTAGTTTTTGTTGAAATTTGTTGTTGGTCCGTTAATAACGTACCATCTAAGTCTAAAACGATTAAATGTGGTTTCATAACTCATTGCCCCTTTCCTATAGTTTGAATAGTATCTCTTTGCCCATCATTCGTCAAAATTTTGTCACAATGGAAAAAGTTTGCTAACATTAAGTTGAGACACAAGTAGGGAGTGACAAAGATGATTGTTGAGAAAGAAATGTGGGGGGATATTCCTTTATTACATATACATACTGAAAATATGAATGAAGAAACCCCAGTAGTAATTTTCTTACATGGCTTTATGAGTGCAAAAGAACATAACTTACATTATGCATATCAATTAGTAGGTAAAGGGGTGCGTGTCCTATTACCAGATGCAAAATTACATGGTGACCGTAGTGAAGACCTATCTGAGATGCAAATGAATTTGCAATTTTGGGATATTGTTTTAAATTCTATTCATGAAGTTGAACAATTATATAATGAATTAAAGAATAAACAATTATTAGTGAATGATAAAATTGGCGTAGCTGGTACATCAATGGGCGGAATTGTGACGTCGGGCTGCTTAAAGCTTTATGATTGGATTAAAACAGCAGCAGTATGTATGGGTGCACCAGGTTTTATTAAATTAGGTGAATATCAATTACAGCAACTCGCGAATGATGGTGTTAACTGGTCAATGTCCGAAGAAGAGGTACAGCAAATAAATGAGCTTCTAGCTAAATATGATATCAGTCTAACACCAGAAAAATTTGCAGGACGGCCTGTACTATTTTGGCATGGGGAATTAGATAAAACTGTACCTTTTAAAGATACCTATCATTTTTATTTAACTTTATGCCAATACTATGAAGCAAATCCGGAAGACTTGAAATTTTTAGCTAATAAAAAAGCAGGTCATGCTGTATCACGCGACGGTATGTTAGTTGCAACTGAATGGCTTGCAGAGCATTTGGCATAATAAGATGCATCTGCTATGATTAAGTTAACACTGTGATGGAAGGAGAAATACAGATGGATCAAGATATGAAAGACAGCATGTTCGGTGCATTAGAAAATGTAATTGACCCTGAGCTTGGTATTGATATCGTCAACTTAGGTTTAGTATATGATGTAGATTTAGATGAAGAAGGTGTTGCAACGGTTACTATGACACTAACTTCAATGGGCTGCCCACTTGGACCTGTTATTGTTGATCAAGTAAATACAGCATTAGGTGAGCTTCCAGAAGTAAAAAGTTCAAATGTTAATATTGTATGGAATCCACCGTGGTCAAAAGATAGAATGTCACGCTATGCAAAAATGGCATTAGGTGTACGATAAGTCTGCTTAAAGCACAACAAAAAATCCCCGCTCGCAACAGTGAGCGGGGATTTTTTGTGTAGCGTATTAATCGATACGACATATTTGTAACGGACAATTTTCACAAGCAATTTCATCCTTTAAAATTTGGACGTCGTGAACTGTTATATAACCTTTTTCAAAGGAAAGAATATTTTGCTTCTTTAAATCATTGAGCATGCGATTGATCATCTCTCTACTCGTCGCACATAAATTAGCGATTTCAGTATTTGTTAACGGGAAATCAATAAAAATATTGCCATTTTCTAAAGGCTTACCATAAGTATTTGTAAGACGGATAAGCGTTGAAAATAAAGCACCTTTTTTACCGTTTAAAACTAAATCACGCAAACGACTTTGATGCTTTAAATTTTCTATTTGCAACCACTTCATATATTCCACCATTAAATTAGGTTGTTCTACTAATAAAAGTTCCAATGATTTACGGCTTAGAACATATAAACTAGAGGGTTCTAATACTTTAGCGGTCATGGAATGATACGTCAAGTTACAAAACAAAGAGCCTTCACCAATAATACTATTCGGACCACAAATTCGAATTGTTAATTCCTTCCCGTTCTCAGTTTCCTGACTAATCGAGATAGCTCCAGTTTTAATATAATATATTTCTTTCGCACGTTCGCCTTCTAAAAAAATTTTATGATCCTTATTCACTTTCGTAAAAACACCGTGCTTTTGGAAAAGATCGTGAAATTGCTCTTGTATTTTATCCATTATAACCATATCTCCAACACATCGCTTTCTTTTTGTAATAAATGGCTGTTTACTACAAAAGGATGGTGAATAATTTCGATACTAAATCTAAGAAACATACTTTTATTATAGCTTAACTTTTCAGTTAGAAGTGAAGGAATTTTAGAGCTTATTCTTTGCTTAGGTTTGTCGTATGTTGTAAAATAAAGTTAGTCAAAAAAGGTCAAACATTTTTCGTGAACAAGAATGGTAAACGGGATTCCGCTAACATTATTGAAAAGGAGTGCTAATTATGCAATTTCAACAAACAGATAATAAAAAACCATTAGAGCAATTTGGACGTAATTTAATTGAAGAAGTTAAAAACGGAAAAATGGACCCGGTTATCGGTCGTGATGAAGAAATTCGTAATGTTATTCGTATTTTAACGCGTAAAACGAAAAATAATCCTGTCTTAATCGGTGAGCCAGGCGTCGGTAAAACAGCAATTGTAGAAGGGTTAGCTCAACGTATTGTAAAAGGGGATGTACCCGAGGGATTAAAAGATTGCGTATTATACGAGCTTGATATGAGTGCTTTAATAGCAGGTGCAAGTTATCGAGGTCAATTTGAAGAACGCTTAAAAGGTGTACTTAAAGAAGTGAAGGAATCTGAAGGGCGTATCATTTTATTTATTGATGAAATTCATACAATTGTTGGTGCAGGTAAAACGGATGGTGCGATGGATGCTGGGAATATGTTAAAGCCAATGCTTGCACGAGGTGAGTTACATTGTATCGGTGCTACAACATTAGATGAATACCGTATGTATATTGAAAAAGATCCTGCTTTAGAGCGTCGTTTTCAACAAGTGCTTGTGCGGGAGCCATCTATTGAGGATACAGTTTCCATTTTACGTGGTTTAAAAGAGCGCTTTGAGTTACATCATGCGGTACGTATTCATGACCGTGCTATCGTAGCGGCAGCAGAGCTTTCGAACCGCTATATTACAGAGCGCTTCTTGCCTGATAAAGCCATTGATTTAATCGATGAAGCATGTGCCATGATTCGAACAGAGATTGATTCTATGCCACAGGAATTGGATGCAGTAACACGCCGTATTATGCAGCTCGAAATTGAGGAACAAGCATTGCGTAAAGAAAAGGATGAGGCAAGTAAAAAGCGTCTCGAGCAATTAAGTGAGGAATTAACAAAGTTAAAAGATTCCTCAGAAGGCATGCGGAAACAATGGGAAAGCGAAAAAGCAGCGTTACACGGCATTCAGAAAAAACGAGAAACGCTTAATAAATATCGTCGTGACTTAGATGAAGCAGAAAGTAAATATGATTTAAATAAAGCAGCCGAACTACGTCATGGGAAAATTCCTACTCTTGAAAAGGATATACAAGAGATGGAGAAACAATTAGAGAATGGCATAGAATCACGTATTTTACGTGAAGAGGTAACAGCTGATGAAATCGCATCTATTGTTTCACGTTGGACAGGAATACCTGTAACAAAATTAGTGGAGGGAGAGCGTGAAAAATTATTGCGCTTAAAAGATACATTGCATGAGCGAGTAGTTGGACAAGATAATGCTGTACAACTTGTCACTGAAGCAGTATGGCGCGCTCGAGCTGGTATTAAAGATCCGCATCGACCAATTGGTAGCTTTTTATTCTTAGGACCAACTGGTGTTGGTAAAACAGAGCTTGCCAAGGCATTAGCGGCACAGCTGTTTGACTCCGAGGATCATTTTATTCGCATTGATATGAGTGAATATATGGAGAAACATAGCGTATCACGTCTTGTAGGGGCACCTCCAGGTTATGTTGGTTATGAGGAAGGTGGACAATTAACGGAAGCTGTTCGCCGTAATCCATATTCAGTTGTATTACTAGATGAAATTGAAAAGGCACACCCAGATGTCGCGAATATTTTACTACAAATTTTAGATGATGGACGCATTACCGATAGTCAAGGTCGTATGGTCAATTTCACGAACACAGTGGTTATTTTAACCTCTAACATTGGCTCAAGCTATTTGATGGAAGCAAAAGAAGACGATGGAGCAGTTGAGGATTTAGTGATGGCTGCACTGCGACAGCACTTTAAACCAGAGCTGTTAAATCGTATGGATGATATTATTATGTTCCATGCATTATCAGGTGAGCACTTTACAGCGATTGCTTGGAAATATGTCGAACAGCTTATAAAACGAGTTGCAGAGCAAGATATTACTTTACAAGTAGAACAAGATGTAATTGATTGGGTTGTAGAACAAGGAGCGGATGCTCAGTTTGGCGCAAGACCATTAAAACGCTTCGTACAACGTTATATTGAAACGGCAGTTGCAAAGGAATTGCTACGTGGTGAAGTATTACCAGGAGAAACATTGCATATTAGAATGCATGACGGTCAATGTGTTGTTGAAAAATAACAAGAAAAAACCTGTTTCGCACGATGCGGAACAGGTTTTTTCTTGTTTGAATTAATGATGATCTGCAGCTTCTGGAGTTGGCTCGTTTGGAATGACTGCACCAATAATGAAAATAAGAATTGAGAATGCAACTGATAAGATTGCACCCGTTTGGAAATCAAATGGTACGCCAAGTACAGAGCTTACTACGTAGTTTAACATTGAAACTAGTAGGAATGACCATATGAATGTTACGATATATTGCATTAATTTCACCTCAACCGAACTTTTTATCATAAGTTTTACTACATATTCATTATCATATCATAACATAAATCGAAAATAAAAGAACCTTTTCTGTGAAACATGTCGATTTTGTCACAACGTTAACCCGTTTTGATATTTAATATCAAGTGTGTTGATTAACCATTTTTATTTATCCTAATTAGAAGGCTCTGATTTCCGCTACGGGCTACTCGCTTTGTTGCTGCC
>Ga0213827_1001773_pt1 | contig 11870 bp, 9 predicted proteins | sample MC6MC0898MG_FD_180669 | JGI IMG/M metagenome (GOLD analysis project Ga0213827, IMG submission 180669) | Enriched soil aggregate microbial communities from Iowa State University, Ames, United States - MC6-MC0898-MG | ecosystem: Environmental > Terrestrial > Soil > Unclassified | place: USA: Iowa...
GGGGGGGCGGCGGCCTACCGGCCGGCCTGCTTTTCCTGGCATACGCCCCCTCTGTAGCAGCTGTCGAGCCCGCGAGGCTGCGTTCGAGGACGCAGTCCTCGCCCGTCGGCGGCTCAGCTCAAGTCGATCAACGCCTGTGCCAGCAGCCGCATGTCCCGTGCGGTGCTGGTCAGGCCCGGGGTGATGCGGATGCATGGGCCGCAGGCCGAGCCGCTGCGGGCCACGGTGAACAGGTTGTAGTCCTTGAGCAGACGCTCGACCATCGATTGCTGATCCGCCTCGTGGGTAAAGCGTACGGAGGTGATTGCGCAGTACAGGCGCGGGTCATCCGGGGTCATGACTTCAATCCCCGGCACTTTGCGCACGGCGCTGACCCACAGGTTGCGCAGGTAGTTGAGGCGCGCGCCTTTGGCTGCGGCGCCGCCCATGGCCCGATGCTCTTCGAACACCAGGGGCAAGGTCAGCAGGGCGGGAATGTTCGGGGTGCTGTAGGGCGTGCGGCAGCGGATGTCGCTCGGGGGGAAATGAAACTCGCCCATGTCCGGATCAATCGCGGCCAGGCGCTGCGGCGCGATGTAGATGAACCCCTGGGTCAACGGTCCGCCGATCCATTTGTGCAGGTTGTAGCCAGCAAACTCGATACCCAGCTCAGCCAGGTCGAACTCGATCTGGCCAAGGGCGTGGGCGCCGTCGAGGATGACGTCGATCCCGTGTTCGCGGGCGGCACTGGCAATGGCCTGGACCGGCATCACCAGGCCGGTGCGGTGGGTGACGTGGGTCAGGGCCATCAGCTTGAGGCGCGGGTATTGCTCGAATGCTGCACGATAGCTGGCCAGCAGGGTCTCGAAACTGGCCGGGTGGACATGCTCGATTTCAATCACTTCCACGCCACGATGGCGGGCCAGCCAGCGCATCGCACTTTTTACCGTGTCGTATTCCAGGTCGCAGAGCAGCACCTGGTCGCCCGGTTGCAGACCGTTGTAGTTGCGAATCAGCGCTTGCAGGCCATCGGAGGCGCAGCGGGTGAAGGCGAGCGCCTCGGCGGGCACCTTTAGCAAGTCGGCCAGGTGCTCGCGGACGGTCACGCTCTCGGATTGTTCGAAGCGCTGGCGCACATGCACCGAGTTGCTGCGGTTGATCAGTTCGATGTTGCGCTGGTACTCGTCGATCACCGTGCGCGACATGCGGCCGAAATAGCCGTTTTCCAGGTTGATCGGACCTGGCTGGACATCGTAGCGATCAGCGAAGGTTTGCCAGAAAGCTTCATCACGGGCGCGTAGCGTGTTATCGGGCATGGGGCGACTCGGTGCGGGTTCAGTGGCTCAGTGACGAGGTTTGGGTTTGCCGTGTTTGGCCCGCAATGGATCCAGCAGGTCGGACAAGCCGTTGTGGTCGATTTCCTGCATCAGTGCCAGCAGGCCGCCCAGTTCACCGTGGGGGAAACCCTCGCGGGCGAACCAGTTGAGGTAGGGGCCGGGCAGGTCGGCGATGATGCGTCCCTTGTATTTGCCAAAGGGCATTTCGCGGGTGATCAGCAGTTCGAGCTTTTCAGGGTTCATCGGTCAGCGGTCCTGGTTCAGACACTTTGGAAAATACAGGCATTCTGCATGCAGGCCAATTGACAGATCATGCAAATAGCGTGGATACAGATTTCGAATAAAATACTAACGTATTGAAAAATAAAGGAAATTTATCAATTCAAAAGCTGGCACACGAGCTGCAACACCTTATGCAACTCTCTCAACCCGCAAGGAATTGAAAAATGACCGACATTAATAAAGAAGCGATTTCAGTCCTCAACGACCTGATCGAGACCAGCAAGGACGGCCAGGAAGGGTTCAAGACCTGCGCCGAAGACATCAAGCATCCTGAACTCAAGGCGCTGTTTGTCAAACGCTCCGCCGATTGCGCCACCGCCGCTGCGGAACTGCAGAGCACCGTGCGTTCGATGGGGGGCGATCCGGAAACCTCCACCAGCGTCAGCGGTGATCTGCACCGTCGTTGGGTCGACCTCAAGTCGCTGGTGACCGGCAAGGACGAAGAGGCGGTACTCAACGAAGCCGAGCGCGGCGAAGATCATGCCCTGAAGGCGTACAAAGAAGCGATCGAGAAAATCAACAAGCACAACCTGGTGAACATCCGTGATCTGGTTGAACGTCAGTACCACGGCGTGCAACGCAATCACGATCAGGTCAAAGCCCTGCGCAACCAGGCGCGTGCTCGTTCGTAAGCGCGTAGCTCGGTAAAAATGCCGCCGGTCCAGCAATGGACGGCGGCGCTTTTTTGGCCCGACCGCTGCAATCAGGTTGGGTTAAGTCCGGTCCACAGCCACACGACTTTTTCACCCTCAATCCGTGGCATCGCAGTGGCGTAGTCGAGGACACGCTGACTGCCGGGTTTGTATTCGCATACCCAGCCCCCAGGATAAGGGCAGGGCTCGTCACTTCTGGCCCGCATGCCGGGGAGTGTCCAGTGCCAACCTACGTTTTGTCCTTGATGGGCGGGAAGCGGTTGATTGAGCAGGACTTCGCATTCCACGCAACGATCCAGGGCCATTTCCCAGCGTCCCGCGCGAGGTGCCGGTTGGTGGCTGTTGGCGTAACGAGCAGGTTCAGGCGGGGTTTGATCCGGGTCACGCTGCCAGAGTAGCAAGGTGTCGCCGCAGCCGCTGAGCTGCCTGGGGAAGAGCTCGCCTTGCTTGAAGGCCCGACGCGAATCAGCCTGATCCACAGCGAACCACCAGCCTGCCTGGGGACAGGCCATGCCCGCGACAAAGCAGGCAGCAACGGGGGCGGCAGCGCTTGGGGTCGATACGGCGGGCGGTGCGTTGACGCGGCTGGTTGGTGTCGGCCAGTCGCTGTCGGGATCAAAACGGGCCATCCAGCGCCGACTGTCGGCATCGGTGAAACGCTCATTGGGATCGCCGTCCCATTGGCCGAAACCCAGCAGCCCAAGGTCGTCGTAGCGGATGGGTTTGAGCAGTCGGTTCAGTAAAACCGGCAGCTCTGGCACTCCGTGCTCGACCGGGTACAGCTGCGGCTGATCACCCAGCTCGATCCACTGGCCGCTGTGCAATTCAGTGACACTGATACGCGGATGGGCCAACGCCGTGCGCACCTGTTCCCGGCTCAGGCCGAGCTTGCCGCGCCAGTGGTCGCTGAGCAGAAAGGCCCAGGTCGGGGGGCGAATGCCATTGGGTAACTCATCGTCCATGCCATAGGCGTACTCAATGTCCAGGCCGTAGAAGGCCGGTGTCAGCGAGCGCTCCCAGGTGGTGACCTCTGCCCGTGTGCCGAACTCCAGCGGATTGGCCATGGCGAAGCCGCTGTAGACCTGATGAGGCTCGAGCTGTTCGATGGTCTTCAGGACAAAACGCCGCCACGCCTCGCGGTTGTCCAGCCACCATTGCCAGCGGTAGTAGAAGACGATTGAGGAGTATGCGGTTTGCCTGTCGTCGCCTTTGTACCAGCCGCGCCAGAAGTAGCCCGCCGTTGCGGGTGACGACGCGTGATTTTCTTCGTCGGTGAAGTAAAAAACAAAATACTCGTGCTCAGAGGCTTCCCTGGCCTGCTGGTGTAGATCAGGGCGACGTTCGGGGTAACGATGGGGGCGGCTGGCGTGCTCGTGCATCGTCATGGTGTAGGGATGCCCGGCCAATTGCTCAAAGGCTTCGTGGATATCCACCAGGAGCAAGGCAGCTTCAAGGTGGTTATCTGGGCTGGGGGGGAAGTAAAAGCTTATGAAGGGGCTGACGCCATGCGAGGCTTCGTCAGTGCCGGATTCTGAGTTTGGCCACTCCTTCAGTAGCTCAACAAAAAGATCCCGTTCCTCTGCGGTAAACAGCTGGTGAATGGTGCTCATGATTATTTTTTCTTCCTGGTCTGCTCGCGTGACGTCGACTTTTTTTCATCGTGTTTATAACCAGTGCAGTCCTCCGGCACCCGCAGCAGTGCCACTTTTTCTTTGCCGATCTTTTGCGGGTTGATCCCCGTGTTTGGCGTCATGAGGTCCACGTAACTTTTCATTTGCCTGGGATGAGCCCAATCCTGTGGAAACTTGATTTCCACCGCCGCAAACACGTTGTCGGTCTCAAACGGCTCCTGCCGGTATTCGACCACCACCAGGTCGGGCGCAAGCAGTCCTTTGGGGCGTGGCCAGAATGGTTGCACGGCACTGCCAAACCGTTTGGGCCGGGTCGCCGGATCACCCAGCAGGGCTTTATGGCTGCTGCTGTTGTAGTTGGGTTCGGACTTGAGCGGGCTGCGCCATTGCAGGGCTTCGTCCACGGCTTCAAAAAACAACGAAGCGGTAAATTGCTTGAGCGCAATCTCGATGGTGGAGTGCACGGTGTCACCGGCGATTTTTTTGCTGATTCGGCGGGGCACCTTGATTGGCATCTGCAAGGACACCAGGCACACCTGGCTGATGGCCGGGCGAAAGGGCACTTTGCGCTCGATGTATTCCTTGAAAATCACGTTCTCATTGCCACGTCGAGAAACGGTGCTGTTGCCGCCAGGATCCACGACGGCAAAGGTCGAGCTCTTGACCTCGATTTCACGCGACATCGTTTCGATGGTGGTGTGAAGCAGGCGCTTGATCTTGTCCTTGCGTTCGGTAATCTCACTGGCGAGTTGCGCCAGTTCGGCAGCCGTCCTGGTTTTTTCAATCGCTTGATTGGCCCGATAGGCGCGGTAGGCGGCGTCGATGATCCGGGTGATGGCAGGCAGCGGCATCAGTCAAGCTCCGGCGTGTGCTGATCGAGAAAGGCATCCGGAAAAAGCTCGCTGGCATCGACCGTCAGGACTGGACTGTCACTGAACGAGATACGGGACTGCCAATCTTCGGTGATGTGCTGGTCGTCACGCATGATTGCCTTGTGGGCCTGCACCGACTGACTGGCCTGGGTAGTGGCCCAGTCCGTTTCCCCCGAGGAATTTGTCAGGCCCTGGGCAAGCACCGCATTGCCATCGGTGACTCGATAACGGTATCCGGCGAAAACCCGCTGATCATTTTTGCGCAGCGTATAGCGGCCCAGGAAGGCACCAGAAGGGGCAGGGGATGACAGCTGGCTTGCCAATGGATTACCCGTGCCGACTGTCTCAGCGTTCATCGTCCCTTTGATGTTGATGGTCAGTCCATCAAGGGTAATGCCGTTGCCATCAATCGTGATGCTGCCCCCGGGGGCTTTCAGAACCAAGCGTTCGCCCGCCGCGACCTCGAATGACGTGGTTTTTTGCGCGATGGTCCGTTGAGCGGACAGGCGATAGTGGTTCCTCACCGAGTGTTGCAGATCGCCGCCCGTTTCGATGTGATGGTCAGCAGCGACTGTGTCGTATCGATGGTTGGCCACGTCCTCGATACGATTGCCACCGACACTGATCTGATGATCGCGACCGACTGTTTGCCTACGGTCGCGGCCTACGTCGAGCCGTTGATCCTGGGCGATGGCAATGCGCTCATCGTTGCCTACACGCTCACTGCGGTCATGGTCAATCTCGATCTGCTCATCGTGCTCGACCTTCTTACTGCGATCGTTGCCAACGAACAGGGTGTTGTCGCGCTTGATATGCACGTTCTTATCCCGCTCGGCATGCACGTAAACCTCTTCCTGCCCCAACTCATCCTCAAACCGCAGCTCATTGAACCCCCGACCCTTGTGGCTTCGGCTCTTGATGGTCATGCGTGTCTTGTGTTTGGGCAGTTCATAGGGCGGCAGGTTGGTTTCGCGGTAGGCGCGGCCGGTGGCGATGGGTTGGTTGGGGTCGCCGTCCAGGTAGCTGATGATCAGTTCCTGGCCGACCCGGGGGATGGCCATTGCGCCCCAGGTGGCGCCGGCCCAGCCTTGGGCAACGCGGATCCAGCAGGAGCTGTGGTCGTTGTGCTGGCTGGCGCGGTCCCAGGGGAAGCTGACTTTGACCCGGCCCCATTTGTCGCAGTAGATCTCTTCGCCCGGCGGGCCGACCACGGTGGCGATCTGTGGGCCGTCGATGCAGGGTTTGGCCCGCAGCGGGGCTTTCCATTCGGCGTTCCAGCGGATCGCGCTGGCCTGCATGGCGTAGGAAGTGCCGCTGTCGCTGGCGAAGGACTCTTCTTCCAGGCTGCTGTGCTGGCGACCGGTGTGCGTGAGGGCGATGCTGCGCCAGCGGTCGTTGAAGTCTTCGCGCGGGTGTTCGCTGAGGTCGAAGGCCAGGCCGGGTTGCAGGCGTGCGTCGTCGCCTTCGAGGTGGGCCATCTGCGCGTCGTTGCGCAGGGCCGCGAGGCGGGTCCTGGTGAAGGGTTGGCCGGCGACGTCGCGTTTGTAGCGGCCCGGGTAGTCGTAGCGTTCGTAGTCCTTGTGCTGGTTTTTCAGGGCCAGGCCGCCGTCGGCGCTGTGCTGCTGGGCATAACGCGGGTGGGTGAAGGTGTAGTCGCGCTGGACCTGGCGGGCGCTGCGTACCTGCTCGGTGTAGTGGAAGCGCTGCAGGGCTGGCTCCGGGGCGTCGCCGCCGGGCATGGGCTGGTAGAGCACCGGGCAGTGTTGGTGGGTGCCGATGGTGCCGAGGCCGCCGACGCGGTCGGTCAGCAGCAGGGTGTGGCCGTCGGGGCGGTGTTCGAAGCGGTAGAGCAGGCCTTCTTCGGCGGCCAGGCGGCTGATGAAGTCGAGGTCGGTTTCGCCGGCCTGGACGCAGTATTCGCGAGGTGGGTGCTCGAAGCAGAGTGTGCTTTGCAGATCGTTCAGGGGCTGCCCGGCGAGTACCGCCTGGATGATCTCGGGCACGGTCTGGCCCTGGAAGATCCGCCAGTTGGAGCGCAGGCCGGCACGGGCCAGGGTCGGCTCGACCACGGCGCTGTAGCGGGTGCGCCGAAAGCCGGTGTCACCCTGGCGGAACAGGCTGACCAGGCCGTGGACATAACGTACTGGAGTCGCGCCGCGCCAGAGGGTGAACACTGCGGACAGGTCGAGGATCCGGTTGAAGTCGATGGCCGGGTCGTGGCTGGCCAGTTCCAATTCCAGCTTGAACGGCTGGGAAAGGCCTTCTTCGAGCGTGAACGAGACTACGTCGAAGGTATCGCCGTGCAGGGGCTCGAAGGTGAAACGCAGGTCGCTTTGGCGGGGCATGGAGGACTCCTGAAAGCTGCAACCGCCGTTTCAAGTGGGGGCGTTCGCAGTGGGCGTCACTCTATGCAGGCGGGATCTGGCAGCTCAACAGGGGCCCGACAATCCAGAGCCCTCCTACATGAACAAGTGTCATGGGCTGTCGGACGTGACTGTCATGGCCATAAAAAATCCGCAGGCCTGATCGGGCTGCGGATTTTTTATGGAGGCGCGGATTGCCGTCAGGCGAACACCTCTGTGGGTGTCAGGGCCTGATGCGACGGGCCGTCAGCCGATGCTGATCGCGGGCAGGGTCGGCAGGGTCACGGTCTGCTGCTTGCGCGGGGCGAGAATCTCGGCTTCGCCATCGACCACCAGTTCATCACGCTGGTTGAACACGCGAGTGGCGATGCGTACGCGGAACTTTGGCAGTTTTTCGAGGATTTCCAGGCGCACGGTCAGGGTGTCGCCGATCTTCACCGGCTTCTGGAAGCTCATTTGTTGGCCGAGGTAGATGGTGCCCGGCCCAGGTAGTTCGCAGGCGACCGCGGCGCTGATCAGTGCACCGCTGAACATGCCGTGGGCGATACGTTCCTTGAACATGCTGGCGGCCGCGAATTCAGGGTCCAGGTGCACCGGGTTGTGGTCGCCGGACATCGCCGCGAACAGCTGGATGTCGCGCTCTTCCACGGTCTTGCTGTAGCTGGCGGTCTGGCCGACTTCGAGGGCTTCGTATGGCGTGTTGGTAACCTGGGTCATGTGTCTTGGATCCTGTGGCGAGTTAAGTGAAGAAAACCGAAGGTCATTCGGTCCTGGCCGGCCGGCGATGGCTCAAGGCCCCGTCCAGCCAGGTGAGCAGGTCCGCAGTCACTTCATCGCGGTTGCTCTCATTGAACAGTTCGTGCCGGGCCTGGGGGTAGATCTTCAGTTCCAGGCATTGGCTGCCGGCGCGGCGTAGCGCCTCGGCCAAAGAGGTGAGACGCTTGCCCTCACTCACCGGATCACATTCACCGCCGATCACCAGCAACGGCAGGCCCGGATCGACCTGGGCGAGATTGGACGCTTTGCTGATCTGCTGCAAGCCGCCCAGCATGTCGATCCACAGCTGATTGCTGCAGCGAAAGCCGCAGAGCGGGTCGCGGGCGTACTTGTCGACTTCGTCGGGATCGCGGCTGAGCCAGTCGAACGCGGTGCGATTGGGCTTGAACGCCTTGTTGAATGAACCGAACGATAACCACTCCAGCAATGCACTGCGCCCAGTCGGGCCCTGGCGCCAGCGTTCGAAACGGGCGATCAGGCGCGCGGCGCGGTACAGCGCCACCGGCTGGAAATTCGAACCGCTGAGGACCGCGCCATGCAGGCTGGCGCTGTGGTGCAGCAGGTATGCCTGGGCGATGTAGCTGCCCATGCTGTGGCCCAGCAGCACTATGGGCACGCCCGGATGCTGTTGGCCGATGTGCTGGTTGAGGCTGGCCAGGTCACCCACCACTTTGCACCAGCCATCCGCGTCGGCGTAATGCCCCAGGACCCCGTTGGCGGCGGTCTGGCCGTGTCCGCGCTGATCCAGGGCATAGACGCCGTACCCCTGGTTACACAATTGTTCGGCCAGGCGTGCGTAGCGTGCGCTATGTTCCGCCATCCCGTGGGACACCAGGATCAACGCCTTGAGCGTACCCTCCGGCAACCACTGGTTGACGAACAGTTGGCTGTGGTCGTTCGCGGTCAACCAGAACGTATCGTGGATCATGGCGATTCCTTTGCGCGGGGTCGCTGCATTGTATAGCGCAACAACCCGCGGACGGGTAATACGCAAAGCCCGCGGCAGCGAGATTCACGCGATCAATGACGCCGGTGCTGATATTTGCCTGATTCGCCATAACTGCTAGTGTCCCAGAAGCTCCGCTCAGGCGGCCCGGATTGGCTCAGGTATAGAGGACAAGAATAATGCAAGCTGATTTCTGGAATGATAAGCGCCCGGCCGGCGTACCCATTGATGTCGATCTGGGTGCCTACAAGTCGGTGATCGAGGTGTTCGAACGTTCCTGCAAGAAATTCGCTGACCGTCCCGCGTTCAGCAACATGGGCGTGACCCTGACCTACGCTGACCTGGAGCGCTACAGCGCGGCATTCGCCGGCTTCCTGCAAAGCCAGACTGACCTGGCGCCTGGCGATCGCATCGCGGTGCAGATGCCCAACGTCCTGCATTACCCGATCGCGGTGTTTGGTGCCTTGCGCGCCGGCCTGATCGTGGTCAACACCAACCCGCTGTACACCGCGCGCGAAATGCGCCACCAGTTCCAGGACTCCGGTGCCCGGGCGCTGGTGTACCTGAACATGTTCGGGCAGAAAGTCCAGGAGGTGCTGCCCGACACCGAGATCCAGTACCTGATCGAAGCGAAGATGGGCGACCTGATGCCTAGCGCCAAGGGCTGGTTGGTCAATACCCTGGTGGACAAGGTCAAGAAGATGGTCCCGGCTTACAACCTGCCCCAGGCGATCTCCTTCAAAAGCGCCTTGCGCATGGGCCGTGGGCAGAGCATCAAGCCGCTCAAGGTCGACCTCGATGATGTCGCCGTGCTGCAATACACCGGCGGCACCACGGGCCTGGCCAAGGGCGCGATGCTGACCCACGGCAACCTGGTCGCCAACATGCAGCAGGCACGGGCTTGCCTGGGCCAGTTCGGTCGCGACGGACAGCCGTTGTTGCGCGAAGGCCAGGAGGTGATGATCGCGCCGCTGCCGCTTTACCACATCTATGCCTTTACCGCGAACTGCATGTGCATGATGGTGACGGGCAACCATAACGTGCTGATCACCAACCCACGGGACATCGCCGGCTTTATCAAGGAGCTGAAGAACTGGCGCTTCTCGGCCTTGCTGGGGCTCAACACCCTGTTCGTCGCGTTGATGGATCACCCGGACTTCAAGACCCTGGATTTCTCCAGCCTGAAGCTGACCAACTCCGGCGGCACGGCACTGGTCAAGGCCACCGCCGAGCGCTGGGAAAAGCTCACCGGTTGCCGGATCACCGAAGGCTACGGCCTGACCGAGACGTCACCGGTGGCCTGCACCAACCCCTATGGCGACCTGTCGCGTATCGGCACCGTGGGCATGCCGGTGCCGGGCACCACGCTGAAGGTGATCAACGACGATGGCGTCGAGCAAGCCATGGGTGAGCGCGGCGAGTTGTGCATCAAGGGCCCGCAGATCATGAAGGGTTACTGGCAGAAAGCCGAGGCCACCGCCGAGGTGCTGGATGCCGAGGGCTGGTTCAAGTCCGGCGACATTGCGGTGATCGATCCGGATGGTTTTGTGCGCATCGTCGATCGCAAGAAAGACATGATCATCGTCTCGGGTTTCAACGTGTACCCCAACGAGATCGAAGACGTGGTCATGGCCCACCCCAAAGTTGCCAATTGCGCGGTGATCGGTGTGCCGGACGAGCGTTCCGGGGAAGCGGTGAAACTGTTCGTGGTGGCGCGTGAAGCCGGGGTCAGCCTGGAAGAACTCAAGGCTTACTGCAAAGAGAACTTCACCGCCTACAAGGTGCCCAAGCACATCGTGCTGCGAGACTCGTTGCCGATGACCCCCGTGGGCAAGATCCTGCGTCGGGAGCTGCGCGATATCGCGTAATGAATTGTTAGCGACGCAGCAGCAAAAAGGGGCGCCCGAGTTGGCGCGCCCCTTTTTTTGTCCCGTGAATAGCGCGTTGAGCCCTGTATTACGGGGCTTTCACGAGGTATAGAATTTTTACTCTAAAAATGACCATTGATTGGTCTTGAGTCATTATCGTGACCGTAGAGCCTTCGTTTGGCTCTAGTAGGCCCTTGGCAAAGCTGCTACTCTCGGCGCGCTTTGTGACTTCTCGGCCTTGAGTAAAAGCCAGATTCACCAAAAAACACACACCAATAATAATCGCATCAAATGCGGTGAAGAATTCGCGTTGCTGAGGAGTGGGCTTCCATGATCGAAGACTTTTGGAAGGATAAGTACCCAGCTGGGATTGCTGCCGACATCAATCCAGACGAGTATCCGAATATTCAGGCAGTGTTGAAGCAATCCTGCCAACGCTTCGCCAACAAACCGGCTTTTAGCAACCTCGGCAAGACACTCACCTATGGTGAGCTGTACGAACTGTCCGGGGCATTTGCCGCTTACCTGCAACAGCATACCGATTTGCAGCCCGGTGATCGAATCGCCGTACAGTTGCCGAACCTGTTGCAATACCCGATCGCCGTGTTTGGTGCCATCCGCGCCGGCTTGATCGTGGTCAACACCAACCCGCTGTACACCGCGCGGGAAATGGAACACCAGTTCAACGATTCCGGGGCCAAGGCCCTGGTCTGCCTGGCGAACATGGCGCACCTGGCCGAGGCCGTGGTGCCCAAGACCGGCGTCAAGCATGTGATCGTCACCGAAGTGGCGGACCTGCTGCCGCCGCTCAAGCGCCTGTTGATCAACAGTGTGATCAAGTACGTGAAGAAGATGGTCCCGGCGTTCAACCTGCCCAAGGCCATCAAGTTCAATGACGTGCTGAGCAAAGGCCAGGGGCAACCGGTGACCGAGGCCAACCCGGCCAGCAGTGACGTCGCGGTCCTGCAGTACACCGGCGGCACCACCGGCGTGGCCAAGGGCGCCATGCTGACCCACCGCAACCTGGTGGCGAACATGCTGCAGTGCAAGGCGCTGATGGGCTCCAACCTGCACGAAGGCTGCGAGATCCTGATTACTCCGCTGCCGCTGTACCACATCTATGCCTTCACCTTTCATTGCATGGCAATGATGCTGATCGGCA
>Ga0213827_1001778_pt1 | contig 11844 bp, 11 predicted proteins | sample MC6MC0898MG_FD_180669 | JGI IMG/M metagenome (GOLD analysis project Ga0213827, IMG submission 180669) | Enriched soil aggregate microbial communities from Iowa State University, Ames, United States - MC6-MC0898-MG | ecosystem: Environmental > Terrestrial > Soil > Unclassified | place: USA: Iowa...
CGAGCAGCCCTCATGGCCGCATGCGAACGAGCATTCTACCCGGAAACGATGGTGAGGAAAGTGGCGTTATTCCACGATGCTGGCACAGCGCTGTGACGGGGCTCACTTAAAATAAGGGCTTTTTACTGAACTTCAAGCCATTTGCAGCAGAAGTTACTCATTGATTTAATGAGTAAAGCGGTAACAAAGCAATGGGTCGGGTGTATCCGGCGCTTTCTGCTACCATGGCGCCTCTGTTACTTCAGGTGTCTGATCATGGCATTTCGCCCTCTTACGGCCAGAGCACCCGCCGTTCTGCTACGCGAAGCCAAACCGTTAAAAGCCATATTCGGCCACGCACAACGCCTGGGTCATCTGCAGCGCTTGCTCGAAAGCCAGTTACAGCCCGCCGCCCGGGAACATTGCCACGTGGCGTCCTGGCGCGAAGGCAGCCTGCTGCTGATCGTCACCGACGGACACTGGGCCACCCGCTTGCGCTACCAGCAAAAACGCCTGCAACGTCAATTGCAGGCGTTCGACGAGTTCGCCAGCCTGACGCGGATCCTGTTCAAGGTGCAACCGCCCACTGTGCAGCAAGGAGCGGCCGGCCACACCATGGGCCTGTCCAGTGACGCGGCGGCCACTATCCAGGCCACGGCCGACGGGATTACCGATCCCAATCTGCGGGCGGCCCTGGAGCGCCTGGCGGCGCACGCCAAGCCCAAGGCCTGAGCTATAAATGAATGAAGGCAGGCTCGCGCCTACCTTCAGCGGCGCTTACTGCCCCCCAGCAACGACCCCATCAACCCGCGCACCAACTGCCGCCCCAACTGATTGGCCGCCTGGCGCATCGCCGACTTCAGCGCCTGCCCGGCAGCGGTGCCGAGAAACTCGCCGGCCTGCTCGGTGAAGCTCGGCCCCTCTGCCGCTGGCTTGTCCGGTACAGCCTCGGCCTCCGGCGCCAGCCCCTTGCGCCCCACCAGCACTTCATAGGCCGACTCGCGGTCGATCGGCTTGTCGTAACGCCCGACCAACGGTGAGTTGGCGATCAGCGCGGCACGTTCAGCTTCGCTCAATGGCCCGATACGCGATTGCGGCGGTGCCACCAGCACCCGCTGGACCATCTCCGGCGTGCCCTTCTCTTGCAAGGTGCCCACCAATGCCTCGCCAATCCCCAGGTCGGTCAGCACTTGCAGTGCGCTGAACGCCGGGTTGGGACGGAAACCGTCCGCTACTGCTTTCAGGGATTTCTGCTCCTTGGCGGTGAATGCCCGCAGCCCGTGCTGGATGCGCAAACCCAACTGGGCCAGCACGTCATCCGGCAAGTCGCCCGGCGACTGGGTGACGAAATACACCCCCACGCCCTTGGAGCGGATCAACCGCACCACCTGCTCCAGGCGCTCCTGCAGAGCCTTGGGCGTACCGGCGAAGAGCAAGTGAGCCTCGTCGAAAAACAACGCCAGCAGCGGTTTCTCGGCATCGCCGCGCTCCGGCAGTTGCTCGAACAGTTCGGCCAGCAACCACAGCAGGAAGGTCGCGTAGACCTTCGGCGCCTCGTGCACCAGCCGGCTGGCATCCAGCAGGTGGATGCGCCCGCGCCCATCGCTGGCCGGGGCGAGGATGTCCTGCAGTTGCAACGCCGGCTCGCCGAACAGCGCCTCGGCGCCCTGCTGCTCCAGGGTGGCCAAGCGCCGCAACAGCGCCTGGCTGGAGCCGGTGGTCATCAGGGCAGCGTCATCGCCGAGCAGCTCGGGGTTGTCCTTCAGGTGGTTGAGCAGGGCCTTGAGGTCCTTGAGGTCCAGCAGCAACAACCCCTCGCGATCCGCCACCTTGAAGGCGGCATACAGCGCCGACTGCTGGCTGTCCGTCAGTTCCAGCAGGCTGCCGAGCAACAGCGGGCCCATTTCACTCAAGGTCGTGCGCAACGGATGACCGGACTGCCCGTGGATATCCCACAACGTTACCGGATAGGCAGCGGGCTGGTAGTTGAGCCATGGCATGCCGGCAATCCGCTCGGCCACCTTGCCCTGGGGATTGCCCGCTGCCCCCAGCCCGCACAGATCGCCCTTGATGTCAGCGGCAAACACCGCGACCCCGGCATCACTGAACGCCTCGGCCAGGCGTTGCAGGGTGACGGTCTTCCCCGTCCCGGTGGCGCCGGCCACCAATCCGTGGCGGTTGGCCAGGCGCATGGCCTGGGCAATCGGCTGGCCCTGAAGGTCGGCACCAATAACGAGTTTTAATGAATCAGGCATTTTGTCACCCATGATTAAGCTTTGGTCCTACACAGCCGATAGAGATAAGCGAGAGACCAGACTGAATATCAGGTCAGATAATTCCCCAAGGATCCACGGAAATATCAGCTTATGTGCAACTGCGCCTATCGTGCGCGCTTTTTTGTCGCAATACGCCCCACACAAGACATTAGCGGACACCACAAGCCATGAACAACAATCTGCGCTTCAGCCACAAAATCCTGCTTGCCGCCGCCCTTATCGTCATTGCCGCGTTCGCCACATTTACGCTGTACAACGATTATCTGCAGCGCAATGCAATTCGCCAGGACCTCGACAGCTACCTCAATGAAATGGGGGATGTCACCGCGAGTAACATTCAGACCTGGCTGTCCGGGCGCATCCTTCTGATCGAAAACCTGGCGCAGAACATCGCCATCAATGCCGATGATGCGCACGTTGCCGAGTTGCTGGAACAAAAAGCCCTGACGTCGACCTTCATGGCCTCCTACCTGGGCAATGCCGGTGGCAGCTTCACCATCCGTCCAGATGTGAAAATGCCCGACGGCTTCGACCCACGCGGTCGGCCCTGGTACACCGGCGCGCAGAACAGCGCCAGTGCCACGCTGACCGAACCCTATGTCGATGCGGCCACCGGCCAGACCATCATTTCCATTGCCAGCGCCTCGAAAAAAACCGGCAGCAATGTCGGGGTGGTGGGCGGCGACCTGAGCCTGCAGACCCTGATCGACACCCTCAAGGCCGTGGATTTCGACGGCATGGGGTATGCCTTCCTGGTCAACGCCGACGGCAAGATCCTGGTGCACCCGGACAAATCCCTGGTGATGAAGTCCCTCAGCGAGGCGTATCCGCAGGGCACCCCGCGCATCGGTAGCGACTTCAGCGAGGTCGAGGTGGACGGCAAGACGCGCATTTTCACCTTCAGCCAGATCAACGGCCTGCCCTCGGTCAACTGGTACATCGGCCTGTCCGTCGACAAGGACACGGCCTTCGCGATGCTCAGCGAATTCCGCACCTCGGCGATCGTCGCCACGGTGATTGCCGTGAGCGTGATTATCGCCCTGCTCGGCATGCTGATCCGCTTGTTGATCCAGCCGTTGCACGTCATGACCCGCGCCATGCAGGACATTGCCGACGGAGAAGGCGACCTGACCCGCCGTCTGACCATCCAGAACCACGATGAATTCGGCACCCTGGGCGTTGCCTTCAACCGCTTCGTCGAACGCATCCACGGCTCGATCCGCGAAGTCTCGTCAGCCACCGAGCAGGTCAACGAAGTGGCCTTGCGGGTGGTCAGCGCCTCGAACTCGTCGATGCTCAACAGCGATGAACAATCGAGCCGCACCAACAGCGTCGCGGCCGCCATCAACCAGTTGGGCGCAGCCACCCAGGAAATCGCACGCAACGCCGCACAAGCGTCGCACCAGGCCAGCGATGCCCGCAGCCTGGCCGAGGATGGCCAGCAAGTAGTCGATCGCAGCATCGCCGCGATGAATCAACTGTCGAGCATGCTCAGCGCCTCCAGCAGCAACATCGAGTCGCTCAACAGCAAGACGGTGAACATCGGGCAGATTCTCGAAGTGATCACCAGCATCTCCCAGCAAACCAACCTGCTGGCGCTCAACGCGGCTATCGAGGCTGCGCGGGCCGGTGAGGCCGGACGCGGTTTTGCGGTGGTGGCCGATGAGGTGCGCAACCTGGCGCACCGCACCCAGGAGTCGGCGCAACAGGTGCAGACCATGATCGAGGAGCTGCAAGTCGGCGCACGCGAGTCGGTCAGCACCATGGGTGACAGTCAGCGCCATAGCCAGGACAGCGTAGAGATCGCCAACCTCGCCGGTGAACGCCTGAACAGCGTGACCCTGCGCATTGGCGAGATTGACGGCATGAACCAGTCGGTGGCCACGGCCACTGAGGAACAGACTGCCGTGGTGGAGTCGATCAACATGGACATCACCGAGATCAACACCCTCAATCAGGAAGGCGTGGAAAACCTGCAGGCGACCTTGCGGGCCTGCTCCGACCTGGAACAACAGGCGGCGCGCCTCAAGCAACTGGTCGGCAGTTTCCGTATCTAGATGCTCTAGCAGAATCCGTCAGGACTTGCCTTCAGGCTCCGGCGGGTCCTGCAACTGCTGCCACAGTTCGGCCGCACCGGGAAACTCGGTGCCGTCCTCGCTGCTCAAGTCATCGGGGTCGTAACGGCTCAAGCAGCCTTCGCCCAGGGTGGCGGGGGCTGTGGAGGTGGCCTTGTCCAGTGGATCGCTCATGGTCCGCACCTGGCAACAAAAAAGGGCCTCAAGCGTACAACGCTTGAGGCCCTTTTGCCTGTCGGCTGCGAATCAGAACACCACGGTCTTGTTGCCATGCACCAGCACGCGGTCTTCCAGGTGATAGCGCAGGCCGCGGGCCAACACCATCTTCTCGACGTCACGGCCGAAACGCACCATGTCTTCGATGCTGTCGCTGTGGCTGACGCGCACCACGTCCTGCTCGATGATCGGACCTGCGTCCAGCTCTTCGGTGACGTAGTGGCACGTGGCGCCGATCAGCTTCACACCGCGCATCGAAGCCTGGTGGTAAGGCTTGGCCCCCACGAACGACGGCAGGAAGCTGTGGTGGATGTTGATCACCTTGTGCGCGTACTCGCTGCACAGCTCAGGCGGCAGGATCTGCATGTAGCGCGCCAGCACCACCACTTCAGCATCGTGCTGCTTGACCAGGCGCGACACTTCGGCAAACGCCGGCTCTTTGTTCTGCGGATCCACCGGCACATGGTAGTAAGGAATGCCGTGCCACTCGACCATGCTGCGCAGGTCGTTGTGGTTGGAGATCACACAGGAAATCTCGCAGTCCAGTTCGTCGCTGTGCCAGCGGTGCAGCAGGTCGGCCAGGCAGTGGGATTCACGGCTGGCCATCAGCACCACGCGTTTTTTCTGCGCGGTGTCGGTGATACGCCAGTTCATCGAGAACTCTTCGGCGATCGGGGCAAATGCCTCACGAAAGGCCTCCAGACCGAACGGCAAGGAGTCGGCCCGAATTTCATGACGCATGAAGAACCAGCCACTGAGATTGTCCGAGTGATGGCTCGCTTCAGTGATCCAGCCATTGTGTGACGCCAGAAAGTTACTGACCTTAGCAACGATGCCGACGCCGTCCGGGCAAGCGATCACTAGCCGAAAAGTGCGCATAGGGGGAAAACTCCAGAACTTCGCAAAGGTCGCCATTCTAGCGATTGCGCAGCAAAACTGCAGTATTGATCAGCAATCGCCCCATCAGCCGCCTGCGCAAGCGGGCCATCATCGACCGATTAGCGGCGCTGCATGCGGTGCCGGACGTCTTGTGAAAATACGCAAGAAGGGCTTTGTGAATAACTGTGATCATTACCGCTGATGTTTTAACTGTGAGTCTATTTCCCTCGTCATTGACTCTAATCAAATCAAATCAAATCAAATAAAAGTCCGCTTATATGTTTACTTGATGAAACACCCTGACTATTATTGCGCCACTGTCCCCTGCATCCTGGCCTAACATAAGGTAGTCCTCATGTCCCTGATCAACGAATACCGCGCCACCGAAGAAGCTATCAAAGAGCTGCAAGCCCGTTTGAAGAACCTGTCCCAAGACGACAAACTGCAAACCGAGCTGGAATTCGAAGGCAAACTGCGCACCCTGATGGGCGAATACTCCAAATCCCTGCGCGATATCATCGCCCTGCTGGATCCGGAATCCAAAGTTAAAGCCCCACGCGGCGCAGTGAAAACTACCGGCACCAAGCGTGCCCGTAAGGTTAAGCAATACAAGAACCCGCACAACGGCGAAGTCATCGAAACCAAAGGTGGCAACCACAAGACGCTGAAAGAATGGAAAGCCAAGTGGGGCGGCGACGTGGTTGAAGGCTGGGCAACCCTGCTGGGCTAAGCCGCACCCCGTCTCGCAGGTTCACTTGCGAACAGAAAAAACGCCAGCTTGCGCTGGCGTTTTTTATGGCTGTTATTCAACACATCTCATCAGGGTATTTCAAATATTCAAACGTTTGCGCAATAGCGCCACGTACTCCCGCCATTCCTGCAGTACCTCAAGCGTTCCGTCCGCGGCATTCTGCGACCATTGCTCGCAGGCTTGATCAAATGCCTGCACGGTATTGGGCGCGCCCCATCGAGCATCGCTCAAACGCTGCTGGCAGAATAATTTCCAGCGTTCTTGCTCCTGTTCATTCAAGGTTTCGGGGAAGTTACGCGCGCGATATCGAAATAATAATTCCGGTAAACGTTCATCATCGAACGGCCATTGTTCTTGCGCTAATTGCTGTGGATCGGCCGCTCTCACTCGCTCGCATAAACGTCGGTCACGGTCGCCAATGAAACCCTCGTACAACTGTTGCTCAGGATCATCGCTGGGGGTGAATTCCTCCTGGGCATAAATGGCTTGAACTTTATCTCGCCAAAGTTCCTGTGCGTCACTTAGCCGCAGCGCCCGCGCCTGATACAGCGCCATGTCCAATTGCAGTCGTTGCTGATCCCCGGCGCGCAATACCGATAACGGCGCCACTACCGGGCAGCGGTTGATATGAATCAGTTTGAGCGGCACCGGCAGCACCCCCTCGGGCAAATCTGCACGGCGGCTGTACAGGCGCTGACGCAGGGTTTCGACGTCATCTGCCAGCAGGCCCTCGGGGTCCAGGTGCAGGTCGCAGACAATCAGTGCATTCCGATTGCGCGGATGCCAGGCCAGCGGCAGGACGACTCCCACATAGCTGCGGTCGGCAGAAAAGCGCCCGGAAATATGCACCATAGGTTGCAGCAGTCGAATCTGGTCCATGACTTTTTGTTTGCTGCGCAACTTGAACAGCCAGTCATAGAGCTTGGGCTGCCGGTCACGAATCAGCCGCGCCAGGGCAATGGTGGCGCGCACATCGGACAACGCTTCGTGGGCCTGGCCATGGTCCAGGCCGTTGGCGGCCGTCAGGCGTTCGAGCTTGAGCGTGACACGCCCGTCTTCCTGCGGCCAGACGATACCGTCCGGGCGTAACGCATAAGCGGCGCGCACCACGTCGATCAGGTCCCAGCGGCTGTTGCCACCCTGCCATTCGCGGGCATAGGGGTCGAAAAAGTTGCGATACAAGCTGTAGCGCGTCATTTCATCATCGAAACGCAAGGTGTTGTAACCAGCGCCACAGGTCCCCGGGGCAGCCAGTTGGGCATGCACCCGGGTGATGAAATCCGCCTCGCTCAAGCCTTGCTCGGCCAGGCGGCTCGGGGTGATCCCGGTGATCGCGCAGGCGGCCGGGTGCGGCAGGATATCGTCGCTGGGCTGACAGTAGAGATTGACCGGTGCATCGATCTCGTTGAGGTCGAAGTCGGTGCGGATCCCGGCCACTTGCAGCGGGCGGTCGCAGCGCGGGGTGATCCCGGTGGTTTCGTAGTCGTACCAGAAGATAGAGGTCACGGGCTGTTCCTGAACTTGAGACCGACGAAGTCTAGGTGCTCAGGCGCGGTGCCGGCCAGCTATCTTGTCATTCAAGCCGTTATCGCCGATACCTTACTGAAGATCGTTATGGCGTTCCCACAGGAGAAAACTACTAGCTCAACCAGCGACGTCACCCGCCACGCGATCTACGACCTGCAAACCGAGCAGTTCAATTTGCGCAAAGACCTGGCGTTCACCCGCCTGTTGCTGGCCGATGAAATCAACCGGGCATCGGCGCCAGCGACCTTCCACTGGACGACCAGGTGCAGGACCATGCCGTGCGCCCGGCACGCACCACTCGCAACTGACCCGGCTTGACCCTTGGTGCCGGTGACGAATCTACGGGATGAAAACGACGAATTACTCACGACAGTCAAACGTCTGAATAAACAGCATCGAGTACTGGTCGCTAGCCTGAGAGAGGAGGTACTCGACAACTTGCGCAAGCCCCCCCCCGTGCAGACCTTGTCCAAAGCAGTGTCCTCTTGCAGCACGGCGGATTACTTGAATGCACGGGTCGGGCTTCATGAGAGATTGAGCACCCATGGCGTACCGGTGCTGGATTCCCTGTCCTGTGAGCTTGGCTTGGACTTACCGAAGCGGTACTTAGAAAACTAATGAAACTGACATCAATACCATTGAACGCCCCCCAACGGCTTGCAACCACCCAGAAAGCTGGCCATTCACTTGGACACTTGGCGCACGCACTACCACGACTAACTTGTAGCACCCATGATTTTGAGTTCCAAGCACATCGATACCAGCGCTTCTAACACATCATCTACTCGCGGTTTTTACCCCTCCCCCTATGCCTTGTAAACATACTGGGTCGGTCGCTCTGTGCCGTCGCACAATAACACCGCAACCTCCCTGAAAAACGACTTACCCATACTCATCAAAGATTTGGGGTGCAGTATGAAGCGCACATGAAAGCGCGGCCATTTCACCCACCAAGCCTTAGCTTCTATACTTATGCGCCGTATCGTGACCCACAACCAGATGTAGCTGTAGATACCTGGATGCTTCCTTGTCAATTATATCGAGAAAAGCCAACCGCTCCTGATGGCAATATTAAAATCCAATACTATTAACCAATTTGCCTTGGAGACTAAAGGCAGCGGTCTTCGACCCCGTACTTTTCATTTTCCTCAACAAGCCGCGCACCGCGTGAAGATTTTGTACTGTGAGCGCAACGGCTTCTGCCCTTGGCTCAAGTGCCTCGAGTCCGAGCGCTTCAAAACGTCGCCTGAAGTGACTGGCGAGACGATTGCCCTGAAGGTCCAGGAGCTCAATGGATGCTCGATAGTTTTGATCTCTGCCGTAACCGTCCTCATCAGGTTTTGCCAGCGTAATTCGTGACTGCTATAGCAAGTGCTGCTTGAGTACGAGTCTGCGGCTGCCATAAACACGCCATTGGCGAGGAACTCAGCGAACAACTTGAAATCGTGCCGATACAGATCCGGATGATCACATACGCTCGTAAAGCCTACGATTGCTGTGACTGCGAATCGGCACCGTTCACGGCTAACACTTACTACCGAGGAGCTAGCAACACTCGACGCCCCCAGCTATCGTTTTCACCGACACCATTATTGCTCCCATCATATTCAATTCTAACATTAAAATAAGAACCATACGTCGAACCGTGATCAACACGTGTTTGTACAATGTAATCATGCCACTGAGCGTCCTGCCACATACTATCAGGTGAATTCACACGCGTCGAGCTAATACTGTCAAGCCTAAAGTCTATATTTGCCCTATACCAAAATTTATCTTCTGGCCGACTAGTCAGATGATAATGCAACGTCCTTATATTCATTTTCCCAAGATGAAGCTTGTACTGATACTCCAACTTCCCCCTCAACTCCGGCACGCGTATATGCTGATGATAAAAAGTATCAACTGGTACACCATCCCAAAAAGCAGCAGTAAACTCCTCACCTTCACCTTGCTCTTGAAACGAACCGTCCTGGAAATTTTCGGCAATCACGAAATTCGTAACGTATATTTGTACTTTGCTTTTTTCGTCATTCATTTCATCCACTCCTCGAAAAAAAACTGAAAGACCACACTTAAAAATTACCTCATACCACCAAGACTTCCCACTGTCAGAACTGACAGTCACCAAGACATAAATAGCATAAGCAGAAACATGCTAATTCCCAAACCAGTAGATTTTAAGTCCGCGCCATCTTGCGCATCTGAATAGACCTTACCGTAACCAGATCCGCATCGTTGCTCATCTACGATCGAATTTAGTCAGGCGAGTAAGTTGGGGTTTCTTCTAGTAAAAGGGCGCTTGATGGCGACCGAGCGGTGACAGGCGGCCGTAAAACATCTAGAGAAAAATCAAAAGCTTGCAGCTTATCTCTGGCTGCAAGCTTTGGCTTTATCACGCCGAAGCGGGCAATGTCCGAAAGCTGAAGTATTGCTTCAGCGCATGCACCAGTTGCCCATACTCCGGCGGTGCCCATTGCAGGCTGAACCCGGCGTCGTAGTGATGAGGGGTTGCTTCTTCATGGCACCACAGGCAATACGCGGTGAGATCAATCATCTGCTGACACCCTTCGCCCACGGGAATCTTCAGGCGTAGGTCAAACACCACCCCCTGCATCAACGGCAACTGGCTGATCAGCATCAGCCCGTCTTCCGAGACATTGCCGATGTAGCCAATGGGTTGGTCGGTGATACGGTTGAAGACTTTGAGAAAATACGGCAACTGGTGCCGCTCGATCCGGCGTTCTTTGAACATGCTGAGTATCGCTTCGCCAAGGCCCTTGAGCAGGGTCGCACTACTGCTTCGCAACGAGCCTGCAGAACGAGCTCGCTGTCCCCGATCATGGTGCGAACGGCCCTGTCTTGCGCTCGCGCTACTTCTACCGCTCTCGGGTATCAACGACGTCCAGGGTCGACCCGCTGAAACGCCTCACTGGGAGATTAGCTCAAGGCTGAAACACGGCCAGTGGTTAAATGAGACTCGACATTACAATGGCGCGGGAATGCTTCTGGCGCTGCGCGGCGGGTACCAGCCTAGCGACTGCAAGGTTTCCAGGCGCGCACGGGCACGGTAGGCGTACTCATTGTTCGGGTACTGGGCCATGATGAACTGGTAGGTCTGCGCGGCATCGACGTAGAGTTTCTGCCGCTCCAGGCACTGGCCGCGCAACATCGACACTTCAGGCTGGATGTAGCGCCGCGCCCGGCTGTTGCGATCGACCTGGGACAGCTCGAGCATCACCCGCTCGCAGTTGCCGGCGTCGTAGGCACGGTAGGCGGTGTTCAGGTGATGGTCCATCGACCAACGGGTACAGCCCACGACACTCAGGGCCAGGGCAGCTAAAAGCACGAATCGCATGAGGGTTCTCCTGTCTTGGGCTTTGTATCGACCCGGCGGCAAAAATCTTCAGTGCGGCGTGTTCAATAAAGAATCCAATAAGTAGTGCAAACGAACAATGACTACAACTTCCCAGCATAGTAGCCTCACTCAGCGCTTGAACTCAGGAGTCTTTGCATGTCCGTCCGTCGTACCAAAATCGTCGCTACCCTTGGCCCGGCCAGTAACTCGCCGGAAGTTCTCGAACAGCTGATTCTCGCTGGCCTGGACGTTGCCCGCCTGAACTTCTCCCACGGCACCCCCGACGAGCACAAGGCTCGCGCCAAGCTGGTCCGTGACCTCGCGGCCAAGCACGGGCGCTTCGTCGCTCTGCTGGGCGACCTGCAAGGCCCGAAAATCCGCATCGCCAAGTTCACCAACAAGAAGATCGAGCTGAAGATCGGTGATCAATTCACCTTCTCCACCAGCCATCCTCTGACCGAAGGCAACCAGCAAGTGGTCGGCATCGACTACCCGGACCTGGTCAAGGACTGCGGCGTCGGCGACGAGTTGCTGCTCGACGACGGCCGCGTGGTAATGCGTGTTGATACCGCCAGCGCCACCGAACTGCATTGCACCGTGACCATCGGCGGCCCGCTGTCGGACCACAAGGGCATCAACCGTCGTGGTGGCGGCCTGACCGCTCCGGCCCTGACCGAAAAAGACAAGGCCGACATCAAGCTCGCCGCGGAAATGCAGGTCGACTACCTCGCCGTGTCCTTCCCGCGTGACGCCGCCGACATGGAATACGCCCGTCAATTGCGC
>Ga0213827_1001781_pt1 | contig 11821 bp, 9 predicted proteins | sample MC6MC0898MG_FD_180669 | JGI IMG/M metagenome (GOLD analysis project Ga0213827, IMG submission 180669) | Enriched soil aggregate microbial communities from Iowa State University, Ames, United States - MC6-MC0898-MG | ecosystem: Environmental > Terrestrial > Soil > Unclassified | place: USA: Iowa...
TCCGCATGGACCACTTCGATCGTGCCCGCGACAAGATCCTGATGGGTGCCGAGCGCCGCTCGATGGCCATGAGCGAGGAGGAGAAGACCCTCACCGCCTACCATGAAGCCGGCCATGCCATCGTTGGCCGCCTGGTGCCGGAACATGACCCGGTCTACAAGGTCACGATCATTCCGCGCGGCCGTGCGCTGGGCGTGACCATGTACCTGCCGGAAGGCGACAAGTACTCGATGAACCGCGTGGCGATCCAGTCGCAGCTGTGCTCGCTGTATGGTGGCCGCGTGGCGGAAGAACTGATCTTCGGTACCGACAAGGTCACCACCGGTGCGTCCAATGACATCGAGCGTGCCACCAAGATGGCCCGCAACATGGTCACCAAGTGGGGCCTGTCCGAGCAGCTCGGCCCGATCGCCTATGGCGAAGAGGACGATGAGGTGTTCCTGGGTCGTTCGGTGACCCAGCACAAGAGCGTGTCCAACGACACTGCCCGTCGCATCGACGAGGAAGTGCGCAACATCCTCGACAAGGCGTACGCCCGCACCACCGAGCTGCTGACCGAGAACATCGACAAGCTGCACACGATGTCGCAGCTGCTGCTGCAGTACGAAACCATCGATGCGCCGCAGATCGACGCGATCATGGAAGGTCGTGATCCGCCGCCGCCGATGGGCTGGAACAAGTCCAACAAGGATGGCGGCAATAACGACAAGGGCGGCGATGCCCGTCCGTTGCCGCCGATCGCCGGTCCGGCCGAATCGATCTGACGGCCTGCCGTACGCAATGCAAGACGAGGCCGGGGCAACCCGGCCTTGTTGTTTCCGGGCCCCGGCCCATCCGATCCTGACAGCCCGCTGGAGTCCGCATGTCCGCCCCCAAGCCTGAACCGATTTCCCACACCGCCGAGATGGTGATCGCCACCGTAGTCGGCGTCGCTGTCGGCCTGACCGTGGACAATCTGCTGCTCGGCTGTGGCGTGGGTATCGCGGTGGGTATCCTGCTGAGCATCATCAAGACGCTGTACGTGGACCGGAAGCGTCGCCGGCGGCGGTGAGGTTTGCCGGCAGGGCTGTGCCCTGCACCCGCCGAAGCGGTAGTGCCGGCCGCTGGCCGGCAACCTCAACAGCAAAAGCGACTGCGGCATTCTGTGGGATGGCGGGGTGGGTCCGGTTGCGGGGGGCGTTGCAAGTACGTCCATGTAAGCTCGGTTGCCGCATCCATGCGGCTCACGCCCCCGCAATCGGATCCACCCCGCCTTCGACAGTTTCCCGGTGGCCGGTAGATCCACGCCATGCGTGGATGAATCTCCATCGGAATCGAATATCTCGACAATTGAACGAAGAGCATCCACGCACGGCGTGGATCTACGTGTCGACCAAGGTCGACACCTACCAACAGCAGCCCAGCAGCAGCGGGAAATTGTCGGAGGCGGGTCGGTGTCGGATTGCGGGGTGTCCGCGGCATGGATGCCGCGGCCAAGCCTACACGGACGTACTTGCGGCGTCCCCGCAATCCGACACCGTCCCGCCATCCCACGGATAGCCCGCTGTTGCCGCTGTTGCTGTTGTTGAGCTTGCCGGCCAGCGGCCGGCACTACCGCCTCTGCGGGTGCAGGGCGCAGCCCTGCCGCCGTAAACTAACCTTCGTTGCCCGCAGGATCTGCCATGTTCGACATCTCGCCCCAGCTCGATTGCGCCGGCCGCATCCTGCGCCTGGACCGTGCCCGGGTCATGGGTATCGTCAACGTCACCCCGGATTCGTTCTCCGATGGTGGTGCCCATGACACCACCGAGGCGGCGGTCGCGCATGGCCTGAAGCTGGTGGAGGAGGGCGCCGACCTGCTCGACATCGGCGGCGAATCGACCCGTCCGGGCGCGGCGCCGGTGTCGATCGACGAGGAACTGCGTCGTGTCATGCCGGTCATCGAGCAGCTGGCAGCGCGCACGACGGTGCCGATCAGCATCGATACCTTCAAGCCGGAGGTGATGCGTGCCGCGGTTGCTGCAGGCGCCGGGATGATCAACGACATCTTCGGCCTGCGCCAGGACGGTGCGCTGCACGCGGCGGCGGACGCAGGCGTGCCGGTGGTGCTGATGCACATGCAGGGCGAACCGGGTCACATGCAGGCCGACCCGCAGTACGACGATGTGGTCGCCGAGGTCCATGGCTTCCTGGTGCAGCGGCTGTTCGCCGCGGAGATGGCCGGCATCGCCAAGAAGAATCTGGTGATCGACCTCGGCTTCGGCTTCGGCAAGACCACGGCCCACAACATGACGCTGCTGGCCCGCTCGGAGCGTTTCCTTGAACTGGGCGTGCCGATGCTGGCCGGGCTGTCGCGCAAGCGCAGCCTGGGCGAGCTGACCGGTCGTCAGTCGCCGGCAGAGCGTGTCGCTGCGTCGGTGGCCGCACACCTGATCGCCGTGCAGCGCGGCGCCCGTATCGTGCGCGTGCACGATGTGGCAGCGACGGTCGATGCATTGAAGGTCTGGCAGGCGGTCGAGGCGGTACCTGCCGTGCGGGTGGACGCCAAGCCGACCCTCCGCTGGCCGGACGAAGACTGATGGCAGTGGATCAGCGGCCGCTGGCGATCGCCGTGATGGGGCCGACCGCCAGCGGCAAGACCGCCACCGCGATCGCGCTGGCGCAGCAGCTGGACGGTGAAATCGTCAGCGTTGATTCGGCGCTGGTCTATCGCGGACTGGATATCGGGTCGGCCAAGCCGGATGCGGTCGAGCGCGTGCAGGCACCGCACCACCTGCTGGACCTGCGCGATCCCTGGCAGACCTATTCCGCCGCCGAGTTCGCCGCCGACGCCGCCCGCGTGGTGGCCGACATCGTCGCCCGTGGCAAGACTCCGATCCTGGCCGGCGGCACGGGCCTGTACTTCCGGGCGCTGTTGCAGGGTCTGTCGCCGATGCCGGAGGCCGACCCGGCGATGCGTGCCGTGCTGAGCGCCGAGGCCGCCGAGCGAGGCTGGGCGGCGCTGCACGCCGAACTGGCCGCCGTTGACCCCGCCGCCGCCGCACGCATCCATGCCACCGACCCGCAACGCATCCAGCGAGCGCTGGAGGTCTACCGGCTGACCGGCACGCCGATCAGTGAATGGCAGCGCCGCCCCGGGGTGGCCCCGTTGCCGGTGCGCACGTTGAAGCTGATTCTGGCGCCGCGCGACCGCGCCGTCCTGCACCAGCGCATCGAGGCCCGCTTCGACGCCATGCTCGCGCAGGGCTTCCTCGACGAAGTGCGCGCCCTGCGTGCATTGCCGGAAATGCGGGCGGTGGCCGCACCGCTGGACCTGCCCGCCGTCCGCGCGGTGGGGTATCGCCAGGCCTGGGAGTACCTGGACGGGGACGGGGACGCGGCCCGCTTCCGGGACAAGTCCATTTTCGCCACCCGGCAACTGGCCAAGCGCCAGCTTACCTGGCTGCGCGGCGAGCTTGATGCGCGCTGGTTCGACCCCCATATGGATGGGGAGCGCCTCGCAGGCGCGGTGTCGACCTTCGTTGCACGCTGAACCGACGCTGGCCGTGTACCATCATGGGCCGGCAAGCGGCTCGGGGGCCGCGGCAACCGCCGGCTACCAATAAGAACAATAATCAGGAGTGTGCAATGTCCAAGGGGCAATCGCTGCAGGATCCTTTCTTGAATGCACTGCGGCGCGAGCGCGTGCCGGTTTCGGTGTACCTGGTCAACGGCATCAAGCTGCAGGGCACGATCGAATCGTTCGATCAGTTCGTGGTCCTGCTGCGCAATACCGTCAGCCAGATGGTCTACAAGCACGCCATTTCCACCGTGGTGCCGGCGCGCAACGTCAAGGTCGGCCCGGGTGGTGGGTACGTGCAATCAGGTGAGGATGGTCAGGCGGGTGATGAAGCAGACGAATGATGTTGGAGCGGTGAATGTTTGACCGCTCGAAAAAGGGCGAACACGCCCTGTTGATCCAGCCGCATTTCGGCAAGCTGGAAGACGATGTGCTGGAAGAATTCGGTGATCTGGCCCGCTCGGCCGGGGCCAGCATCGCGGTGACCATCACCGCGCGGCTGGATCGCCCCAACCCGTCGACCCTGATCGGCAGCGGCAAGCTGGATGAGATCAAGGCCGCCGCCGAAGCCACCGGCGCAGACCTGATCCTGGTCAACCACGCGTTGAGCCCGGGCCAGGAGCGCAATCTGGAGCGTTTCCTCGAGCGCCGGGTGATCGACCGTACCGGTCTGATCCTGGACATCTTTGCCCAGCGTGCGCGCAGCCATGAAGGCAAACTGCAGGTCGAGCTGGCCCAGCTGCGGCATATGTCGACACGGCTGGTGCGCGGCTGGACCCATCTGGAGCGCCAGCGTGGTGGTTCGATCGGCCTGCGCGGCCCGGGTGAAACCCAGCTGGAAACCGATCGTCGCCTGCTGCAGAAGCGGGTTGAACAGCTGCAGAAACGGCTGGAAAAAGTCGAAGTACAGCGCACCCAGATGCGTCGTGCGCGTGTGCGCAGCGAACTGCCGCGCGTGGCCCTGGTGGGCTACACCAATGCCGGCAAATCGACCTTGTTCAATGCGATGACCGGCGCCGAGGCCTATGCGGCCGACCAGTTGTTCGCCACCCTGGATCCGACCGTACGCCGGATCGCCGTGCCCGGTGGCAACGTCGTGCTGGCCGATACGGTTGGTTTCGTGCGCGACCTGCCGCATGACCTGGTGGCGGCCTTCCGCTCGACCCTGTCTGAAGCGCGGGAAGCGGATTTCCTGCTGCACCTTGTCGATGCCGCCGATCCGCACCGCGAGGAGCGCATCGCCCAGGTCGACGAAGTGCTGACCGCCGTCGGTGCCGGCGACCTTCCGCAGTTGCTGGTGTTCAACAAGATCGACCGCATCGAGGGTGCCGACGTGCGCCACGACGGCCAGGACGGCGTGCCGGATGAATCACGGCGTGAGCGGGTGTGGATTTCCGCACGCGACGGGCAGGGCATCGAGCTGTTGCAGGCCGTACTCGGCAAGCGGTTGGGTCTGCAGCACGTCACCGGCGAGTTGCGCCTGCCACCCAGTGCCGGCCGCCTTCGCGCTCGCCTGCACCAATTGGAAGTGGTGCGCAGTGAAGAGGCTGATGAAGAAGGCTGGCTGTTGCAGGTCGATCTTCCCATCGCCGAGGCCGAGAAGCTGGCGGCCAGCGCCGATGGCGAGCCGATCCGGGCCCTGCTGCCGGAGAAGCTGCCCGAATGGTGAGGCAGTGCCGGCCGTTGGCCGGCATGTCCTGCGGCCGCGACACCACCCTGCCATCTGCGGTACAACGTGCAGGTTCTTCACTTTTCAGCTACCCCGATGGCCTTCCCGACCGACGCCGAACTCAATGCCCAGGCCGCTGCGCTGGGCCAGCGCCTGCAACAGGCTTCGCTGCAGCTGGTGACTGCTGAAAGCTGCAGCGGCGGCTGGATCGCCAAGTGCATGACCGACATCGCCGGTTCCTCGGCGTTCTTCGACTGCGGCATGGTGGTCTACAGCTACGAAGCCAAGCAGCGCCTGCTCGGCGTGCGCGCGCAGACGCTGGAGCAGTTCGGTGCGGTCAGCCGCGAAGCCGTGCTGGAGATGGTCTCCGGGGCGCTGGTCAATTCCGGTGCCGGCATCGCGGTGGCGGTGACCGGTATCGCAGGGCCGGGCGGTGGCAGCCCGGACAAGCCGGTCGGCAGTGTCTGGATCGGCTGGAAGCGCCGTGGTGGCTATGCCCGGGCCGAACTGTTCCAGTTCGATGGTGACCGTGAAGCCATCCGCCGGCAGACCGTAGCGGCGGCATTGCACGGCATCGACGCCCAGCTGTGACATGCTGCTCCGGCAATCAACCGGAGTAGGCAACGATGTGGGAGACGCTGGGCACCGTCCGTGACCTTGGCCGGCTGCAGGAAATTGCCGCCGTCCTGATCCGCTACGGCTTCGGCGACGTCGTGCGGCGCATCGGCCTGGCCACGGTACTGGAACGTGCCGGCCGCCTGCTGCACTGGAACGAGGAGCGGCAGGAAATGCTGCGGATGACCGCGCCGGTACGCGTGCGCAGCGCCCTGCAGGATCTCGGGCCGACGTTCGTGAAGCTGGGCCAGGTGCTCGCCACCCGCGTCGACCTGCTGCCGCCGGACTGGATCGCCGAACTCTCCGAGTTGCAGAACGCCGTCCCGGCATTGCCCTACGAGAAGATCCGCGAACAGCTCGAGGCCGACCTCGGTGCGTCTCCGTCGCAGGTGTTTGCCTTCCTTGATGAAACCCCGATGGCCGCAGCTTCGTTGGCCCAGGCCCATCGGGCGCGGTTGCGTGATGGCCGCGAAGTGGTGCTGAAGGTGCGTCGCCCTGGTATCCGTGACGTGGTTGAAGCCGATCTGCGTTTGCTGGCACGGCTGGCCGAAATCGTTGAGGCACGGCTGCCGGATCTGCGCCGCTACCGGCCCGCCGAGGTGGTGCAGCAGTTCACCGTGTCGCTGCGCCGCGAGCTGGATTTTGCCGCGGAGTGCCGCAACGCCGAGCGCATCGCGCGCAACTTCGAGGGCCGTGACGACATCCTGATTCCGGCGGTGCACTGGCAATGGACCTGCGAAAGCCTGAATGTCCAGGATTTCGTCGACGGCATTGCCGGACGTGATCTGGCCGGTGTCGATGCGGCCGGCATCGACCGCGGTGAACTGGCCCGGCGTGGCGCCGACATCGTATTGAAGATGGTGCTGGAGGACGGCAGTTTCCATGCCGATCCGCACCCGGGCAACATCATCTACCTGCGCGACGGCCGCATCGGCGTGATCGATTTCGGCATGGTCGGCGCGTTGTCGGAGGTGCGTCGCTTCCAGGTCGCGCAGCTGCTGCATGGTCTGGTCGAACAGGATCCGCAGGGCGTGGCCGATGTGTTGCTGGACTGGGCCGGTGGCGTGGAAGTGGACGAGAACCGGTTGCAGCACGACATCAGCCTGTTCGTCGACCAGTACCGCGGCGTGCCGCTGAAGGACCTGCGCATCGGCCAGATGCTGGGCGACATCACCCAGCTGCTGCGCAGCTACAACCTGACCCTGCCGGCAGACTTGGCGCTGATGATCAAGGCCTTCCTGACGCTGGAGGGCATGGGCCGCCAGCTCGACCCGGATTTCGACATGGCCAGCGCCGCGCGCCCGTTCCTGGAGCGGGTGGTACTGCAGCGCTATGCGCCGCGGGCGCTGTTCAAGCGTGGCCGACGCAGCCTGCTCGGCATGATCGACTTCGCCGGTGATTTGCCGCGGGACCTGCGCAAGCTGGTCCAGGCGGCGCGCCGTGGCCGGCTGCAGCTGAAGGTCGAGACCAACGCGCTGCAGGGCTTCGGCGACCAGGTCAACCGCGCCGCGAACCGGCTGGTGATGGGGATCGTCACGGCAGCCTTGATCATCGGCTCCTCGATCGTGATGCACAGCGTAGGAGGCGTTTCCAGCCGTTGGCTGCTGGCGTTGGGCGTGTGTGGTTTCATCGGCGCAGGGTTCTGCGGGGTGTGGATCCTGTTCTCGATCTGGAGAAGCGGCAAGCACACGTAGTGTGATTACCGCGGTGGTTCCCGCCGGGAACCGTGGCATCGCGCAGCGATTCCTGTAGCGCCGACCGCGGGTCGGCTGCTTCTGCCTTTGCCGCCCCCAACCAGCCACGCCGCATTCCCGGTAGCGCCGGGCCATGCCCGGCGCCTTTCGCTCCTGCCGGAATCGCCCTCGGCACTTGCAGTCCTGGGTGTTAGTAGTAATACTACTAACCATGGACCTGACCGACACCCAGCAGGCGATCCTGCAGTTGATCGCCGAGCGTATCGAGAGCGAAGGCGCACCCCCTTCGCAGACTGAAATCGCGCGTGCCTTCGGCTTCAAGGGCGTACGCGCAGCGCAGTATCACCTGGAGGCGCTGGAGCAGGCCGGGGCGATCCGTCGCGTGCCGGGCCAGGCCCGCGGCATCCGTCTGGTGCAGGCACCGCCGGTGGAGAAGCTCGCCGAGCCGGGCCTGCCCGACAGCGTCCTGCGTCTGCCGATCCTGGGTCGGGTTGCTGCGGGTCTGCCGATCGGCGCCGACATCGGCTCGGATGATTTCGTGGTGCTGGACCGGGTGTTCTTCTCGCCGGCACCGGACTACCTGCTGAAAGTGCAGGGCGATTCGATGATCGACGAAGGCATCTTCGATGGCGACCTGATCGGTGTGCACCGCACCCGCGATGCCCATTCCGGGCAGATCGTGGTGGCCCGCATCGATGACGAGATCACCGTCAAGCTGCTGAAGATCGCCAAGGATCGCATCCGCCTGCTGCCGCGCAATCCCGATTACAAGCCGATTGACGTGCTTCCGGACCAGGATTTCTCGATCGAGGGCCTGTACTGCGGGCTGCTGCGACCGAACCGTTGACGATTCATCCTGCAATTCCCGCGGTCTTTTGTGGCGATTCTCTGGTTCTGCTGAGGTTGGTACGGATGTCCGATAATTTTTTTCCGAACGCCGGGCAGAATCTCAGCCTGTGCGATACGCCAGCCTTAAAGTGAACCCATGGCCAAGAAGACTTCCAAAGACAGCACCTCCAACGACGTGACCTCTGCAAGGACCAATCCGATGGACGAGAACAAGAAGCGCGCCCTCGCTGCAGCTCTGGGCCAGATCGAAAAGCAGTTCGGCAAGGGCTCGGTGATGCGCATGGGCGACCGCGTGGTCGAGCCCGTCGAGGCGATCCCGACCGGTTCTCTGATGCTGGATATCGCATTGGGCATTGGTGGCCTGCCCAAGGGCCGCGTGGTGGAAATCTACGGTCCGGAATCCTCCGGCAAGACCACGTTGACCCTGCAGGCCATCGCCGAGTGCCAGAAGCTGGGTGGCACCGCCGCCTTCATCGATGCCGAGCACGCGCTGGACCCGATCTACGCAGGCAAGCTGGGCGTCAATGTCGACGATCTGCTGCTGTCGCAGCCGGATACCGGTGAGCAGGCGCTTGAAATCGCCGACATGCTGGTGCGCTCCGGTTCGGTGGACATCCTGGTGGTCGACTCGGTCGCCGCGTTGACCCCCAAGGCTGAAATCGAAGGTGAGATGGGCGACCAGTTGCCGGGTCTGCAGGCGCGTCTGATGAGCCAGGCGCTGCGCAAGCTGACCGGCAACATCAAGCGCTCGAACACCCTGGTGGTGTTCATCAACCAGCTGCGCATGAAGATCGGCGTGATGATGCCGGGCCAGAGCCCGGAAGTGACCACCGGCGGCAACGCGCTGAAGTTCTATGCCTCGGTGCGCCTGGACATCCGCCGTATCGGCGCGATCAAGAAGGGCGACGAGATCATCGGCAACCAGACCAAGATCAAGGTCGTCAAGAACAAGCTGGCGCCCCCGTTCAAGCAGGTCATCACCGAGATCCTGTACGGCGAAGGCATCAGCCGCGAAGGCGAGCTGATCGATATGGGTGTCGAAGCCAAGCTGGTCGAGAAGGCCGGTGCCTGGTACAGCTACGGGGAAGAGCGCATCGGCCAGGGCAAGGACAACGCCCGTGGCTATCTGCGCGACAACCCGCAGGTTGCCGCCAAGCTTGAGGCTGAGCTGCGCGAGAAGTTCCAGCCGACCGAAGCCGTCCGTGAGGAAGGCGAAGACGAAGGCGACGACGAGTAAAGGCTTGCTGTGGGGCAGGGCGGCGCCGTCAGTGACGTCGCCCTGTCCTGCAGATTCGGTTTCCCCGACGGGGGACGCGCCAGGGACGGCGCATTTGATTGAAGGCGAGAATGAACGATTCCGACGCCCCGGCACCCGGCCGTAAGCGCCGTGTACGCGAACAGACGCCTGTCCAGCGCGCCTTGGGCCTGCTGGTCCGTCGTGAGCACTCGCGCAAGGAGCTGACCCGCAAGCTGACGTCCCGGGGCATCGAGGACGAGGCTGCGCAGGCGGCGGTCGACAAGCTGACCGAGGCAGGTTGGCAGGACGACACCCGGTTTGCCGAGAATCTGGTGCGCATGCGCGCCAATACGGGTTATGGCCCCATCCATGTACGTGCCGAGCTGGGAACCCACGGGCTGGACAGCGAGCAGATTACTGCTGCGATGGATACCTTCGAGGGCGACTGGACGGAGAATGCCCGGGATCTGGTCCGTCGCCGCTTTGGTGAGGCCGGTCCGCAGGACCTCGCGCAGCGCCGCAAGGCTGCCGATCTGCTGGCCCGCCGGGGCTTCGATGGCGACAGCATCCGCCGCGCGACCCGCTACGATCCGGACGACTGAGACTGATGGCGCCGGGCCTGATACCCTTTGGGGTTTCGGCGGTCCGTTCGACCCTGGCCACTGCGGCCGGCGGCACGGGCCCCGGCCCGCAGACTGCCAGCCCCCATGAACGCATCCGCCAAATTCACGACATCCCAGATCCGCAGCGACTTCCTTGAATTCTTCAAGGGCAAAGGCCACACCATCGTGCCGTCGGCGCCGCTGGTGCCGGGCAACGATCCGACCCTGCTGTTCACCAACTCCGGCATGGTGCAGTTCAAGGACGTGTTCCTGGGCGCGGAAAAGCGCAGCTACGTGCGCGCGGCCGACGTCCAGCGCTGCCTGCGTGCCGGTGGCAAGCACAACGATCTCGACCAGGTGGGCTACACCGCCCGCCATCACACCTTCTTCGAAATGCTGGGCAACTGGTCCTTCGGCGATTACTTCAAGAAGGATGCGATCGCCTGGGCCTGGGAGCTGCTGACCCAGGTCTGGAAGCTGCCCGCCGAGCGCCTGCTGGTGACGGTCTACCAGACCGACGACGAGGCCTACGCACTGTGGCGCGACATGATCGGCATTCCGGAAGACCGGATCGTCCGCATCGGCGACAACAAGGGCGCGCCGTTCGCCTCGGACAACTTCTGGCAGATGGCCGATACCGGTCCCTGCGGTCCGTGCACCGAGATCTTCTACGATCACGGCGACCATATCGCCGGTGGCCCGCCGGGCTCGCCGGACGAGGACGGTGACCGTTTCATCGAGATCTGGAACCTGGTCTTCATGCAGTTCGATCGCCAGCAGGACGGCACGTTGATGCCGCTGCCGGCACCGTGCGTGGACACCGGCATGGGCCTGGAACGCCTGGCCGCGATCCTGCAGCACGTGCATACCAACTACGAGATCGACCTGTTCCAGGCGCTGATCCGCAAGGCATCGGAGCTGACCGGCACCGCTGATCTGGAAAACAAGTCGCTGCGCGTGATCGCCGACCACATCCGCGCCTGTTCGTTCCTGATCGTCGATGGCGTGCTGCCGTCCAATGAAGGCCGCGGCTACGTGCTGCGCCGGATCATCCGCCGCGCACTGCGGCACGGCTGGATGCTGGGCGTGCGCCAGCCGTTCTTCAGCAAGCTGGTGCCGACCCTGGTCGAGCAGATGGGCGAGGCCTACCCGGAACTGCCGGCGCAGGCCGATACCGTGGTGCGTGCCCTGCAGGCAGAAGAAGAGCGTTTCGCCGAGACCCTCGACTCGGGCATGAAGATATTCGACGACGTTGCGGCCAAGGTCAGCAATGGCGTGATCCCGGGTGTGGACGCGTTCCGCCTGTACGACACCTACGGCTTCCCGCTCGACCTGACCCAGGACATCGCCCGCGAGCGTGACCTGACCGTGGACATCGACGGCTTCAACGCCGCGATGGAGACGCAGCGCGAGACCGCGCGTGCCGCCGGCAAGTTCGGCGGTGGCGTGACGCTGTCGGCCGATCTGGTCGCCACGCTCAAGCCGACTGTCTTCCTGGGCTATGACCGCCTGCAGGCCGACGGCCTCGGCGTGGTCGCGATCCTCAAGGATGGCCGCCCGGTGGAAACTGCCCAGGCCGGTGACGAGGTCATCGTGCTGACCAACCAGACTCCGTTC